>ENA-ORCX01000619-ORCX01000619.1-marine-metagenome-genome-assembly--contig:-NODE-619-length-10739-cov-2.316920_pt1 | contig 10739 bp, 11 predicted proteins | sample MGYA00248630_ERZ508518 | MGnify/ENA primary metagenome ERZ508518 (study PRJEB26188, sample SAMN06268768) | marine metagenome | isolation source: Bioluminescent Bay, La Paraguera, Puerto Rico | place...
GAGACCGAGGCGACCTTCTGCACGCCGATGGACATCGGCATGATGTCGGAAGTCAGGAAGAAGACAAACCCGGAAATGCCGATGGCGAAGGCCACGGGCGCGCCGAGCACCAGAAGAACCAGGAAGACTGCGCCGATCAGCACCATTGTCAGAGTTCCTGACGCGGTTCGGCGTCGCCGTTCGTTCGCGAGAACACGAGCATCCTGCCGTGCGGATCGCGCACCGCCTGGACGACGTTGGCGACGATTACGGCACTGAGCAGGATACAGCCGGCGGGAACGGCGATCGTGACGAAGCCGTATGAAATGCCGCTGTCGCCGAAAATCCGCTCCTTGTTGAGCATGGTGAGCTGATAGCCCTCCCAGGCGAGCACGGCCATGAAGACGATGAACAGCGCGGCGAGGCCGAGCTCGATGGCGAAGCGGATGCGTCGGCCGAAATAGCGCACGACCAGATCGACGCCGAGATGCGCGCGTTCGCGCATGGCGCGGGTCGCGCCCACAAAGCACAGCCAGATAAACAGCAACTGCGCCATGTCGACGGACCAGATCAGCGGCCACCCGAAAAACCGCATCACCGCCGCGGCAAATACCAACCCGACAATAACCAGAAGCAGGGCTGCCCCGGCGATAAACTCCAGCCTGTCAACGAAGCGATTCATGTCTGTGGTTCCGATCGAGACTGGCTAGCCCCAAGAAAACGGGGCACGCGTGAGGTTGTGCACGCGCGCCCCGGGAGAGTTGTCAGATTATTCTGCAGCGATGGCGCGCAAGGTATCCCGCAGCTCACCATAGCCGAGCTTGTCATAAACACCAGCGGTCCGTTCGCGGTACGGCTCAAGATCAGGTGTTGTGATGGTGATGCCCTCTTCCATCATCTGCTTTTCATAACCCTCAAAAGAATCGCGGGTCGCATAAGATGCGATATCGCCAGCCTTCAGCGCTTCATCACGCAGGATCTGCTGCAGATCTTCCGGCAGCGAGTTATACCACTGGCCCGATGTCACCATGCCGGTGATCAGGTTGATATGACCGGTCTTGGTCACATAGGTGATCACTTCGTTGAGGCCCGAGCTGACAATCGCGGGGATCTGCGCTTCGGCGGCGTCGATGGCATTGGTTTCAATCGATGTACGCACTTCCGACCAGGCAAGGCCAACCGGGGTTGCACCCATGGCGCCAATGGTTTCGATCCAGACCGGTGCACCAGGCGTACGCATACGTACGCCAGCCAAATCTTCCGGGCTATTGATCGGCTTATTGGTCAACAAGTGACGCTCACCTTGCCACCAGTTGAAGCTGAGAACCTGAAGGTCCGCATTCTCATTGAGATCGGAGACCCAGCCCTCGAACATGTCGGAGGTGACAACCTTGCGGATACCGTCATAGCCATTGGCGAGGAACGGCGCACCAAGCACACCAAATTCTTCCTGGAACACGGCGAGGCGTCCACCATCGACGATCACCGCAACCGGCGCGCCAGCGCGGGCCTGCTCGAGCACGTCTTCGTCAGAACCCAGCTGCGAGCCGGGGAACAATTTGACCTCAAGGCGGCCGTCAGATGCTTCGGCGACATTTTCGACAAAGGCATTGAGACCGGAGTAAAGCGGATCGGATTCATTGAGGGCCGTGTTGACGCTCAATGTGTAATCGGCTGCAAAAGCGGGTGTGACAGTTGCAAGCGCAACGCCTGCTGCCAGCAAGGCATTCAAAGTCTTAAGTTTCATGTTAATCCTCCCAGGATTGCGATAACCTAACCACTGGTCATCGCTTGAGCCGAAACTAGTATGGTAGTATTGTTGTTGTCAATATGAGCATTAAATTTGAACTCGCAGCCCTTGAAGATGCGCATCCGCAGGCCCGGCGGACGACCATTGGGCATAGGGTTTTCGAGGCGTTGAAACTCGCGATCGTCCAACTGCAATTACGTCCGGGTAACCTGTTATCAGAGTCAGAAGTGGCCAAGCAGCTCGGTGTGTCGCGCCAGCCGGTCCGGGAGGCGTTCATCAAACTGGCCGATGTCGGGCTCGTCGAAGTGCGGCCGCAGCGCGGTACATTTGTTGTCCTGATTTCGCGGCAGGATGTGGAGAATGCGCGTTTCATCCGGGAGGCGCTGGAGGTTGCTGTCGTGCGCAAAGCCTGCATTGAGGCGGGCGAAGAGGCGGTTGCAGAGTTACGCGACATTATCAAGCAGTTCGAGGCCAGCGCTATGGGCGATCACGCTCTGTTTTTGCGGCTTGATGAAACCATGCACCAGACAATCGCCAAGAGTGTGAATTGCGAATATGCTTGGCGGGTGCTGGAGAGTCTTAAAGCGCAGATGGACAGGGTGCGTTACCTCTCCATGCCGTTGGCAACACCCGTCGATACACTCATCCTCCAGCACGAGGCGATTATCGAGGCGATTGCCGCGAAAGACGCGGATACCGCCGAAAGGGTCATGCGCGAGCACCTTTCGGAGATCCTGACCTCACTTCCGAAAATCGCGGCCGCGCACCCGGATATGTTCATCGATTAAGCAGTCCGGAACTTGCGTCGCATTTGAACTAATTCCACGCGTTTCAACTCATAGGGCGGCAAGCCCACCCGACTAGTTTGTTCCCGGACGCGCCCTTACCGGCGTGAAGGGAACAAAGGATGTAGGCATGAGTTTTTCACGTGCCGCCGCGCTGGCGCATCTTGCTCGGGCCAAGGGCCTGCAATCGCTCGAGCATACATTCCTGTCTGAACAGTATTTGCGGATCGGAGTAGCCGCACTTGGCGCCTTCGGCGTCTTGTTGATTACCGCAGCCATCATGGCTGCAATCAACTGACCTCCATACCAGTTACCTGGTGCACTTGCCCCGCTTCGGCGGGGCATTTTTTTTGGAACAATATACTGGTGCCGGAAAAGCCGTCGTTACGCCGGCGTGCACTGTCACGACAGACATTTTGCTTGAACTGCAAACAACACAATGCCCGGCATCAAAGATACCGGGCACGCGCCATTGGAATTGAATAATCCCGGCAGCTTTACTGGCCGTCGACCCAGCTGATTGAGATCGCCTGTTTGCACACGACCTTTCTCACGTCGCCGACGAGAATGGTCTTATACTGCCGGTCATACTCATTGATCAGTTCATCTATGAGCTCGACGGATTGCGGTCCACATTTGAGGGATTCGATCCGCGCTTCGACCTGCTCCTGGGTGTAGGGAATATTCTCGTCGTGACAATATTCCTTGGCCTTGAGCGCCAATACAGCCTGCTTGATATTCGCGGCGATAACGCGCTGGCCGCATTGCGGACCACCGGCTTGTACCGGTCCGGCAGCCGGGACGCTCATGGCAGCGAGCAAGAGGGCTGTCCCGGCGGCTGCGCGGGTAAATTTGCTGTGTGTGAGCACGATATAACTCCAACTTCGGGTATCCCCTGACTAGTTGGAAGTTTCAAAGGCCACGCAAAGACAGCCTGCGAGGTTTGATTAAATTGCAATCAACCTTCGGCGCTGGCGACCTGTCCGTGCAGCCAGCGCGCCGTGCGCAGCAAACGGCCATCATCACCCTTGCGGCCCACAAGCTGCACGCCCATGGGGAGGCCATTGGCGGCCTTGAGAACGGGCACAGTCACCGCTGGCGTGCCGCAAAAGGTCCAAAGTCCATTGAATGCAGCGCTGCCGGTGGTCTTGAATCCTTCGGGTGCTGCACCGGCAGCAGCGGGTGTGATGATGGCGTCAAACTGGTCGAAGATCTGATCGAGAAACGCATTCAGCGCATCGGGCATCCCACGCGCGGCGACATAATCCGGCGCCGGGATTTTCTTGCCCAGCTTCATCGCCTCCTTGAGGCGCGCTCCGAGTTTGGTCCCGGCCTGTTCGCCATAGCGCGCATAGGATGCGGTCAACTCGGCAATGTGCACCTGATCACGCGCTGCAACGGCATCAGTGAAAATCTGCGGCAGATCGATTTCGATACAGTTGCCGCCAAGAAAGCCGGTGAGTTCGGCAAAGGCCTGCTGGGTGTCAGCATCGGCTTCGTCCCAGGCGGGCTGTTTGACGAAAGCCAGCATCGGCGTCGCCGGGGGTTTGGTGCGGGCCACATCCGCCAGATGCTGGAATGGAATGGGCGCGGTGGCCGGATCGTTTGGATCATAGCCCTGCAACACCTCGGCCAGCAGCGCCGCGTCTTCCACCGTTGCCGCCATCACACCCACCGTATCGAGCGTTGGCGCCTGTTTGAGAATGCCGGTGCGCGATATCAGACCGAAGGTTGGTTTATACCCCACCACACCACAGAAGGCCGAGGGACGGATAACCGAGCCGCCGGTTTGGGTGCCAATGGCAAACGGCACCATGCCCGCGGCAACAGCTGCAGCCGACCCGGCGGACGATCCACCCGGTGTATGGGCTAGGTTCACGGGATTGCGTGTTGGCGACGGGTCGAGAAACGCCAGTTCGGTGGTCACGGTTTTGCCGGCAATCAGAGCGCCTGCCTGTACCAGTTTAGCGACCACAAACGCATCTCTTTCCGGCACCCGGCCCGCATCAAGCGGAGACCCGTTTTGTGTCGGGATATGCGCGGTGTCGATCACATCCTTGATGCCCACCGGCACACCATGGAGCGGCCCGAGGCTTTTGCCGGACTCGCGCCAGTCATCGAGTTCAACTGCGCGCCGCATCATATGGTCGGGATCGCTCCAAACCCAAGCGCCAATCTCGGCATCTTCGCTCTTTATCGCTTCAATACAAGCTCTGGCGACATCCGTCGCCTTCAGCGCGCCCGAGGCGACCTTGTCGCGGATTTCCGTTGCCGTAAGTTTCGCCGATTGCGCCACGCTACGCCCTTTCGCGTTTCCACACCCTGATCGGGTTGGGCCAAACAGTGCGCCAAAGTGCTTAAAAGCGCTCTAACGCCCTCGAATGCGGAGCTTCAGGTCAGGAGCGCTTGTAGTTCGGCAGGGTCGCAAAGGTCTGCTTCAAAGCCTCACCCCACCCTGTCGACAACTCGTTGAAGTAGGGATCGTCGACCTGAACGCGGGTTTCATAGCCGGGTTCGTAGCTATCCATCTCGTAATACTGCAAATCGAGCGGCAAACCGACCGACAAATTGGCCTTGATCGTGCTATCAAACGACAGCATCAGCAGTTTTGTGGCGTCCTCGAAGGTCATGTCGGCATCATACGCACGCACCAGGATGGGACGGCCATATTTGGTCTCGCCAATCTGGAAAAAGGGCGTGTCGGTCGAGGATTCGATGAAATTGCCCTCTGGATAGATTAGGAACAGACGCGGATCAGTACCTTTGATCTGTCCGCCAAGTATCAGCGTAGCGTTAAACGATGAGTCTGCCTTCTGACCGGTATCGGCGTTCAGCTGGATGGTTTCACGTAGCACCCGCCCGACGAGTTGCGCTGTCTGGAACATGGACGGTGTTTCCAAAAGAGAGGGCTGCCGGTCATCATGCGCCTTTGAGCGTTCATCGAGCAACGAGACAACAGTTTGCGTTGTCGCCAGATTGCCCGCGGTCAAAAGCGTGATCATCCGCTCGCCGGGACGCGACCAGGTGTACATTTTCCGGAACACGGACACATTGTCCACACCCGCATTGGTGCGGGTGTCGGACATGAACACGAGGCCACGATTAAGCTTGAGTGCAACGCAATAGGTCATTTCAGAAGTGTCGAACGACAGTTGTTAATGAACTATCACTGCTCGACAATCAGCGAAACTGCAAGTGTTTCCGCAGCCGTTCCGTGCCGTATGCCCGAAATCGGGGCCGCATCGCGATAGTCAAGCCCGGTTGCCACGCACACATACCGTTCATCCGGCGATATGCCGTTGGAGACATCGTAACCGACCCAGCCCAGCCCCTCGAGATACACCTCGGCCCAGGCATGGCTTGCCGCCTGATGGTCCTGACCATCGATCAGCAAGAAGCCGCTGACATAGCGCGCCGGATAGCCTCGGGCCCGCGCCGCCGCAAGGAAAATATGGCTGTGATCCTGACAAACACCCTTGCCAAGCGCCAGCGCCTCGTCGGCGGTGGTTGTGGTATCGGTGGCCCCGATAACATATGCAACGCGCTCGCGAATGCGATCCATGAGATCGTGCATCCGGGTGACGTCGTCATCACCCTTGATTTCACGCGCGAGAGCGGAAATTTCGCGGCTTTTGTGGGTTAGTTCGGTCTCGCGCTTGAAGAGCCAGAGCGGCGTATAACCGCGTGGTGGGCCGACCACCCCATTTGTTTCTTCGGTGTCGATCTCGCCGGAGGCTGTGATTGAAACTTTCTCACTGCCGGGCAGAATCGAAATCAGTTCGACATGGTTGTTGTACTGATCGCGATAGGTGACCTCTTCCTGAGCGCCTTCGAGTTCGACCTTCCACTTGACCACAGTCTGACCGGGGCGCGACTTTGGCGTCTTGCGCAGACGCTGGAGACCGTATTGCACCGGACTGTCATAAAGATATTCCGACTTGTGGACGATATTGAGCCGCATGGTTTCCTCAAACGAACATATAGGCTTCAGCAATTTCGGCACTTAGCCGATTATTGTCGGAAATGAATTCCTGCAGGAATTCGTGCAGCCCGAGTTCGAATATATCACTGATTTGCTTGCCCCGCAGCCGGTTCAGGTTGCGCTCCGCGGTTTCATGGCAGGGATGACGCTCCCCGTAATCCTCGGCCAGATAAGTAAGATTGGCGACAATCTTGTCATAGGTGAACGCAAGCGAGCGCGGCATCCGTCTGTTGAGAATAAGAAAATCTGCGATATTTGCCGGCTGATAGTCCGGATCATAAGTCCAGCGGTAAGAGCGCTGCGCGGAGACGCTGCGCAGGATCGATTCCCACTGAATATTGTCGAGCGTTGAGCCGACAAATGCCACGGATGGCAACAGAATGTAATACTTCACATCCAGAATGCGGGCGGTGTTGTCGGCCCGCTCTACGAAGGTGCCAAGCCGGGCAAAATCATAATTCTCATTTCTGAGCATGGAGCCGTGCAGCGAACCACGTATCAGGCTTGAATCCTGCTTGATGCTTTCAAGAATCGCCGGCAGTTCCGCTTCACGGATCACATGCCGCAGATTGTCATTGGTTGTCATCCAACACTGGTTGACGCTTTCCCAGACTTCCCGCGTCACCGCCGTGCGCACAAGCCGCGCATTGTTGCGCGCCGCATCGATGGATGAGCGTACACTCGAGGGATTTTCGCGATCGCGCAGCAGAAAATCGATCACATTGGCTGCCGTATAGTCGGTCCCATGCCGCGCCTTAAAGCCCTGCACGACACCGGCGGTCGCAATGATCGATGCCCACTCATCCTCGCCGCCCGAGGAATGGGTCAACGCCATTCTAAGCCCTGCTTCGACGAGACGCGCGCAATTGCCTGCCCGCTCGATATAGCGGAACATCCAGAACAGGCCATTTGCTGTTTTACCGAGCATCAATCTTCAAGCACCCACGTATCCTTGGTGCCGCCACCCTGGCTCGAATTGACCACCAGAGATCCCTTTTTGAGCGCGACCCGAGTCAAACCGCCCGGCATGATGCGGATCTGGTCGGACACCAGCACAAACGGTCTCAGATCGACATGGCGCGGCGATAGACCGCGCTGCCCGACGATCGGCACGGTCGACAGCGACAATGTGGGCTGCGCAATATAATTGCGCGGATTAGCCTTGAGTTTCTTGGCGAACTCGCTGCGTTGCTTTTTCGTTGAGGTCGGCCCCACAAGCATGCCGTAGCCCCCCGAGCCATGAACCTCCTTGACCACCAGGTCCTCGAGATTGTCGAGCACATATTTGAGGGAATCCGGTTCGGAACAGCGATAAGTCGGCACATTCGGCAGCAAGGGTTTGCGGCCGGTATAAAACTCAACAATTTCAGGGATATAGGAATATATCGCCTTGTCGTCGGCAATGCCCGTCCCCGGTGCGTTGGCGATGGTGATGTTGCCGGCGCGATAAACGTCCATGATCCCCGGCACGCCAAGCGCGGAGTCCGGCCTGAAGGTCATCGGATCGAGGAAATCATCGTCGATACGGCGATAGAGTACATCGATGGGCTGGTATCCGCGGGTGGTGCGCATCGCGACCCGGCCGTCAACGATCCTCAGATCGGAGCCCTCGACCAGTTCAACCCCCATCTGATCGGCGAGGAACGAATGTTCGAAATAGGCGGAGTTATATATGCCGGGTGTCAGCACCGCGATGGTCGGTTCGCCCCGGCAGCCGGGCGGCGCCAGTGCCTTGAGGGAGGCGCGCAGAGCATTTGGATAATTCTCCACCGGCCGCACCCTGTTGGTTGAGAACAGGGTCGGGAACATCTGCATCATCGTTTCCCGGTTCTCCAGCATATAGGAGACGCCGGACGGCGTACGGGCATTGTCTTCAAGGACGAAGAACTCACCTTCGCCGGTGCGCACGATGTCGGTGCCCATAATGTGGGTGTAGATATTGCCCGGCGGCGTGAACCCGATCATTTCGGGCAGATAGGCATCATTGCCTTCGATCAGTTCGCGGGGAATGCGTCCGGCGCGGATGATTTCCTGCCGATGATAGATATCGGACAGAAAGGCATTGATAGCGATGACGCGCTGCTCAATGCCCTCGGCAAGGCGTCGCCACTCCTGTCCTGAAATTATGCGCGGCAGAATATCGAAAGGGATCAGGCGCTCGGCGGCTTCCTGACTGCCGTAGACGGCAAATGTGATCCCGGACCGGCGAAAAAAGGTTTCCGCTTCTCTCAGTTTCTTACGCAACTGCGCGGGATCCTGATCCCGGAACCAGTCATAGTACTTTTTGTACGGACCACGAACTTCGTCCGGTCCGCTTAGCATCTCATCAAAGGGATCCATGCATGCCCTCCAAACATTATTGAACAGGAGGTTTGGCGTTGATGCAACCACCCGCCTGCATTGGAGCCATGCATTCTTGGCGGGCCGCATTCGCGTTTCCACCTGAAGCGCGCGCAGCACACCCGAATGCGGGTGCATACACTGTTCTGTCCAACATCACATCGCCACGCATCCACCCAACTTCGATCAGTAAATTGCAAAAATCGTCAAATTGGCAACGGAAATGACATTTCATGATCTATTTTGATTGACTTCTGTAGGGTGGTTGAGAGATTTTGAGCCAACCGGCTCGGCATGGCCTGCGCCGGTTCGCATGATGCGCCCGCAAATGAAGACCCAGCTGTCCGGCGCGCATGTGGATACTCATTCCGGGAGGAAGATTCATGTCAGCTCAACTCATCGACGGCGGCCTGGTGGCGGCTGAAAACGAAAAGCGCGCCGCAAATCTCAAGTCCGACTATGATGCGCTAGGGGCGCAACTCGCCCGGCGCGGGATCGATATCGACGCGATAAAGTCAAAGGTTGCCAACTATGGTGTCGCCATTCCCTCCTGGGGCGTTGGTACCGGTGGCACCCGTTTCGCCCGTTTTCCCGGACGCGGCGAACCGCGCAACATTTTCGACAAGATGGAAGATTGCGCCGTCATTCATCAATTGACGGGTGCAACACCAACCGTCTCGCTGCACATTTCCTGGGACCTCGTTGATGACCCGCAGGACCTCAAGGACAAGGGTGATGAGTTGGGCCTCGGGTTCGATGCGATGAATTCCAACACCTTTCAGGATCAGCCGGATCAGAAACTCTCTTACAAGTATGGCTCTCTCAGCCATGCCGATGCTGCCACCCGTCAGCAGGCCGTCGATCACAACATCCAGTGCATCGAGTTCGGCAAGACGCTGGGCTCCAAGGCGCTGACCGTCTGGATCGGCGATGGCTCGAACTTCCCCGGCCAGACGAATTTCACCCGCCAGTTCGAACGCTATCTCGACGCCATGCGCGACATCTATGCCGCCCTGCCCGGCGACTGGCGGCTGTTTACCGAGCACAAGATGTATGAACCGGCCTTCTATTCAACAGTCGTGCAGGACTGGGGCACCAACTATCTGATCGCCAACGAGCTGGGCGAGAAAGCCTACTGCCTTGTCGATCTCGGGCACCACGCCCCGAACGTAAATATCGAGATGATCGTGGCGCGCTTGATTCAGTTCAAAAAGCTCGGCGGCTTTCATTTCAATGACAGCAAGTATGGTGACGATGATCTCGATACCGCTGCGATCGATCCGTATCGGTTGTTCCTTGTTTTCAACGAGCTGGTTGAGGCCGAAGCAAACAACGCCCCCGGTTTCGATCCGGCGCATATGCTCGATCAGAGCCACAACGTCACTGATCCAATTGAAAGCCTGATGCAAAGCGCCATGGAGGTGCAGCGGGCCTATACCACTGCGCTGATTGTCGACCGCGATGCACTTGCCGAGCATCAGGATGCCAACGATCCGATGATGGCCAGCAACACACTCAAGACCGCGTTCCGCACCGATGTCGAACCGATCCTGCAAATGGCGCGTATCGAGAAAGGTTCTGCGGTCGACCCGCTCGCCACTTACCGCACCGCGCAATATCGTGACCGGATTGCCAATATCCGGCCCGAAGTAGCCGCTGGTTCGAGTGGTATTGTTTAGTCTGAGCGTTGCCGGGAAAAGTGGGAACCGGTTTTCTGGTTCGGCAACGTGATCACTTAAAAAGCGACTAACGCGCCAGCCAGCCACCATCGACTGGTAGCGTGATGCCGTGCACATAGCTGGCAGCCGGTGAAGCGAGGAACACCACTGCCCCTGCGATATCTTCCGGCTTGGCCCAATGCCCGGCAGGAATGCGCTCAAGGATAGCCTTCGATCGGACTGGG
>ENA-ORCX01000620-ORCX01000620.1-marine-metagenome-genome-assembly--contig:-NODE-620-length-10714-cov-3.259002_pt1 | contig 10714 bp, 5 predicted proteins | sample MGYA00248630_ERZ508518 | MGnify/ENA primary metagenome ERZ508518 (study PRJEB26188, sample SAMN06268768) | marine metagenome | isolation source: Bioluminescent Bay, La Paraguera, Puerto Rico | place...
AAGACGATTCAAATCCACCGTAGCATTATCACGCAAACGCTGAATACGATCCACTTCACGGCGCATACCGCTAAGTTCGTCCTGAACATTACGCAAGGACTTAGCCATAGGAATCTTTTCCATTTTGATCTGCTCACGCAGTTCACTAAGTTCCTTTAATGACGCCTTGAGATCGGCATCTGCGGATTGATAGGCTTTTTCTGCATTTGCGGCAAAAGTCACAGCAGGAATCAAGCAAGCAAGTGCTAAAATTGTCTTTTTCACGTTATACACTTTTTAAAAGTTAGTCTTGAATGGTTACTGGCAGATTTACGAAACTAATATCAGTCGTAGTACCTTCGGCCATTTTAATTACGCTCTGCACATCAGCAGCAATTGCGTCATCATCTTTCCATTCCCAGCCATTATCACTAGGAACACCATATCCTGCATGAGCACCACTCATATCAGCATAATAGGCTATAGCCATACCGAAGTAGATGGTCTTGACTTCCACCATTTTTCCATCCCCAAAATCACGAGTTTCAGGAACTACTTCTACAGAAGTGTTAAACTTATCGATCTGTGTAAGAATGCCTACAACATTTTGCAAACGCTGCGACAAGCCCATCTTTGTATCGTATGGGTTCTTTGGCATACGAGAAGAAAGAGGAGCAATTTCTTGCTGCAAAGGTTTAGGTAACTTCTTTATCAGCTTCTTAAGACTCTTTTCCTGTTCAATGACTTGATCTTTTATTTTTGCCTCAATGGACTTAATAGAAGTCTGCTCATCCAAAAGCTCAGCTCTCTGAGCATCGGCAGCACTCGTCATATCAGCAGCATCTTTAATCTGCTTTCCAAGCTCATCGAGTTCTTTCTTATGAACATCGATCAAGTCCATCATGGACTGCTTCTGAATGTCCCATTCAGTTTTTTCCTTGGAGATGACATTCTCTGTTTCTACCCATTTCTCAAGGGTATTCAAGCTGTCATCAAGAGTTGTTTCAGCACTGAGCATCGGAGCCACACCGGCTGCGATGCAGGTCGTTAAGAGGCCCAGTCTACGGAATGAGTTGAGCATATTTTATAATTGTTAATAGATGAATGAAAAATTGAAAGTTAGCTATTTAGCTTCTTTCATGCCAAACAATGAAAACAAGCCCATACCGGATAAAATCGCTCATAGGGGCTACGAACAAGTATCTGTTTGACGAAAGCAGAACAATTATTGAAAGGACTTTCCTTGCTTGGCAATAGAAAACTAGAGTAATCGCGACCGGATTTCAGTTTTATATGTGCCTTAATTTGGAACAAGTAACAAAAGTCATATTCCCCATTCCCCCTAAAATAAACGATTTAGCAGATGAGAGAGGTATCGAATGTAAACTTATTTCCACACAAACTTAACATTCTATTTTTACTCAGCAATCAAGTCATACCCAAAGTAATCCTTAATAGTCACACTGGCAAAAGCCCCCACAGGAAGAGTCTCATCAACAATAACAGTGCCATCTACTTCAGGGGCATCCCATTGAGTTCTACCCGTTCCCGGTGAATCAATAAGAACCTTAAGTTTCTTCCCAATCAAAGACTGACTCGTTTCACGAGCCAACTGCTGAATCAATTGATTTGCCTTACGTTCACGACTTTTACGGCGCATATGATGCACTTGCTCATCATACTTATAAGCACGAGTGCCTTCTTCACGTGAGTAATTAAAAACACCGGAACGTTCAAAATGCTCTTCTCTCATAAATTCGAGCAACTCATCAAAATCTTCCTGCGTTTCACCGGGAAATCCGACAATAAATGTAGTTCGTATCGCCAAACCAGGAATCCCTTTGCGCATACGTTGCAGTAAATCACGAATATATGCACCGTCCGTTTCTCTATGCATCTTATCCAACATAGAATCAGAGATATGTTGCAACGGAATGTCGACATACTTAGCCACCTTATCACACGTTGCGATAGCAAAAATTAACTCATCACTCCAGTGAGCTGGATGTGTATATAATAGGCGAATCCAAAAATCACCATCAATATCATTCAGGGCATGCAGCAACGTTGCTAATGAAGCCCCTTTTGAAGAATCAACTCCACTACGCGGTTTAGCACGCTCCCCTTCCCAAAGATCCATCCCATAATAAGTCGTATCCTGACTAATCAAGTTTATCTCTTTAACTCCATTTGCAACCAACTGCTTCACTTCGCTTATAATTGATTCCTGAGAGCGACTGCGATGACGGCCTCGAATGCTAGGAATAGCACAAAAACTACATGTATGGTTACATCCCTCTGCAATTTTTACGTAGGCGGTGTGTTTAGGAGTCAAACGATAACGCGGGGTATTATAATCAGGTATATAGGCTGGTCGAGGTGTCACAAAGTCTCTTTTCTCTTCTGATTGCATTAACCCTTTAATGATCGGCACAATCTCCTCGACCTGATCTAATCCAATAAATGCATCTACCTCCGGCATCAACTTTGGTAGATCTTTTCGAAATCGCTGAGTTAAACAACCGGCAGCAATAATTTTCTGCTGCGGTTGCATTATTTCAGCTCTTTCATCAATCGCATCGTACAACGCCTGTATACTTTCCTGCTTGGCAATATCTATAAAAGAGCAGGTATTAATGATTACAACATCTGCATTCACTGCCTCTTCGACAATGTCCATTCCCGCTTTGCGGATGCAGCCAAGCATAATCTCAGAATCGATGAGATTTTTTGCGCAACCTAGAGAGAGTAAATTTACCTTGGTCATATTGATGAGAGAAAACCTTAGCTAACAGTGTCACTTTTTGCGTCACTGCAACCTTTTTCCTCTCCTAAAGACCAAAAAGATACTGAGGCAAGAGAAAACAAAGCGCCATTACAAACGTTGGAATAGCAGCCCCATAGGTAAGATATAGGGGAATAATCCCCCCTTTAAAAAACCTCTGCAAAATATTTTGACCAGCAGGATTTGGAGCATTTGCAATAACCGTCAATCCACCACCAGTAACCGCACCGGCAACTACAGCATATTGCAATGCGTGAGCTCTGGCAATTTCCGCTGCAGTGTGCATCATTGCAGGATCAAACTCAGGAACCTGAGAAGCAAGGAAAGTAATCGCAGCATTATCATTAAATGCAGTTAAGGCTGTGGCTCCAAGGAACAGTGGGAATTCAGCCAAACGTCCTAAAACAGGTTCAATCCACCATTGCTGCAATGCGCCATGCGTAACCAAGCCAGCAAGGAAAAACCCAACCAAAAGCGGATTTTTAATACTAACTTTATCTTGGTGTGTATCTGTAGCTTTAGTAAATGCCAGGAAGAAAAGGAATCCAGCAATGAATAGAGGAGGATTGTGAAGGTTAAAAACAGTCCAAGCCATAAAGGCTAAAACAGAACCTGTAACCCATAAGGGAATTGGCTGGCTGATACTTCCTTCCTCACGAGATTCTTCGCGATGCACGGAGGTACACATATCGCGAAGTTCCTGACGGAAATGGACATAGTAAATAAGAGTAGAAACAATAATCCCAATAAGAGCTTTCCAGCCAAAATGCTCAAACATATAGGGCATATCCCATCCCCAACGACCTGCAACCATAAGCACAGGCGGAGCCGCAAAATGAGTAAAAGTTCCGCCAACCGAAACATTCACAAAAAGTAAACCAAGAGTGGCATATTTAAATTTGGGAGTTGGTTGATATTTGTAAAACTGTTTGGCCAGCAATAATGCGGCAATTGTCATGGCGGCAGGTTCTGTAATAAACGATCCCAAGACAGGAGCAACAATCAGGATAGTGCACCACCACGCTGCAGGCGTATTTTTTCCGATCTTTGCAATAAATCGCAAACACCTTTCTGCAAACTTAAGCACAGGTCGAGTCGAAGCCATCGTCATAATAACAACAACAAACATGGCTTCAGAATAGTTCACCTTTGAATCAACAAAGGAAACGATGGTATCCCATCCATGAAACCAAAAAATAGCAACAAATAGAGCAACACACCAAATACCGAAAACGGCCTCTACCTCACCTAAAAAATGTGTTATTTCACCCCAAAAACTTATGTCATCCTTGGCATCTACGTATGGTTTATGGATTGCCAGGCCACCGTTTTTTCGGATTTTGAGATCGTGAGCAACTTTTAATCGATGCGAGCATTGAAGAAATCTCGTTGCAAAAAACGTGTGTATAATCGCACACAAAAAAATGATTGTTGCGACTAAATTAAAAGGGTCTTCCTGAACTCGGTGAACAAGAACCCCCCAAAGAGTATCAATCGAATGAGCCTCCTCATAAGACTGGTAAGCATCTAAGGGATAAGGAATTGGAGATTCTTTAAGAGTATGTTCACCCCCTGCTGCGAGCAGAGAAGAAATACCAAAGACACTAAACAACAATAAAACAACAAGGAATGAAAGGGCTTTTCGTGGTGAGTGCATATGTGGGTAAATCCAGCTTAAAGAATGCCAGATAATTATGTTTATGGTAAAATGGGTAACACAATAAATATAACAATTAAGAAAAATATCAAGTAAACTAATAAGAGGTTTTTATTGAACACCCCCTAAAAAGAGAACAAGACGATGATTTTTATTAATTAATGTGTTTTATTTGTTACTAAACAATGCCTAAATGAGAACACGTCTCAAGAAAAATATAGTTAAGTTTCTTAAGCATTCTTGTCAATAAACTTCTACCACCTCCATCCATCATTCCAAATCGAAACTGACTTGGGAATCACCAAATAGAACATACGGACTAAATAGTTGTTTTTTATAAAGGACTATTTATTGAACGCTTGCCAAAAAGGCATAACTTATGATCATTGAGGAGCATGGATATATTACCATTTCGTGCATTACGCCCATCCAAAGAAAATGCTGAAAAAGTCGCATCTCTTCCCTATGATGTTATCAATACAGAAGAAGCTCGCGAACTATCCGCAGGAAACCCGATTTCCATGCTACACATTGTGCGTCCTGAAATAGATCTTCCTGAAAGAACAGATCCACATGCAGATGAAGTATACGGTAAAGCAGTAGAAAATTTTAACCGTTTTGTTACTGACGGTGTTTTTCAGCGCGATAAAGAACTAAGCTTATATGCATATCGCCAACAGATGGGGGAACATATCCAAACAGGAATCGTAAGTCTGTGTCGCGTTAAAGATTACGAAGAAAACCGAATCAAAAAGCACGAAAAAACCCGCCAAGACAAAGAAGATGACCGCACTCGCATGACAAGCGAACTCTCGGCAAACTCAGGCCCCGTTTTTCTTACTTACAAGCACAAAGAAACAATCAACCTCATCGTTCAAGATGCGACTAAAGCTGAGCCTGATTTCGATTTCACTGCTCCAGATGGCATCAAACACACAGGATGGAAGCTTTCCGGTAGCGTAATAGAGCAGCTATGCAGCAGTTTCAAGAGTGTGGATGCATTCTATGTAGCAGACGGACATCACCGTAGTGCAAGCGCATCTCGTGTGGGCAAAGAGCGTAAAGCGGCAAATCCAAATCATACCGGAAACGAAGACTATAATGCCTTTCTCTGTGTTATCTTCCCAGATGACCAACTAAAGGTTCTAGCATATAACCGTCTCGTTAATGATCTCAACGGTCTCACCAAGGAAGATTTTCTCGCGGAAGCATCCAAGCATGGAACATTAATAGAAAATGCCAATCCCAAACCTAATAACACAGAAGAGGTCAGCATTTATATAGATGGAAAATGGTATGGTCTTAAATTCCATAATACCATAGACTTAGACCCAGTAAATGGTCTCGATGTAAGCCTTCTGCAAAACCGTATATTGGCTCCCCTACTCGGCATTGATGACCCACGAACTAGTGGACGCATCCAATTCGTTGGTGGTATTCGTGGCACTGAATACCTAAAAAAAGAAGTCGATGAAGGCCGTGCTGCAGTAGCCTTCTCCATGTATCCAACAACAACAGAACAATTGATGGATATTGCAGATGCTGATATGATTATGCCTCCTAAAAGCACTTGGTTTGAACCAAAACTCCGTAGTGGGTTATTTGTTCATACCTTCGAAAAATAATTTTAAGAAAAACAAAAACGCAAAAAAACCTCATTCACTGGAATGAGGTTTTTTCGTATTGTAGATTCTCCCCTATCCCACTATTTAATATTGCTCTATGAGAATCTCCTTCACCCCCGTAGAACTGGATGGTATCACAGGAAACTTAAGTTTGGTTCCCAGTAAAGACCTAATCAATGTGCTGGATTCAAATTCACCCTTTACGCCAGGAGTTTCCAAAGAAATAGGAACGTTTAATTTACGAGGATCAAAAGACACCCCGCTAACCTTAGGGAACCACTCAACCTTATCTATTGGAGTATCCGCAGATTTGGAATGGTCTCTAAAGATTGCATGGAACGAAGAAGATCTGCCAGAAAAACTGCAGAAAAGCTTAAAAAAAACTCTTTCACCAGAAAGTTTTGTTCTGTATACGACGGCAAATTTTACATCTGTAAATTCAGTTAACACAGAATGCCCCTTCTACAGCTACCTAAGCGCTAAAGTTGGAGCTAAATCAGATGCCCTTCTGAGCTACAATGCAGCAATGATATTTCAGAGAACATCTAAATCAATGGATGCTCTGAACAGCTTCATAGCAAGCATACATTTACCTACGAACCTTTCCAAAGCGGGCACGTTACGTCCAAGCCTACAAAGCCTTCGAACAAGAGGTTCCCTAAACCTTTCAACATCCCTAACTCTCGGATACAGTATAACGACTCAAAAGGAGCTAAACGAAAAGCTACCTACTTTAGTGGCAAAAGGCTCTCTCTCGATGTATACGTCAGTCTCCATGAAGATTGGCGGATGCTTTACACTAACCACTCAAAGTTGCAATAAGCCCAACTGGATAAATATCCGCTACAGACATGGAAAAGAGCTTCACAACAACCTGCAGTGGGGTATCGATGCCGGAGCTCAAATAACCTTAGAAAACATTGATTCAACCCAAGGACTCCTGGATAAATTAACAGGCATCAATCCAGAAAATGCATTCGATTGGTTAGAAACATATTCAGAAGGAAAAACAAAAGAAGAATCATTAAAACTAGTTGAATCCAAATACTCAGATGAAATATCAGAATTATTTGGAAGCCTGATTAATAAGCTTTTCCAAAACAAAAACTTCCAAGAGATTTCGGATGAATGCACTCTCATTTCAAAAGAATATAATGAACTAAAGTCTATATTGAATGAGGGAGCATTAAAATGGCTATGGGAAGCCCTCAGAAATGAATCCCCAGAAAACCTAGTAAAAGACCTGAATACAATAGAAGCTCTAAAAAACAGTGATGTCCTTAAAGCACTAAAGGATACCAAACTGTGGAAAATAATTGAATCTATTACTGGTTCTACTCCTTATGAATTACTAACCACCCCTCAAAAGCTCACAGAACTTACAAAGGTTTCAAGTGTATTATTACAACTGTTAAACGGAAACGCCTTAGATTCACAGTTGAAGGCATTCGTATTGGAAACCTTAGAACATTTTGACATAACCAAATTGCTAAATTCGATAGAGGATCTTTCTACTCCAAGTGGGCTACAAAAGCTACTTAAAGGGGTGGAAGGAACGCTCTGCAAATTGCTTTTTGATCTAAGCCAAAAAGTAATCACTGATAAGGTTTTTAAAGAGACCCAAAAAACAGCCAAAGGACTAATTAGTTTTAGCGAAAAACTCTCCGAATGCTTAAAAAACGGTTTTTCCAACCAATTAAGATTAAACCTAGTAAAAAGCATAGGTAATTCATCTTCTAATGAGTCATTTATTGACGTCGACGTTGATTTAAGCACTGCAAAAGGTCGTATTTTCGCCCAACAACTATTGGAAGGTAGAATTAACGATTCGTTACCCATGCAGGCGGATTCAAGCATTCAATGGAACGATTGTATATGGAAATGCACACATAAGAGGATAAACTCAATCAACATCAATCTTTTAGGGTGGAACTATTCCTGCAAAAGCATAGTAGAACAAAGTAGCCAAACTCAAATAACCCCAAGTGCTGAAGGAAATATATATCTCTACAAGAGCAATAGCAGCCTCCAGATCCATACCGAACACGGATTTCGTAATAAAAGTGCAATTGAGAGTAATTACGGGCTTCAATTCTCTGCAAAATCCCAACCGGAAAACCAGAAAAAAATCATAGATTCCCCTACTCTGTGCAACAGTTATAAACTGATTACCTCCGACGCAGGTATAACTATAAATGAATTAGAACAACAACTTGTTTTCGGAAAACAACTGGGAATGTTTCCTTCTGTCGACGCTCCTCTAAATGCATGGTTGAAAGATTGGGGAAGTGAATTGCCTCAATCGGCAAGCTTAAAATACACAGTGAATTATTCGGAGGGTAGCTTTTATGAAACACTGGTTCGATTGAATCAAAAAGAGCTAATAAATAAAAGCAGATCTGCAATAAGAGAGTTCTTTTCGTATCCCTACCGTCATGGGAACAGCTTTATATCTCAAAACGAACTTAGTGCTTATATGGGTTGTGATTGTGTCAGACAGGCAAAACGAGGAGCCGGACATCATAAATTCACTGTTACGATAATCCAAAAAGACGGAGTCACACTTATGAGTATCCCGAACGCAAATTCAAGGATACTCCAAGCGTTTAAAGCTGAAGAAGATTTCATCCAAGAGATTTGTGATCTCAACAGTATCATAAAGGAGAAAATAAACGATAACGCTCAAACCTATGTTGATAAAATAAACAAGGCTATTTACAAATTACTTCAAGTTCCCCAAAAGTACACGCAAACAGTTTGGTGTAACAACCTGTTCTTCCTCATTATAGATGCGCTGCAATTAGTCTCATTTCCCGATAGCCGCAAAGGAAAATGCATGCTTCAGGCTGACTTTTCCTTCCAAAACGGAAAAGAAACTACTCATTTCTACACCTGTTAACCTTTGGGAGGAATAGCTTCCAGCTCTTCCCAACGGATAAATATGGTTTCTAGTTGAGCTTCAATATCACCAAGTTCTGTCTGCACCTTAGCAATAGCATCCGCCCCCTGAGCCGAAAAAGCAGGATTACTCATTTGCTCAACTAAATCAGCTTGCCGAGTTTCCAGAGTTTCAATTTTCGCAGGAATATCGTTCAATTCAGCCTGCTCCTTATTAGTTCTTACACGCGGTTTTTCCGGCTTCCATGACTTTTTCTTAGAACCTGTTTTGGTAGATTCTTTAACAACCGTCTTTGTTTCCTTCAGAGAACGGTCTCTAAAGTATTCACGATAACCACCAACGGTTTCCCGTATGGTACCTCCTTTTTCTAATGCCAAAGTGTGAGTACAAACACTATCCAAAAAATCACGGTCGTGACTTACCAACAGCAAGGTTCCTGAATATTCCAGAAGTAAGTCTTCAAGAAGTTCCAGCGTTTCAATATCCAAATCATTGGTTGGTTCGTCCAAAACCAAAACATTCGCCTGTTGCGTAAAGAGCTTTGCCAACATCAAACGATTAAGCTCACCTCCAGACAAACTACTGACAGGCGACAACGCCCTATCTGCAGGGAAAAGGAATTCTTCCAAATAAGAATATATATGCTTTTTACCCTTTGCCGTGGGTACATGATCGTTATCTCCGGCAACAGCCTCCTTCAAGGTCAATGATGGCTTTAGCTGAGCGCGATGTTGATCAAAATATGCAATTTGCAAGTTCGTCCCAGTAATAACCTCTCCAGAATCGGGTTGAATTTGACCCAAAAGAAGCTTCAACAGCGTCGTTTTACCAGATCCATTCGGACCAATCACCCCAATTTTATCACCTCTCCAAATCGTCGTGGAAAAACCTTTGGCAATTGGCATATGCTCCCAGCTATAGTCTAGCTTTTTGACTGTAACAACCTTTCGTCCGCTCAAATTACCTTCTTGAATGCCAAATCCAGGACCTTCTCGGACATCCCGCCGTTCGTTACGCTGCTCACGCATATCCTTTAATGCACGAACACGTCCTTCATTTCTGGTCCGGCGAGCCTTAATTCCCCGGCGAATCCATGCTTCTTCCTGAGCCAGCTTTTTATCAAAAACAGCATTCTGCTGTGCCTCAGCAGTAATAAGCTCTTCCTTACGTGTCAGATACGTATCATAGTCACAATCAAAAGATATCAACCGACCACGATCCAATTCCAATATACGTGTAGCCAGTTTTCTCAAGAAGGCACGATCGTGAGTGATAAAGAGCAATGCAATATTTAGTGTTGGTAAGAAATCCTCCAACCAGGCAATTGATTTAAAATCAAGATGATTTGTCGGCTCATCCAGCAATAGCAACTGTGGATCGCTCATCAAGGCCTTTGCAAGCAACACCCGCCTTTTCATGCCCCCTGAGAGTGAATCAAAAGCCATTTCGGCATCCAAGTCCAAACGGCTTAACACTTCGCCAACACGCTGCTCCAAGCTCCAACCGCCATTTAACTCCAAAGCATGCTGCAATTCACTCATACGGTTCAAGACGGCATCTGTATCAGCATTAGGATCTTCCAGACGTAGGCTCTCGGTATGGTAACCGTTTAATTGAGCCGCCAGTTCTCCCGCCCCCTGAACTACAATCGCATAAATGCTTCCCTGAATGGATTCGGGAACATCCTGTTGCAAATAGGCAATTCTCAACCCCGGAGAAATTTCAAACTCTCCTTTATCAGGTGGGAATAATCCAGCAACAATCTTTAG
>ENA-ORCX01000624-ORCX01000624.1-marine-metagenome-genome-assembly--contig:-NODE-624-length-10690-cov-3.604353_pt1 | contig 10690 bp, 11 predicted proteins | sample MGYA00248630_ERZ508518 | MGnify/ENA primary metagenome ERZ508518 (study PRJEB26188, sample SAMN06268768) | marine metagenome | isolation source: Bioluminescent Bay, La Paraguera, Puerto Rico | place...
TGGGAAACCAGTCGGTACTGCTGAAAGGGATCAACGATGATGTAGAGACCTTTAGAGAGCTGCATCAGAAGCTATTGTCGGTGCGCATCCGGCCCTATTATGTGTTCTACTGCGAGCCCGCCCCGGGGATCGATCACTTCCGCACGCCGGTGGAGAAAGGGGCGGAGCTTATACGGGATGCTCTGCGGGGACACACCACCGGACTCGCCCAGCCCATGTACGTGATCGCCACCAATGTGGGGAAGATCCCCCTGATGCCGGATTATTATATCATCGATAGGGATGCGGAGAAATACACCCTGCGCAATCACCGGGGGGAGATCACTACGCTGCCCAATATTAAGGAATAAGAGGCTGCGGGCTTTTACGAATTAAGACGGGCTTCCCAAACAGACGGAAGCCCTTTTAGTCGTGGCAGATATTGATTTGTTGGCTGCTTCGGTATGGCTTCCATATAATCGGAATACAGCCCAACGCCTATGGTGAGAACTATCATCTGATCATGCTGGCGAAGGAATTATAGCATGGCATGTCAAATACATAATAGGGGCGTTACGCCCTATTTTGATCTGGGGGACAGCGAATGGAAAAGGCAAACTACAAGAAAAACAGTATCACCCTTTGGGGCGCGGTGGGACTCGGGACCGGCGTCATGGTTGGCGCCGCCATCTTCGCCATCATCGGACAGGTGGCGGAACTGGCGGGACCGTTATTCCCCCTGTCCTATGCCGGAGGCGCCGTGATCGCGGCGTGCAGCGCCTACGCCTATGTGAAAATGGCCCATGCCCACCCCTCCGCCGGGGGGATCGGCATGTTCTTCGTACAGATATACGGCAAGGGGACCATCACCGCGTCCTCCTCGCTGCTGATGGCGATATCCATGATCATCTCCGAGAGCCTGGTGGCCCGCACCTTCGGGACATATACCCTCCAGCTCTTCGATGTAGGACCGGGTAGTTTCCTGGTGCCGGTACTGGGGGTCGGCCTCTTGGTCCTGGTCTTTATCGTCAATGTGTCGGGGAACCGGTTTATCCAGGCGTTTACCTCCACCGCGTCCCTCATCAAGATCGCAGGGATCGTATTGTTCGCCCTGGCCGCCCTATGGGTAGCCAATTTTTCCTTTGACGGGGTGGTGCAGAGCGCCCCTGGGCAGTCTGCGGGGAGCTTTATAGGGTCTATGGCCCTGAGTCTCTTGGCCTTCAAGGGGTTTACCACCATCACCAATAACGGCTCCGAGATCGTAGCGCCCCACAAGAATATCGGCAGGGCCATCGTCATATCCATCGCCATCTGCGCTTTTTTGTATCTGCTCCTGTCCTGGGCGGTGTCCAGCAGCCTCACCATCGCCGAGATCATCGCCGCCAAGGACTATGCCCTGGCGGAGGCGGCGCGGCCGCTCCTGGGCGACTTCGGACTGTATTTCACGGTGGCAATCGCGATTTTAGCCACCGTAACGGTGTGTATCGGCAGCGTGTTCGCCGTGTCCCGGATGACCACCATGCTGACCGATATGAAGCTGATCCCCCACAGCCATTTCGGCATGTCGGGGACAGTCCACCGGCATATGCTGGTCTATATCGTGGTATTGGCCATTACGCTGACCATCTTCTTTGACCTCAGCCGCATTGCATCGCTGGGGGCCATCTTCTATCTGCTGATGGATATTATATTTCAGTGGGGTGTATTGCGCAAGAGAGGCGATACCGTTGAGGCAAATCCTATCATCCTGTGGGCGGCTATGATCCTGGACGCCGCCGCCCTGGGGGCGTTTCTGTGGATGAAAGGCGCCTCCGATCCCTTGATCGTCATACTCGCCGTCGTGTTTATATTGATTATATTCTTCGGGGAACAGTTTTTCCTGAAACGCACGTCTCACAAAAAAGACAGTTAGGGGCCGTACCGCCCCGCAGCCCAGTGATCATCCCGATCGTTTCCCCACTTGCTTTTGTCAGGCATGTGGTCCGCGCCGCCGCTAATGGAATTTGACAACGCGGACCGTGTAGAATATATTTGTCACAAAGCATATTTCAGGAAAAGAGGTATGGTTGATGGGACAAAAAATGGTCCTTTTCGCTATCATGTCTGTATTGCTGGTATTTGTACTCGCAGGATGCGGCGGGGGCGGCCCCGTCGATGTGGCGGAGACCGTCACGCCCGAAGCGCCTCCCTCCGAAACGCCTGCACAGCCCTTCGCCGATACAGGAGGAGAGATAGCTGAAAATCTATTGTACTCGACGTTCCTCGGCGGTGCGTCCCTGGACATATCTGGGACCATGGCGATGGACGATACGGGTACTGCTTATTTTGCGGCGATCACCCGGTCGGATGATTTTCCCGTCACCGATGCGGCCTATGACGCTTCCTTCAACGGAGGCAGCAGCGAGGGGGAGGATGATGTGGCTGTGGTGGGGTTTGACGCCCGGCAAAATGAATTGGTCTACGCATCGTATCTCGGGGGAAGCGAGGGACCCGACATCTTTTCACAGATACGGCTGAAGGACGGCAGTATCTATATCGCCGGCAGTACGGGTTCCCCGGATTTTCCGGTGACGGACGATGCCTATGATCCGGTGTTCCACGGTCCCATGGCCCGCCATGCCGACGGCTTTTTCTCCAAGCTCAGCGGGGACAGCCTGGCGTATTCCACCTATTTTGGTTCTGGCGGCCAAGACTTTCTCACCGATATATTGATCGGAAACGATGGGGACGTATTGCTGGTCGGGCAGATCGCCGAAGCCGGTGATATGACTTTTTCCCATACATTCTCCGATGAAATGCTGGAAAACGCTCCGTCCGTCTGCCTGCTGCGGTTCGACGCAGGGCTGGACCGGCTCCTGTCCGCTAGCCTGCTGGGCCCGGCGGAGGCGGGGGTGAAAGCCGTCTCGGACCGAGACGGAAATATCTATATCACGGGTACGACCCAGAGCGCCGGCTTTCCCGTTACCCAAGGTGCCTACGATACTACGTACAATGAAGCGGGCGATGTCTTCCTGCTCAAACTGTCGCCGGAGGGAGACGAGCTTCTATTCTCCACCTACCTGGGAGGCTCGGGGTATGACGCGGGTCCGTCCATCTGCCTGGACGATGATGGCCATGTGATCCTCTACGGATCGACCCAGTCCCCGGATTTTCCCCTGACCGAAGACGCCCTCGACGGGACGATGGACGGGGAATCGGATCTCTTTATCGCCAAAATCACCGGTGACGGGGGAGACTTGCTCTATGCCTCTTTCTTGGGGGGGACTGAGATCGATGGTACGGGTTTCGTGGGAGAGGCCGCCGGAAATGCGGCCGCACTGCCGGACGGCCATATACTGCTGTGCGGCACCACCACGGCCCCGGATCACCCCACCACCGCCGGCGCGGTAAGTGAGCGCAATAGCGGCGGGGAAGACGTGTTTATCACACTCCTGGACCCTGATCTTGCCGGCATTGCGTACTCTACCTATGTCGGCGGCGGGCAAAATGACCTGTACCCCGCTGTTTGGATGGACGGGGACGGCGCCATCACCTGTGTATGCACCACGCAATCACCGGATTTCCCGGTCACCCCCGGCGCCTACGATGCGTCTTTCAACGGCGTCTACGATATCGCGGTATTCACCCTGCGCCCCGCACCGTGAGGCGTTGGCCCCCATCCAGACGGGACTCGGGAGGGGTAGCCGCTCTTTCATCTCAGCGCCCAAAATTACATATCTTCGGCCATAAAGGCCCGGACCTCTTTCAGAAACAGATCGGGTTTTTCCAGGCCGAATAGATGGGTGCAGCCCGCAAATATCACGACCTTGGTCTTGGCGGGGATCTTTTCTTCCAGGTAATAGGCGGTCTTGGGCTGGTATACCGACCCCGGGTCCGCAAAGAAGATACCGGTGGGGACGTCGATCTTGTGCAGCATGGGGCGATAGTCCTGGAGCAGAAAGGAAAGGTAAAAGGCGGCCGCCACATAGTCGGTATTGGGGGCCAGCATCCCCACGAACATATTGTCCAGCACCGCTTCCGGCAGCTTGGCCAGGGCCGGATTGTGCTTCATGTTGAAATCCCGGAAAAAGGCGGGGTAATCATCAAACATTTGCTCTGCGGCCAGTATATTGTCCATGGGCTTTTCCGTGCCCTGCCCCAGGCCCTGGTCCCAGTCTCCGTCGTTTAATAACTTGGGTGACATCTCGCAGATGATCGTTTTATACAGCCGGGCCGTGCCGAATAGCTCGATGTATTTGTAGAGCACCGACGCGCCCATGGAGTAGCCGATCAGCGTCACCTCCGAAAGCCCCAGGTGGAGGATGAGTTCCTCCACGTCTCTTGCCAGCCGCCCCATGGACACCCCGGACGTGGGGAGGGACGAGCGGCCCACCCCCCTGAAATCCAGTGCGATGCAGCGGTAGTCCGCCATCCCGGAGAGCAGATTGTCAAACATCGCATGGGTGGAGTTCCACCCGTGGAGGACGATGACGGGCCGGCCGTTTTTATCCCCCGTTTCCTTGTAGTAGATATGCACATCGTCTTCGGTATAGAAATACGCCATGAGATTCCCTCCTGATTCAATCCTGATTATTCGATCCAGCCCTTGTCGAGCAGGGATTGGAGCTGCGCTATGTCGTGCCCGTAGATGATTTTTGCATCGTGGCTGGAGGCGTAGGACGCTATCGATGAAATCGTCCGGCGGTATCCCTCCCTGTCATGGACCACCGTAGGGACTACGGGGGGCGGACCCATATGCTTTTCGGTATAGATCGTATCGGCCGCGAGGAAATAATTGTTCCCCGCGGGCAGCTCGACCAGTAGGCCGAGCATCCCCCATGAATGGCCGGCGCCCAGGTTTACGATGGTAACGCCGGAGGCCAGTTCCCGCTCCTGCATATCGGACGGTATTGGCTCCCAGGTGAGATTCGCCTTTCGCCAGTTCTCGATGTCCGATGGGAGATGGGCGTTTAGGTCCAGGCCGTTTTCATAGGCGTGCAGGGTGGCGTCCAGTTCCGCCTGGTTGACGAAGACAGGGGTGTCCGGGAATAGATGCAGGCAGCCTGCATGATCGAAATGCAGGTGTGAAGCGACGACATACCGTATATCTGCGGGCCGTATGTCCAGGGCGTCGAGCTGTGCGGGGAGGTAGCTCTCCCGAAACGGTATCTGGCGGTAGGCCTCGGGCCAGCTTCCCCGCATCCCGGCGGGATCGCAGCCCGTATCAAAGAGGATCAGGCCATCCGGATGCTCGATGATAAAAGCCGCTATCGATGCCGACAGCCACCCGTCGTCCGCCGGCTCCTCGCCCGGATAGATGAAGGAATAGGGAAACTGCATCGTCCCGCAGTCCAGTGGAATGATTCTCATATCCGATAAGCCTTCTTTCTCAGCATATCCGTACATGTATATACCAATATTGTATACCAATCTGTGGGATAGTCAATTGATATACCGGGATTTAAGATAATCCTATTTTATAGAACGTAATAATTTGCACTGTGAGTAAAACCGTCATATTCATTGTGATACAATGTATTTGTTGAAATTATTAGAGTGATTTGCAGTGTGTTTTTGTAGATTATATCGTAATATCAGACAATGTCATTATCTGCCCCGGAGCATCAAGGAAAATGCGGGGGAAAAGCGAAATATAGTATGGAAACCTCTTGCGATACAGCGCGCTGGCAGCCCGTGCAGGGCGGACGTGTCTGTCATAGGCGGCGTCTGGCGATCCGGGCGTTGACCCGGGCCTTGGAGCCGGCCGGATTGATTAAGCCTCCGGGGCGGCCTGGGGATGCAGGGAGCGATCATCGCCCCCCGCATATAGGATTACCACCGGCTGTGATCATGAACCTTGGCGGGATCGAACCGGTCCGCGGTATCTCTCTTTTCATCGGCATATCCCAGGGGTATCAATGAAAAGGGCACATACCCCTCCGGTATGCCCAGGATCTCCCGCATCCGGACGGCGGTGTGCCGGGAGGAGGGGCCGACGCCGGTCCAGGTGGACCCGAGCCCGAGGGCGTGGGCGGCCAGCAGTATATTCATGGTGGCGGCGGCGCAGTCGTCCCTCAAAAAATCCCCAAAAGGCGCATCTGTGTCGCCGCAGACCAGGATGGCGCAGGGGGCGTTTTTTACGAAGGTCACGCCTTCGTGTATGGACGAGAGCGTATCCAATACCCCGGGATCGTCGATGACGACGAAGTGCCAGGGCTGCTGGTTGCAGGCGGAGGGGGCGTGCATCGCGGCTCTCAGGATCATGCCGATGGATTCTCCGGAGACAGGCGCGGGTGTGAATCTGCGGATGCTTCTCCTCGTTTGGACGGCTTCCAGTGCTTGGTTCATAGTGATCTCTCCCATACTGTTTTCCCATATGATATCATTGGTGGTGGGATGTGGCAATACGGCACTTTATTGTGCGTAACATACAGAAAAGTAAGAAATGAGGTCCGTGATGATCGAGTACAACGGCAAACAGTATATCTGCCCGATGGAGCTCGCGGTGGCGCTCATAAGCGGCAAGTGGAAGGCCGTGATCCTGTGGAATCTGGTCGAGGGACCGCTGCGGTTTGGGGAATTGTACGGGCTCTTTCCCGAGATCTCCCAGAAGATGCTGACCCAGCAGCTCAAGGGGCTGGAGCAGGACGGGCTGGTCGCGCGCCAGGTGTATCCCGAGGTGCCGCCCAGGGTGGACTATTCCCTCACCGATTTCGGCAAGACACTGATCCCCATACTGCGGGATATCAATCTATGGGGGAAGCGGTATCTGGCGGCAAATTAATAACGAGTCCACGCCGGGCAGCATGTGACGGAGGGGTGAAATTGTTCCAATTATCACACTGGCCATACCTGCAGACAATCCCTTTGTCCGGGGATCTCAAAACCGATATCACAGGTTTTCTCACCGTCAATAGCAGGCAGGATACGGTATCCCATTGTATGTCTGTCGCTGCGGCAAGTCAGAGGATCGCCCTTCGCTTTGGGCTGGATGAAGCCATAGCGTCCACATCCGCTTTGCTGCATGATGTTTCAAATGTGGTGAAGCCCCGGGATATGCTTGACTACGCCATGCGTCAGAAGTGGGAAATAGACGCGTCAGAAGAGAAATATCCGTTTTTGCTCCATCAACGGCTTTCCGCAGTCTTTGCCAGAGCGCTTTTTGATATCCGCGATCCGCGCATACTATCCGCCATCGGGTGTCATACCACACTGAAGGAAAATCCCTCCGCCTATGATATGGCTTTGTTTCTGGCAGATAAAGTATCGTGGGAGCAGGCCGGGACGCCGCCCTATTATGATGCCGTATCATCGGCGTTGGAAAAATCGCTTGCGCACGCCTCCCTTGCATACATTGACTTTGCTCTGGATAACGGCATGATACGATCCCCTCACCCGTGGCTTACTGACGCTAGGCATTGGCTCCAAACGGCAGATTGATTGTGCCGCTTTTACCCTTTGATTGTTATTTGACAAGTCATCCAGCGCACAATATACTTGATAAGTCAAGTAAGTACGGGAGATGCGCCTCCCATAGGAGCTGGCGACATGCAGCAGGACGAGGGCCGGAGCATCGGGAGATGGATCTCGATCATCCACCGGCAGTTCCAGATCTATATCAACAATGCCATCAGACAATACGGCCTGAACTCATCCGAGTACATTTATCTGGTATCGCTGGGACACAATGAGGGCGTCAATCAGCGGTATCTCTCCGACCAATTGTGCATCGACGACGCTTTGACCACCCGGGTGATGAAGAGCCTGGAGCGCAAGGGGTATATCACCAGGACCAGGAGCGAGGCGGACAAGCGGGCCTACAGTATCCGGCTGACCGAGAAAGGGGCGGCCATACAGCCCGTCATCATCGATACGCTCAACCACTGGACCGGGATACTGTCCCGGGGCATGGATGAGGCGCAAGTCGATACCATCATCAGGACGCTTCAGGCCATGTCACAAAACGCAGTACACGAGACCAAGAAAGGACACCATGGGTAAACTGAAAATTACTGTCTTGTCATTATCCGTATTGACCGTGATGTCGGGGGCGGTGGTAGCCCCCGCGCTGGGGGCGATCGCCGCGCATTTTCAGGATGTGAGCCCCACATTGATCAAGCTGATCATCACCATCCCGTCGCTGTTCATCATTTTGACATCCTTTTTGTTTCAGCAGATGATCAAGCGGATGCGATCAAAGACCATTACCATCATCGGGCTCGTCCTCTATGTGATCGGCGGCTGTGGCGGGGCGATGGCGGACACCATCTATATGATATTGTTTTCCCGGATGCTGCTGGGGATCGGCGTGGGGCTGATCATGCCGCTGTCCACCGGTCTGATTTCGCTATTGTTTGATCAGGGCGAGCAGTCGAAGCTGATGGGCTACTCATCCGCCATGAACAATGTCGGCGGGATCATCGCCACCATATTGTCCGGGCTGCTGGTCTCTGTGAGCTGGCGGCTGGGATTCCTGGTCTATCTATTGGGCCTGGTCGTGATGCTGCTGGCGGTCCTGTTTTTGCCCAATGTGCAGCTCAGCCGGTCAAATCCGGGGATTGACCGGAAAAGCCTCGGCAAGATATGGCCCTACGCCGTGTCCCTGTTCGCGGTGATGCTGCTCTTCTATACCGTGCCGTCAAATCTATCCATCATCATCACCCGGGAGGCGCTGGTGCCTACCGCCTATATCGGGATCGTCATGTCCGCCCAGAACACCATCGCATTCATCACGGGCATGGTCCTGAGCCGGCTCATCCGCCGCCTGGGGCCCCGCATCAAATACGCGGCGGCCATCTTTTTTGGGGCGGGGCTTGTATGTTTAAGCCTTCCGGCCAATCTATTGACGGTGCTGATCGGGTTATTGGCATTGGGCGTGGGACTGGGGAGCCTGGTGCCGGTATTGAATACCCAGATTTCGCTGCACATAGAGCGGGAAAGGGTGGCGTCGGCCATGGCGATCATGGGGGCTTCGCTGTTTCTGGGGCAGTTTCTCTCTCCCATCGTGTTTGACGGATTGACGCGCCTGCTCCATATACAGGATGTCCGGGCGCCCTTTTACCTGGCGGCTGCATCGTCCCTATTGCTATTGATCGCAATTCATTGGGTGCCGGTTACATTCCCGTCGGAAGAATAGTCGAATGTGTCACCGTGTTCGGGCCGAAACGCCGGAGGTATTGCCCAGATGTGATTATGTGAATATACTAGACGTGCAGTATCGGAATAATACAGCCAGCAGGCCGGGGAGGAGTATGGACAGACCATTTTTACTCAAAACAGATAGATTAATGATCACCGAATTCGACGCGGGCATGACGGACAGCGTGCACCAAAATTCCCTGGACAGCGACAACCGCCGTTTCGTACCGGACGAGGTGTTTGAGACGGCGGCGGAGGCGAGGGATGCGATCGCGTTTCTCATGTCTCAATACGGGGGAGAAGAGGGACCCTTTGTATACCCGGTCCTGCTGAAGGACGGGACGCATATCGGGCATGTGCAAGCGGCGCCCGTAAAAAATGGCTGGGAGATCGGCTATCATATCGGGGCGGCCTATACGGGACGGGGGTACGCCACGGAGGCGGTGGCTGCATTCGTCCCGCGCATCATGGACGTGCTTTGTATAGAAAAACTGTACGGCATCTGCCGCGGGGACAATCCAGCGTCCCGCAGGGTGCTGGAGAAGTGCGGGTTTGCGCTGGAATGGGAAGGAGTCAGCGCCTACCACGGCGGAAAACACCCTGTCTGCCGGTATAGTAAGCGGCGGGAAGACTTATAGAAACGGTAGAGGTGTCCTGATGAACGCAGATGTCCATACGATACGGGATCGTTGCAGAAAGAATTTGATTCCATATACCCTTCGTGCACTATCCCAAATCCCCCGGATCCATCATCCAACTATCCTGGACATGGGATGCGGGACCGGCGAATCAACGATGGCATTATTGAAAATGACCGGCGGGCATATCGTTGCCGTGGATGAGGACCGATCATCCCTGTCGCAATTCAGAGAAAAAGTCTGCGCGGCAGGGGCTGGGGACAGGATCGAGATCATTCGGGGATCGGCCCTGGATACGGATATACTGGACAGGACATTCGACATCGTCTTGGCGGAGGGCCTGCTGCACATCATCGGCTTTGAAGAGGGGCTAACTATTTTATTGGACCGATTGAAACACGATGGGTATCTGATTATCCACGACGGGCTGGATCATGACGCGGAGATGAGAGCACTATTTGCACAGCATGCTGTAGCGCTGGTGGATTCCTTTGTATTGGATGAAACAATATGGTGGAATGATTACTACCGATGCCTGGAAGAAGCGGTCGAGGGAAAAGACCTCTCGGAATATAGAGCAGAAATCGATGAGATAGCCGCGTATAGAGAGAATCCGGAGCAGTTTTGCTCAGTCTTCTATGTATTGCATAAGCAATAGCCCCGGTTTTCCATGGGGGAAAAGCTTCCTTGTGCAGCCGGTCCGCTAGGTAAACAGTTTCAGATACGCCCCGTATCCCTCTTTCTCCAGATCTTTGACCGGGATGAACCGCAACGCCGCCGAATTGATGCAGTACCGTAATCCCGTGGGCTTCGGTCCGTCGGGGAACACGTGGCCGATATGGGAGTCGGCGTGGGTGCTGCGCACCTCGGTGCGGATCATCCCGTGGCTCTTGTCCAATTTCTCCCGTACATGCTCCTTCTCGATGGGCCGGGTGAAGCTGGGCCAGCCGCAGCCC
>ENA-ORCX01000627-ORCX01000627.1-marine-metagenome-genome-assembly--contig:-NODE-627-length-10639-cov-2.373982_pt1 | contig 10639 bp, 8 predicted proteins | sample MGYA00248630_ERZ508518 | MGnify/ENA primary metagenome ERZ508518 (study PRJEB26188, sample SAMN06268768) | marine metagenome | isolation source: Bioluminescent Bay, La Paraguera, Puerto Rico | place...
CCAAGAGCCGCAGCAGCGCGCTCAGCGGCACGCCGTGGCCGCCGATGGCCAGCAGGTCCGGGCTCTGGGCAAAGCGGGCGACCAGCCAGGCCTCGTTCCCGGCGCTGACGATATCGCCCTGCACCAGCACCAGCACGCGGTCCGCGTCATCGACCTCTTCGGCGAAGCGGCGCACGCCCTGCCAGGCGTCGCCGGCCGTGGCGTTGGTGACTCGGGTGATCGCGAAACCGCGCTGGCGCAACTGCCGGGCCAGCGAATCGACCGCCTCTGCGGCCCCGGGCGTCGCGCGGCCGGGATATTCGCTGTTCGACAACAACAGCGCTACGTCCTTGGCCAGTACCGGAAGCGGCGCCAGCAGCAATGTACCGATCAGCAGGGCGGGTTTGAAAACTCTCTTCATCGGGTCCCCCGAACGACATGATTCGGACCCAAGATCAGGCAATTCCGGCGGAAAGAGAACCCCGCGCCCCGCAGGCGTCAGGTCCGGGCGGAAACCGGCCGGCACGCCCCCGCGGCGCTGGCCGCGCTCATCGATCCCGAGATGACGAAGAAGATCTGGATGCCCAACCAGCGAGAGGGTGTTAGCAAGCCAAACGCCGCCCCGGCGCCTTGCGCGGAAAGGCGGGCGCGGACCAGCCGAAGGCTTGGAGATGGAACAGGACGACCAGAAGAGCCGAAAAAAAAGGCGCAAAAGGTCGATCCTATGGAGTGGCCCATCACCATCCCCGGCTGACCGCGATACTCATCAAAACATACGATTTAACGGGATACTGAAAAACTGGCTACACACGTCTGACTTGCATTGCCAAGTTGGCCCGGAGCGCCGAGTCGATCAACCTGTCCTTTTGTATAGGGTTTCGTCCTGCCGCCCCCCTGCCCGGGAACAAATCAGTCGTAAACCCGCTGATCGTCGATCACCTTGCCGTCCTTGGGCAGGCTGCCCGGCGCCACGATCTCGACCCGGCCCTTCAGCTTCAGCAGATCCGCCACCGAGGCCGTGTAGGGTGCGGGATCTTCGGCGGGGCTTTCCACCTGAACGGTCATCACGTCCATCTCGCCCTCGCGCGTGGCGATGACGCGGGCCTTTGAGACCTCTTCGTGCTTGGCCACGAAATCGGCCACCTGCTCGGGGCGCACGAACATGCCCTTGATCTTGGTGGTCTGGTCGGCCCGGCCCATCCAGCCCTTGATGCGCATATTGGTGCGGCCGCAAGGACTTGCGCCCTCCATCACCGCGCTCAGGTCGCCGGTGGCAAAGCGGACCAGCGGATAGTCGGGGTTCAGGGTGGTCACCACCACCTCGCCCACCTCGCCGGGGGCGACCGGGGTGCCGGTGCCGGGGGTGACGATCTCAACGATCACGCCCTCGTCCACGATCATCCCCTCCATCGCCTCGGATTCGTAGGCGATATTGCCCAGGTCCGCCGTGGCATAGCATTGCAGACAGGCGATGCCGCGGTCGGCATATTCCTGTCGCAGGCTGGGGAAGAGCGCCCCGCCGCCCACCGCGGCGCGGGTGATGCGGCTCAGGTCCAGCCCCAATTCCTCTGCCTTGTCGAGGATCACCTTGAGGTAGTCCGGCGTGCCGGCATAGGCGGTGACCCCCACGTCATGGGCGGCGCGCGCCTGCAGCTCGGTCTGGCCGGTGCCGGCGGGCAGCACCGCGGCCCCCACCGCCCGCGCGCCGTTCTCGAAGATCATGCCGGCCGGCGTCAGGTGATAGCCAAAGCAGTTTTGCACGATATCGCCGCGCCCCACGCCGCAGGCATGCAGGAAACGGCCCATCCGCCACCAGTCGCCGCCTACGCGGCCGGGCTCGTAGATCGGCCCGGGCGACTGGAAGACGTGGTCAAAGCCCGAGGCGGGAACGGTAGTGAAGCCACCGAAGGGCGCGCTGGATTTCTGCGCCGCGCCCAGCTCGGATTTGCGGATCACCGGCAGCGCGGCCAGTGCCTCGGCGCTGGTGATGGCGTCGGGGTCCACGTCGCCCAGCAGCGCCGCCAGCCCCGGGGCCCCCTTGGCCCGGGCAATCTGTTCGGGCAACGCACGGGCGAGATCGGCCGCCCGCTGGTCTGCCGAGCGGGTCTCAAGATCGTCGAAATAACTCATGGTCTAATCCTTAGCTCAGCCAACGCTTCCGGCGGCGATAGGACCGCACATCGCGGAAGCTCTTGCGCCCCTCCTCCGAGACGCCGAGATAAAATTCCTTCACATCCGGGTTCTCGCGCAGTTCGGCCGCCGGGCCGTCCATCACGATGCGTCCCGATTCCAGGATGTAGCCGTAATGGGCGTAGCGCAGCGCCACGTTGGTGTTCTGCTCGGCCAACAGGAAGCTCACGCCCTCGTTCTCGTTCACCGATTTCACGATCTCGAAGATCTGCTCCACCAGCTGCGGCGCCAGCCCCATGCTGGGCTCGTCCAGCAGGATGGTCTCGGGCCGGCTCATCAGGGCCCGGCCGATGGCGCACATCTGCTGCTCGCCGCCCGAGGTATAGCCGGCCTGGCTCTTCCGCCGCTCCTTGAGCCGGGGGAAGTAGCTGTAGACCATCTCCAGGTCGGCCTCGACCGCGCCCTTGCCGTCGGTGCGCGTGTAGGCGCCGGTCATCAGGTTTTCCTCGATGGTCAGGTGCTCGAAACAATGCCGCCCTTCCATCACCTGGATCACGCCGCGCTTCACCAGGTCCGAGGGGGCCAGGTCCTGCACCCGGTCGCCGCGATAGACGATCGATCCCTTGGTCACCTCGCCGCGCTCGCTGCGCAGCAGGTTGGAAATCGCCTTCAGCGTGGTGGTCTTGCCGGCGCCGTTGCCGCCCAGCAGCGCGGTGATCCCGCCCTTGGGCACACTCAGGCTCACGCCCTTCAGCACGAGGATCACGTGGTTGTAGATCACCTCGATATTGTTGACCTCCAAGAGGGTCTCGTCCTGCGGTCCAGCATCCAACATGCCCGGTCACCTTCTTCTGGCGGTGGAGGGGCCGGGCGCACCCGCCCCCTTCTTCTTGGCAAAATACTCAGGGTTCCCCGGCCGCAGCCCGTTCCGCGGCCGGGGAGGGTCGCTTAGTTGCAGCCCGGCGTGATTCCGGCCTCTTTCGCGTAGGCCATCGAGTCTTCCTCGACGAGCGGCTGGATGACCTCCTGGTCCGACTGAACGTAGTCGGTGATCATCTTCCATTCGCCGGCCGAGGCATCCCACTGCGCCACGGCGGCAAAGCCGTCGCCGCCGTGGTTCTGGCAGGTGACCTTGAACTCGGGGCCGAAGCCCGGCAGGCCGATCGCCTCCATCTTGGCGTTGGTGATCTCGAGGTTCTCCATGCCGTCCCGCAGCTGCTCGGTCGTGATCTGGGCGGTGCCGGCCAACTCCTGCGCGGTCTTGATCGCCTCGGCGGCCAGCATCGCGGCGTACATGCCGCGGTTGTAGAGCGCGGTGCCCAGCTGATCGCCCGCACCGGCGGCCTTGCCGGCCTCGACCACGTATTTCCGCAGGTCGTCATAGACCGGGTAGTCGTCGCCCAGGTTGTGGAAGGTCAGCGCCTTGTAGCCGTCGGCCGCGGCGCCCGCCGGCAGCACGTCGTTTTCAGAGCCCGACCACCAGATGCCGATGAAGTGGTCCATCGGATAGCGGATGTTCACCGCCTCCTGGATGGCGACCTGGTTCATGACGCCCCAGCCCCACATGATGACATAGTCGGGACGCTCGCGGCGGATCTGCAGCCACTGCGACTTCTGCTCCTGGCCCGGGTGGTCCACCGGCAGCAGGGTCAGCGAATAGCCGTGCTTCTTAGCCAACTCCTCCAGGGTGCGGATCGGCTCCTTGCCGTAGGCGGAGTTGTGGTAGACGAGCGCGATCTTCTTGCCGTTAATGTCGCCGCCTTCCTGGTCGAGGATGTGCTTGATCGCGACCGAGGCGCCGTCCCAGTAGTTGGCGGGATAGTTGAAGACCCAGCGGAACACCTCGCCGTTCTTGGCCGAGGTCCGGCCATAGCCCAGCGTGTGCAGCGGAATGCCGTCAGCCGTCACCTTGGGGATCAGCTGATAGGTGATGCCCGTCGACAGCGGCTCATAGACAAGCGAGCCGTCGCCCTTGGTCGACTCGTAGCACTCGACGCCTTTCTCGGTGTTGTAGCCGGTCTCGCATTCCTCGATCCGCACCATCTCGCCGCCGATGCCGCCGTCGCGCTCGTTCAGAAGCGTGAAATAGTCCTGATAGCCGTCGGCGAAGGGGATGCCGTTGGCCGCGTAGGGGCCGGTGCGATAGCTGAGCGAGGGCACGACGAGCTCCGCCATCGCGGGCGCTGCCGCCATGACGGCGCCCAGCGCCAGGGTTGCCAGTGTCTTCTTCATCGGGTGTCTCCTCCCATGGTTTGTCCGATGCGTGTGCGATGTGCCGGGTTGGCCCGGTCTTTCACCGTGTTTTTGAGGCTGCCGCCCGCCGTCAGTGCGGGAAGGGCCACAGCCTGAGCTTCTCCTTGCCGACCCGCCAGAGCTGCGCGAGCCCGTGCGGTTCGACGATGAGGAAGAAAATGATCAGCCCGCCGACGATCATCAGCTGCAGATGCGCGGTCAGGTCGGTGGCCCAGCCGAAGCCGTCCACCAGCATGTTCTTCAGCAGCACCGGCAGCAGCACCAGGAAGGCCGCCCCGGCCAGGCTGCCGAAGATCGAGCCCAGCCCGCCGATGATCACCATGAACAGCACCAGGAAGGACTTCTGGATGCCGAAGGCCTCGCCCACCTCGACCGCGCCGAGGTAGACGGCAAAGAACAGCGCCCCGGCGATGCCGACGAAAAAGGACGACACGGCAAAGGCCGTCAGCTTGGCCTTCAGCGGGTTCACCCCGATGATCTCGGCCGCGATATCCATGTCCCGGATCGCCATCCAGCTGCGGCCCACGGTGCCGCGGGTCAGGTTGCGCGCGACCCAGGCCACCGCCACCAGGAAGACCAGGCAGATCAGGTATTGCGCCCAGGCCTCGGTGTTGGGGCCGGTGACCGGCATGCCGAAGACCGTGCGCTCGGGCGCGTTGATCTGGCCCGAGGCCGAGTAGTTGTAGAACCACGGCACCTTGTTGAAGAGCCAGACCAGGAAGAACTGCGCCGCCAGCGTCGCCACCGCCAGGTAAAAGCCCTTGATGCGCAGCGAGGGCAGGCCGAACAGCACGCCCACGCCCGCGGTGACCACGCCCGCGCCCAGCACATGGAAGACGATGTTGATCTCGGGGAAGGCGGTCATCAGCTTGTAGCAGGCATAGGCGCCCACCGCCATGAAACCCCCGGTGCCCAGCGACACCTGCCCGCAATAGCCGGTCAGGATGTTCAGCCCGATCGCCGCGATGGCATAGATCAGGAACGGCACCAGAACCGAGCTGGCCCAGTAATCGTTGATGATAAAGGGGATCACCCCGAAGGCGACCGCCAGCACGACATAGTAGCGGTAGCGATCGAACTTGATGGGAAAGGTCTGGCTGTCGTCCGCATAGGACGTTTTGAAATCGCCGGCCTCACGGTAGAACATCAGCGCATCCCCTCTTGCTGCGGGCGGAACGGCCCGTCGGGGGATGCGCCGATGTCGGTCAGCAGCCCCGTTTGATCCTCATCCAGGCAAAGGAGCCCATGGCAGCGCCCACCGCCGCCAAGAGCATATCGACCACCATAAGCGTCGGCGGCTCGGTTGCTGGCGCACTCAGCGCCATCCAGCCAAAGACCAACGCGGCGGCCCACCCTATGGTGAACATGATCGAACAAGTTTTCATCATGGCCAGGATTCCTCCCTGATTCCTGGTCGGCCTGGAGGGGCCGGGGTTGCTTTCCTGTCGTCATGCCCAGGGCTCCCCTCCCCGTGGCATTAGGACGCATCCGATCAAACCCCATGATTCAAACTCGCTCAATGATTTTTTCGCCAAACAGGCCTTGCGGGCGGAAAACCAGGAAAAGAAGTGCCAAAACATAGGCAAACCAGTTCTCCGTGGCGCCGCCCATCATCTGGCCCAGCGTGAATTCGAACAGCTTTTCGCCCACGCCGATGATCAGCCCGCCGACGATGGCGCCGGGAATCGAGGTGAACCCGCCCAGCATCAGCACCGGCAGCGCCTTCAGCGCGATCAGCGACAGGCTGAACTGCACCCCCGATTTCGCGCCCCACATGACGCCCGCGACCAGCGCGACGAAGCCCGCGATCGACCAGACCAGCACCCAGATGAAGCGCAGGCTGATGCCCACCGACAGCGCCGCCTGGTGGTCATCGGCCACCGCGCGCAGCGCGCGGCCCTGTTTCGAATACTGGCTGAACAGCGTCAGCGAGATCACCAGGATCGCCGCGACCACCGCCGCCACCATGTCCAGCTTGTCGATGAAGAAGCCGTAGAAGCCCTCGCCGCCCAGCCAGGCGGTGTTGTCCTCCACCCAGGCGCTGGCGCCCTGCGGCAGCCCGACATCCAGCGTCTTGATGTCCGAGCCCCACATGATGTCGCCGAAGCCTTCCATGAAATAGGCCAGGCCGATGGTGGCCATGAACAGGATGATCGGCTCCTGGTTGACCAGGTATTTCAGGATGAACTTCTCGATCACGATGGCCAGCAGGATCATCACCCCCATGGTCAGCACGATCGCCACGACCGCGGGCAGCTCCCATCCGAAATGGTGCAGCTCGGTGCCGAAGACGGCGTTGATCAGGTGCGAGAAGGGGACCTGCCCCTTCTGCAGGCCCACCAGCGTCAGCGCCGCGAACAGCGCCAGCACGCCCTGGGCGTAGTTGAAGATGCCGGAGGCCTTGAAGATCAGCACGAAGCCCAGCGCCACCAGCGCGTAGAGCACGCCGGCCATCAGGCCGTTGATCATGACCTCCATCGCATAGAGAAACTGGTCAGGCATGGCGGCCTCCCTCGTTAACGGATGCGCAGGATGCTGCGGCCGGTCCTGTGGAAGTCATACGGAATTCATATGCGGGGAATATCGCCGCGGTCCGCGTTAACTCAGTCATGGCTCACCCCCAGATAGGCGTCGATGACGTCCTGGTTATTGCGCACCTCGTCGGGCGTGCCGTCGCCGATCTTCTTGCCGTAATCCATCACCACCACCCGGTCGGACAGGTCCATGACCACGCCCATGTCGTGCTCGATCAGCGCGATGGTGGTGCCGAACTCGTCGTTCACGTCGAGGATGAAGCGGGACATGTCCTCCTTCTCCTCCACGTTCATGCCGGCCATGGGTTCGTCGAGCAGCAAGAGCTTGGGCTCGGCGGCCAGCGCCCGGCCCAGCTCCACCCGCTTTTGCAGGCCGTAGGGCAGGCGCCCGACGGGCGTCTTGCGGATCGCCTGGATTTCCAGGAAGTCGATGATTTTCTCGACTTTTTCGCGATTCTCGTCCTCTTCGCGCTGGGCCTTGCCCCACCACAGGGCTTGGCTCGCCATGCCCGATTTCATCATCGTCATGCGGCCGGTCATCATGTTGTCCAGCGTGCTCATCCCCTTGAACAGCGCGATGTTCTGGAAGGTCCGCGCGATGCCCTGCTGGGCCACCTGGAAGGGCTTCATCTGCGGCCGTCTCTGGCCGCGGAACCAGACCTCGCCCTCGGTGGGGATGTAGAAGCCCGAGATCACGTTCAGCATCGAGGACTTGCCGGCGCCGTTCGGCCCGATGATGGCGCGGATCTCGCCCTCGCGGATGTCGAAGCTGATATCCTTGATCGCCACCACGCCGCCGAAGCGCAGGGTGATGTTCTTCATCTCCATCAGCGTCCCGCCGATCTTGCGGCCGTCAGCGGTGGTGTAGCCTTGGGTCATGTCGTTCATTCCGCCGCCATCCTTCTGTGCCGGGGCTCCTGCACGGCGGCGTCACGCAGCTCCAGCGTCGCCTTGATCGAGCCCTTGCGCCCGTCCTCGTAGGTCACCTCGGTCTCGGTCGAGACCTTGGCCGAGCCGTCGTAGAGCGCCGTGATCAGATCGTCGTATTTCTCCTCGATGATCTTGCGGCGGACCTTGCGGGTGCGGGTCAGCTCGCCGTCATCAGCATCCAGTTCCTTGTGCAGAACCAGGAAGCGGTGGATCTGGCAGCCCGACAGCATCTCGTCCTCGGCGACCGAGCGGTTGACCTCCTCCACATGCGCCTGGATCGTGTCCAGCACGCGCGGGTGGCCGGCCAGCTCCTGGTAGGAGGCATAGGCGATGTTGTTGCGCTCGGCCCAGTTGCCGACGGCGGTGAGGTCGATATTGATGAAGGCGGTGCACATGTCGCGGCCGTTGCCGAAGACCACGACCTCGAGGATGTCGGGATAGAACTTCAGCTTGTTCTCGACGTATTTCGGCGCGAACAGGCTGCCATCGGCCATCTTGCCCACGTCCTTGGCACGGTCGATGATCCGCAGATGGCCAGTGTCCGGCTCAAAAAACCCGGCGTCGCCCGTGGCCACCCAGCCCTCGGCATCCTTGGTCGAGGCGGTGGAGTCGGCGTTCTTGTAGTATTCGACGAAGGTGCCGGGCGAGCGGTAGTAGACCTCGCCATTGTCGCCGATCTTGACCTCGACGCCCGGGCTCGGCACGCCCACGGTGTCGGAACGCACCTCGTGGTCGGGCTGCTGGGTGATGAACACCGAGGCCTCGGTCTGGCCGTAGAGCTGTTTCAGGTTGATCCCCAGACCGCGGTAGAAATCAAAGATCTCGGGGCCGATCGCCTCGCCGGCGGTATAGGCCACGCGGACCCGGCTGAGGCCCAGCGTATTCTTCAGCGGGCCAAAGACGAACAGGTTGCCCAGCGCATAGCGGAGCTTGTCCATCCCGCTGACCGGCTTGCCGTCGAGGATCGCGGGGCCGACCTTCTGGGCGAGCTTCATGTAACGGTCAAACATCCGCTTTTTCAGCGGGCCGGCATCCTCCATGCGGATCATCACGTTGGTCAGCATGGTCTCAAAGATGCGCGGCGGAGCGAAGTAATAGGTCGGGCCGATCTCGCGCAGGTCGGTCATCATCGTGTCCGGCGATTCCGGGCAGTTCACGCAGAACCCGGCCCACATCGCCTGGCCGATGGAGAAGATGAAGTCGCCCACCCAGGCCATCGGCAGATAGGCCAGTACCTCGTCGGTATGCTTCAGGTGGTCGAACTCGGCCGAGTTCTTGGAGGTTTCGATGATGTTGCGGTTCGACAGAACCACGCCCTTGGGCTTGCCGGTGGTGCCCGAGGTGTAGAGCATCACGCAGGTCGAGTCGTAATCCAGCTCGGCGATGCGCTTGTCCAGCTCGCCGTCGAAACGGGAATGGCCGGCGCGACCCTCGGCCTGGACGTCGTGCAGCCAGTGCAGGTGCGAATGGTCGTATTTCCGCATCCCGCGCTTGTCGTTGTACATGACATGCTCGATCGAGTGCACCCGGTCCTGGACCTCGATCACCTTGTCGACCTGCTCCTGGTCGCCGCAGACCACGAAACGGGCGCCACAATGCTCCAGCACATAGGCCATCTCTTCGGCCACCGCGTCCTGGTAGAGCGGGACGGGAATGGCGCCGCACATCTGCGCCGCGACCATCGCCCAGTAATGCGCAGGGCGGTTGCGGCCGATGATGGCGACATAGTCGCCCCGCTCCATGCCCAGCGCGAGGAAGCCCTCGGCCATGGCGCGGATTTCCTCGGCGGCCTCGATCCAGGTCCAGCTCTGCCAGATCCCGAATTCCTTTTCACGATAAGCGGGGCTTGCGCCGTACAGTCTCGCATTCCGCGCCAAGAGCGCGGGAATCGAGCACAGCTCGCCCGTGGGCGCTGTCTCAGATACCAAGTTTTCTCCTCCCTGCGTCGGTTTACCCGACGACGCCACCTGTTTTTTCTGCGATTCTGGCGCTCACATAGCGTGACCATTTCTCTGTGACGGTCAATTTTTTCCTGACTTTTTCCCAATCCTTACGAATTCTTACAGGCGCAGCTGCCTCTTTCCCGACCGCGCTGCCGGTGCTAGCCATGAGACCCTGGGAGGACTGCGGATGGCATCACCGGACAACGACCGCGCCCGGATGACCGAGGCCGGGCTGAACCTGATCCAGCAGGCACTGTCGATCTATGACAGCGACCTGCGGCTCGCCGTCTGCAACCGCCCCTTCCGCGACATGTTCAACCTGCCCCAGCACCTCGTCTCGCCGGGGGCCGGTTTCGAGGACACGATCCGCTACCTGGTGGAAAGCGGCGAATACGGGCCGGTCGACGATCCCGAGGGGTTCGTCGCCGACCGCGTGCGCCAGGCCCTCGAATTCGAGCCGCATTACATGGAGCGCACCCGCGCCAACGGCCGCACCATCAGCGTCGAGGGCAGCCCGCTGCCGCAGGGCGGCTGGGTGACCGTCTATACCGACATCACCGCGATCAAGCGGCAGGAACGGCTGCTGCGGGCGCGGTCGGAAGAGCTGTCGGACCAGCTCCTCGCCCATGCCGAGCAGTTGGCCCAGACCAACCGGGAACTCGCCGCCACCAACGCCGCGCTGGAAGAGGCCAAGCGCCAGCTGACGGAGATGGAGGCGCGCACCCGCCTGGTGACCGAGATGATGCCGGCCCACATCGCCCATGTCGGCCCCGACGGGCGCTATACCTATTCCAACCGGCGGCTGACCTCGGTGATGCCCACGCGCCCCTCCGACATCGACGGGATGCACAGCCGCGAGGCGCTGGGGGA
>ENA-ORCX01000629-ORCX01000629.1-marine-metagenome-genome-assembly--contig:-NODE-629-length-10588-cov-3.150699_pt1 | contig 10588 bp, 9 predicted proteins | sample MGYA00248630_ERZ508518 | MGnify/ENA primary metagenome ERZ508518 (study PRJEB26188, sample SAMN06268768) | marine metagenome | isolation source: Bioluminescent Bay, La Paraguera, Puerto Rico | place...
CGGCGCAATAGTAAGCCCTTTGAGTACGCCTTTCTGCTGGACGCGCTGAAGGACGAGCAGGCCCAGGGGATCACGATTGATGCCGCCCGGTGCTTTTTCAAGACCAAAAAGCGCAATTACATCATCATCGACGCCCCCGGCCATGTGGAATTCTTAAAGAACATGGTTACCGGGGCGGCCCGGGCCGAGGCGGCCCTATTGGTCATCGACGCCAAGGAAGGGGTCCAGGAGAATTCCACCCGCCACGGGTACCTGCTCTCCATGCTGGGGATCCGCCAGGTGTCCGTACTGGTCAACAAGATGGATCTGGTGGACTACGACCAGGGCGTCTTCGACCGGATCGTATCCGAGTATTCGGCCTTTTTAAAGGATATCGACGTCACCCCCCGCTCCTTTATCCCGGTGAGCGGATTTATGGGGGACAATGTGGCCTCTGGAGGCGAAGAAAACATGCCCTGGTATACGGGCCAAACCGTACTCACCCAGCTCGACGATTTTACCAACGAAGACCCCCCGGAGGATAAGCCCTTTCGGATGCCGGTCCAGGGTGTCTATAAATTCACCATGGACGGGGAGGAGCGGCGTATCGTGGCGGGGACCGTGGACACCGGACAGCTGCGGGTAGGGGACGAGGTGGTGTTTTACCCCTCGGGCAAGCGGAGCCGGGTGCGCAGCATCGAGGTCTTCAACGCCCCCAATCCCGACAGCGTCGGGGCAGGGTACGCCACGGGATTTACATTGGATCACCAGATCTATATCAAGCGGGGAGAGCTGTGCGCCCGGGCCGACGAGCCCGCCCCCAAGGCCTCTACCCTGATGCGGGCCAATATATTCTGGCTGGGGCGCAGCCCCCTGGTGCAGGGAAAGCAGTACTATATCAAGATCGGCACCGCCAAGGTCCCCATGCGGCTTGAAAAGGTGCTGAGGGTGCTGGACGCAAGCAAGCTCACCGGCTCCGAGAAGCAGCAGGTGGAGCGCCACGAGGTGGCGGAGTGCGTATTGAAGACCGACCGGGCCATCGCCTTTGACCTGGGGTGCGAGATCGCCCCCACCTCCCGGTTTGTCATCGTGGACGATTACGAGATCTCCGGCGGGGGGATTATCCAGGAGGAGCTGGCGGACGCCCAGGACTGGGTGCGCCGCTCGGTGGCGATCCGCAATTCCAAGTGGGAGCAGAGCGAGATTACTGGGGAGCAGCGGGCGGAGCGCAACAGCCACAAGGCCCTGATGGTGCTGATCTCCGGCAATGAGGACGCGGGCAAAAAACCCATCGCCAAGGCATTGGAAAAGATATTATTCAACGAGGGAAAACAGGTGTATTTCATGGGGATCGGCAATCTGCTGTACGGCATGGACGCCGATATCCGACTGGCCGAGGGAGGCAACCACAAGGAAGAGCATTTCCGCCGGCTGGCCGAGGCGGCGTATCTGCTGCTGGATACGGGGATGATCTTCATCGTCACCGCCACCAATGTCCGCAAGAGCGATCTGGACATCATCACCACCTCCATTGACGCTGAGCAGATGCTGACGGTCTGGATCGGCGACGAGACGGGGTGCGATATGGACTGCGACGCCTATATCGGCGATAACGAAAACGTGGAGCAGGCGGCCCAGGATATCAAGGAACTGCTCCAAAACAAGGGGGCCATCTACCGTCCATGGTAAGCAAAAACATCACCTGGCATGAGGGCGATATCGGCTATGAACACCGCTGCGGGCTCCTTGGGCAGCGGGGGGCGGTGCTGTGGCTAGTGGGCCTGAGCGGCTCGGGAAAATCCACGGTGGCGGTGGCGGCGGAAAAAAGCCTCACCGCCGCGGGCCGCCTATGCTATAGGCTGGACGGGGACAATGTCCGGTGCGGCCTCAACAGCGACCTGGGCTTTTCCCCGGAGGAGCGCACCGAGAATGTCCGGCGGGTGGCCCATGTGGCGTCCCTGATGCGGGATGCGGGGTTGATCGTGCTGGTATCCTTCATCACGCCCTACGCCGCGCTGCGCAAGACGGCCCGGGGGATCATCGGCGCGGACTACTTCCACGAGGTCTATGTGAAGGCCGATATAGATACCTGCAAGGAGCGGGATCCCAAGGGATTGTATGAAAAGGCGCAAAAGGGAGAGATTGCGGAATTCACCGGGGTGTCGGCCCCCTTTGAAGAGCCCAAGAACCCGGCGCTGACACTGGACACCGCCCGGCATAGTATCGATGCATCCTGCGAGCAATTGATCCAGTATCTATCCGAAAGCAATATCATTTGACTTTTATATCGTAAGGGATGGTATCGTCCATTTTTCTTTTTTGCGAATCGTATCTAACTCGTTAGGAGACATCCGATGAAGGTTGTGATTTTGGCCGGAGGGCTGGGTACACGGCTGGGGGAACGCTCCATAGACATCCCTAAGCCCATGGTCCCCATCGGGGGGCGACCCATCCTGTGGCACATCATGCGCATATACGCCCGGTATGGATTCAAGGATTTTGTGCTCTGCCTGGGGTACAAGGGAGAGCTGATCAAGGACTATTTCCTCCAGTACCAGGCCCGCAACAGCGACTGCACCGTGGACCTTGCAAACGGGGAGATCACCTATCATCACGATGCGCGAGCCGACTGGACCGTCACACTGGCGGACACGGGGCTATCTACCCGTAAAGGCGGCCGCATAAAGCGCATCGAGCCGTATCTTACCGACAGCACCAATCTACTGACCTACGGGGACGGGGTGGCCGATGTGGACATCCCCGCCCTCATCGCCCATCATAAAAAGATGGGCAAAATGGTGACGCTGACCGGGGTCGCTCCCCCCGCCCGGTTCGGCGCGCTTACCGTCGAGGAAGATCTGGTCACCGCCTATGAGGAGAAGGGCCAGGCGGGGGAGGGGCTCATCAACGGGGGCTTCATGGTCTTTGAGCGGGCGCTTCTGTCCCGGCTGTCCGGTGATGCTGCCTGCGACCTGGAATACGGTATCTTTGAGGAACTGGCGGAAGAAAGAGAGATCGCCGTGTACCGGCATCCGGGCCGGTGGGCCTGCATGGACCACGAACGGGACGTGGCCCACCTGGAATCGCTGTGGCGCACCGGGAAACCCTTCTGGAAGGTCTGGTGACTATGTTCTGGCAGGGCAGGCGGGTGTTTCTCACCGGTCATACGGGATTTAAGGGGGCGTGGCTCAGCCTGTGGCTGAATCTTTTGGGCGCGGATGTCACCGGATACGCCCTCAAGCCACCCACATCGCCCAATCTGTATGATCTGGCAGGCGTCGGGGATACGGTTCATTCCCATATCGCCGATATCCGGGACCCGGAAGCCCTAGAGCGCGCCATGGCGGGGAGCCGGGCCGAGATAGCCGTCCATATGGCGGCCCAATCACTGGTGCGGCCCTCTTATATTGATCCGGTCACCACATACGAAACCAATATCATGGGCACCGTCCATTTCCTGGAGGCGGTACGCCGCAGTCCCGGCATCCGCTCTGCGCTCATCGTCACCAGCGACAAATGCTATCAAAACGACGGAGAGAACCACACGGAGGGGGACCCCATGGGGGGCCGCGACCCCTACGCCAGCAGCAAGGGCTGTGCGGAGCTGATCACTGCCGCCTACCGGGATTCCTACTTTTCCGCACATGGAAATAACGGCATCGCCGTCGCCGCCGCCCGGGCGGGGAATGTCATCGGCGGCGGAGACTGGGGGGCGGACCGGCTATTGCCCGACTGCATCCGGGCGCTGGAAAACGGGAGGCCCATACCGGTGCGCAACCCCAACGCCATACGCCCCTGGCAGCATGTACTGGACTGCCTGCGTGGGTATCTGCTGCTGCTGGAAAATCTGTATCGAGAGGGGCCCGCCTGCGGAGGGGCCTATAATTTCGGTCCCGGTGAGGGAGAGGCGCATAGTGCCGAATGGGTGGCCCAGCGGGTCTGCGCCGCCTGGGGACAGGGGGCGTCCTGTGCGGTCAACCGGGAGAAGAACGCGCCGGCCGAGGCCCCGGTGCTGCGGCTCAATAGCGCCAAGTCCCGGCGGGAATTGGGGTGGGCGCCGAGATTGTCCGCAGCACAGGCCATCGACTGGACGGTGGAGTGGTACAAACGATACAGGCATATATCTCCCGCGGCGCTCTGTGAGGAACAGATAAGGGCGTATAGGGAGGAGTAGGCGTGGAGTTTCGGGAACTGTCCATACAAGGAGCGTATCTGATCCGGATAGCGCCGGTATCGGATGAGCGGGGATTCTTCGCCAGGGCTTTCTGTGAGGAGGCATTTGCGGAGCGAGGCTTGTGCGCCCGGTTTGTTCAGACCAGTCTGGCGTATACCAGGCGCAGGGGGACGATCCGGGGCCTGCATTACCAGGTATTTCCCCACGGGGAAGCGAAGCTGATCCGCTGTATCCGGGGCGCCGTATGGGATGTGTGCGTCGATCTCAGAGAGGGTTCTCCCACCTATGGGCAGTGGCTGGGGGCGGAGCTCTCCGCCGAAAACAGGGATATGCTCTATGCCCCCGCCGGATGCGCCCACGGGTATCAGGCGTTGCGGGATGATACCGAGGTATTGTATAGTGTTTCCAGTCCCTATGCCCCGGAGTATGAGCGGGGGATACGGTGGGACGATCCGGCCTTCGGGATCGAATGGAAGTCTGTGGGGGAGGTCATCCTCTCTGATAAGGATACAGCATGGGGGAATTATCGCCTATGAAGGTATTGGTTACGGGAGCCACCGGATATGTGGGGTCCAATCTGACCCGAAGGCTCATCGAGGAGGGCCACGAGGTCCATATCACCATGCGTCCCGGCAGCAGTTGGATGCCCATCGCGGATATCTGGGATCGGGTGCGCGCGGTGACCTACGACGGGACCATGGGCTCTCTGACGGGGTATTTCCATGGCCAGCCCCCCTTCGACGCCGTCTTTCACGTGGCGGCAAAGGCGGGGTACGACGACGGGCCGGTGGATGCATATATCGAGAGCAATATACGATTTGGGACCCACTTATTGGAGGCCATGGCCCGGACCGGCAACAGGCTGCTCGTCAATACCGGCACCGCCTGGACCCACGGACAAAACCGGGACTATGATCCCGTGTGCCTCTACGCCGCCACCAAGGCCGCCTTTGAAAAGATCATCGGCTATTACGTACTGGCCAAGGGATTTAAGTGCATCACCCTTACGCTCTATGACGTATACGGGGAATACGATACCCGGCCCAAACTGGTCCATCTGCTGAAACGGGCGGCGGCTACCGGGATCCCCCTCGAAACCACTCCGGGGGAGCAGCCCATCGCATTGACCCATATCGAGGATGTCGTGTCTGGCTATATAAGGGCATGGGAGATAGCGGGTGATGCGCTGTCCTCCCACCGGACCTATGCACTGGACGCCGACGAGACGGTGACGGTCCGGGAGCTGATCGGGAGCATGGAGAATATATGGGGGATATCTGTCCCGGTACGCCTGGGGGCCAAGCCCTACCGGGAGCGGGAGGTCATGGAGCTCTGGGCGGGCGGCGAGCGGCTGCCGGGGTGGCGGCCCCGGATCAGCCTTACCGAGGGTCTTGCGAGGCTGCGGCCCGAACTGTGACAGGCCGCAGAGACCCGTGTCCGGTTTTTCGCCGCATGGGGCGGGTAAAATGTGCTATGATAGGAACACGGCCTTTTTGGCCGATAGAGACAGTATGAGGAGCCTGGATGATCGTAAAGATACTGAAGCTCATAACCCGTATGGTGAATGGATTTCACGACCTGCTGCGGGCTATACTCTCCGCCTTTGGATTTACCGGTGACAAGGAGCAGCATTTTATCGTCATCGGCATCATCGGCATCGTGCTGTTTTTCGGGATTCATCTCCTGGTCAAGCGCCTGGCTAAGTGGCGGCTGGAGGCGGTATCGTTTCTGATCACCGGTATCCTGCTGTTGGCGCTGGTATTCGGCATCGAGATCGTGCAGCTGATGACCGGTAGCGGCAATGTGGAATCCGGGGACATCATGGCGGGGCTCTGGGGCTTTGTATTCTTCTTCTGCATCTATTTGGGCATTCGCTTCGTCTATACTAAAATCACGGACCCCAAGGACCGCTAGGTCCTGGAGCCTATGAGGAGATCGGGATGAGCTGGGTCTCTATGGACAATGTGAAAAAATTCTATATATATGTCCGGGAATTCGGCCTCGGTCACGCCCTGCGGATGACGGCGGACAAGATCCGCAGCCGCTACGACGGGGCCAGGGCCTACGCCGACTGGATCACGAAAAGCGAGCGATACGATCGGGACGCCTGTGTCCGGGAGATCGAATCATGGGGGAATCTGCCCCTGATCAGCATCCTGGTCCCCGTGTACAATCCCCCCATAGCTCATCTCAAATCCTGCATCGAATCGGTACGGAACCAATACTATACCCGCTGGGAGCTCTGCATCGCCGACGACGCCTCCCCCGACCCTCGTGTCCGGGAAGTGCTTATGGCCTGCGCGGAGAAAGACCCCCGCATCAAGGTGGCCTGCCGGGAGCAAAACGGTCATATCTCCGCCGCATCAAATACCGCGCTTTCGATGGCGACGGGGGATTTTACGGCATTGCTGGATCATGACGATATGCTGGCGCCCTTCGCGCTGTATGAAGCGGTACGCGCACTCAAGGCGCATCCCCAGTGGGACATGCTCTACAGCGACGAGGACAAGATCGACGAGAGAGGCAGACGCTCCGATCCCTATTTCAAGCCGGACTGGTCCCCGGATACCCTGCTCTCCTCCATGTACTCCTGCCATCTGGGGGTGTACCGGACGAGCATCCTGGGGGAGATCGGGGGATTCCGGGAGGGATACGAGGGCGCCCAGGACTACGATCTCATGCTGCGCTTCACCGAAAAAACCCGACACATCGGCCATGTCTCCAAGATACTCTACCACTGGCGGATGATCGAGGGCTCTACCGCCCTCACCCCGGGCCAAAAGAACTACGCCTGGGAGGCGGGCCGCCGGGCGCTTACAGACGCCTTTAGGCGGCGGGGGGTCGAGGCCCAGGTCCATGGGTTTGATGATATCCCGTATTATGATGTGACCTATGCGATCGGCCAAGACGATCATGTGACCATCGTCATCCCCACCCGGGATCACGGCGATGATCTCAAGAAATGCGTGGAATCCATATACGCTCATACCCATATGCCCTTCGATATCCTGATCGTGGATAACGGCAGCACCGATGCCGATACCCTGGCGTTGCTTGAAGCCTATCGGGAACAATACGATAATTTCCGTGTACTGTGCCTGCCCATTCCGTTTAATTTCAGCCGTCTCAATAACGAGGCCGCCAAGGCGGCAAAGGGCAATCTATTGCTCTTTCTCAATAACGATACCGCCGTGATCACCGACGGGTGGCTTGCCCGCATGGCGGGCCATGCCAGGCAGCCGGGCATGGGAGCGGTGGGGGCTAAACTATATTATCCCGACGGGACCATCCAGCACTGCGGGGTGCTGCTGGGGGTGGGGGGCGTGGCCAACCACGCCTATTTGGGCCTCAGCCGGGGGGACAACGGATATTTCGCCGGGACCCGGATCGTCCAGAACGTATCCGCCGTCACAGGGGCCTGCCTGATGGTGAAAAAGGAGTGTTTCCTGGAATTGGGCGGATTCAATGAAGACCAGCTCGCCGTGGCCTTCAATGACATCGACCTGTGCCTGCGGCTTATGGAAGCGGGCTGCCGCAATGTGATCATTCCGGCGGTCACGCTCTATCACGACGAGTCCAAGAGCCGGGGAAGCGACAATCAGAGCATTCACAGGGAGCGTTTCCAGACAGAGATCGATTGGATGGAAGAGCGGTATGGGGAAACGCTCAAGAGGGATCCGTACTATAATATCAACCTCACCCGGGACAGCGCCCTGTACCGCATCGAGACCGACCCGTGGGAAGGGGTGGACTGATGGGCGAGATCAAGGCGAGCGTCATCATCCCAAACTGGAACGGGGCCAAATATTTGCCGGGATGCCTGGACAGCCTGCGGGAGCAGGCCGCGCCGGACACCGAGATCATCGTCATCGACAACGGCTCCGCCGACGAGAGCATGGATATCCTCGCGAAATACCCGGGCATCAAGGTGATCCGCAATGAGGAAAACAGGGGCTTTGCCGCCGCCGTTAACCAGGGGTTTCAGGCCATGGAGGGCCGGTACGCGGTACTGCTCAATAACGATACCGTCGTGCAGAACGGCTGGCTGAAAAGCCTCATACATGAAATGGATGAACACCCCGGTGCCTTCTCCGCCGCCAGCCTCATGCTGCGGATGGATGATACCGGCACCGTGGATGACGCGGGGGATAATTACACCATACTGGGCTGGGGATACAAGCGCCGGGACGGGAAACCCGCATCCAGGGAGAAAAAGGGCCGAAGGGTATTCTCCGCCTGCGGAGGGGCGGCCATCTACCGCAAGGAGATGCTGGATACGATCGGCGGGATGGACGAGGCGTTTTTTGCCTATATGGAGGATATGGACCTGGGCTGGCGGGCACTAAACGCCGGGTGGGTCAACCGCTATTGTCCGGATGCAAGGGTTACGCACATCGGCAGCGCCACCACCGGCAGTAAATACAATGCGTTCAAGGTGCGGCTGGCCGCCCGCAACAATCTGCTCATACTGTACAAAAACATGCCCCTTCTGATGGGCGTCCTGCTGTCTCCCTTCCTATTGATCGGCTTTCTTGTAAAGTGGGTCTTCTTTGCCTGCAAGGGATTCGGAGGGGAATACTGCCGGGGTTTTTTTGAGGGGTTTTCGTTGTTTAAGAAACTCACGCGCCGTACCGGCGGACTGCCCCATACAGGCAATCACCTGCGGGTGCTGGGCCGTATGCTCGCGGGTACGGCGGAATATATCGTGCAGAAAACAGTGAGGTAACGGGTTTTGGACGTATCGATCATCTTTGTGAATTACAAAACCCCGGAGATGACGGTCCGGGCCATCCGCGCGGCGCAAGCCTCCGCGGCGGGCCTGTCCCATGAGATCCTCGTGGTGGACAATGGCTCCGGGGATGGCAGCGTCTCGCACATCCGGGAGGCCTGCCCAGAAGTGAAACTCATAGAGAGCAAAGAAAATTTGGGATTTTCGGGGGGGAACAATCTGGCGCTGCGGGAGGCAAAGGGCCGGTATCTATTGCTGCTCAATACCGATATCGTCGTCCATGGCGGTGCCATCGCAAAGAGCGCGGCCTATATGGATGAGCACCCCGACGCGGGCATACTGGGCGGCCAGGTATTGCTGCCCGACGGAAGGCTGGACCACGCCTGCCACAGGGGATTTCCCACCCCGCAGGCGTCATTGTATTATTTTTCGGGAATGGCACGGCGCCGTCCCCATGATCCCCGGTACACGGGCTACACACTGAGCCACCTGCCCCAGGACACCACCCATCCGGTGGATACGGTGATGGGGGCGTATATGATGATCCGGCGGGATGTGATGGAACAGATCGGCCTGCTGGACGAAGATTATTTCATGTACAGCGAGGATGTGGACTACTGCTATAGGGCCAAAAAAGCCGGGTGGGACATCATATACTACCACGAAGCGGTGTCCACCCACTATAAATACGGGAGCCGCGGCAAGCGCCGGACAAAGACTATACAGGATTTTTATGACTCCATGTGGATATTTTACCAGAAGCATTATAGGGAACGGTATCCACTACCGGTAACGATTGTGGTATACTTAGGGATAAGAATCAAGAGAATGTCTGCCCTGCTCGCCAACGCATTGCGGTCCGGCAGGCAGACTGGTCATAACGGGGGTACAAAATGAAAGTCAGTGTGTTTGGGACAGGCTATGTGGGCCTCGTCACCGGGGTTTGCTTCGCCGATTTCGGCCTTGATGTCACCTGTGTGGATGTGATCCCCGAAAAGATCGAGATGCTTACAGAGGGCAGGTCTCCGATCTACGAGCCGGGTATCGAGGTTTTTCTGGAGCGCAATATCAAAAACAACCGCATCTCCTTCACCCTGGATGGCAAGGCCGCCATCGAGAGCGCCGATGTGATCTTCATCGCCGTGGGCACGCCCCCCGGGGACAATGGAGAGGCCGATCTCACCTATGTCTATCAGGTGGCCCAGGATGTGGGCCGCTATATGAACGGATATAAGGTGGTGGTGGACAAGAGCACGGTGCCCATCGGGACCGGACAGAGGGTCAAATCCATCATCCGGGATCAATTGGATGAACGGGGAGAGACATTCCCCTACGATGTGGTGTCCAATCCCGAATTCTTAAGGGAGGGCAAGGCGCTGCAGGATTTCACCCATCCCGACAGGGTGGTGATCGGCGCCGAGAACGGTGCGGCCGTCGATGTAATGAAGCGCGTGTACCGGTCCATCTATCTGAACGAAATCCCTTTCGTCATCACCAATATAGAGACTGCGGAGATGATCAAATACGCCTCCAACGCCTTTTTGGCCACCAAGATCACATTCATTAATGAGATCGCCAACCTCTGCGAGGCCGTGGGAGCCGACGTGCAGCAGGTGGCCAACGCCATGGGGCGGGACGGGCGGATCAGCCCCAAATTTCTCCACGCGGGTCCGGGATACGGCGGCAGCTGCTTCCCCAAGGACACC
>ENA-ORCX01000631-ORCX01000631.1-marine-metagenome-genome-assembly--contig:-NODE-631-length-10501-cov-2.620971_pt1 | contig 10501 bp, 9 predicted proteins | sample MGYA00248630_ERZ508518 | MGnify/ENA primary metagenome ERZ508518 (study PRJEB26188, sample SAMN06268768) | marine metagenome | isolation source: Bioluminescent Bay, La Paraguera, Puerto Rico | place...
GCGCTTTGTGCAGGAAGCTGGAAGAATGCTTTCCTTGTAGGCTTCATCCTGACGTTCGAAGCGTTCCATACATGGCATGGACACTACGCGAACTCCTTCACCAAGGCTTTCAACAGCTTTAACCGCATGTTGAAGTTCTGAACCAGTTGCAATGATGATCTTTTCCAGTGTTCCTTTTTCCTTAACTGCTATGTAAGCACCCTTGATGGCACCTTCACGGCGTGTCTGAACAGGAATGGAAGAGAGATGCGGAATGTTTTGGCGTGTTAGAACGAGGCTTGTTGGGCCGTCGTTACGAGCGATTGCTGCGGCAAAAGCACCAGCGGTTTCTTCAGCATCTGCTGGACGCATAACGTCCATGTTTGGAATCAGGCGCAAAGCGCTAGTCAACTCAATTGGTTGGTGTGTAGGACCGTCTTCACCTACACCTACGGAATCGTGGGTGAGAACGTGAACACTACCGATCTTAGCCAATGCCGATACACGCATAGCTCCGCGCATATAATCGGCAAACATTTCAAAAGTTGCTCCGAGTGCTTTCCACACGCCATCATAGGCAAAACCGTTGACGATAGCACCCATCGCATGTTCGCGAATACCAAAGCGGATGTTACGGCCAGTGCGATTTTCAGGGGTGAATTCACCCATGTCGTCAAGATAGTTCTTTGTTGAACCAAAGAGGTCGGCAGACCCGCTGACAACAGTTGGCATGGTCTTGGCAATAGCATTTAATACTTTACCACCGGTTGCACGTGTGGCGGCAGCACCTTCAGCAGGAAATTCAGGGATGGTTTTGAGTAATTCAATCGGATCGATTGTGTTCCCAACTGATTCGAGCAATTCAGCTAGCTCCGCATTGACAGCCTTCCAGGCATTGTAATTTTTCAGCCATTTGCTGTATTCAGCTTTGCGAGCCTCTTTGCGTTCAGCAAAGTAGCTGCGAACGTCATCACTTACATAAAAAGATTCTTCTGGTAGGCCTAATGTTTTGTGGGCTTCTGCTGCAAATTTGGCTCCACCTTCACCATGTCCTGCGGATGTGCCTTGGACTTCAGTGATGCCTTTACCTATGATGGTCTTGGCAATAATGAGCTTTGGCTTACCGTTCTTAGTGGTTTTTGCATTGTCGAATACCTTGGCAAAGGCTTCTAAATCATGACCGTCAACTTGAGCAACATCCCAGCCGTAGGATTCAAAGAGTTGCTTTGTGCAGTAGCTTTGGGAGGCATCGGCCATAGCATCGAGAGTTACATCGTTGCTATCATAGATAAGGATCAGATTATCCAGTTTGTGGTGACCTGCAAGAGAAACTGCTTCCTGAGCAACACCTTCCTGAAGGCATCCATCACCAGCCAATGCAACTACATTGTAATCAAGGATTGTGTTATCTGCAGTATTGAATTTTGCAGCACTCATTTTGCCGGACATTGCCATGCCGACGGCATTGCCAACCCCCTGACCCAGAGGTCCTGTTGTGCATTCCACTCCGTCTGTTTCACCAAATTCTGGGTGTCCCGGAGTTTTGCTTTCGTATTTACGGAAACTCTTTACGTCCTCAAGGGAAAGATTGAAACCTGCGAGGTGCAACCAGGAATAGATAAACATGCTCCCGTGACCTGCTGATAGAATGAAGCGGTCTCGGTTGATCCATCTTGGTTCATCCGGATTGAAACTCAGTGCTTCGCCAAAAAGTACTGCGCCCATATCTGCAGAGCCGAGAGGTAAGCCAAGGTGGCCGGAATTGCAGGCATGTATAGCATCAATTGCTAACCCACGTGCCTGATTTGCTGCTTTTGTGAGGATGTCTTTATTCATTCTAAAAATGTATACTCTCTGTGTTATGTAATATTTTGGGGGAAGTTGGAGCTTCACCGAGATATAAACAGATCATTCTTGCAAATATCAATCAGGAATTCTGATTGGGGTCAATTTGAATGGAAATCAAACAATTTAACACAGTTAGTTGAAACGGTTCAAAATGACGTTATACTTAGCAGAGATTGCTACATTTACGTATAATTAATAAGCTATGGATGTTGAACTGCTCGCGCGAATACAATTCGCCTTAACCGTCTCATTTCACTACATTTATCCCCCTCTCTCTATAGGCTTGGGATTGTGTTTAGTTGTTATGGAGTCCATGTGGCTCGCAACAAAGAAAAAACGTTACCGGGATATGACCCAATTTTGGGTAAAGATCTTTGGTCTCATTTTTGCCATCGGAGTGGCAACTGGTATCGTTATGGAATTTGAATTTGGAACCAATTGGGCTGCCTATTCCCGGTATGTGGGGGATGTTTTTGGCAGTGCATTGGCTGCTGAAGGTATCTTTGCCTTTTTCCTTGAGTCTGGTTTTCTTGCCATTCTTCTTTTTGGTTGGGACAAAGTTGGTCCAAAGCTGCACTGGTTCTCTACACTGATGGTATGTCTTGGAAGCCATTTTAGTGCGGTCTGGATTGTTATTGCCAACTCCTGGCAACAAACACCTGCCGGTTATCATATTGTGCAAACCCCTGATGGACCTCGTGCAGAAATTACTGACTTTTGGGCATTGGTGTTTAACCCGTCATCAATTGACCGTTTAACACACACGATCCTGGGTTGTTGGTTAGCAGGAGCATTCCTCCTTATCAGCGTAGGCGCTTTTTATTTAATTAAGAAACGTCATGAGGCCTTTGCTAAAACATCTATCAAAATTGGGTTGGCTCTAGCTCTTGTTTCATCACTTCTTCAAGCTGCTTCCGGTAGTATTAGTGCTGAAGGTGTGGCTGAAAACCAACCAACCAAATTAGCTGCTATGGAAGGGCATTATGAAGAAAGTGCATCTGCTGATATGTACCTGTTTGGTTGGGTGGACGAAGATGCAAAAGAAGTTCACGGTGTGGCTGTTCCTGGTATGCTGAGTTGGCTTATTCACGGGGATACTGAAACTCCTGTCGCGGGCTTAAATGCATTTCCTGACAAAGATTTACCTCCTGTAAATCTTACGTTCCAATTCTATCATATAATGATTGCTATAGGTGGAATACTCATTTTTTTGAGCCTTATCGGCTGTTTTGGTTGGTGGCGCGGATGGCTATTTAGTTGGAAACCATTTTTATGGGTTCTTGTTTTTGCCGTTTTGCTTCCGCAATTTGGAAATCAGTTTGGTTGGTTTACGGCTGAGGTTGGCAGGCAACCTTGGATTGTTTGGCATCTGCTGAGAACATCAGATGGTCTGAGTGAAGTAGTGACGAAGGAACATGTGATGTTCTCTTTAATACTCTTTACTCTGATCTATGCCCTTTTGCTTGCTCTCTTCATTTTCCTTTTGAATCACAAGATTAAAGCAGGCCCGGGAAAACATGACGATGACTACGACGATGTTTATGGTGGCAAGGAACATGCCCTTATTGACGGAATGATAAAAACGGAGGAGGCATAACAATGGACTTAAATACAACTTGGTTTATTTTAGTGTGTGTGCTTTTTACCGGCTATGCCATGTTGGATGGCTTTGACCTTGGAGTAGGTGCATTGCACCTTTTCACAAAGAAAGATGAACATAGACGAATTGCCTTGAATGCAATTGGTCCTGTATGGGATGGAAATGAAGTTTGGCTTGTAACGGGTGGCGGTGCTTTGTTTGCCGCATTTCCCAATGTATATGCCTCTGTATTCAGTGGTTTTTATATCGCATTTATTCTTCTTTTGTTCTCACTGATTTTTAGAGCGGTATCTATAGACTTCCGCAGTAAACTGCCGATGAGGTGGTGGAGAAGAACTTGGGATGTATGTTTTTCTCTGGGAAGCATTGTTGCGAGTTTGCTGATCGGTGTAGGAATGGGGAATATTGCCCGTGGTATTCCTTTGGATGAGAGCGGTAATTTTGCCTGTGGATTCCTTGATTTGCTGAACCCCTATTCTCTTGTTCTGGGTGTAACTACGGTTTGTCTTTTTATGATGCATGGAGCCATTTACCTGCACATGAAAACAGAAGGGGAGATGCAAGCGCAGGTTAAGAAATGGATTAATCCATGTATTATCGCATTTGTGATTTGTTATGTCATCTTTACTTATATGACCTTGGCTAATATACCACATATGACGGCCAGACTTAATGAATATCCCTGGTTATATGCTATTGCCGTTTTTGCTGTTTTGGCCATTGCCAATGTTCCTCGCGAGGTAAGTAAAAATCGTGACAGCAGAGCCTTCTTGTTCTCTTGTTTGACGATGGTATTCTTGATGGCTCTATTTGCCATTGGAATGTTCCCGTATATGGTTTATTCCAATCCAGTTCCAGAAATGAGTTTAGATATTTATAATGGGTCATCTTCTCAAAAAACGCTGAGTATCATGTTTACAATTGCTTTGATAGGAATGCCTGTCGTTTTAGCGTATACTATTTCGATTTACTGGATATTCCGCGGAAAGGTAAAATTGAATCACATGAGCTATTGATTTAGCTTAAATTTATTTAAGATATTGACGGCGTATGTTTTCGGTGAAAGCATACGCCGCTTTTTTTTTAACCGGTGGTACCAGAAACCCACTATAATCGAACTGGAATATGTATCATAACGAACTTTTGTGGCTCACCATGCTTTTGGTGAACTTTGCTCTTATCACGCTGTTTTACCAACGCTTTGGCAAATTGGGGCTTTATATATGGGTCCCTATTGCAACAATTGTTGCCAATTTACAGGTGATTAAACTCGTCACCTTGTTTGGGGTGGAATCAACTTTGGGAAACATTGTTTACGCATCCTCTTTTTTGGTGACAGATATCTTATCCGAGAATCACAATAGAAAAGATGCTCAACGCGCTGTCGTGATTGGTTTTATGTCTCTCATTGCTGCAACGATATTAATGCAACTTGCCTTGGCTTTTCGTCCGTCGGGAAACGATTTTGCTCAGGATAGCTTACAGACTATATTTGGCTTCATGCCAAGGCTTACTGTGGCCAGCCTAATGGCCTATCTATTGTCGCAGTTTCACGATGTATGGATGTTCCATTTGCTTAAGAGTAAATCCAAAGAGGGCAAGGGGCTATGGTTGCGTAATAACATCAGCACTATGATAAGCCAGGCAATTGACTCCATTGTCTTTACTTTGGTTGCATTCTGGGGAGTTCTGGAAAGTTCGCTATTGGTAGAGATCATCATTACGACTTATCTCTTCAAATTTGTTGTTGCCGCTCTGGATACACCATTTGTTTACCTTGCCCGCTATTTGCGTAAGAATGGGAAGGTAAATGATATCCCTATGGATTAAGCTGTTGCCCTGTAAGCGGGAATGCATACAAAAGGCATTCATTATGACACATCACGAACTCGAAGAAGGAACCGTATTAGCGCTTGATTGGGATAAGTTGGATAAAATTGCCGCTACCCATAGCCATGTGGTTCCCGTGTGTGTGCAGAATGCTGAAACAGGTGAAGTCCTGGTGATTGCCTATGCTAATGAGGAGGCCTTGAAATACACTCAGGAGAATGGCATAGCCGCTTTTTGGAGCACATCACGCAACGAGCTTTGGGTAAAAGGCAAAACCAGTGGTGACACTCTGAAAATGGTGGAAATCCGTGTGAATTGTGAACAAAACTCGCTCCTATACCGAGTAATCCCACAAGGCGAGGGGAGCTGCCACACGAAAGGCCCTGACGGCAAATCCCGCTCAGGTTGCTACTACCGCAAGCTTGAGAACGATGGTTCTCTCAAATTCCTCTAATCATTTTCAAAGCCTTCCTTCTGGAAGGACAGCTATTGAAAATAGCTGTGAGGGAATGATTTTATATTCTTTTTTCGAGACAAAATTGTAATTTTTTAGAAATAAATAGAATAAATAATTATTGATTATTCGTAAACAACTCCATCATCTTGAGAATAGTGAAAAAGCGGAGGTGTATTTTCTTCGTAGGTACCTAGTGTTCTGAATTTTTTACCTATAATTGAGTTTGATTCAGGTTTTTCAACAGGGTATGTGTCTGATATGTCAAAAAAAGATACCTTCCCAATAATCTGAGCCCATTCTATTATGATAGTAGACTCTGTTAAATTCTTAATACCCATTTTTAAGTGTCCAGAGAAGTAGGGATCAATATACGGTGAGTGTATTAGTTGTAATCCTCTCTCTGTTAATTCTGACGATTGTCCAAAAATTCCCATGGTTGAGTTTCCAAGGACAAATTGTTCAGCTGAACTTATGCGAATGAATTGATCAGCTTTTAACTCAAAATGACTTCTACGTTCTGAGAATAAGAATACTCTCCATTCGTTTCTATCGCGATATAGAATTTGAGCACCAAGCCTAAAATAGTAGCCCACATGATGAAATAAGGGAGGGGCAGAATCTTTTATAGATAGGCTACTTTCATTTTTCGTTATTTATGCGCTTTTCCAATAGAGATTTATTAAGTAAAAACATAGCTAACCTTAATAAATTAAGTTAATAATTATAGATGATATTGAGATTATTAGAGCTGAGACTGATAGTAACATGTTCCAGAATGCTATTTTATCAGAAATAACAGAGCTAATGATTGCCATTTTCTCTGGATGATTGTTCTCAATAATGAACTCTTTTTTTAGAGCTCGTGAACTTTTTTTTCTACAGTCTTGTATATATGATAATCTGTCATTTACATTCATGTAAAACTATCTAAATTAAACGATAGTAAACGATTATTATCGTAAAAGACTGTGTATGCAAGTCATATCTTAATTAAATATCACAAAATTTATGGACTGGATTAAAACCAGTGTCATTAGTTTGGCTTGTAAGTCATTAGGTAAGGCAATTTAGTGATTGATCGCTGTATTGAGCTAGTCTGGAACATGCGTGAAAGTGTTTGAATTAAGCCATTCAGTTTTCAAGTTTTATTTTTTCCAAAATTTTAGAAACCGTATCAAGTGGATGACCATTATCTCAATTACATGATCAATAGGTTTTGGCGGATCGTATTTTCAGGTAGGAGTGAAAGACTACCGCGGTGAGGATTATAGTTCCACCGATGAATGTGGAGCTTATGGGAACCTCGTTAAATAATAGCCAGACGATGAAGGGGGCTATGATCACGTTTAAGCGCCCGATGAGGCTTATTTCGGTTGCTGTTATGTAGCGTGCTGAGGTGGCCACAAGGGTTCTTCCTATTGGAGCCGTTAGTAGCCCCATAACGGCAATGATGATGAGACCGTGCAGATCTATGCTGCTTGTTTCGGCAAATGGGCTACTGAACAGGGCAATAAAAAAGCCTCCAAGGGAAATCACCAAGGTTCTGCTTATGTGTGGATATCGTCTCCATACGACATAGTTTAAGGAGGAGGACAGGGTGGCTATGATTGCAATTAGATTCCCTACGATGCCGCTTTGCAGGGAGCCTTGAACGATGATCAGCATACCAAGGAATGAAATTACCATAGTCACCTTTGTTACGGTGTCTGTATGTTCTTTGAGGAGGATATAGCTGTAGATTGCGGAGCAGAAAGGGGATAGGCTCATAATAAGAAGCACATTTGCCACGGATGTGTGTTGTACTGCCAATACAAAGGATGTTCCACTGACTCCCATGATCATGCCAGATATAATCCCGATAATTCCTGCCTTTTTTAAGGTAGGGATAAATCCTCCATCCTTTATTTTAGTCAGAAGCCCCATAGAGATGAAGGAAAACATCCCGAATAGAAATGATGGAGAGAATCCTCCCAATCCTGATAGTCTAACGAATACTGCGTCCAGGCTCATGAGAGTTACCCCGGTACATACAATGAAAAGTCCTTTGTTTTGCTTATTCATAATACTATAAGTTATATAAAATCATACTATATAGTATGATTTTGTGTTAAAGCGTATTGCTTTTCTTCTGTCAAGCAGGTAGAAGTCTGAATATGTCCAAAGCCCTAGATAACTATACCTTAAAAAATGAAGCTATTTTGGCTGCTGCTGAGGAGCTATTTTTGTCTTTAGGTTATGAAAAAGTAACCATGGATGAGGTTGCAAAAAAGGCTGGGGTTACAAAGCAAACGGTATATCGCTATTTTTCTTCTAAAAAGCTTCTTTTATCTGCTCTTTTTAAGAGAGATAAAGAGGATGAGGGGAGCTTTGAGTTTAGTGGAGGGATAGTAAAAAGCGAATTGAGGCGATATGCGGATGCATTTGTCTCAGCTCATATGACTTGTAGGAGAATGCAGATGTACCGCCTTATTCTATGTGAAAGCGGAAAGCATCAAGAGCTACGCGATACGTTTGTGTCTTTAGCTCAATCGAAATGGAAGCGTTGTTTGGTTTCCTATTTTGAGCTAAGGCTTCAATTATCGCCTGAAGATTCTGAAATGTATGCCTCAATGCTGCATGCATTGCTGATGCACATGAGGTCATCTATTATTATGGGAATTGCAGGTATTCCCTCTGAATCAGAGATAAAAACGCAGGTAGAGACTTGTGTAGATGTGTTTTGCTCTGGCTTTTTCAGTAAGTTAAAGGCTGACTTTGATTGATGATATTTAAGGTCTCTAAAAACATTTCAAGTGGATGACCATCGTTAAATATTACGTGGTCAAATATGTTTCTATTTGCTTTATACTCATTGTTTAGAGTCTTTCTTTGAATCAGTTGATTTTCAATTTCTTCATTGGTGTAACCTCTTGCACTAGAAATGGCTCTATATTTGGAAGCGCTCAGGTTTCTTTCTACTATGATAGATAAGTTATTAGGATAGAGGTTTTTTATTTCTTTTATCAAATGAACCGGAATGATGTCCGATACAGCTATTTGACCGCTTTGGATTATCTCAGCTATTTGTGATGACCTGAAACCATATAGAGGGCTGTTTTTATACAACTCGTAAACACAATCACATTGGGGTGGAATCTCATCTACAAAAATCTGTTGGCTGGATTCATTTTTCCTGGGGCGTCTAGTAGTGTATTTATCGATTTTTCTAAACTTGGGGTGTAACGATAGATTTTGAATTAGGGTAGTTTTACCAACGCATCGAAGTCCTGAGATAACTAGTAAATTAGTATTGGAGTGGATGTCCTTCATCCCTCAATTGTATTCATTTATTTCTTTCTTGAAAACGTTAAAGTATTATTGCTGTTTAGTGGTCTTTGACTCATAAAAAAGCCCGAAACCTACGGATTCGGGCTTTGTAAAAATAAAAACTAAATTTTTGCTAGAGTCTTGCAACAATAGCGTCTGCCATAGCTTTGGTACCAACTGAGTCCATTCCAAAAGCAATATCTCCAGTACGGGTCCCGTCTTGCACCGCTTGTTTTACAGCATTACGAATCTTGTTTGCTATCTCAGGCTCACCGAATGAGTATTCAAGCATCATGGCCGCTGATAGGATTTGAGCGCACGGGTTTGCTATTCCTTTTCCTGCGATATCCGGTGCTGTTCCTCCAGCGGGTTCGTAAAGGCCATAGGGAAGACCGTGAGTGTTTTGTTTAGTTCCCAAGGATGCCGAGGACATCATTCCCAAGCTGCCACAAATAACGGCCATTTCGTCGCTCAAAATATCGCCGAACCTGTTTTCTGTGAAAAGCACGTCGAATTGGTTCGGATCACGAGCCAACTGCATAGCAGCGTTGTCCACATACATGTGGGACAGTTCGATTTCGGGGTGATTTTTTTGGAAATAGTCAATTACTGTTTGGCGCCAAAGAACGGATGTTTCCAGCACATTAGCCTTATCAACGGAGCAAACTTTGTTTCCGCGACCTTTTGCTGTAATTGCAGCTACCTCGGCAATGCGCTCAATTTCGTCGGTGGTGTAAACCATCGTGTCGAGTGCACGTTTGCTACCATTTTCGAGTGTCTCGGTGGTTTTGGGCTGACCGAAGTAGATTCCTCCTGTGAGTTCACGGATACAAACAATGTCGATGCCTTCTGGGATGCGCTCTGTCTTTAGAGGCGAGGCATCGGTGAGTTCTTTCAGTAAAAAACCAGGACGAATATTAGCAAAAAGACTGAAGGCCTTACGCAGTGGTAGTAGTGCTGCACGTTCAGGTTGTTCTTTCGGAGGTAGTTTTTCCCATTTGGGGCCACCAACAGAGCCGAAGAGAATGGCGTCGGCATCTTCGCAGATTTTCAGAGTACTGTCTGGAAGTGCCTTTCCATGAGCATCAATACCTGCTCCACCAACTGGCGCAACCTCGTATTCGAGCTTTATGCCTGCGGGTTCAGTGGCGGCTTTCAGCACGTCCAAAGCAACTTCCATGACTTCCGGTCCGATGTAATCGCCCGGCAATACAGCGAATTTCAATATCTTACTCATAGATTGTTGTGAGTATGCTTTAAAAATGGAGAAAACGGCAAGCGCAATCATTTCAACTTCGACTTCATTTATCCAAAATGTCGCCGATGGATATGCAGTCATTTTATTTGATGAAGCAGACGTATATCCAAAATGAAACCCTTTATGGGACGTTCTTCAGGAGGACCTAAATCTCAAAAAAAAAAAGCAACGACCGTTGAGATCGTTGCTTTTAAAAAATGGTGGTAGGAACTGGATTCGAACC
>ENA-ORCX01000633-ORCX01000633.1-marine-metagenome-genome-assembly--contig:-NODE-633-length-10490-cov-3.226256_pt1 | contig 10490 bp, 11 predicted proteins | sample MGYA00248630_ERZ508518 | MGnify/ENA primary metagenome ERZ508518 (study PRJEB26188, sample SAMN06268768) | marine metagenome | isolation source: Bioluminescent Bay, La Paraguera, Puerto Rico | place...
TGAGAAGCTAGTGCAATATGGGGAGATGGAAAACTATGAGGATTTAGCGAGCCTCGGAGGCGTTACCCGTGGCCGTATGTCCCAAATCATGAGCCTGCTGAATCTTGCACCAGATATTATAGAAGAGGTTCTCTTTCTTTCACTCACCACAAAAGGCCGGGATCCCGTCAATACCGACAAGCTCCTGAAGCTGTCGCTTACCCCTGATTGGGAAGAGCAGCGGGAGATGTGGAGGGAGTTATGGTAACGTTATTTGTTCTCCTGGGGTGTAACAATTAAAAGTACCTTTGAAATCCAATAACCTGAATATGTATTCTCTTACGATATTCATGATCTTTTCATATAGCTTGAATAGATTATTCTCTCTATTTATTAAGCCTTCATGGATGAGGTCGTTTCTGAAGTTTTTAATGTCATTTAAATCTTCAGTCATACCTACTTTCTCAAGCATTTCATTTAGGAGTCTCTTAAAATTTAGAGTATCATTATTATTTGTTGGGGAAGGGTGACTTTTCCCGTTAGCATCTTTATATTTGTAACCTGTTTGTAGAGCATAGGTATGTTTAAGATTTTCAAGTAAAATAAACAACATTGCGAGTTTGATTTCAACCGCAGTTTCTTTTCTTAATGAATAGTAAATGTAGTCAAATACTATTGGAAGTTGCCTAGAGTCTCTCAATTGAACGTAGTTATCGTAGCAGGAATTGATGAACTTAACCAGTTCTGCTGGATATTCTATCTCAAATGGAGGTCTCCATGTTTCAATTGTTCCTGTTGTGCTTGATCGGCGTTTAATACTCCCCTCTTTAGGGTAATCGTGTCCCTGATATCTAACTTGGGACTCTGTCGTGAAAGAAAGTAAGTCTGAAAGGTCATTGATTTTCTCTAAATAGTGATTAATTTTTGATTCTTCAACATTCTCAACAATAACCTTTGTCACTGAAAGAAGCTTACCCTTATAGGTTGGTCTTGGGTAAGCTTTTATAAAATCTTCATTTTGGATAAGGGTAAGCTTTTCTCCTAATAGGCTGAATGTTATTTTGTTTCTAATGCAACCACCATCAGGAAATTCTATCCCCATGAGAGTGCAGTTGCTTAAGTAGACAGTTAGTTTTTTCATTATTCAGCGATGGGCATCATCCCTGTTAGTTCCGTTGTGTTTTTCTAGAGTGTTTATTTTATGTAGAATTTGGGTCAAAAGCTTTGTTGTTGTTCTTGAGTTGTATTCTAAATCTATAAACAGCTTTATTCCTTCAGTTATAGCTAAGCTTGTTACACATCCTACAATTCCAAAGAGAAAGCCATTGATGATCATTGTAGAACCATACAGGACATTGCCTCGATAGGTATCAAATTGAGAAAAACCAATAACAAACATACCTGCACCAGCAATAACCGACAATATAGCAAGAAGGCAATAGAATCCTGAAACGAATCTCAATGCACCATATCTTGTTTCTGCTTCTGCATCTTCTACGAATGAATCTGGATGCATTTCACTTTTCTGAGATTTAGGTATTTCAAGTTCTCCTTTATTCATGCTTTGGAGGATATCTATTACATCGGGGAATCTAGTTGCTAGATTATCTGGACTATAAACATCCTCACCTGTTAGCCCCTTTTTTACTATTATGGTTGTTTTTTTAGGGGAGTTACAGAAAAAGAGATAAGCGGCACGTTCTGGATTATCTGCTGTAACACGTTTTGTACAATCTGGATTACCAGCGTAAGAGATTTTATATTGAGGCATATCTATTTAAATTAGGCTTATTTCAATATAGATCTATTAATATGAGTATATTAATCTTACAAGGAGCAAAATGCTCTTCCTTTCCCATTCCTTATCCCTGATGACCTCTAGCGAATCATGGCAGTTAACTATTCTGAGGATGCTTAGTTGGAATTTAGAGCATTTTCGGGGATTCTGAGCGGTTGACCAGTATGTGGCTGCGAACTTGGTAAACGCGGGGTAGGAGAGGCTTGCCAACGCATGGTGGATCGTATATCCGGTAAGTCTTTGTTGGTAACAGGATATAAAAAATCCCTGACCAATACTGAATCAGGGCTTCTTTATATGCTCACTTTTGCCTTACTTGGCTTAGTGAGAAAGAATGGCTGCTGCGGCTGGATTCGAACCAGCGACCAAGTGGTTAACAGCCACCTGCTCTGCCACTGAGCTACGCAGCAACGTTGAAGTCGCAAACAATTTAGATTTTTACGCTTATGTCAAACATTTCGTGAGGAAATTTAGCTTTTTTTTGTTTTTGTTTTTCTTGGAATATGAATTTCAGGGGGATAGAGATTTTTAATTATTTTGAAGTTAACCATTGCCAAGTGGTTTTCTTTTTACTCAAATGTGCGTTTAGTTTCGAAATAAACACAAATTTTCAAGAAAAGTAGTAAATATATTAAATTCCTGCAACTTTTGGTTGCCTTTCGTTCCTCATATAGTATGTAGGACGTTTTTTTTCTCGTAAACAAGCAAGGGAATCCCACTTCAATTTCATTTAGTAGACATGAAACAACTTAAGCTGAATATTCAGTCTCGTGAAGCTACTGGCACTGCCGCCAGTCAGCGCATCCGCCGTGAAGGTCGTGTACCTGCCGTTATCTACGGAGAATCCGGCTCCCGCCAACTTACTGTTGACGCTGTAGAACTGCGCGTCCTCCTCAAAGCTGCTCATGGTGGCACTGCTCTGATCGAGCTGGTTGAGGAAGGTGTCGAAGAGTCTCACTATGCCGTCATCAAAGAAATCCAACGTGAAGTTATTTCTCAGGACTTTTTGCACTTGGATCTTCACGAAGTTGTTCGCGGTAAGCCTATGACAGCCGACGTTGCTGTCCACCTTGTTGGCACCCCTGCCGGTGTTCAGGCTGGTGGTGTTCTTGAGCAGCATGTTCACGAAGTTACTGTTCGTTGTCGTCCACGTTATTTACCTGAATTTGTTGAGGTAGATGTTTCTGCTCTTGGCATTGCTCAGGTTCTTAAGGCTGGCGAAATCAAAACTGCTGAGGAGATCGAGTTGATCGTTGATCCTGAGTTGGACGTAGCTGGTGTTGTTGGATTCAGCGCTGCCGCTGAAGAAAGCGAAGAAGCCGAGGACGCTGAAGAAGCTTAATTATGACTTTTTTCAGGGCATGTGTTCAGCGCGCATGCTCTTTGTTCTTTTTACATAAAACCAAGACAAAGCATAAACCAATGCCGGATTGGGTGATTACAGGACTGGGCAATCCAGGTTTGAAATATCGGAAAACTCGACACAACGCCGGTTTCGACGTAGTTGATTTTCTGGCTTCACGTCATGCCTGTTCCTGGAAAACGGAGCGTCGTTTTGAGGGCGAGGTGGCTGTGGCTACTATTGCCGGGAAAAGCTGTCTCCTGCTCAAGCCGCAGACTTTTATGAATGAAAGTGGCCGTTCTATCGGAGCATTGCTACGTTTTTATAAGATGAAGCCTGAGCATTGTGTTGTTGTCTACGATGAATATCAGATTCCCGTTGGGGGTGCAAAGCTCAGTGTTGGAGGGGGAGATGGAGGTCATAATGGTTTGGCTAGCGTAAAGCGTTGCCTTTCTGAGGATTCTTTTTCTCGCTATCGTATTGGGATTGCCCCTGAAACGTCTACACAGGCTGACATCAAAGATTTTGTTCTTGGTAAATTTACTGGTTTAGAACGTAAAAATTTCGAATCTTCTCTCGAGCAATTTGCAGATGGTATCACACACATTGTTGACACTGGTCCGCAACTTGCCATGAATTTAATAAATCAACGGAAAACAAAGCATGACTCAGACGCTAGAACAGAAGCGCAACTATAAAGCACTCTTCATTCTTAATACACGTGGTTACGAGGAGCCCGTGGAAAATCTCCACACTCTTCTTTCCGATGCTCTTAAGGGCCTTGGAGCAGAAGTAGGCGAAATCAACAACCTCGGCCGTAAGGATTTCTCCCGTGTTACTGAAAAGGATCACTTGGGCGATACTTACGTAGAAGTTCCATTCAGTGCTACACCAAATGTACCAAACGATTTGCAGGAAGCTCTTCGCTTGGAACGTCGTGTTAAGCGCGTGATGGTTGAACTCGCATAATTTTTTCTTTCTTTAATTCACTCTTAACTTACTCACAGTCTTATGGCCTCCTACAACAAAGTCATCCTTATGGGAAATCTAACGCGCGACCCGGAAACACGCGTCACGCCAAATGGTTTAACCATCTGTAAGTTTGGTATTGCTGTAAATCGTGTGTTTAACACACAGGATGGAGAGCGCCGTGAGGAAGTCACCTATATTGATTGTGATGCGTTTGGTCGTCAGGCCGATACCATTTCCCGTTATATGAGCCGTGGGCGTCCTATTCATATTGAAGGTCGTCTTAAGCTTGATCAGTGGGATGATCGCAATACAGGTGAAAAACGTAGTAAGCTTGGAGTGGTTGTTGAAAGCTTCCAATTTGTTGGGAGTCGAGACGATGCCGCATCCGGTGGTTACGATGCTCCAGCCGCAAGTGAAGCTCCTTCCAAGCGTGCTGCAACTCCGCCGCCTCCTCCGCAGAGCAATGATTTCGACGATGATGTTCCCTTTTGATCAACGGAGTAACGTGTCCGTTTTCACGACTAAGAATCTAATTTAAAAACACATAGAATTTAAAGACCATGGCTACAACAGAGCTTCTTCTATTAAAACCAATCGAAGACCTCGGTAACGAAGGTGATCAAGTCAGCGTCAAATCAGGCTACGCACGTAACTACCTGCTGCCTCATAATCTCGCTGTTCCTGTTACCCGCGCTAATAAAAAACAGATCGAAGTGCTTCAGGCACGTCGCGACGAACGCCTCCGCAAGGAACTTGAGGGTGCAAACGAACTCAAGGGCAAGATCGAAAAGGTTTCCGTTGCTATCGCTGTTAAGACTGGCCCAGGGGGTAAGGTATTCGGTGCTGTAACAGCTCAAAACCTCATCGAGCGTTTGGCTGAAGACGGTATTGAATTGGATAAAAAGCAGGTTTCCCTGCATACTCCTGCTAAGAGTCTTGGTAAGCATACTACCCGCATTCGTCTGCATCCTGAAGTTTCCGTAGATTTCGAATTCGAAATTGTTTCGGAAAATCCAATTGAGGAAGAAGGCGAAGCTGAGGCTTCTGAAGAGAACTAATTTTAGGCAGATTATAACTGCCAGCAAATCGCGTGGTGAATTTACAAGAGGGGCAACATATGCCGGATCAGAGACAAACGGTGCCTAGCGCACCGCTCGAGCGGGTGCCTCCTCATAACCTTGACGCAGAAGAAGGTCTAATTGCTTCCTGTATTATTGGAAGCTTGGATATTCTGGGAATGTGCGAAGAGGCGAAACTCACCTACGAAGCTTTTTATAAACCCGCGCACCAGATCTTGTATCAGGTGCTGCGGGATTTTAATAAGCAAAATCAGCCAATTGATGAGATTATTCTCACTGATGCGCTCAATTCCCGAAGAGTTTCCTCTTTGGACTGGAAACGTATTGATCCTGCGCATGATCGAAGCCTTTTGGAAGAGGTGGGTGGCTATGAGGCCATTCACCGTATAACCAGTCGCATTGAAACCACCGTACATGCTCCTTATTGGTTGGATATTGTAAGAGAAAAGTGGTTTTTGCGTAAACTTATTGCTACGACTACCAATATTGTCCGTCGCTGTTATGATCAGCAGGACTCTATGGACGAGTTTATTGATAAAGTCGAAAAGCAGGTTTTGGAAATCAGCCAAGATCGTGTTTCGGATTCTGCTACGCCTCTTTCCAAGGCCGTTGATGTGGCGACCATGCAGATCCAGAAATTAATGCGTGGCGAGGTAGAGCAGGGTGTTATGACCGGGTATACCGATCTCGATAAGATGACGTATGGCCTGCACGGTACCGAAATGATTGTATTAGCTGCTCGTCCATCCATGGGGAAAACATCTTTCGCCATGAATATTGCGGAGCATGCAGCTCTACCCAAACGTGGCAGTCCTGTTGGAGTGCTTGTTTTCAGTTTGGAAATGGGTGCAGATCAATTAGCCATGCGTTTACTTTGCCGTCGTGCTCGGGTGAATATGAAGCGCGTACGCGATCGTATGTTGACAACAGAGGAGCTTAAGGCTCTTTCTCAGGCTGGAAGTGAATTGAAGCAAAGCCATCTGTGGATTGATGATTCCAGCCATATTAATATTTTAGAGTTACGCGCGAAAGCTCGTAGAATTCAGCAGAAGCACAGTAATCTTGGCCTTATTGTTGTGGATTATCTTCAATTAATTGCAGGGACTGATAACCGTGTGCCTCGTGAACAGCAGATTGCTGAAATTTCACGCGGAATGAAGGGATTGGCAAAAGAATTGAACGTTCCTGTAATTGTGCTGTCTCAGTTAAATCGTGCGTCAGAAAAAGAACAAAGACAACCACGCCTCAGTGACCTGCGTGAATCCGGTTCGATTGAACAGGATGCCGACGTCGTTTTCCTGCTTGCCAAAGATAGAGATAGCAGCGATAACGCTTCAGTGCCTTCTGGGATTCGTAAAATCGAATTGATTATCGCGAAACAAAGAAATGGTCCGGTTGGTGGCGTGCCTCTTACATTTATACCTGACTACACCAGTTTTGAAAATTATACGGAAGCCCCTAATGAATCATAGATTGCGTCTTGTATTCTCTGTCCTTATCAGCACTCTGCTTTTCAGCCATATTGCTTTTTCACAGACTGCAGTAAGTGAACCAGCACCCCGGATTATATCCGAGGTTGATCTTAATTATATTGATCTCGAAAATGTTGGCGAAGCCAATATTCGGGCTCATATGCAACTGCGCGAAGGGATGGAATATTCCCAGAATCTAGCAGATAGATCAGTTCGTTCTCTTTACAAAACGGGACTGTTCGACTTTGTTGAAATCGTTCCTGAGGATCTCCCGGGAAACAAGGTTAAGGTAACCGTTTCCATCCAGAGCAAATATAGAATTCAGGATGTTCAGTTTGTTGGTAATCACGAACTGAAGCGTAGAAAGATTTCACGAGATCTTTCTACGAAAGGCGGTCAGGCATTGGACGAACGTCATGTTCGCATGGACCGAGACAAAATTTTAGAGTTGTATCAGAAAAAGGGATACAGCGATGCTACCGTTGATTACGTTATTGAGCGTAATTCTAAAACGGGGTTAGGCGTTGTTACTTTTAAAATTAACGAAGGAACAAAACTGCATATCGAAGATATCGTATTTGAGGGAAATACTGCCATCAAAGATAAAGAGCTTCGTGGTGAAATGCAGACAAAACGCTATTCCATGTGGACTTCCTGGTTGATGGATACCGGGCGTTTTGATGAAGGACTTTTCCAAGAAGATCTCGATCTTTTACGTGCCTACTACAAGAATAAGGGCTATCTCGACGTTAACATTAACGAAGGTGATGTTGTTATCGAAAAACCTGATCCAGACAGCATTCTGATTCGAATAAAGGTTGATGAAGGCCGTTTGTATAAGGTTGGAGATATTAAAATTGAGGGAAATGAAATTATTGATTCCCGCTATCTTTACAGTGCTTTGCGTCTGATTCCAGGCGATGTTTTTAGTCCTGAAAAGTTGGATGAAGATGTTACCCGCCTTACCGATGCCTATGGTTCTCAGGGCTATCTTGACTGTAGCGTGGATGCAGAGCGTGTGGCTAATGTTGAAACGGGTCGTATGGACATCCGCTACAACATTAAAGAAGGAGATAAGTTCTATGTGGAATCTATCAATATTGAAGGTAACACAAAGACAAAATCTAAAGTAATTCTCCGTGAATTAGCTCTACGGCCGGGAACTGTTTTTAACAGTGTTTGGATGAAGAGCAGTGAAAACCGCTTAAAGAATACTAGATACTTCGACGAAGTAGTCGTTTCTGACCAAGAAACAAATATTCCTGGACGTCGTGATTTGAAGGTGGCTGTTAAAGAGGCTCATACGGGTGAATTCCAATTTGGTGCCGGCTTCAGTTCCCTCGAAAGTGCCACTATTTTCTTTGAGCTTAGCCAATCCAATTTTGACCTTTTCAATCATCGTTCATTCTTCCAAGGTGCTGGTCAGAAGTTCCGTCTATATGCATCGATTGGTTCTTATTCCAATGAGATATCTCTTTCCATTGATGAACCATTCCTACTCGATCAGCGTTTCTCCTTTGGCGGATCAATTTACCGAACCGAGTCTGATTATTATGATTACTACGATGTAACTCAGGCCGGATTTAATCTATATGCTCGTAAGCACTTATTTGAGCTGGTTGTTGGTCGTCTTTCCTATACTTTGCAGAACGTAGAAATCGATCTGACTTCGGCTACGGCATCAGAAATTACAGATTACGCGAATGATCGTCTTGAATCCATTATCTCATTCGATATGACACGTGATACGCGTAATAATTCACTCTTTACTACAAGTGGTTCCCGTTATCAGTTGACTACCTCATGGGCAGGTGCTGGTGGTGATGTTGAGTATCTCAAGATGGAATCTCGTAACGCGCTTTATATCCCAACTTTCAAGGCAGCTGATCAGTCCATTGCATTCCTCTGGCGTATTGGTGGCTTTTGGAGTTACAATTACGACGAAGCAACTGGAGACGGTGGTGTGCCAACCAATAGCCGTTATTACCTTGGTGGACCAAAGACCTTACGTGGTTTTGAGTATCGTGAAGTAGGACCTAGAGATACTGAATATGGAGAGCCTATTGGTGGTAGTAGCTTTGCTTTCGGTTCTGTTGAATATACTTTTGGTATTTCAGAACAAATGCGTATTGCTCTTTTCTACGACTGGGGGTTTGTTAACTCAGATGAGTTCGACTGGAACCCCTCCAGCTACAATGATAATTGGGGTATTGGTATTCGCCTAATGGTAATGGGCAATCCATTGAGCCTTGACTTTGGTATTCCTATTACTTCTACAAACTACGAATATGAGAATAGCGACGGGGTTCAGGAAACCAAAAGTAATGACACCGGAAATCAGTTTAATTTCTCATTCGGAACTCGTTTCTAAAATATATATAATTTCACTCACTAAACTAGACACCCATTATAGTAACCATGAAGAAAGTATTCATTTTTCTCGCCGCCTTTTTTGTAGGGCTTAGCGCTCAGGCTCAAACAGCCATTATAAACACGAATCAAGCTTCTCAGCAATACTGGAAGAGTCTTGCTGAACAGAAGAATTTAGCTACTCAAAGTGATGCTTTAACTGAAAAGGCAAGATCTCTACAGTCTGAATATCAAAACATTATTAAAAAAATGAAGGAGCTTGATTCTTCATTGAAAGATAGCCTGATGCTTTCCGATGATAAGAAGGCTGAAATAGAAGGCCAAATGAAGGAACTTCAAGGGCAGGCTGTTGAAAAGAAAAAGCAGATGGACGGTCTCAAGCAACAGTTTGAGATGATGGTTAAGAAGACTCAGGCCTTGATTCTGTCTGATATCACAAAAGCCGTTCAAACCGTAGCAAAGGAAAAAGGCGTAAGTGTCGTCTATGATTCTGAAACCGTTTTATATGCTGAAGTTGATATAACGGAAGATGTTATTAAGGAATTGAACAAGGATGCTCCTGTTCAGCCTTCAAACTAATTTCTTTTAAACTTTAAAAAAAGCCCCTTTCAAGGGGCTTTTTTGTTATATGAATTGCCTTAAGAAATACAGTCTGTATTACCAAATGTAGAGTATGAACATAGAGTTTACGGCAAAAGAAATATGCTCCCTGTTTCCTGAAGCTACCCTCAAAGGGCCTCAAGATAAAGTAGTGAATGGGTTTGCAGCCCTAAAAGATGCGAAACCAAATGAACTTACATTTCTTGGCGGTCGTAAGTACATTAAGGACTTAGAAGCTAGTCATGCAGGCATTGTGCTTGTTTCAAAAGATTTTGATGATGATCCTGCAGAAGGAATTGTCTATATTCAGGTTAATAATCCATCAGATGCATTAAGTTTTGTGTGTAAAAGGGTGGAAGCTCAATTGCGCCCACGTCCTCAGGCTGGAATACACCCCATGGCTATTGTTGATTCCTCTGCCGCTATTGATCCTACAGCTTACATTGGTCCGGGATGTGTCGTTCAGGCTAATTCTGTTATTGGCTTCGGTTGTTATTTGGAAGCCCAGGTTTATATTGGTCACAATGTTACGATAGGGGATAGCTGTGATATTATGGCTCAAGTCTCTGTTGCAGATAATTGTATTTTAGGTGATCGTGTTCGTTTGCACAGCGGCGTGAGAATTGGTGCCGATGGTTTTGGCTATACTCAGGAAGGAACTCCACCTGATATGGTTCATGTAAAGGTTCCCCAGATTGGTAATGTTGTTGTTGAAGACGATGTTGAAATTGGAGCCAATACATGTATTGACCGCGCTCGATTTGGTGAAACCCGAATTGGTATGGGAACCAAAATTGATAACCTTGTTCAGATCGGTCATAACGTGCAAATTGGTCGTCACTGCATTCTATGTGCAGAAGTAGGTCTCAGTGGAACCA
>ENA-ORCX01000635-ORCX01000635.1-marine-metagenome-genome-assembly--contig:-NODE-635-length-10475-cov-2.761300_pt1 | contig 10475 bp, 10 predicted proteins | sample MGYA00248630_ERZ508518 | MGnify/ENA primary metagenome ERZ508518 (study PRJEB26188, sample SAMN06268768) | marine metagenome | isolation source: Bioluminescent Bay, La Paraguera, Puerto Rico | place...
GGATCGCCGAGCGGTACGAGACCACGGCCAGCAAGGTCGAGCGGGCCATCCGCCACGCCATCGATGTGGCATGGAGCCGGGGCAAGGTGGAAAACATCAACCAGATATTCGGGTATTCGGTGTATTCCAAAAACGATAAGCCGACCAACGGCGAATTCATTGCGCTGGTCGCCGATAAACTCAGTATGGAAATGTCGGCGTAAAGAGAGGGGTTTATACGGGTTGTGACGATCGGTACGGGTACGTGTGTTCGACTGGGACGGGAACAAATGACGGGAACAGAATGCGGTAAAAATAGGGACCGCCCAGACGAAGATTTGGCCCAAATCTTATCCACAATCAAAAAGCCCGAGAATCCGGGCCTTTGGGGATAACCCTGTGGATATTGTGGATAAACCCCAGCCACATCCTATAAAAAGACATATTTCCTGTGGATAACAGGGTGAAAAAGGCGGATTTCCGGCGATTATTCAAGGAAATCCGCCTGATTGCTGTGGGTAATCTCCGGTTTTTTTTCGGGAGGATTTTTTTTATTTCCGTGGAATAGACTATGCATGGCTGCGGTCCTGCTGCCTACCGATGGCAAAAGGGGGGTGAAAACCCATGTATGTCAAATGTCCTGTCTGCGGGCTGAATTATATCACCGAAGGGGACGCCATGTGCAAGGTATGTCTGACCGAACGCAAGCGTGCCGCCAAAGAGGAACCGGAGCAGACGGCCGACGAAAATACGGAGCAAGAAATCTGTCCCGAATGCGGGGAATCCTATCTCAAGCCCGGGCAGCAGATGTGCGATAGCTGCCAGGCCGAAAATGAAAAAGAAGAAGAAGAGATGGAAGAGATGCAGCTGGATGCGTGGAAGGATTTTCTGCCTCCCGAGGACAATGGAGAGATCCTGGATAGGGATGACTGCGAAGATCCGCTGGAGTTTATGCAGGAGGTCAATCTGGAAAAAGAAGAATCCCAACCTTCGGTTTGATAGGGTTTGCGGCCCGGCTGTCAGCCGGGCCTTTTATGTAAATGGCCGATGAAAAAGCCCGTCTGCTTCGTTACGGCTCCGTTTATTCGTCGGCGTAGGTTTGACTACGCCTCCCTCATAAGCCTCGCCGTGCCTTGCATTCAGGGCTTTTTGATCGGCCTCGTTTAACCGGCGGGTTTGTTCCGGTTGCGTTTGCTCATCGGCGTAAGATTGAATACGCCAGTAGGCATCGTCTACGATACCTAGAGCACTTCTCCAAAGGTGCAGTTTACCGCACCCCTTGTTTTCGTGCCTTGCATTCAGGCCTTTCTGAGCAGCCTGTATGAGTCGGGCTGATATCCGTTACGTTAACCTGTAGGGCCCGATGCCCTCATCGGGCCGTCTTCTCCGTAAACCTTTCCAACCGATTACAGCGGAGAGGTGTCCTTTGGCCGCCCGCATTTTTTCGTCGGTAACCAAAATTGTATAAATACCGTAGGGCAAGGTCTCTGCTCTTGCTGTTGGATATTCCTATCATCGCACTCTTCATAATAATTCTGGCATTTCAGGGGACAGTAAGCATAACGGCTATGGTAAGGAGACTAGGGTGTATAAGAGCGAACGGATCTATCAACTGCAGAAACGGCTGGGGGAGCATATCGGGTGCCCGGTGAGCTTTCTAAAGACAAAGGGGCGGGTCCGCACCGCCGAGCAGTACGGCACCCTGGTGGGGGTCTACGCCAATGTATTCACCATCCGCGTCAATGACAAGCACGAAGGAACGCGGATGCTGTCGTTTTGCTACTCGGACCTCATCGCCGCTAATATTCGTCTGAGGATTGGGACAATTTCTCGGCCGATCGAGCATATTTCAGCTGACTAGGGTATATCAATATACGGAGAATATGCTAGGGGGAGTGATGGGGGTGTCTGTCAATTCGTTGAGCCATGACATCATCTTTTTAGAAAACGTAGAACCATTCAGCGCACGCATTCAGATCAAGGAGCAGGCGGATCTATCGATCCGATATCCGGAGATTCACCGGGTGCTGGGGGTCCGCGCCCAGGCCTCGGTGATGGGGACGGACCGTTTCAGTGACGGGATCATGGTGGATGGACTGGTCCGCTATACCGTCCTGTACGAGACGCTCACCGAGGAAGACCTGCCGGTTCTGCAGAGCGCGGCATTCGAGCAGGAATTTTCAGAGTCCATCGAGGCGGCGGGCTTTGACAGCGAGACCCACGCCTTTGTCAACGCCCGGGTCGAGGAGGTCACCGCCTCCAGTCTCGATCCGCGGTCCCTGCGGCTGGAGAGTACGCTTGTGTTGAGCGGAAAGGGCGTCAAGACCGGCCGGGCCCAGGGGATAGACGCCGCGATGCTCCCGCCCGGGATCGAGCACAGGGCCTATACCCTGGAGTGGCTGCGCTTAAGCCAGGTCCTGGATCAGCAGATCGCCATGCGCGAGTCGGTGGAGCTGCCCGACAGACTGCCGGCGCCGGCCCGGCTGCTGTACAGCGAGATGCGGGTCAATGACGCGGTCTTGAATACCGCCAGGGAGGCCCCCCATATCGAAGGGAATCTGTCGCTCAAGGTCCTGTACCTCTGCGAGGATGCGACACTGCCGCCCATGGAATGGCAGGGTACGGTCCCCTTTTCCCAGCCGCTCTATGGGGAGAGCGCCTCCGGTCTGGACACAGGGGTCCTTAACGCCCAGGTCCGCCAGGGACACGTGAAGGTGCGGGAGGGTTTTGAAGAGGAAGAGACGCGGGTGCTGGATGTGGAGGCTGTGATAGACGTCCAGGGGGTGATGGTCGCGCCGGCGGCCAGTCAGATCGTGACCGATCTATATGGGGTGGAGCACGACTACAGTGTGCAGGCCCAGGTGATGACGGGGCTTATGTCCCTCTCCTCGATCCGGCGCGAGGTCCCGGTATTCACCGAGGAGTGGCGGGATGTCACCGCCGACAGTGATTTTGCCGACGGGGCGTTTAGGATCGCCGCGGTGGACGCCATGCCCTATGACGGAGGGGTGCGTCTGGATGGGGTAGCCGTACTGGAGCTTTTGCAAAATGGGCCAAAAGGCCCTGAGACCACGGTCCACGAGTGGCCCTTTGTGGTGGATGTGGAAGAAGATAGAGTGGGCGAGGCCAAGGGATGCGTGGCGGACCTCGCCATCAGCATCCAGGACGGCGCGTGCACCGCTCAGGTCGATCTATGGCTCTACGAGCAGCAAGAGGCCAGTTGTGTATTTGATCTGGAGGAGCAGCCGGATATGGATACGATGGAGCCGGGGCTCTATATCCGCAGGTTATCGGAGGGAGAGAGCCTGTGGGATATCGGCAAGGCCTATCGGATGTCCTCCGCAGCACTGGCCGAATTTAACCAGATCGCCCCCAATGAAGATCCGCCTGCCGGCAGCAAACTGCTGATCTACAAACCGAGGATGCGCAAGACTTCGTAAGGGTTTTGATATAGCCTATGACAAAACCGCCGCATTGGATGGCGGTTTTGTCGTATCGGGGGCGGGCCGTATTCGGATTACAAAATCCATTCCTCTGATTGCTGTTTTCATTCGGTCCGTAGTTATATATAATATTGCCATGGATACCGATATCATTATCCGCGCCTACGCCAAAGTCAACCTGTCCCTGGGGGTGGGGTCCATACGATCCGACGGCTACCACCCCGTGGAGATGGTGCTGTGCAGCGTGGATCTATATGACACCGTCGAGATATGGATGCAGGATAGGGGCGTCACCATCGAAACCGACGTCCCCGGTCTGCCTGCTGATGGGCGCAATACCGCCTGCCGGGCGGCCTCCGCTTTTCTGCAGGCGGCGGACATCGATCAGGGGGCGCGTATCCGGATCGGCAAGGATATCCCCGTCGCCGCGGGGCTGGCCGGGGGCAGCGCCGACGCCGCGGCGGTCCTATCGGGGCTGAATCGTCTGTGCGAGCACCCCCTGTCTCAGGCGTCTCTTTTGCATATCGCCGGTGAGATTGGCTCCGATGTGCCTTTCTGCCTCACAGGGGGATTGGCGTTAGCCACCGGGCGGGGGACGGAGCTGCGAGCGTTGCCGTCCCTTTCGGAGGGCCCGGTCCTTGTCATGGTCAATCCCGGTATTGCCTTGAGTACCGCAGCGGTATACGGGCGATTTGACGCCCTGCCCCCCCCTCCCCGGCCCGACAATCCCGGCCTCATGGCGGCTTTGGCGGATGCCGATTGGCAGAAAGCCGGCCGGCACATGGTCAATATGTTGGAGCCGGCCGCCGATTCCCTGTGCCCCGCGATACCGCCGATCCGGGACGCGCTTTTGCGGGAGGGCGCGATCGCCGCCCGGATGAGCGGCAGCGGCCCCACTGTTTTCGGTTTGTTTGCCGATAGAGAGTCGGCCCGGGCGGCGGCGGACAGGCTGGGAGCGGCCTATCCCTTTGTGCGGGTGGTATCGCCGGTATCCATGGGGACGGCATGGGGTGAAGGAAAAAGACCGCCTATGCAGAATTACTAAAAGTGACATTTTTCTCACAGTATCGCATGTAAATCGGAAGGCGGCATCCATTGCTATATACGGAACTGGTTTTTCGCATCCTATCCATACTCACGGCAGCGCTGACGGGTATCGTGGCCTACGGCGGCGCCGAAGGCACATTTCTGCACATCGGCTTTTATGTGACGGTCGTCTACGTGCTGTTTTTGTTTTTCAAGCGGTTTCTGCTGGCCCCCGGGCTGCATCACATCATCCGGCTGCTGCTGGAGCTTGTGGAGCTGGTATTCATATTGATCATCCACTGGCAGACCCGTGCGTCCATCGTGTTTCTGCTGTATGTGAGCTATATCGTACGGATCGCAGTGGTCAACCCCCTGCGCGCCACACTTGGATTTATACTGCTGACGGTATTGGGATGGAGCGGCATGGCGGTCTTCGGCGACGGGTGGCAGGTTCTCGCCGAGCGGGAGGCCATGCTGCGCTATATCTACCACCTGGCTATACTGGGGGGCGCGGGGTATCTGGGGCGGAGCGTCCAGATCCAGTTCAGGCGGGGCCGCCACCGGACCCGGGATATGACCAATATACTGGCGGTGAAGGAGAAGCTCATCACCCAGCTCGACGAATCCAGGGAGATGATCCGGGAGCACAACCGCCAATTGAGCGATATCGTCCGCACCGACGAACTGACGGGGCTCTACACCCACCGCTACCTGATGGAATACCTGGAGTATTTATTCAATTACGTGAATGACACCGGGGATGATGTGTCATTATTGATGATCAGCATCGATCATTTCAAGTCCGTCAACGAGCGGTACGGCTACCAATCCGGGGACGAGGTGCTCGCTGCCATCGGTCACATCATCCAGGACAACGCCCAGGAGGACGATATCGGGGTGCGCTACGGCGGGGACGAATTTGTGCTGGTGCTCCCCGGCCAGAAACGGGAGCAGGCCCGGATGACGGCGGAGGGCATCCGCAGTGATTTCATGACCGCCCAGATCGAGGACAACCGGCTGAAAGACATCGACATCTCCATCGGCATCGCCTCCACCGAGTTTGGCGCCCACGGCAGGGAAGACATCCTGGATCTGGCCAACCGGGACATGTATATCGTCAAGCGCACCAAGACATCCGCCGCACAAGGGGCTGCCTCCGAAGAAGACCGCCCCGTCTATTGATACACATAAATTACATGTATGCGTATACCCCCGATCCGGTCATACTGTATAAAAAGCAGTGAACGGGAACCGCCGTACCATGGGTCGCGGCGATTTCCCGGCGGAAAGGCGGGTTTTTCTGATGCGGCAGCGACTATTGATCGGAGCGCTCATCATCATGATCATGGGGATGGTATGGACGCCGGCGGCGGGGGCGCACCGAGGGGATGGGGACTATATCCGGCTTCATGTGATCGCCAACAGCGACAGCGAGGCCGACCAGGCGGTGAAACACAAGGTCCGGGACGCCATACTAGACGCCTACGGCGATACCTTCGCAGCCGAAAACGATATAACGGATGCCGAATATACCATTCACCACAATCTCGAGACGATCACCGCCATCGCCCGCAGAACCCTAACGCAAAACGGTATGTCCTATGGCGCGGTCAGCCAATACGGGATGTTTCCTTTTCCGACCCGCCAGTATGGGGACGTACTGCTGCCCGCCGGGAAATACCACGCCCTGCGGGTGATCCTGGGGGAAGGGGCCGGAGCCAACTGGTGGTGCGTGCTGTTTCCGCCGCTGTGCGTCCACGATACCTCCGCCCGCGACCAGGCCGACGAATCCGACGAGGAAGAGAAGGATGAAGCGCCGGAGATAGAAGAGGAAGCTGAGCAGGCCGGGGACGATGACGAATCCTCTGCTGAACAAGAAGAGAAGGAAACGCGACCCAAGATTAAGTTCAAAATAGTGGAATGGGTCAAGGGTATTTTCAAGTAGGGCAAGGGCGCAGTCCTGCCGCAGGAATTGCTAAATATTTAAGGCGGTCTTTGATCGCCTTTCTTTTATCTCACGGGCTCTTTATCCCTATCCCCCCACAGTGCGTGTTCGAAAACAGAGGAACGTCGCACCCTATTTCTTCTTTCATTCCCATCCCATGCATAGCACCCCCGCGATTCAATCACACTATGGATGCACGGAGGTGATCCAGCATGCATTGGAAAAAAATTGTTTCCATCGTATTGATCTGTATGCTTGTTTTTCTGATAGCGGGGTGTGATTATGTGCGGGCGGTGCCCGCGTCGGTGCTGCACTGGGGGAGCCGGGGCGATACCGTCAGCGAGGTCCAGCGGCGTCTCAAGCAATGGGGGTACTATGACGGCGCGGTGGACGGCGTCTTCGGCACCGGCACATCCACCGCCGTCAAGGAATTTCAGCGCAAAAACGGCCTCACCGCCGACGGCGTGGTGGGCGACAGCACAGCGGCGGCACTGGGGATACGCCTGTCCGGCAGCAGCGCCGGGGCGTCTGCCGGCGGCGGCAGCAGCGGAGAGAGGGACCTGGAGCTGCTGGCCAGAGCCGTCCACGCCGAGGCCCGGGGAGAGCCCTATACCGGGCAGGTGGCGGTGGCGGCGGTGATCCTCAACCGGGTCGAGAGCCCCAAGTTCCCCAATACCATCGCCGGGGTGGTCTACCAGCCCGGGGCCTTTACTGCGGTATCGGACGGGCAGATCAATCTGAGCCACGGGGATGAGGCGCGCCGGGCCGCCCGTGACGCCTTAAACGGCTGGGACCCGTCCTACGGGGCGCTCTTTTACTACAATCCGGTCACTGCCATCGACCCGTGGATATTTAACCTGCCGATCCATGTCACCATCGGCAAGCATGTATTCTGCAAATAGAGGAGGGACCCTGTAAATGAAGCAAAAATGGATACAATACGCCCTTCCCATCCTGGGCGCCGCAGTGGTGCTGGGCGGCCTCGTCACATGGGGAATAAAGGAGCGGCAGAAGCAGCAGGACTACAAGGCCTATATGGACAATCTGTACTCCAAGTCCTACTACGAACTGGTGGGCCATGTGCAGAATATACAGACCGATCTCGAAAAACTCGCCATCAGCGGCGACCCGGAGCAGACCTGGATACTGCTGTCCAATGTATGGCGTCACGCCGACAGCGCCCAGCAGAACCTGGGCCAGCTCCCCGAGCTGGGAGTGCCCGGCAGCGACATGAGCAAATACCTAAACCAGGTCTCCGACTTTTGCCAGGTACTGATGGACCGCCTGAGCCAGCGCCAGCCCATCGACGTGGAAAATCAGGAGGTGCTGGACACCCTGCTGGTCAGCTGCGTCCAGGTGGTGGACAGTTTTTCTGCCGGACAGCCGCCCCAGGGGGAGGACGCATTGACGACACAGATCGAGGCGCCCTACCAGGCCATCCAGCAGACCAGTATCGAATACCCCCATATCATCTACGACGGACCCTTTTCCGAGACGCGGTTATCTCCCGATCTTAGCCATTTCAAGGGAGAGGACGTGGATGCGGACACAGCCCAGCGGCGGTTGACCAGCTTTTTGGGGGATGGCTACACCATCGAGCGGGGCACCGACACCCAGGGAGATATCGCTACCTGGGGGTTTTACGCCACGCCTGATGATGGCGACGGACGGCTGTACTGCTCGGTCAGCGTCACTGGCGGGCAAGTGCTGACCCTGCTGTGGGACGGGGCGACTCCCGTATCCGCGATGGACGAGGAGGCCGCCTATCAGGCCGCCATCGATCTGGTGGCGGATAAGGGTCTCAATGGAATGGTCCCCCAGTACCGCCAGCGGGAGGAGGGGATGCTGCTGGTGACATTTGCCTACCAGCAGGGAGAGGTGCTCTGCTACGCCGATCAGATCAAGGTCCAGGTGTCATTGGCGGACGGGCGCCTCATGGGATGGGAGGCCACCAATTATTATCTCTCCCATCACCGGCGGGATATCCCCGATCCTACGCTCAGCCCAGGGCAAGCAGAAGCCATGCTTCGCCGGGGGCTGGCGGTGATGGACCGGCAGCTCGCCCTGATCCCCCTGGAAACGGGGGAGGAGGTGCTCTGCTATGAATTCAAAATCGACAATGGCGGCCAGACCTATCTCATCTATATCAATGCCGATACCGGCCACGAGGAGGAGATATTCAAGCTCGTGGAAAACGAAAAGGGGATGCTCATCATCAAAAACACGGGCGGCAGGGGGCATTGGGCTCACAAATCCCAGTTGTGAAACGCCTCCCGGCGTAGTAGAATAGTATGAAAAGACTGGCGGGAGGGCACAGGGTAATGGAAAAAACACGCATCGCCGTACTGTTTGGAGGCCGCTCCGGGGAGCATAGCGTATCCCTGCATTCGGCGGCGTCGGTCATGCGTAACCTAAACGCCGACCGCTATGACATCTACCCCCTGGGCATCACCCGAAAGGGGGGCTGGTACTGGTATCGGGGGACCGATATGGACGCCATCGAGTCCGATACCTGGCGGGCAGACGCCGTCTCCGCCGTACTGCCGCCGGACCCCACCGTGGGGGGATTTTTCGCCGTCAACGATCCCGGGACCGTCTACCCGCTGGACGTGGTGTTTCCGGTCATGCACGGTCCCAACGCCGAGGACGGCACCATCCAGGGCGTCTGCAAGCTGGCGGATCTGCCCTGCGTGGGCGCGGGTGTCTTGGGGAGCGCCGTATCCATGGATAAGGCCATGACCAAGACGGTACTGAAGCACGCCGGGCTCAACCAGGTGCCTTACGTGGTGCTCTACCGCCACGAGTGGACGGATCGGGAACAGACCGCCATCGAGCGGATCGAATCGGCGCTCACCTACCCTGTGTTTGTCAAACCCGCAAACTTAGGCAGCAGCGTGGGCATCACCAAGGTCAAGGAGAGAAGCGGGCTGATCGCCGCCCTTCAGGAGGCCGACCGCTATGATCCCAAGCTGGTGATCGAGCAGGGAATCGCCGCCTGGGAGATCGAGTGCGCGGTGCTGGGCAATGAAAAACCCCGGGCCTCCACCGTGGGGCGAATAAAGCCCTGCCATGAATTCTACGACTACGCCGCCAAGTATGAGACCGGGGATGATAGCGAGCTTATTATCCCCGCCGATATAGAGGAAGCGACGCAGGAGCAGATCCGCCAGATGGCGCTTATCGCCTACAAGGCGCTGAACTGCGCGGGCCTTGCCCGGGCGGACTTCTTTTATGATCCCGAGAGCGGCAAGATATACATCAATGAGCTCAATACCATCCCCGGATTTACCCGGATCAGCATGTATGCTAAGCTCTGGGCGGCCACCGGGCTGCCCTATCCGCAGCTCTGCGATACATTGATCTCTCTGGCGCTAGAAAAAGGATAAGATATGGATGCACGACCAATCGGCGTATTTGACTCGGGGGTGGGGGGACTCACCGCCATCAAGGAACTGAAGGCCATACTCCCCCATGAGGACATGGTGTATTTCGGGGACACGGCCCGGGTGCCCTACGGCACCCGCTCCGACGCTACCGTCATACGCTACACAGAGCAGTGCATCCGGTTTCTGCTTTCCCGTGATGTCAAGCTGATCGTCGTGGCTTGCGGCACCGTCAGCGCGGTGGCCCTGCCCCGCCATGGGGGTGGTCCCCTCGGGGGTGGCTTCGGCGGTGGCGGCTACACGCTCCGGGCATATCGGGGTCATCGGTACCGCGGCGGCTATCCGCAGCCGTGCCTATGAGTATGCCATCCATGGGCACAACGATACCGTCAGGGTCAGCACGAGGGCCTGCCCCCTGTTTGTCCCTTTGGCGGAGGAGGGATGGGGCGATGGGGAGATCGCCCGTCTCACGGCGGAAGCGTACCTCGCGGAATTGAGGGAGGCGAGCCCCGACGTACTGATCTTGGGCTGCACCCATTACCCCTTGCTGGAAGGGGAGGCGCCGGATACCAAGCGGTTTAATACTATCTATTGGCTGGTGGTCAATCCCTACAGCAAGCATATTGATCAAGCGATCCGGATAGTGGAGTCTTATGCGATGCAGGCGGGGACTGCGAGCTTGATGGTAACTCCTTTTTA
>ENA-ORCX01000637-ORCX01000637.1-marine-metagenome-genome-assembly--contig:-NODE-637-length-10405-cov-3.840724_pt1 | contig 10405 bp, 10 predicted proteins | sample MGYA00248630_ERZ508518 | MGnify/ENA primary metagenome ERZ508518 (study PRJEB26188, sample SAMN06268768) | marine metagenome | isolation source: Bioluminescent Bay, La Paraguera, Puerto Rico | place...
AACCAGCGCCAATCCGCCGAATCCGCTGATGATCGCCATATAAAATCCGAAATCATACCACCAGCCGGTGTTGACGGTTTCATATATACGTATGCCGTGGTTGAATAATCCTATGATCAGGGAAACGGGCGCGATCCAGCCGTGCCAGATACCCCAGAAGAATCCGGCGGGTCTGGCGGCGGTGTAGGTCCCGTCCCCCGGGACACAGCCGGTTAATGCAAATATCAGAAAAACGGTCAAAGCGACGAAAAGCAGCAATTTCTTTCTCATGGATAAATCCTCCTATAGTAAGTATTATAGCATTCATCGAGTATATTAAACCAATATTAAGAAGCAGCGGATGGCTCCCCCGCTGCTCTTATTCGATCAAAAAAAAGCAATAGAAAGATCTATTTATTATATTCATAGATATAAAATCCACCATGTTCGCTATCATTAAAAATATAATCTGAAGCAATCGTATAGTTCTCCCTTACAAACAAAAACAATCTGTCGTCATTCCTATTCCATATATAATTGGCTACGATAAACCGGGGCGTATTGTGGCGTACGTATTCATCCAATGAATCAATTATAAAATCATTATTAACAGGAGGAATGTATAAGTATTTCGAAGGAGGCCGCCGCCCTGTATCATAATACAATATAGTCTCATTCGGTGAGAAAACAAGAAGTTGGTCCGATTCAAGCATATTGGTATTTAAAAAGCTGGCGGCATCCTCCAAGCACACTGTTCTACGCCTATTCTCCGGTATCCGCAATATGAACATTCCGCCATTGTAAGCAATTAGCCCAATATTTAATACCATTAATAGGACTAACGGTATAGCGATCGCATGTGCCTTTTTGATAAAACCCTTACATAGGTGCTTTTTCACAAAAGAATATGCGTATCGAAACAATAGCGCCATTGGAATAATCATCAAAGGCGCCAGTATCATGCGGTAATGGGCATACCCCTTCCCGGACATGGAGGCGAAATAGAAACTCACAAAAAAAGCAAATGGAATTGACCACCAAAATACTCTTTCTTTTTTCGTCTTCAAGCCTTGATATATACACAGGATACACCCAATCAATATTGTAAATAAAGATCCGTCAATTGCCATAGCCCTTATCTGAACAAACATTCCGTTAAGACTATTCATAAACGAATTATCAATATTGGAGTAACCAAAGTTAAAGATAAAATATGAGAATATGAAATCCTGCATCCCCTCATTTACATGGAAATACAGTAGAACAGGCATACATGCTATACTGATCCCTAATAAGAAATACAAGGCAAACAATAAGCTGTTTTTGATCTGACGCTGCAATATATAGCGGAAGAAAATAATGACACATAAAACCACCCATGCGCCAGCCATATTGGGGCGCAGCAATAGCACGGCGCCGCAGGCAATACCATTGACAACGCCCCGCCACCATATCAATCTATCCTTGTCCAGTAAAATCTTCACACATACGTAGATACCGATTGATATAAACAAAACAGCGTATTCTTCTGTGTAATTACCACCGTCTAGATTCCTGCCGATCAACAGCAATGCGGATAACGTGGCTAAAAACGAAATCGTGCTGTCGAACCGTAACCGGGCCAATTTATACATAAAGATACTTGTGGTAAATAAAGAAAAAAATTCATAAATCCATATGGTCCAAAAATTATGTCCATACCCGAACAGACCGTTGATCAGATACATAAGAGGGCCTTTATGGTCAAAATAATCCCTATAAGGAATGGCGCCATCCCTGGCAAGCCATCCCATAATGGAGAATACCGAACAATCTGGCCATGGAGTGAACCGGAAGAAAGGGTTAGCCGAAGCAGGAAATAGAATAAATATACTTGATATTAACAAGCCTGCCAAGATAAAATTCCTTTTGCGCTCATGGCACTTAACCATATATCTCACCTACTCTCCGCCCGCTAAAAACATATAGTTTTCCTTTTTAAATTTACGAAATTCGCGTAAGGATTGTAATCCGATCCCCACAATCCGCCTGAAATTAATTGTATTTTTTCCTCCTTGGCGAGGGCGGAACGTAATTTGACGGAATTTAATATGGGCCTTTCTTTTGACTGCTAATATACTGATCAGCACATTTGCCAAAAAGAAATCTTCGGGGATAACAGCCAGGTATTCCTTCAACAAATTTGAGCTCATTAATCTATACGGGGTATTGGCATCGGTGACTGTGCATCCAAACATAAAGAAAATTAAGGCTTTCAACGTATTTGTGACAATCACTCGCCCGAAACCATCTTGCCGCCCCCTGCGCCAGCCTATTTGAAAATCGTATCGATTCCTTTCATCCCAAAAAGGAGTAAATTCCGATGCAACTGTCTGCCCGTCGGAATCCGTCTGAAAAACGAAATCCGCGTGCTGCTTTATAGCATATCGGTATCCATACAAACAAGCAGCACCATGTCCGCCGTTCTGTTTGTCTAATATGATAAGCTTTGAATATTCTTTTTGCAAATCATAGAGTATAGCAAGTGTATCATCTGTGCTTCCGTCATTGATGATTACCAATCGGCTGTCCTCATCTGCCAACTTGAGCACGGAGTGCCATTCATCAATCACGGATTTAATATTGCTACTTTCATTATATGCGGGTATAACAATATAGAGTTTTCTGTTTTTATTCATGTTCCACCTTTTTCACATCATTAAAAGTAAAATATCGATTTAAAATATATTGGACAATAGTAATAAAAAAAACAGTGATCGCCTTTGATATAATGGGGTTAAAATCCAAAACCGATGTAAAGGCCCAAATCATACCTGTAGATAGCCCCAGTCCCACAAGGCCAACACTATAAAATTTAAAATATTGTTTCAAACAGAGTCTTCCTGTTTTGAAATTGAACCGAGCGTTAAGGATATAGTTATTCGTAATACCACAGGTTACACTGATCAGATTTGCCACGGGAGGAACTAGATGAGTCCATGATACGAAGGCGGTATAAATTATGAAATCCAAAATAGCTCCGCTTCCGCCAATCATACAGTAAAGTGCCAGATTTCTATGTTTTGACCATACCCTTTTTATTAATTTCATATTTGCTTTTCTAGCCATTCATTGCTTTTATAAATAGCAGATGAAATCACTTCATCCATATTGTAATAACAGTATTGCGCCAATCTTCCAATGAACAAGTGCTTCCCCTGAGACTCAAGACGCTGCACCTCATTCAAATATCCGTCTCTCTTTCGCATGTTGTCTTGACTAGGCACTACATAAAAAGGGTCTCCCGAAGCTAAGGGGTATTCATAGCATATGGTAGTGTGCTTTGATTGTTCTAGTGTCATTTTTTTAAATTCAGTGATTCGAGTATAATCATAGTCATTAGGGTAATTCACAACCGCTGCCGGCTGAAATTCGTCCAGTAGAAGATCCTGTTGATCAATCCTAACCGATCTGTATTCCAAGCGGCCTGATCTGTAATCAAAAAAACGATCAAGTTCGCCGGTATAGACCGTTAGATCTGCTTGAATCTGATCTGCTATCTCGAAATAATCACATCCCATAAGGATCTTAATATTTTTATGATCAAGGATTTTTTCGATCATTTTGGTATATCCGCCTATTGGCAGTCCTTGATATTTATCTGTAAAATAACGACCATCTCCGTTGTGGCGCACGGGGATACGTCCTGCCAATTCAGCGGACAATTCCTCGGGCTCGCATTCCCATTGAGAACGAGTATAGTTTTCCACAAGCCAATGATATAACGCTTCCCCAATCTGAGCCTTGACAGCCATGGCAAAGTTATCATTAGAATATTGTGTAAAAGGACTGGCTTTCTCTTTGAGAAACGCTTGTATTTCATCATTGGAAAGACAGGTGCCAAATAAATTATTTATCGTGTTCCTATTGACAGGATACGGAACATACCCTCCATTGATATAGCTTAATACACGATGCTGATAGCCATTGAAATCAGCAAATCTGTTGACATAATCCCATATACTTCTATCGTTTGTGTGAAAAATATGTGGTCCGTATTGATGAACAGTGATCCCTAGCTGATTTTTATAATCATAACATTGTCCCGCTACATGTTTTCTTTTTTCAACCAACAATACAGAGAATCCATTATCGGCTAATATGCGGGAAGAGACACAACCTGCCAATCCTGCCCCTACTACTATAATATCTGCAAACATGGGTATACTCCTAAACTCTAGTTATCATAAAGTAGTATACAATATTTAATTTTTTAATACAATATTGATCAATGTCTGCATCCAAAATATCAGTGTATTCCCGGCATTATAGAAAACTCATTTTTCATAAAATGTCGAGTTTCAGCATATCAGGAAGTGTTCTGATTATATAGTCAGCCCCTGCTTTATACAAATCATCTTCCTTAAAAGACGTGGTGACCGCTACGCATGTCATACCGGCGGATTTGGCGGCCTGCACGCCGTTGACGGCGTCCTCGATCACCACGCAGTCGGCGGGATCGGCGCCGATCCGGCGGGCCGTCTCGATGTAGATGTCGGGGCTGGGTTTCTTGCTGGGGACCTCTTCCCCGCTCACGATCAGATCGAATACATCTGCGGGGATGCCCGCCGCGCGTAAACTCGCCCGAATCTTCTCATGGTCCGAGCTGCTGGCCAGCGCCACCTTGCCGGGAAATCCGGATACCGTCTCGAGCAGCTCCACCGCACCCTTGTGGGGCTTGAGTGTATCTCCGATAAGATCATAGTAGATCTCCTGGACACGTTCTTTCATCTCGGGCTGGTATGTAAGCCCGTACTTCTCGGCCACCCCGCCGATATAGCGGTCCTCCCCCGCTCCTACGAAGGGCAGAAAATCCTCGGGCTGAGCGGTAACGCCGTATTCCTTCAGTCCCTGTATAGCCGCCGCATTGATGACAGGCTCGCTGTCCACCAGCACGCCGTCGTTGTCAAATATAATATGCATATCTATCCTCCCAGATACAATATGTACCGATTATACGGGCATCCGGTCACCGGCGTCAAATCATGGAGGCGTGCTTATGTATAGGAGACCATATGATATTAAGACCCCATATGATATACTGTGTATGCAATATTACGTAACACGGAGGTAATCATGTCCGCATCCAATGTCACCGGGTTTGCCCACGTCAGTCTGACCGTCACTAGTATCGCCCGCGCCTGCCGCCTGTATCAGGACCTCCTGGGATTTGTCCCCTACGACGAGCACGTCAATGAAGCCATGCGCCTGCTGCTGCTAAAAAAGGGCGGCAATACGCTGGAACTGACCCAGCACACACCACCCAGGGACACAAACACAGTCCCCGGCCCCTTCGATCATATCGCCCTGCAGGTCGAGAATATGGACGGCCTGGTCAGGGAGCTGCGGGATCAGGGGTACGTATTTGAGACAGACGCCCCCAATGACGCCCCGGAGGTTTTCGGCGGCGTCCGGTTCATTTTTTTCACCGGCCCAGACGGGGAGCGCGTGGAACTGATCGAGAATCTGTAAGGAATCATCATGATCGACATACGCCGGTTTGACGACACGCGGTCCCTGCGGGCGTTTATCCGCTTTCCATTTGATCTGTACAAGGACGACCCCAATTGGGTGCCGCCCCTGCGCAGAGAATTATTCCGGACGCTCAAAGGGATCAACAACGCCCTGCTCGCAAACGGCCCCCACACCTTCTTCATGGCGTACCGGGCCGGCAAGCCCGCCGCCCGGCTGATGGCGGGGATCAATGAAACGCTGAACAAAGCCAAGGATAAGAAGGAAGGATATATCAGTTTATTTGAGTGCGTCGAGGACTATGATGTGGCGGAAGCCATACTGGACGCGGCTTCGGACTGGCTGCGCAAGCAGGGGATGGAACGCCTGGCCGGTCCCATCTCCCCCACCAACGGGGATGACAGCCGGGGCCTTTTGATCCGGGGATTTGACGGGCCGCCGGTGCTGATGAATGTCTACAACCCCCCTTATTATCCGGCGTATTTCGACCGGTACGGATTTGAAAAGGACTTCGATCTGCTGGCCTATTTCCTGGACGCGTCCGAACTACCCGTCGAGCGCTTCGAGCGGGTGGTGAATTACGCCATGGGCAAGTACCATTTCCATGTGGATCGGATGGACCTAACAAATATCGAGCCCGACCTGGAAGCGATCAAGTATATCCTGGACCGGGCCATGCCGGATAGCTGGCAGCACCTCACCCCTCCCTCTATGGAGGATGTCCGCAAGGAATTCCTCCAGCTGAAAAAGGTGGCGGATCCGGACCTGCTGTACATCGCCCGGTCGGATGACGGAGAACCCATCGGGTTTGTGGCGGCGCTGCCGGACTACAACCAGGTGCTGATCCATGTAAACGGCCGCCTGGGTCCCATCGGGATACTGAAATACCTCTACTACCGCAAGCGGATCGAAGGCGCCCGGATACTGATGCAGTTTGTAATCCCCAAGTACCGGAACAAGGCGGTGAACGGCGCCATATTCGCCAAGCTCATGGTGGAGGGCCGCCGCAAGCAATACCAATGGGGAGAAGCCTCCACCATCGCCGAGATGAACACCATGTCCCGCCGCAGCGTGGAGGGCGCCGGGGGGAAGCTGTACAGGCGCTATAGGCTGTATCAGAAGATTTTATAAAAGTTATTCATTCTTTATCTGCCTAGATGCATATTGAAATAATGCCATCTCCACATCAGCACACGCCCATTTCCCAGGGATCCTTAATCTGGATTCTGTTAAGGTATACGGATGAGGACAATGTTTTCCTTCAGCGATGAGTTTATTTCGTATATACACAAGCACATCCAGCCAGTCCATATATTCCTGCGACCATTTTCTCTTTGATTCAGGTATATATGGACCAAATCCATAATCACGTATTTGCAGGTCAATCCATGCGTGGGCTGAATCGAGTCCAAAAGTCTGCACAAGTCTGGTATCAATACATCCAGCGTTTTCCGGACATATAAATCGAATGATCTTTGATTGATATGTGGGACCAATCCCAGAAATATTTTTCTTGTCTTTTTCGCTCTGCAATCTACGGAATAAGAGATTTGGATTGTTTATTTCATTTTTGCTTATATAAAGGCTTTGAGGAAACCGCATACTATTTTTAGCTCTTGCTCTCCCCCACTCCAATACCTTTTTTATATCATCATATGTCAAACAATTTCTCTCTCGGGCTTTCTTGAATCGTTTTTCTAGCACTACAATACATTTAAACCCAGACGCCCAATTATCCTCTCCCCATGCATAATCTTGATAGAGCGCCGACATATCATAAGAATCCAAAAATCTATCTATTTTTCCGCCGACAATCATCACAATACCTCCACCAAATATATACCCAATATAAATGGCATTTATATATACATGCCTCCGAAACATGCTTTTCTGATGATCAAAACTTCATCCGGCCATTTTTCATGTATCGGACAAGGACAATCGTCCCGGCTCATTGATACATATACCGCTCCACACCAGTATATTGGCAATAGGCGTTATCCTGCGAAACACGGATTCCCCTTTCTGTTTTCCGTATACGGTATGGGCCACATGCCCCTCCACCGAGTCCATGGGCAACTCCTCCGAGCCAAGCCGATAGCCCATGGCATTCCCCTTGTCCGCAGACCCTCCCTGTCGGATCAGCAGAGAAACGGTCTCGGTGAAAACTTCCCAGGGCAGAAAGGGCTGGTTGCCTAGATTGGACACGTCTATACCCCCGTCCACCATAACAGCGGAAAATGAGACTCCAGTCTGCATAGGTATGTTGATACTCCTGTCCAGCGCCTGAAAGGAAACCATGAGCCGATTGATGACTTGAATATAGATATCGATATTCTCCACCTCCATATATACAGTATATACCAGTAAATATGCGGGCTCAACTCTTGAGAGGCCTAAACGGTAACTTTTCCTTTCAGGATAATAGAAGAGAGCATACCGTATTGGCACGCTCTCACAGAGATTATCAAGAAGCTTTGAAACACCTTGCTTATTATGGTACTACTAATTTAAATACGGCGGTGATTGATACATTTGCGTCTAGCGTAACTGTTGTATTGGCTTCATCATGATCAATAACCTTGTCGGCATCGGCGCCATCCCAATAATCAAATTCAAACCCGTCATTTGCTGTGGCTGATATAGGCACCGATCCAGCCGCATGTGTCCCCATACCTGTTGCTTCACCACCATTACTTGGCTCGACAGCAATACTCAATGCATATGTCGTGGTGGGTGTTCCCAGGGTCAACGTGACCTCGGTCCCGTAAGCCACTCGGGTGTTTTCCGCTACTGACTGGGAGACCACATAGGTCCCGGAGCCCTCAAATACAAGCTTGAGTTTATCGAAATGTGCTTCGGCCTGACTCCTTGAAGCACCTATAAAGTCCGGCACGTCGGTCCATTTATTATTGGGCCTGTGCTTGAGCGTGATGACGGCGCCTTCCTCAATCTCGGTCCCGGCAGGGATGCTCTGATACCATATCTCTCCCGGCAGATAGCCGGTATTGACTTCCTCCACAAAATGGGGAATGATATTGATGGCTTCGCACATCTGGACGGCCATCTGGCGGGTAACGGCGTCCTTATAGCTATTGCCCAGGCCGACGAAATCGGGGGTGTGTATAAAACTGCCCTCGGATACCGTGACCTGTATGGATTCGTTCGGTCCAATGGTCATATTGGCCTTGTCCTGATAGGTGATGGTCCCCCTGGCCTCGCTGCTCATGGCCGTACTCACGCGAATGGTGATGCGGGCGCCCTGTTGGTTGAGATCATTGGCCCAGGACTCTATATCGCCCCGGGTCTGTCCGACGAAGGACGGCACGTTGATCGTATTGCTCAGGGAGTATTTCAGCTCCAGCACCTCCCCGTCCTCATAGACGGAGCCCGCCTCGATGCTCTGGGAGAGGAACGACCCCGCCGACGCTTGGGAATACCACTCGGTCTGGATGATGGGGACCCCCAACTGGCCGGCGACGGTGGATGCCATCTCTTTTGAATACCTGGAGAAATCGGGGATAGTGATCTTCTTGCCCTTGGAGACGATGAGTTTGATCTCGGAGCCTCTATTGACCGTGCTCTCCGCTTTTTCACTCTGGGAGATGATGGAGCCCTTCGGCACATAGTCGTCGTACTGCTCCTCCACGGTAAGCACGATGCCGTTTTCATTGGCAAAGGCATAGCTGGCCCCCACGCTCATGGTCCGGAAATCCGGGACCTCCACCTGGATGGAGGACTCGTCCTCCGCGCCCTTGGAGACGATCACATAGATGGGGGTATCCCGGCGCACCTCGTCCACCACGGTGCTGTCGTTGATCTCATAACGGATGACGTCGCCCTGGGGCACGGTATCGCTGTACTCCGAGGTGATGCGGACCTTGGTCATGTAGTGTTCCTCCGCCCAGGCCTCTACCCCGTCCGCCGTCATATTCATCAGATCGGGCAGCGGCAGGGTGACAGAGAGGTCGTGGCCCAGGGAGACCGTAACCTTCAGAAAATCTCCCTTCTTGACCCGGCTCCCAGGCTCCGCGTCCTGGGATATGATGGTGTTTTCCTCATATTGATCGTTGTATTCCTGCTCCTCCTGGAGCAGGACGCCGTTTTCATCCGCCCAGAGGCGTGCGTCGGTGATCGTCCAACCCTTGAGGTCGATGACCTTGACCCCGCCGCTCAGGAGAACGATCATCAGTATGACCGCGGCGGCGATGACCACCGCCCCTGCGATGATGGGTCCGGTCAGCCTGGGGGCTTTCCGGGAGGGCGGCCGGCCGCCGCTCTTGGGAGGCTTTTTAAAGCCGCTCTTTTCCTCGTATTTCAACCCGGTCTTTTCCGCCCCGTCCGTCTTGGGCGCGTCGGTGGAGCCGCTGTCCCGGCCTGTATTGTAATTACTCAAAAAGCTGTTGCCGTCGTCCATAGGCTAACCCCTCATCAATTGGTAATATCCCGTTTCTTGAATACCTGCATGGCGACTACGATACATATCGCAGACAAGCCCAGTAATAACAATATACCATACGGGAGACTTAAGGGGACACCCCTCTGGAGCATATTGTCGATCATAGAGTTTTCGGAAAAGAAGGCATTGATCTGCACATATGGTATGGGTGTCCAGGCGACCCATCTCGTGTAATCGGCATTGCGGTACGCAAGCATGGGCATGGCGATCAAGCTGCCGATAAAGCAGAATATGGGGATCGCGATGGACACGGCCGCATTGCGGATCAGTACGGAGAGCATAAACGCCACGCTGAACCCGAATAGAATCGGCACCAGACAGGCCAGGAAACGGGGCAGGTAATAGAGGAAGAAATTGACCGATCCCGATACCGTGACATTGGGGTACAAATAATCCCCAAATCCGAAGCAGATGCCGTTCATAATGAGATTGATTAAAGAGCCCGCCGCAAAGATA
>ENA-ORCX01000638-ORCX01000638.1-marine-metagenome-genome-assembly--contig:-NODE-638-length-10393-cov-3.883385_pt1 | contig 10393 bp, 13 predicted proteins | sample MGYA00248630_ERZ508518 | MGnify/ENA primary metagenome ERZ508518 (study PRJEB26188, sample SAMN06268768) | marine metagenome | isolation source: Bioluminescent Bay, La Paraguera, Puerto Rico | place...
CCTGGACCATGTCGATCTGCATGAGCGGGGGGTATTATCTCACCGGAAAGTGGAAGAAACGGGGGGTGGTGGAGCCAGGGATGGGTGGGGTGGAAGCAAACGCTCCCCAGTGAATAAGTGAGGGCTTTGCCCTCGTACTCCCACTTCTTTTCTTAAAGAAAAGAAGCAAAAGATAAGACATGCCAAGGGCATGTCTTTGGGGATTCCAAAGGGACATATTCCTTTGGCGGAGGTTTGGAGGCAGCGCCTCCAATCGTCTCATTACACAAACTTCACAGCCGTCCCATAGGCCAGTATCTCCGCCGCGCCCTGCATGACGGTAGAGGATGCGTAGCGGACATTGATGATGGCGTCGGCCTGCATCTCTTGTGCCGCGTCCACCATGCGCTTGGTGGCCTGGGCCCGGGCGGCGTTGAGCATCTCGCTGTAGGCGGTGAGCTCCCCGCCCACCAGCGTCTTAAGCCCCGACATGATATCCTTGCCCATGTGGCGGCTCTGGATGGTGGAGCCCTTCACCAGGCCCAGTATCTCGAGCTCCTTTCCCGGCAGATAATCAATATTGACTATAATCATCTGTATCCTCCTTGTCGATCTCCCGTATGCGCTGGATCAACACGGCCACCAGCCCGCCGATCAGCGCCAGCACAGCCAGACCCATGATCACGCCCACGCCGCCCTGCAGGGGGGAGGCGAGTACGCCCAGCAGGACCGAGACCAGGTAGCCGACCAGTATCAATACGATGAGTACGGGGGCTACGTATTTCATAGGCATCCCTCCATAACATACTTGGTATGCCCATTATACCCCATTTATGACGGGAGGAAAAAGGGCAGCGGCGAAGAATAATTAGGTAGCACGATGGAAAGATGTGGAGGTAGCGGCTTGTATACCGCCTTTGAGAGACAGTCCGCCGAGCGCAGGCAGCGGATATTGAAGACATGCCTGCATGAATTCGCCCAAAAGGGATACGAAAAAGCGTCCACCAACGCCATGGTGGATGCCTTGGGGATCGCAAAGGGACTGCTGTTTCACTACTTTGGTTCCAAGAAGGGACTGTATCTATACCTGTGGGAGCATACCGCCCGGACATTCAATGAGGAGCTTTTGGCCCATATGCGCCATACCGAGGGGGCGCAGGAAGACTTCTTTGCCCGGATACGGACCAATACCATCGTCAAACTGCGGACCTGCCTGGAATACCCCACCGAATACCATTTCCTGATGCAGAGCGTTTCGGGCTTGCCCCGGGAGGTGGAGGAGGATCTCTCCAACCTGCGGGACCGGCTCTATACCCTCTTTATGGAGGCCAGCACCGAGACAGGTATCGGCGATCTGGCGCCGGAGGATCTCCGCAAGGGGATCGCCCGGGACCGGGCTGTCCAGTTTATCACCATGGTGCTGGATCAGCTCACCATGGACTTTCTGAAGGAATACCGGGGCCGGGAGATCGAGATACTGGCCCGGCCCAAGCATATCGCCAGGGCCGCCGGGCTGGACGAAGTATTGGACATGATCCGATACGGCATCTGTACGGGAAAAGACGGGAAATAGCCTCGGGCTGGTGATAAAGGGTTGTCTGCTTCGTTACGGGTCCGGTTACTCCTCAGCGTATGTTTTAATACGCTTCCGTCGTAATCCTCCCCGTGCCTTGCATCCAGCCCTTTCTGACCAGCCTGAAAAACTGTGCAATTGTATGTTTTGTCTTGATATTATGTGATATATTATTTGTTTGAATGGCTCGAGCGGGACAACCGTCCCGCTTTTTTTATGTCAATGCATTTGACAAAAGATGGTCCTTCGATACAATAGATAAGCGGAGAATTTTAATACGGAGGCGATACTATGGACATGGAAAAAGGACAGATATCGGTAGAAGCCCAGAATATATTTCCCATCATCAAGAAGTGGCTGTATTCGGACCGGGACATTTTCCTGCGGGAAGTGGTGAGCAACGGCTGCGACGCCGTCCACAAGCTCACGCGACTGGTGTCTCTGGGGGAGGCTGAGGTGGAGCCCAGCCCCGAATATGCCATCGAAGTCACGGTGGACAAGGAAAACAAGACACTGGCCGTGGCGGACAACGGTATCGGGATGAGCGTCGACGAGGTCAAGCGCTATATCAACCAGGTGGCCTTTTCAAGCGCCGCCGAGTTCATCGAGAAATACAAGGATGAGACCGAGTCGAGCAAGATCATAGGGCATTTCGGCCTGGGTTTTTACTCGGTGTTCATGGTCTCAAAAAAGGTCACGATCGACACCCTGTCCTGGCAGGAGGACGCCGCACCTGTACGCTGGACATCCGAAAACGGGATGGCGTACGAGATGGGGGATGGCAATAGGGACAAGCGCGGCACCACCATCACACTCACCCTGGCCGAGGATGCCGAGGAATTCCTGGAAGTCAGCCGCATCCGGGAGATTCTGGACAAATACTGTGCATTTCTGCCGGTGCCCATCTATCTCATTGACGGGGATGACCGGCGGGAAAAGATTAAAAAGGGGGAGGCTTTAGCCGATCCAAAGCCCATCAACGATACCCATCCCCTGTGGACCAAGGCCCCCAACGAGTGCACCGCGGACGAGTACAAGGAGTTTTACCACAAGGTATTTTCCGACTACCAGGACCCGCTCTTTTGGATCCATCTCAATGTGGACTACCCCTTTAAGCTCCAGGGCATCCTGTATTTCCCCAAGATGCGCAGCCAGTGGGACATGGAGGGCCAGATCAAGCTGTACAACAACCAGGTATTCGTGGCCGACAATATCAAGGAGGTCATCCCCGAATTCCTGCTGTTGCTGCGGGGCACCATTGACTGCCCCGACCTGCCGCTGAACGTATCCCGCTCCTTTCTGCAAAATGACGGCTCGGTCCGAAAGATCACCGCCCATATCACCAAGAAGGTCAGTGACCGGCTCAACGGTCTCTTTAAGAACGAGCGGGAGGACTATGAGCAGTACTGGAGCGACATCCATCCCTTCATCAAATACGGCTGCATGCGGGACGATAAATTCTATGACCGGGTCAAGGACATACTGATCTACAAGACCACCGCCGGAAAGTACATGGGTCTTACAGAATACCTGGATACGCACAAGGACCAGCATGAAAACCAGGTCTATTATGTGACCGACCCCGACCAGCAGGCCAGCTATATCAAGCTGCTGAAGCAAAACGGCATGGAGGCAGTGTATCTGGACGCTCCCATCGACGCCCACTTCATCACCTTCCTGGAGATGAAGGAGGACAGCCTGCGATTCACACGGGTGGACGCGGACATCTCCGAGGGACTCAAGGACAAGGAGGCCGATCCCGGGGAAGACGCCGGTATCGCCGCCAAGATATTTGAGAAGGCGCTGGATATCGAAGGGCTTACCGTCAAGGCGGAGGCGCTGAAAAATAAGGAAGTCCCTGCCGTGATCCTGCTGGAAGAGGGGGGCCGCCGGATGCGGGAGATGATGAAGGCCATGGGGGGGCAAAGCGGCATGCCGCCCCTTAGCCCCTCGCAAGAGACGCTGGTCGTCAATACCTTAAACCCACTGGTTCAATCGGTTTTAAGTCTCGATGAGGACAAGGACCGCAAAGAGGACGTGCGGCTGATCTGCCGCCAGGTGTATGATCTGGCGCTATTGAGCCAGCGTCCATTGACCCCGGAGGGGATGGAGGATTTTGTGGCGCGGAGCCTTGCGATACTGGGTCGCACGGTGGAAAAGAGCACCCCGGAGGCCTAAAGCACATAAAAAATACCGCATAGGAGTACTCCTATGCGGTATTTTTATGGTATCTATAAGCTTACTTATACAATTGATTGAGTTCATCGATCGTAATGACGAGTGATTCATCTCCAAATATTATACGATCTGTGCTGCTGGGCAGTGGCTTTGCGTAAGAGCCGTCTCCCTGGAGAAACAGCTTTCCGTCATATCCGCCCAAGACCCCATATAGAGGGGCTGTAATCTCCTTAATGAATCCACTGTCATCACCGAGAAACAACAGAACGGCGTCATCGACCTGTAAAGGGAAGTACCCATCATAACCGAGGACTAGTTTTTGGTCGTGGGCCATACGTTTTTGTCCTGTTTCGAAGGCCTTTATTTCAAGATCGCAGTTTTTGCTGTATTCACCATATGTTGTCCGTCCGCCCATTTCGATGACCAAAATGATATCATCTGTTTTAAACTCACCACTGTACGTTTCTTTGATCTTTATCTCGGATATGGTGTACAGCGTTTCATTTTGATAAACGGGCCTGGAGGAGATACAAATGCCGGTTACTACATATGCCGAGGCGGTATAGAAATCCTCAAGTGATAAGAACGCCCTGTATCTATTGAAATAATTGGAAATATATCGCGTGTCATCCTCTTCGACAGCACGATCCGATAGCTCCATATCGGTTCCTTGAGGAGATTCGGGCGGCTGTATAGTTGGCTGCACAGTACTATGAATATCTGGCTCTTCTATTTGCTTTGATGATGTACAAGAAGCACAGGTAAACAATAAAGCCGCCGTAATCAATACACACAGCATTTTGGTAGACTTCATTTATAAAGACCCCCTTCTATATCTATTAATATATAGCAGTTATGGCCTAGTCCCAAAAATTGTGCACGCAGCCGAAATGGCATGATACGAACGCGCTTGAATAGGGTCCGTGTGCCGTAGCGTTCTTTGAGCGGGTCGGAGAAATAAGGGAGGTCCGTGCCTAAAAGGCCTGCGTCCCCCATCGGATATAAAAGATTAAATCAGAATTCATACAATGCCCGCAGCATTTTCTTCCCGGCCTTTGTTTTAAAGACCCTATCATGCACACTGCGGATGGCGTCCGGGGGCATATCATCCTCGTATATATTGACCAGAAAATCCGCTTCCACCAGTATCTGATGGTCCGCATCCCGGATATCCGTATAGGTATGGTGGTGGGCGATGAGCCAGCAGACACGGTCAATGACGGTTTTATCAACACCCAGCCTGTTGAGCATTTTTTCCGCCTCGGGGGGGCCCTCTGTCTGCTGGTATTGTCCGGCTGAGCTGCCGTACTTGATCTCGCTCTGCTTGATCCCGATATCGTGGGTCAGGGCCGCTATCTCCAGTATCTCCTGCGTGCCCCGGTCCAGCCCCTCCGATGCGCCGATCGCCTTGGCGAACCCGTACACCTTCAGAAAGTGATTGATCCGCCGGGGATCACCGGCGTAATAGTTGATCATTTCCTGGCCCAGCCGCCCCATCCTATCCATACGTCTCTCTCCTTTACGCAAGTGCAAGACAGCTATCCTACATCCCGATTCCGATATGTCCGAAATGGGCGATCAGATACAGGATCAGTATATGCCCTGGATAGAATACGTAAAAGAGGTACTTGGCTTTCAGGGGACCGGGCCGGCCATTGTATGAGAAAACAAACAGCAATGAAAACATCGACAGTGTCTGCAGCATCACATTCTCCAGGCGGGCGAGGATGCGCACTATATCGCCGTTATTCAATATCATTTCCCACAGATTGTAGGTGATGGGCAGATAGACGAGGTTCAGGACCAGCAGGGAGCCTGCCAGCTTGCCCCTGTCCTCGGTTTCGCCAAATAGGTGAAAGAGAAATATGGTGGCCACGCCGTAGATATCATAATCGGTCTTTAGCGCCAGGGCCGCGATACCGCAGGCCAATACCGCCGCCGCGCCCAGCACCTTGTCCTGGATGGCTTCCCAGGCGCAGATGGCGATCAGTCCCAGGGCCAGGGTCCACAGCACATTGGTGCCGTGGCCGGAGAATGCGAGCTGAAAGGGTATCTCGCAGATCACGGCGAAGATCAGCAGCCGGATGAGGTAATTGCGGCGGCTGCGGGTATAGCGGAATCCCTGGGCGATCATCCAGGCGAAGAGGGGAAAGGCCAGCCGTCCGATCACCCGCAGCCAGATGGCCTGGGGATACATCGCCTGGGGAAAAAGGATGGCGCCTATGTGATCGATGAGCATGGTGGTGATGGCGATGATCTTGATGGTAAACCGGTTCATAATAAGCCTCCTGCCCTATTCAAATAGATTGATGAGATAGTCTTTTAGGAGCATCTTGATGGCGGTCAATACGAGGACGCCCAGCAGGATCACCAGCAGCGCCAGATAATCCACGCCCTCGTACACCAGACCCAGGGCCAGCCCCGCGGCCGGCGGGTGCTCGGTGTTGGTGATGGTCATCAAGAATATGGATATGCCCACCGCCAATGCGCCGAAGAGGCCGCGCAGGATCGCCAGATCGCCTCCCCCGGCCAGCGCGGTAAAGGCAGCCGTACAGGCCGCCCCGCATAGCATGCCTATGATATAGCCCCCGATCAGCCGCCGGGGCACGCAGATCTTCAGCCGCGGCATGGCAAATACGATGAAGCTGGTGGCGCCGAAGGAAGCGATCATCACAGTATGAAATACCGCATCCAATGAGAGCAGGATCACAGCCAGAAAAGCCACTGCCAAGAGGCACTGGAGGATGTAATGAAAGGGATTTTTTTTAAACCGAGGATCGATTAGCCGCATCATGACCTCGCCAACTACAACGTAAGCATTATACAACGTCCAAACCCCATATGCAAAGAGGTGAAATCACCCTCGAGTCCCGGCGGGTGACCGAGAATCCGAATGAAAACAACGCGGTGTGAATATACTTTCCATACATCCTTGGTTCTTGGGGACTGCCGTGGATATTGTAGAGAATAAGGGGGGTCAATGACGATGAACGCATATGATGTGGCGCTGGTGCCGATCATTACGGGAATGGTCCAGGTCGCCAAAGAAGTGGGGCTGCCCAGCCGGTTTGCGTCTCTGTTTGCCGTGATACTGGGGGCGGTCGCCGGGGTGACCTATCTATTCCCCGATGATCTGTGGAAAGGAATCTTTGTGGGGATCACCTTCGGGCTGGCTGCCAGCGGGCTGTACAGCGGCGGTAAATACACCGCCCAGAGTATCCAGGCCCGGGCCAAGGCCCGCAAAGATGCGAAAGCGATGGCGAAGAGGAATAAATACTAGGCGGCCAACGGCCCATATCCGCGGCCGTATTGATACGAGCCGGTACGGTTTGTTTGGCCGGAACATGACCGGGAGCGCATAGCGTCTCCCGGACTTTATTATATTTCCAGGGGACAAAAAGTGGCATAGACAATACAAATAGTGTACAATAGGCAATACACTTTGGGCAATACACCGGACAGAGTGGAGGAGGGATTTGGATGGCAAAGACCTTTAGTGAAATCAATGAAAAGATCAGGCAGGGCCAGGCGGTGGTGGTGACGGCGGAGGAAATGGTGGAGCTGAGCGCCGAGCAGGGCGTGAAGGAAGCCGCCAAGCGGGTGGACGTCGTGACGACGGGGACATTCGGACCCATGTGCTCCACCGGCGCCTTTATCAATTTCGGCCACTCCGAGCCGCCCATACGGATGAGCGAGATCTATCTCAACGATGTGCCCGCCTCCGGGGGCATCGCGGCGGTGGATACCTATATCGGAGCCACGGAGTTATCGCGCAGCCAGGGGACGGCATACGGCGGGGCCCATGTGATCCAGGACCTGATCGAGGGCAAATCCGTGCGCCTGGAGGCCCGTTCGCCGGGGACAGACTGCTATCCCCGCAAGCATATCGATACCTGGATCAGCAAAGACGATATCAATCAGGCGTATCTATTCAATCCCAGAAACGCCTATCAAAATTATCCGGCGGCGGCCAATACCACCGGCAAGACCCTATATACCTATATGGGCCGTCTGCTGCCGGAGTGCGCCAATGTCAACTACTCTACCAGCGGAGAACTGAGCCCTCTATTGAAGGACCCGACACTGCGGACCATCGGCATGGGGACCCGTATCTTTTTGGGCGGCGCCATGGGGTACGTATCCTGGGAGGGCACCCAGTACAAGACCGTCAGAGAAGAGCTCGAAAACGGCGATGTCTATCACCAGGGCAGGACCCTGGCGGTGGCGGGGGCGCTGAGGGATATGTCCAGCGACTATATCCGGGCGGCGGTCTTCGAGGGGTACGGGGTGAGTATGTATGTGGGAATCGGTATCCCCATCCCGGTGCTGGATGAGGACCTGGCCGCCCAGCTCGCGGTATCCAACGAGCATCTGTATACCTATATTTCGGACTACAGTGCGCCGGGACATCCGAGCCTGAAGCGGGTGAGTTACGCAGAGCTTCGCAGTGGCAGTGTCGAGCTGAATGGCAAAAAGGTCCCCGCGGCGGCATTATCCAGCCTCAATAAGGCCAGGGAGATCGCCTCTGCCTTGAAGGAGTGGGTCAAAACAGGGAAGTTCCTGCTCCAGGAGCCCATCGACCGTTTCCCCGACGAGCAGGCGTTTAAGCCCCTTACCGAAAAGGAGGCGCAATAATGGAAAAGTCGATCAAGGTATTTCTGCTCTTTCCCAGGGATCAGGTGGATAAACCGATCTCCTATCACCTGGTGAAGGATTACGATATCGTATTCAATATACTCCACGCCGAGATACGCCCCAACCAGCGGGGACAGCTCACCATCAAGCTCACGGGGACAGAAGACAATCTGGAAAAGGGCCTTGATTTTATCCGGGAGCAGGGCGTGGAGGTGCGGCTTTTCCCCCAGAGCATCATCCGGGACGAGAATCAATGCATCCACTGCGGGGCCTGTACCGGGATCTGCCCCACCCAGGCGCTTTCTATGGATACCGAGACATGGCTGCTGTATTTTGATCCGGACAAGTGCATCGTGTGCGAACAGTGTGTGACGGCCTGCCCGGTAGGGGCCATCGATGTCAATGTGTTTGAGTAAATAGCCCTTATATCATCTGTAAAAAACGGAGTGTCCGAGGCGGGCGCTCCGTTTTTTGTTGGACGGGAATGCATACATAATGGTTAACCGAAAAAGAGTTGACAAAAGTCAATTATCTGAAATATAATTGACGTAAGTCAAAAACAGGGAGGCATCAGCGTATGAAAAACCTAGTTGTCTACTATTCCTGGACGGGATCGACCAGGGCGGTGGCCCAGGCGGTATCGGCGGCCGTGGAAGGGGAGCTAGTCGAGATCACCGAAGTAAAACGGCGCAGCGGGATATGGGGCTTCATTACGGGGGGATTCCAGGCGAGCATGGGGAAAGCAAGCCGCATCCGGGAGACCCTGCCGGACCCGGCAGGCTATGATGCGATCTATATCGGCACGCCGGTCTGGGCGGCCAAGCCCAGCGCGGCCTTCAATGCCGCAATACAGGCGTGGGCGGGGAAGACGGCGGATGTGCCCGTCCATGTATTCACCCTGATGGCGGATCCCAATGGAAACCCCATGGTCGAGACAGCGGTGCGAAAGAGGCTGGAAGGCGCGGGGATGCGCACCGGGACCTACGCCTCGTTTACCGGGAAAAAGCCGAATCAGGAATGGCCCGGCGAGGCGAAGGATACAGCGAGAGCGGCCGCAGGAAAGTGGGCGGGGGAGACGATCAGATGAGCAAGGCGGAAAAGAAGAAGGCGCTTTTGATGTACGCGGCGCGGAATTGCTTTGAAAAAACAGGCTACGAGTCCGTCCGCGTGGAGGATATCACCGAGCGGGTGGGGGTGGCCAAGGGCAGCTTTTATTATTATTTCTCCGACAAGCAGGATATCGCCTTGGCATTGATGGAGGAGGAAGTGGCCGAATACATAGCCCGGCTCAAAAAAATCGTGGCCAACGCCGACGACGGGATCACCGGGCTTACGCTGTTGCTCAAGATGATGTTCTCAGCCAACCCGGAGAATTTCCCCTCGATGGGATATTTCAAAGAAAAAATGCCGGGATGGTTCCACAGCCAGTTTGACGAGTGCCGGGACTGGTATATGCTCCCCCTGTGCCGGGACATCGCCTGGCGGTGCGTCACCGAGAAGCTGGTGCGGGTGCCCCATGCCGAGATGATGGCGGAATTATTGTATCTGGGCAGCGCGGGATGGATGCATCTCAATTATGAAAAAATGGAGGATCCGGCATCCGCCAAGGACGCCCTGGGGGGATTGGAAGTGTATTTCAACCGGGTGCTGGACCCGGTGAAAAAGATCGAATTGACGTAGGAGGGCACTCTCATGAGCAAGAGGCAGAAGATCCGGCGGGCGATAGCCTTTGGCATGTTTTTATTGTTTCCCATAGTGCTCAATTATTTATCACCCTATGTCATCATCGACGGGGCCATGGAGGGACTGGTGAGCGGGAGTATGCTGCTCTTTGGCCTGCTCTTTGCGGGCAGTCTCTTGATGGGCCGCTGGTGGTGCGCGTATCTGTGTCCGGGGAGCGGGATGCAGGAGGCCTGCACCGTCTTTGTCGCCAAAAAGCCCAAGGGCGGCTGGCGGGATTATATCAAATACGTATTCTGGGGGATCTGGATCGGATTGATCGCCCTGCTCTTTATTTCCGCCCGGGGG
>ENA-ORCX01000640-ORCX01000640.1-marine-metagenome-genome-assembly--contig:-NODE-640-length-10377-cov-3.331068_pt1 | contig 10377 bp, 8 predicted proteins | sample MGYA00248630_ERZ508518 | MGnify/ENA primary metagenome ERZ508518 (study PRJEB26188, sample SAMN06268768) | marine metagenome | isolation source: Bioluminescent Bay, La Paraguera, Puerto Rico | place...
TCTGCTGGTGACTGAATACATAGAAGGAACACGCGCCGACAAGGTAACTCATTTGTCTGAAGAAGAACGTATCTCGCTGGCTCATCACGGTGGCATTTCCATTTTCCACCAAATCATCATCAAGGGCTTCTTCCATGCAGATCCGCATCCGGGCAATATTATTGTAACTCCGGACAAACGTATATGCCTGATTGACTGGGGAATGACAGGGCAACTAACCCGCCATATGCGTTATCACTTGGCAGATATGCTCACAGCACTGAAAGGCAAGGACGCGGAACGCATAACTCGCGTGGCACTGGCCATGAGCCACAACCAGAAGAAGGTAGACAGCCAACAGGTGGAGATGGAGATAAATCAAATAATCCATAAGTATCCCAGTCTGGATGTTGGCAAAATAGGACGCGTGATGTTGGATCTCATCAACATTTTAGGTCAGAACGGAATACAACTCAGTCGCGACTACACTCTCTTGGCTAAATCGATTCTTTCCATTGAGCAAACCGGGCATGCATTGGATAACGAATTTGACATAGGGAAAGTGGCCAAACCATTTTTGGAACAGCTCACGATGGAGCGTATCAACCCGATTGGACGCTGGAAGGAACTCCTCTGGAATCTACACAATGGCATTTTTAAACTGAATGCTTTGCCTGGAGATATTTCCCGCCTGATTCGGCGAATCGAAAACGAAGAAGTAAGCGTAAACCTGCACCATACAGGCTTGAATCGCCTGATGGATACGATAAATTCATCCTCCAACCGTTTAACCTTGGCCATCATTATTGGCGCCCTGATCATAGGCTCATCCATGATTATTACGACTGGTGTGGCTCCATTGATTTTAGGCTATCCGGCACTGGGCATTATAGGATACCTAATGTCTTTTTTCCTTGGAGTATGGATCGTTTTCGACATTTTACGGCACGGTCGCCATAAGTAGCGAATTTTCCCTAAAAATGCTCTAGTACTGTAACATAAACAAAGTAAAAGGGCTTTTACTTACAAAACAGCATGAGTTCAGTGTCCCAACCAGTCTGCCCTACCGACAGTAAAAAACGTATTACAGCCTTGGATGCGTTGCGCGGATTCGCCTTGGTAGGAATTCTCATGACTCATATTGTGGAGCAGTATTACTCTGCCCTGCCTCCTCAGGGGGTACATATGCATGCCTCCTACGACACGATGGACAAAATCGTGCAGATCCTCACAGAGGTGCTGCTGCGCGGGAAGTTTTTCATGCTATTTTCCTTCATGTTCGGGTTGAGCTTCTTTATTCAAATCGACCGTTCCGCTCAAAAAGGGATTAACTTTCGCCCCCGGTTTCTCTGGAAAGTCGCCCTGCTCTTCTGCATTGGGTACACGCACCATATGATGTACCGGGGAGATATCCTAATGACTTATTCGCTGCTGGCTCTGCCACTTCTGGCGATGTATAACTGCCGTACACGAACAATTCTAATAGCCGCCGCCATTCTCTTTATTGTCCCTCGCTTTATAGCACTCTATGTAACTGATTACCTGAATTATGATGTTTTTATCTCTCCTAACAGAGAACGACTTCACTACTATCTGACACTAACCCGTGGCTCTATATGGGATCTCTTTGAAATGAATGGAACCGAGGGATTCATAAACAAATGGATTTATGCCTTTGGCCCTATTGGGCGCGGATACCAGATCTGGGGGCTCTTCCTCTTAGGAATGTTTTTCGGACGCAGCGGGATTACACAAGACATAGAAGGTCACAGAGGCTTCCTAAAAAAAATGTTCCTTTATTCTTGGGTGAGTCTAGGTATTTGCGCCTCAATTATGGCCCTCTTTTATTTGGGTCTACGCCCTCACGTTGGCTCAGACCTTTTTATCTCAGGCATGATTTTTTACGATCTCTCAAATCTGAGCCTTACCAGCATTTACATCAGTGGATTCTTCCTCCTATGGCATTACAAACCCTTTCAATGGGTGGACAAAGTCCTTGCTCCTTATGGGCGTACCGCACTAACCAACTACGTGACTCAGTCCATGATAGGAACCTTCCTCTTTTACGGATATGGTCTCCGGTGGACGGGAACTCTAAGTGCCTGGCGGCTCGTAGTGCTTGGTTTTATCATCTGCCTGGTGCAAATCATCATAAGCGCCTGTTGGCTGAAAACATTCAAATTTGGCCCACTGGAATGGCTCTGGAGATCAGGAACGTATCTGAAGCTTCAACCCATTTTTAAGTCAAAAAAGAGCAATACTCAAGAAACTTAAGTTTCTTTTAAAGAACTACTTGAGCAAGAAAGGGCAATTTGTGTTTGATGCTGTACAGATTACAGTTTGCTAAGGGTTGGTGGAATAGTTCGTGCTAAAAGGGTATGCGTATCGACAAATACAAAAACCCTCTAACAGTTCGAATTCTATGAAGCTTGTTCAAGCAATCGTAAAACCCTTCAAAGTGGAGGCCATTCGCGAGGCTCTGCAAGAGATCGGGGTGAACGGTATGACAGTAACCGAAGTAAAAGGTTATGGACGTCAGAAAGGTCACACTGAAATCTATCGCGGTTCCGAGTATACAGTGGATTTCCTCCCCAAAACAGAAATCTTTGCAGCCGTAGAAGATGACCAAGTAAGCCAGGTCATTGATGCGATCAGCAATTCTGCCCGTACAGGCAAAATTGGCGACGGAAAGATCTTTGTTCACCCAATTGAGGAGGCCATTCGAATTCGCACTGGAGAATCTGGTATAGACGCACTTTAACTCTCTACCGGGTAAACGGAAACCTGCATCGGTTAAGTCATTAACCCCGACGTTAAGGCCATCGCACATCCGTATAATCGCATCTGATAGGAAGCACACGTAACCCTCTTTCTGTGTACTTTTATATTGTGTGATTTCATACACCCGAACCCTCTCAAGCATAATCTAATTCTGAAGATGAAACTTCTTAAATCTATGTTCTTTTTGGGCATGGCATTCTTGCCGTTGCTTGCCCAAGCACAGGATGCAAATCCTATAAACACAGGCGACAGTGCCTGGGTTCTCACCTCAACAGCATTGGTGCTGCTCATGACCATTCCCGGTTTGGCTCTTTTCTATGCTGGATTGGTTCGTGAACACAATGTTCTCTCGGTTCTAATGCATTGCTTTGCCATTACGGGTCTAACCAGTATCATCTGGATACTATTTGGCTACACAATGGCATTTTCCACAGAAGGGATGACGGCCGGAGTTCATGGCTGGCATGCCTTTGTAGGTGGTTTCGATAAACTCTTTCTTTTTGGGGTAACAGCTAAAACGCCTTGGGGAAGCATTCCCGAACCCCTTTTCTGTGCCTTCCAGATGACGTTCTTCATCATCACACCCGCTCTTATCGTAGGAGCTTTTGTTGAGCGCATGAAATTTTCTGCCATGCTCTGGTTCGTCGCTCTGTGGAACATCTTTGTTTACCTTCCGGTTTGTCATATGGTATGGGGCGGCGAAGGTGCTTTCTTTGCCGACTTGGGCGTATTCGACTTTGCCGGTGGCATCGTTGTTCACATTACCGCTGGCATGGGCGCCATTGTAGCCTGTATTATGGTAGGTCCACGCCGCGATTATCCCAAAGGTCATATTCTCCCTCATAACCTGCCAATGACCGTAACCGGCACAGGTTTGCTCTGGGTTGGCTGGTATGGCTTTAATGGTGGTAGTGCTTTAGGAGCCAATGGAGATGCCGCCATGGCTATTCTTGTCACACACACTTCTGCTGCCGTAGCTGCGATCACTTGGATGCTCATAGAATGGGTTAAGGCCGGAAAGCCCAGTATGTTGGGATTAGCAACAGGCTCTATTGCAGGTTTGGCGGCCATTACACCTGCCAGCGGCTATGTGGGACCATTCGGAGCCATTTGCATCGGAGCAATATCAGGATCTGTATGCTGGTGGATGTGTGCCGCAGTAAAAACTAAATACAAATACGACGATTCTCTGGACGTTTTTGGCGTTCACGGCATCGGCGGTTTTCTCGGAACGATCCTCGTAGGCATATTTGCCTCTTCAAAATTCGGCGGTAATCAGGAAGGTCTAGATATCCTGCATCAATTGGGCATGCAGACCTTTGCCGCACTCAGCGTAGCCCTCTACACCTTTATCATTAGCGTAATTATCCTCAAAGTTCTGCGAGCCACAATCGGTCTACGCGTTAATGAACAACATGAAATCGGAGGCCTGGACCTCAATACCCACGGGGAAAGCGGCTACAACACTCTCTGATTCAATAAATCAGTCCTTGTAAGATATAAGATACATAAACCGAAGCTCATATGGGCTTCGGTTTTTTGTATAAAACTATTTTAAATTCAGAATAATTTTCGTGGTTTCTACAAGAGCCTCATTACTATAACGATCTTTATATTCGGGCTTATCCGTGTAGATGACCAAGACAATCGGTGCAGACTCAGGAGGCCAGATTACGGCAATATCATTGGCCCTCCCATAAGGGCCACTTCCCGTTTTATCGGCAACAATCCAACCTTCAGGTAAAGCTGCCCGTATTCGTTTGTCTCCCGTTTTGTTGCCCTTCATCCAATCGACAAGCTGTTTTCTTTGATCGGGTGATAAACAGTTCCCTAGAAGGATTCTCTCCAAGGTTTCAGCCATTGCCTTTGGCTTTGTTGTATCACGAGGATCTCCCTTAGGGTGAATGTTCAATTCTGTCTCCCAATTATCTAGCCGGGTAACATTATCTCCTACTGAACGAATATATTGAGTTAATTCGGAAGGGCCTCCGATCTCCTTTAAAAGCAAATTTGCGGCTGTATTGTCACTATACCACAAAGCGGCCTTACAGGCTTCCTCAACAGTTATTCCTTTAGTAAGATGCAGTTTCGTTATTGGAGAATATTGAACTAAATCTGATTCCTCATAATGCAACACCTTCTGCAATGCATCAAATTCTGAATTTTGAGTAAGTACATCAGCAACCAACAAGGCCTTAAACGTACTATTGAGAGCAAACACCTCATCTGATCTATAACCATAGACAGAGTTATTCGATGTATTAATCATATATACACCTATTCGACATCCAACTTGACTCTCAAGAGTCTGTAATAAAACAGATTTTTGATCTGCACCTTGAGCAGAAAAAGCAAAAATAAAACTACTACATAAGAGAATACAAAAACGGAGCATACTCTATTTATTGATCTATAATTTACTCTCCTGACAAGATAAATCGGATACCTAATACGGCAAATAAAGAAGAAATTCCCCTCTGAAGCCATCGTTGAACAGAAGGTCTCTCAACAATACTGGATCTGAAAAAATCAGCTAAAAAACCATATAAAACAAACACAACGAGAGTCATCACCATGAATACAGATGACAAACCAAATAGTTGATAAATGTAGTTATCACTTTCGTGGCTGATAAATTGAGGAAGAAATGCAAAAAAGAAAACTGTCAATTTTGGGTTCAATATATTCAGCAAAATTCCTTTTACGACAAAAGAAACCTGACGTCGATTTTCCTGCCCCAAACAAAGTTCCAACCGGGTTTTGTCCTTCCAAGTAATATAAGCGAGATAGAACAAATAAGCAGCTCCGGCAAATTTCATTAATTGGAAAACAGAGGCACTCGCATGCATAACAGCACCTAACCCCAAAATGGTTGCCAATAAATGAGGTATAATTCCCATAGTACAACCTATAGCAGCAAGCCTGCCCTTTTACCATGTAGTAAGGCAGTTGAGGCCGTATAGAGAACTCCAGTTCCCGGTATAAGAACAACGACTAATGAAGTTAGAAGAAAAGTCAGATTCAGCATAATGCGATATCTACCCTATTGTTAGAGCATATAAAAGAGCAGAACACTCACAAGGAAACTTATGACACCCAGGACAATCATATGGATGCTCTATAGAAAAATTCCTATAATAATCTGAGCATTCACCAATATTTTGAAACCCAAAATGTTCAAAAAGTGGTTTGGAATTCTGAGCAACACCACTTACCCAGCAAACGCCCAAAACAGAATCACAACCTTGCTTCTTCAACCATTCAAGACCCTTTTGGGTTATCTCTGTTGCAATCCCTTTTCCGCGGAAAGATTCATTTACAGTAATTAAACTTAAGCTGCCAATTTTCTGATCAGAAAAACGCTTTTCTAAATCCAAACCAAAAGGCTCGTATCCATCCAACGAAGCCAGCACTTGAAAACGTGCAAAACCAGCAACAGTCTCATTTACTGTTGCATATAGACATATAGAACCTGAATCGCCGATACAGTTGAGTAATGCCTCATTAGAAAAAGCACCATTACCTAGAGTTCGATTCAGAAGATCAGTAATAGAAGTGCTATAACTAGACGTTCTATCGTTCAGTTCCAGAGTTCTCAATTGATCATACATAATAAGGAGGAGTAACAACGCAACTCAGGTATTATATACCTTCTTCTCTTTTTAGAATTCTTTTTATTATGAGAGAATGCTTTTTCTTACCTATTAGAGAATCTAATAATAGCGCTTTCCTATTTAAATACATCACGTTCGGTGCAATGTTGTTCCACTACTTCTCCGTTAAATCACAAAAGATTCATATACCATGAAATTAAATCTCTCCCGAAAGCTATTCCTAGGAGCATCGCTTCTTGTTAGTATCCCTTTAATTATTTCGATATTTATCTCAAAAGAGAAATCAGAAAGTGCTTTAGAGCAGACGGTAACATATGGTCTTACCTCATCTGCCGAGAAACTCGCTATTTTAACTGATTATGTTGTTGAGACACATCTGGCAGTCATTCGCTCGATTAGCCAATCTCCTTATATTCTTAGAGAATTAGATCAATTTTCTGGAGATCCCACAGCTTATAATGATGAAGATCGGAAAGATATCCAGAAGACATTATTTAAGAAGCTTAAAGCACTGGATGGTGGTTGTAAGGAGATCTGGTTGGCCAATGATCAAGGACGAATATTTGTCGGTGCTACCATAAGTGGTAACATGAAGGCAAACAACAACATAAACATCAAAGACAGAGTTTATTATCAAAACGTTCTAAGAACAGAAAAAGCACAATACAGTGAGGCTCTTTTGTCTAAATCAGATAATAAAGCAATTATGGTGTTTGCTTCACCTGTTTTTGATGGAAAAGGAAAATTGAAAGGTGTTCTTGGTTTAGATATTACTTTAGATTTCCTTGTCGATGTTATTGCAAATCAAAAAGTGGGAGATACGGGTTATGCCTGCCTAATCAACAAAGAAGGAACAATTGTCGCCCATCCTGATAAAACTTTCATTCTTAAAAAGAATTATTTGGAAAGCGATGATAAGAACCAAATCTTCCATGACATGATAGCGGGCAAAGAAGGATATGGATTTTATAATGAAATGGGAAAAGAGAGATTAGCTGCTTATACTCCTATTAAAGCAAATGGATGGAGTGTTTTTGTTAGTCAGGAAGAATCTGAATTTAAAGCAGCATCTCGCTCTATCCAGAGAGTTTTGATCACGCTTTTCTTCTTTGTGGTAATTATTGCAGTTGTTATCACGTTCTTCTTTACCAGAGGAATTACGCTTCCTATTCAGCAAATTGTTTCTGGTCTAAAAAAGACAGCTGTAGAGCTTCACTCTGGTTCATCCAGTATTGCCAATTCGGGACAGACGTTGGCCAATAATAGTAGTGAACAGGCAGCAAGTTTAGAAGAGACTGCAGCATCTCTTGAAGAAATTACTTCAATGACCAACAGAAATTCTGAAAATGCATCGAATGCCGATAAGTTAGTGGATCGCTCCCAGAAAGGATTCTCTGTGGCCGATGACTCCATCAAGCAACTATCTGGTGCCATTGAAGAGATTTATAATGCATCCGAAGAAACCCGGAAGATTATAAAGACGATTGATGAAATAGCCTTCCAGACAAACATATTGGCTCTAAATGCTGCCGTTGAAGCTGCACGTGCAGGTGATGCCGGAGCTGGGTTTGCAGTCGTTGCTGATGAAGTTCGTAGTTTGGCACATCGGTCAGCGGAAGCTGCAGGTCGCACCGCAACTATTATAGGTGAAACCATCGATCGTGTTGAACATGGGCAGAAACTCTCCTCTTCTACGCTGGAATCCTTTGAACATGTGCGTTCAGATTCTACTGAGTTAGGAGGCATTGTTCGTGAAATAGCCGCGGCATCTAAGGAACAAGCCGATGGCTTATCCCAAATTAACATAGCTTTGTCACACATGGATGGTGCCGTACAAACAAATGCCGCCAGTGCGGAAGAATCAGCCTCTGCCGCTCAGGAATTGGATGCACAAGCGGGTGGTTTGATGGATTTCGTAGCACAATTGAATATGCTGATTGAAGGCAATGAAGGACAGATTGAACACCCGAGACATATCAGTTCCGCACATGTTTCGGATCATGTAGAAAAAGGACATACGGAAATTAAGCCACATAAAGGAGGAGAATCTGGGGGATTCCTGTCTGACTAGACTTAAGCAGAAAAGAGAAAACCTAAAAGTACCACAAGACATTTATTACAAAGACAATGCAGCTAACATTGCGAAATGCAGTGTTAGCTGCATTTCGCATATAAGTTAAATGTTAGATGTATTTACGTCTGTTTCTGTGAAAGATTCGCACACCCTTCACTTATAGCAAACGCCCTAGAGACACCTACTTAACCTCAATACGTAAAACCGTTTTAAGCTTTTCTGGCACAACTCTCCTTGGATCTGAAAGATAAATTTCCTTGTGTAACCGAGATACTCGCTTCAATTGATGTTCTTCACAAAATGATTCCATAATAGAGAATGATTCAGGTTCACTATCATAACTCCCCACATGTAGCATCTGAATACATTTTCCATCTTCAATTTCATCGAAGGTCAGTTTTTCGATAGATGAATTTTTGTTTTTTTCAAAAGCCCATTCTTTTGCTCTCTCAGAAAACTCATTGGTAACAAAATCAGGTTGGCGAATCATTAGCGTGAAATAACACTCATCCTTTTTGATGCCATAGCGAACCTGACTATCCTCATTCTGATTAGTTCCCCAGAAACCTTCTAATGGATATACTGAATATTCATAAAATCCCTCTGGTTCGCGCCCTTTTTTATATGACATCCTAATAGCATATGAAACGGTATAAAGAGCTTCTATACATTCTTGAAAAGCAGAGCTATTAGGACTTCCCTCACCTTTGATAAGGTAATACTTAAAGCAAGGAACAGTTACTAAAACGGGCTTCTTAGGTGGCAAGTAGAGCTCTTTCTCAGCCTTTCTCCATTCGTATTTCATCACTACCAAAAACATATACAAACGTATACCTATTGACAATGTTTATTAACATAAAAAAGATTTTCTCAAATAAACACCTTAGTTAACCCTCTTCAGTTCTATTTTAGGTACAACTGAAAATTGAAGAATAGTAACGAGCGGGTCTTAAAGAAGACGGATTGTTGCTACTTCGTTTTGCTCTCTCTGGAATTTTAGAGAATTTGGCTGTTTTTGGGTTTTCTGTTAACCAATGTAGTGGCTACAGGATATTCTCTTGGAGAGGCTACATAGCTTTGGTAAATTTCACCCGAATCGCTAAGTGTTTGTAGGAAGTCTACTTAAGAAAGCTATAGCCTAATGCGTCTGAATTTATACTTCGTTGACGCTCTCAGTTCCCACTTTACGTGTGATTAATAAAGTGGGGTGGCGAAGAAATCACTTCTTAAACATATTAAAATAACTAAAGGATCTAATGACGAAGAATTCTTTTAGCTTCTTTTCTCAATCGATTAGTATTTCTTCTCAAAAATAGAGATGGATTACCCTTAAATAAGTCCATGTACTGTTGGTAGCTCAATTTACAGTCGAAAACCTTTGGAGTAAGCATGTTCAGCAGTTCATCAACACTAAATCCATTCTCTTGGAATATATCCTTATGACCTAGGAGAAGACGTGCAGCCCAATCGTGAAGATCAAAGAATACGTAAAGAGAAAGAGCCTTACATAGTGTGACAAATCCCATTTCACCAAACTCACGACATGCCTCCGGTGTTGTTAAATCCCTTAAATAAACCCCATCACACTGCCATGGTATTCCTCTAGTGGTTTCAGCATACATATTGAACTCAAAACTCGCAGGTAATTCTTTCAACGAATAAGAATTTTGAGGTGACATCTTTGCTAGAATAAAACCACGTGATTGGAGGTAATTATCAATGTTAGAAAATGAACTGGCGTTAGGTTGGCCTAAATGCTGAAAAGCCATTTCGGTTTGAACTCCAATCACATGTTTTAAACAAGAATCGCCAGACATCAGGACATCTATATCGTAGCCATCGGTATCAATCTTGATAAAATCACAACTGGAATTTAAATCATTCTTATAGAAATCATCCAACGTGATTTTGTAGATTAATACACTATCA
>ENA-ORCX01000642-ORCX01000642.1-marine-metagenome-genome-assembly--contig:-NODE-642-length-10354-cov-2.608057_pt1 | contig 10354 bp, 8 predicted proteins | sample MGYA00248630_ERZ508518 | MGnify/ENA primary metagenome ERZ508518 (study PRJEB26188, sample SAMN06268768) | marine metagenome | isolation source: Bioluminescent Bay, La Paraguera, Puerto Rico | place...
CGAGAATCTTGAACTTAGCCCATTTAAACAATTTATCGATCAATGCAACCGTCATCGACCTTGGCTCTGGAAAGATCCCAGGCTTTCTTATACGATATACTTCTGGGAAAAATTTGTTGATCTTGATAATACAAAATTCATTTTGATGTTGCGCGACCTTAAACAGACTTGGACAGGCACAATTCTCAGGGGAAAGGAACCAATTTCCTATAAGGATGTCGCCACTATTCAAAATAATGCGAAAAATGCTGCCATAAATTTTTTCGAAATGAATCATCTTGAGTATTTGCCCCTCAACTTTGAAGAGCTCATATTAGCGCCCGATGCAGTTATCAAAAAAATCAACAACTATCTCGATGCCAATTTAAACCTGGATGATTTTATTTCCATCTATAAGGGGCCCCTGTTTAAAAAAAGGTGGAATCTCATGCATTTCTATAAGGCCCACTTCAAGTTTTTCGTTCTTAAATACATTTTTAAGGACGCCATCACCTATCCCCGTTCAAAATCGTTGAAATAATACTGCTATGCAAAATCACAAATGGGTATTTATCACCGGTCTGCATCGCAGCGGCACTTCTATTCTTTATCGCTGCATTTTGGAACATCCTCAAATTTCCGGCTTTCGAAATACTAATAGCCCTGAAGATGAGGGTCAGCATTTGCAGTCCGTATTTCCAACGGCATGGGAGTTGGGAGGGCCTGGATATTTTGGCTTTAATCCAAAGTCTCATCTTACAGAAACATCGGATTTGATAACCGATAGCAACATCGCAAAATTAATCGATGAATGGTCCCCTTTCCTCGATACGAGCCGCCCTTATCTACTGGAAAAATCACCGCCAACTCTTGTCCGGACACGTTTTTTCCAGAAAGTTTTTCCCAACTCTTACTTTATATCCATTACACGCCACCCGGTCGTAACGGCATTGGCAACCAAAAAAATGGCGAAGAAGCGACGCACTCTTTCGACCTTAATCGCCCACTGGTTTCATTGCCATGACTTGTTTCACTCGGATGCAAAATACCTCAAGAAGGCCTGCGAAATACATTACGAGGATTTTGTCAAAGAACCTAATCGCACCCTCTTAAAAATATTTGATTTTCTTGATCTTCAACCCATCGATACTAGCTTGGAAATTAAAACCGGCATTAATGACAAATATTTAAACCTTTGGAAAACTCTATCGCAGCACCTATTTTTTAGATACTATATTGCAAGATTGCGCCGCAGGTTCGCCAATAAATGTTCGGAATATAATTATAAAATGCCTTAATTTTACGAGGATTTTACATTTTTTATTTTCTTCTATGATAGCTACGCAAACAACAAAAGAGAAACACCCGCTTATATTCTATGCACTCTTGTGCCTTGTTTTCATGGACTATATCAAAATTCATTATTTTTTCCCACCTCTGGGAGCATTGCATCTCCCGATGCTCTTCGGGTTAGTGTTAATAACCCATACAGTTTACCAATGTTTTACTCGGCAAAACAATATTTTCCCACTGGATAGGATGTCAAAATTACAGGTGGCATTTTTCATTGCGATGTGCTTTTCCACATTATTCGCTTATAGACAATTCACATCCTACAATACATTAAAGGATCATTTTCAGATTTTTCTTTTATATTTTTTTATAATAAACATAGTCGACTCTATGGCCAAATTCCTCAAGTTTGTTTGGACTTGGATCTTATCCATTCTTGTCGCTGCCCTCGTAGGGTTTTCCTATTTTTTGAGTGGGAAAAACATTGATAATATTGAGGTTGGAGGGTCTTTGAGTGGCGGCGATGACTTTGCTGCAGCCCTCAACTTTGTTCTCCCCTTCGCATTTTTTATCTTTTTTATTGAAAAGGGCTGGAAAAAGTACTTTGCTCTCTTTATATTTTGTTTTTTCTCTGTCCTTGTGATTTTAGTTGGTTCGCGAGGCGGATTTTTAGGTTTAGGTGCAGTCATATTTTTTATTTTGTTAAAATCCCCATCAAAAAAACTATCCGTTTCGTTGGCGACCTTTGGCATTCTTTCTCTTATATTTTTTGCTCCGCCAAAATTCTTTTCTGAAGTTAAATCCATCACGAACACAAAGGAATCTACGGCTCATCACCGGTTGACCATGTGGAAGGACGGAATGGAAATATTCGCAGACAATCCTATTTTTGGTATCGGTCTGATGAACTTTCCTTCCTACTACGGCCATAATTACATGCCCAGCAGGCGCTCGACATTCAGCCAAGCCCGTTGGAAAGTTGCACACAGCGATCCTGTAACTGTGCTGTGCGAACTTGGCATACCAGGTATAATCATTTATTTGTTGATTATATATAATATCTTAAAAATAAACATACTTTTCCAAAAGAAATCTAAAACATCTTCTGGTAATTCAGCATTTGGTACTCTTGCAAATGGCATTTTTACAGGGTTTATGGGATATTTAATCTGTTCTATGTTTTTGACCCTGATATATTATCCTCATTTATATATCTTTTCAGCTTTATCTTCAGTCTTATGGCGTATTTATTCAACTAATACGCAATCTGTTTTGGAATCTATCAAAAAAGAATCGTTTCCTGTCGCAATCAATTAATTTTTTCCACTTCACTTATTGTTGACTACTAATGAACTTTCTATATTAATACTTTGAATCTATTCTCAAAAATTAAATCTCTCGCAAGACAAAGTGTTGTCTATGGCTTTGGTACCATCATTACCAAAGGCATGGGATTTCTGCTTATTCCTCTTTACACACACTATCTTTCACCTAAAGATTACGGCATTTTAGAAATGCTAGATCTAACCGGAAATATTTTATCCTTTTTTGTAGCTATGGGGATCACCAATTCGATTTTGCGGTTCTATGGATACTACAACACTAATGAAGATAAAGAAGAAGTAATTAATACAGCACTTATCTTTGCAATCCTATCGGGTGGGTGTTTGGTGGGACTTCTTTGTCTTTTCTCGGATTACTTTTCTCGCTTGTTGTTTGACAACAATGATTATTCCTTTTTCTTTGTTTTGGTATTTATCAATATATATCTGTCCCAGGTGCACACGCATTGCAAGACCACCTATAGAGTTAAAAACCAGGCCGTCAGTTTCACAGTCATTTCGATCGTGACAACCATTATGGCACTTTCCTTGAACATCCTATTTATCGCCTATTATGGCCTTGGTATTAAAGGGCTGTATTATGCGTCATTGATTACATTCTCTATTACTACATTTTTGTTGCTGATACGGCAATTTTATTCAACTCCCAAAATTTCGTTTTCATTCCTTAAGCTCGTGGAAATGCTCAAATACGGGGTCTATTTCATACCCACGCTACTCATTGCCTTTATCATCAATTTTTCCGATCGATACTTTTTGCGATATTTTACGGATCTTGAGACTGTCGGCCTTTATTCTTTGGGTTATAAACTCGGCATGATCATTTTTTTCTTGATGGGTCAATCCTTTCAGCAAGCTTGGGGGGCTTATGCCTTTCAATACGAGAACGATGAAGAAGCGCCTATCTTATACGGTCGCATTTTCACTATTTTTTTGCTTATTTCTACCTACATTGCTTTCTCTATGGCGTTACTCAGTAAAGAAATCGTCGTTGTTATTGCTGATCCTCGCTACCTTGACGCCTATAAAGTCATTCCTCTGATCGCTTTTGCCGCAGTTTGTTATGCATCTGACAATATCACCAAAATCGGAATTCTTATTACAAAGAAAACGGTCATTTTGCCTTTAATTAATCTTTCAATAGCGGCTCTTAATATTCTTTTAAATATTTTGCTTATCCCCAAATATGGCATGATAGGAGCGGCTGTTGCCACGGCTTTCTCCTTTCTGCTGCTTCCAATCATATCTCTTACGATATCTAATAGATTTTATAAAATTGATTGGGAATACATAAGAATTTTGAAATTAATTTTTATTTCATTAATGTTATACGCATCCGTCCCTCTTATTGAGCGATTAGATTGGCATTATGCGTTACCTGTAAAAATTCTTATTATCATTATTATTTTTCCTTTATCTCTCTATATTTCTCAATTTATTACAAAAGATGATATTTCCTTTATCAAATCCAACTTCAAACTATCTAAGGCTTGACATTTCTGATATTTTTTATCCGAATTCTTTTATGTATGACCACCTTCAAATCCACAATTGGGCAAATTTACGGAAATTAATATGGAACGTAATAAAAAATTAGATATCGCTTTAATCGGCGCCGGCAAAATGGGCCAGCATCACCTTTCCGCTATTGCAAATAGCAGATGCGGCCGATTGATCGCCATAGCAGATCCCCTTATTGACAAATTAGATACGACGAAAATTAGCTCTGCTGTTCATTTGTTCCAGGATCCCAAAGACCTTTTTCGCAAATTGTCACCAGACGTTGTCCATATAACAACACCTCCAAATACCCATACAGATCTCGCTTTGCTCTCTTTAGGAAATGGAGCGCATATTTATGTAGAAAAACCTTTTTGCCTTAAGACGGACGATGCTGAGAAAATATTTAGTCTTTCTGAAAAGAATAATCTTAAAGTTTGTGCCGGGCATCAGCTTCTCAAAGAAGCCGCGATTCAAAAAATCCATGGTCTTCTACCGACAATTGGATCAATATACCATGTTGAAAGCTATTTTTCCTTTCGCCAAGTTCGCCGCAACATTTCTCCTTCAGACCAGTTGATCGATATCCTTCCACACCCTTTATATCTGCTTTTGCATTTTATGGGATGTGATAATGATTCTCAATTCATTTCCTCAGATTTTCTAGTCGAACCCTCAGGAGAACTGCGAGCGACTTTTCGCAGAGGAAAAACCTTCGGCAATTTAGTTGTCAGTTTAAATGCCAGGCCGGTTGAATCATATATTCGCATAAAGGGTTCCAACGGTACCATATGGGCGGATTTTATTTTGGGATCTTATAATTATATTCCTGGACCCGGCGTCTCTGCTCCATCAATCATAATCAAACCGTTTCAAGAGGCTACTCAGCTGATTTCAAGCACTACTAAAGGCGTATTTAATCTGCTAACACATTCACGAAGCAGCTATCCCGGGCTTCAAAAGCTTGCTGATTCGTTCTACAAAAGTATTCTTTTTAATTTACCGGTGCCTACATCGCCACAATCAATTATGAATACTGTTGGGATCATTGAACTGGCTAACAAATCACTCTCAACTGCGGCTAGTGAATTGGAAACCACACATAAAAAGATCTATGAAAAACAAGCATCTGGAATAAAGTACCCTGACAAAAAGGGCAAATGCATTCTTGTTACAGGAGGAACCGGATTTCTTGGACGCAGATTGGTCAACTTGTTGCTTCAACGAGGGGACTATGTTTTGTGCCCCTGCCGTCAGCTACCACCATATGACAAGCGTCTCCCTGGCGTAGAATATTTTGAGCACGATCTATCGAATCCCCTTACTTTGAATAATGAAAAAAAGATTGATCTAATAATTCACTGCGCAGCAGAGACCAGCGGGGGATTCGAGGATCACAAAGAGAACTCTATACAAGCGACCGAGAACTTGCTTCAATTTGCCCTTGATCAAAATATTGAGAGGTTTGTTTTTGTCAGTAGTGTTGCGGTGCTAAAACAGGGGCGAAAATCAGATACTGTTTTTTGTGAGAATTCTCCTGTCGATTTCGGCAATTTATCTCGTGGTCCTTATGTCTGGGGAAAGGCAGAATCAGAGAAGCGTGTTTTAGCTTTTAATAAAGACACCCGATTGAATGCAAAAATCGTTCGTCTTGCTCCTTTAGTGGATTTCCATAATTTTACCCCTCCTGGTCGCTTAGGACGTGAGATCGGTCCTTTTTTCATCGCAGTCGGTCCAAAAAACGATTCATTATCCTTGTGTGATGTATCTACTGCGGCTTCCGTTTTGGCGTTTTACGAATACGCCTATGAAAAGTTACCATCAGTATTGAATTTAGTCGAACCAAAAACCCCAACCCGAAAACAGCTTTTACAAAAAGTTGCTTCCGAAAAGCCCTACCTCAAAACGCTTTGGTTACCGTCTATTTTTTTAAAAGTGACTTCACCGTTTCTAGTGGCTTTACAAAAGATTTTACTAAAATCCAAAATTCCTGTTAACATTCACTCGGCATTTGCGAGTGTTAAATATGATACCACTTTATCTTCTTCGATAATTAATAAATTTGTTCCTCAATCCTTATCCTCGAATTGACTATAACGAGATAATTATGACTATTATTATTGCAATCCTGTTTATTTTCATAAATGCCGTCTTAACTTTTTTTACTGTATATCATTTTTCCTTTTTTCTTCTCTATTTGGTATATTCTTCTTTTTTTTCTTCACGAAAAGTCGATCCTATATTTCATTACCATCATCGTTTTTGTATTATTGTTCCTGCTCACAATGAAGCTAAGATTATAAACCGATTAATTGACAGCCTTGATTTACTTCAATATCCTAAAAATAAATACGAAGTATTAATTATTGCTGACAATTGTACGGACGACACAGCTCAAATTGCAATAGATAGAGGAATCAATTGCTTGATAAGAAATGATTTAACAAGGATAGGCAAGCCCTATGCTCTAAATTGGGCCTTAAAGCAACTTCGGATAGGCGATTTTGATGCCTTCACCATAATCGATGCCGATACAGCTATCCACCCTGATTATCTCAGTCATATGGACCTCAAACTACTAAAGGGCGACCATGCCATACAGGGATATTTTGATATTATGAATCCTGGCGACACCTGGTTTACCCATTTGATGGTTATTCCTGGTGTTTTAAAGTTTCACACTCGCTACTTTATTAAAGACAAAATTGGGCTTTCCTGCCCCTTGATGGGGAACGGTATGACTTTTTCTCGTTCTGTGATTGAAGGTTTTGGCTGGAATGCGTTTTCAATTACCGAAAACTGGGAATACTACGTGCAACTGCTTTTAAAAGGATATAATGTAGGCTTTTCGAGCGATGCAAAAATTTTTTCACATGCAGTTTCTAAACTTTCTCACGGAGAAACTCAAAGAAAACGTTGGATTAGAGGCCGATTAGGTGTCTTTAAAAATTATTTGGTACCCATACTTTTCGAAGCAAAGAAAAATAGATCTTTGATTCTTTACGATGCCCTATTCGAGCTCGCCTCTTTATCTTATTCTATGCTTTTTAGTTTTACCATACTCACTTTTATCATAGCATTTATTTTACATAACTATATTATTATTCCTGCCGCAATTTATTTTTGGTGCACGGCGGTTCTGTTATTGCAACTAATATTTTTCTTCTCAGGCTTATTTATTTCTAAATCTCCCTTAAAAGTATGGTTAAAGCTTCCCTATCTTCCGGTATTTCTTTTATGGAAAGTTTATATATCAGTTAAAAGCTTATTTAATTTTAAAAAGTTGACATGGGAAAAGACCGACAGGAAATCTGTTACATAATTATTAAACTTGATGCGTATTCATTGTAAAAAATATGACCATAAATTTTCAAAGTATTTCCCCTACAAAATAAAGTGAATATTAACCAAAAGCCATTAGTTAGTATTGTTATACCTACGTTTAATTGTCAAAAATTTCTCTGTGAAGCTATCGATAGTGCTTTGAATCAAAGTTACTCTAACATTGAAATTTTGGTAATTGATGATGGCTCTACCGATAATACATCCGAGGTTATAAAAAAATTTGGGCGTAAAATTCGATATATAAAAAAGGATCACGGTGGATTGGCCTCAGCGAGAAACGAAGGGATGTCTTTAGCTAGGGGTGAATTTATTGCGTGGTTAGATTCTGATGATATTTGCCACCCATATCGGATTATTACACAATTGAAATATCTACTCAATAACCCCTTAATAGGACTAGTATCTAGTAGTTTTTCTGCATTTAATTCAAAGGGAGAGATATCGCCCTCATACATTAATGAATATTACAGCACCCTAAAACACTACTCAGGTTTTGATTCTATTTACTCAAAAAGCGAATTAATCACCTGTAATGTTTCAGATACAAATACTGGTATAGAAAAAATCAAAATACTGGTTTTCAGTGGAGAAATCTATGATAAGCTCATTTGGGGGAACTTTATACATCCTCCAACCATAATGATCAGACGTGAAGCTTATCTCAAAGCTGGCTTTTTGGATGAAGGTATTCCAACGTCTGAGGATTGGGAATATTTTTTATCGATCGCAAACAATTCCCCCGTAGCTTTCATAGATTTTCCACTCTTAAAATATAGGATTTCAAAAAATCAGATGTCCTTACTTCACGACAATTTAATTGCTACAGCCATTCTTATTGTTGTATATAAAAATATTGTTCGAAATCCTCACTTTTACCTATCAAGAAAAAAGCAATTCAAAAAGATGCTTTCAAATTACCACTCTAAGGCTGCTTATGTTTTATCTGATCGGCACCCAAAACACTCCATAGAACACTTGCTTAAAAGTTTGAAATATGATTACCGAAATACAACTATCTTAAAAACTATTGTTAAGATCTTGCTACCCTACTGTTTCATCCAAATTTTGCGCGAAATGCGCAAAAATTAAAAATAGGTACCACGCCCATAAGATGTATTCCCCTGAAAAAGTTTAAACGGGGTTTAACCGCGTTAGAGAACCGCTAAAATATTCATAATACTCAATATAATTAATATGTTTTTGTGTATAAAACGATGAAAAATGTTACTGCGAAGCTAAGGATACTTTTCTTATGCTTCTTGTTTTTTTCGTGCCATGATTTTCCCATCAAATCTGAACCTATAAGAACAACCTCCTTCATTTATACTGAAAATTTTAATAATCTTCATAATTGTATTGATGAGTACTGGGGGGATCCTTTAATCCCTGGAGATCAGTGCAACTCATTTATGATATGCGACTATTGCAAAAAAAGTTGGGGGCCCATTAGAATACAAAATGCAATTCGAAGAGGAAAAACCGGGTATTCTATAGAGATACCTTTGAATGCAAACCATGCTGGGTATCCTGGCAGCACACCTTATATAGATTTCAATTTTGGCGCTAATCTAAATCAATTTTGGTTTCGTTTTTATATTTATCTGTCCAATAATTTCTTTGATTCCTCTTCTAACTGCACCCACTTAACTTTTACTGGAACGCATACCGCGGGCGGTACAGTGGGTATCGATTTTAGAAATCGATGGAGTCTCACGCAATATCCCGCAGGAGCCAACTTTGTTGGTGGTAGGTGGATTGGATTACATGGTAGTTCTTATGGAGGAAGAGAATTATTTCTCTCTAAATGGGATTGGCATCTTGATGAACACTTAGGAGAATGGATATGTATTGAAATCCATTCCAATTTAAAAAATCAATTTGTTCAACTTTGGATAAATGGAGAATTACATGTTAGTAGCGATCAATTTGTTTTTAGCAAACCTCAGATTTTTTTTGCAATAGGCCACTACAACTGTGACCGAGGCGGTACGGATCCATCAAAAACCAGGTATTTGTATATTGATGACGTTGCTCTTTCACAGACCGGTTACATAGGCCCTTTAGATCAAGCATCACCTTGAATTTACACCGAAATTACTGCGCTCCCATTATCTAAGTTTAACTATTTTGTTTCGCGACTTAGATCTAACCATCGGTATCCCGCCACGATCAAAGTTTACGAAGAATCTCATTCTGGTGATATCATATTATACACCCATCACAAGTTTCCGGTTAAAAACTGTATAAATTCAGCTGGATATAATGATTTTATGCGCAGATGCGGTGAGACCTTTTAAAAACAGTTCGAGACCTTTGAAAAACAGATCTCATCTCCGATTTTATGCTTCCGGGAAAATTTTTCAGAAAATTTTAGATAGATCGTCGAAAAAATGGCAGTAATTGATCGATTGTGCCGACTAATTTCTCATTATGAGCCTGGCGGAGCCCATGATCGCCTTGGTTCCCGAGGCCGGAAAATCTTATCCGGCCTCTCACTTGGCTTTTATACCATCGCTTTTGGAGAGATTTTCATCCCCTTGAACACATTGAAGGCGGCTTGCCTAAACCAAGCATCCAGGTTGTTTTTCATGATCGTTGTAAACCGTGCTCGCTTGGCTTTGTCATGAAGATGACTGATCCCGAAATACTGTTCAACGATGTAGCGTACCTTGGAAATCTTTTTATTTCGTTCGATTTCTCGATCAGTCAGTTTGGCGGTTGTCGAGTCTTTTCTCATGATGCCGTCAGCTATTTTGTTGTCTGAGAGGAAGTTACGGTTGGGCAGACCGGCGTAGCCCTTGTCGGCATAGACGATTTTGATTGGTTTGTTGGTATGGCGGCTGAAGATCGTGCAATATTGGAGGAAATTGGTGTCATGGACCGAGGCCGGGCTG
>ENA-ORCX01000645-ORCX01000645.1-marine-metagenome-genome-assembly--contig:-NODE-645-length-10285-cov-2.505584_pt1 | contig 10285 bp, 12 predicted proteins | sample MGYA00248630_ERZ508518 | MGnify/ENA primary metagenome ERZ508518 (study PRJEB26188, sample SAMN06268768) | marine metagenome | isolation source: Bioluminescent Bay, La Paraguera, Puerto Rico | place...
AACTGGGGATGCTCAAGTACGGGTGGCCGGATGCGGTCCGCGAGGATATCGCCGCCGTGGTTCATGCGGCACAGCCCGCCATCGTGAAGGTCATCATCGAGACCTGCTATCTCAGTGACGATGACAAGATAAGCGCCTGCCGCCTGGCCCAGGAGGCCGGAGCCCATTACGTCAAGACCTCTACGGGATTCGGTCCAGCCGGGGCGACGATGGAGGATATCCGCCTCATGCGCCGGTGCGTGGGGGATACCATGGGGGTGAAGGCCTCCGGGGGGATACGGACCTACGACCAGGCATTGGCCATGCTGCGGGCGGGGGCCAGCCGGATCGGAGCCAGCGCCACCGTATCCATCATGAAGGAGTACGAGGCGCGCGTGGGATAAACCGGAGAGTATGGTATATTTTGATCCTGGCACACAGCCGCCTGCGGGCGGTTTTTTCTATGACTCCCATGGGCTAGATGATATACTGTCTATACATACCACAGGGATAGGACGGCTTGATTGATGAAGAGATTGGTGACCATATTCATAGTATGCTTGGTTTTTGTACTGATACCGCTACACGTCGCGGCGGAGGATTGGGCCGGGGATCTGCCGGTAGAGCGCCCCGAGACTGTCAAGGGCAAGGTCCACACGATATTGGTGGATAAGACCCAGTCCTACGGGGACGGGTACGAGATGCGGTATCAGATCGCAGAGATCGAGGTACTGGAGGGCGAGTACGAGGGGCGGGTGATCGAGGTGCAGAACGATATCACCGCCTACAATCTGGTCCTAAGCGAGGGCGACGAGGTCCTTATGTTCTTAGAGGAATACGAGGACGGCACGGTTTCGGCCTATGTCTCCGATATCGTCCGCGGCAAATACCTGATCTGGATCGTGGCTATATTTCTCGTCCTGCTAATCCTGATCGGCGGCTTCAAGGGACTCAAGACCATCGCGGCCCTGCTGGTCACCGTGGGCTCCGCTATATTTATCCTGCTGCCCCTCGTCGCCAAGGGCAAGGACCCCATTACCGTCTCCACCTTGGTTTGCTTCGGGGTGACCATCGTCACGCTGTTGGTTTTGAATGGATTCAGCCTGAAGACACTGGCGGCCATATTCGGCACCAGCGGCGGTATTTTGATCGCAGCCATACTCGCCTGGCTATTCAGTTATGTCGCCAAGCTCACCGGGATGGGCAACGAATACGCACAGCTATTGGCCGGGGCCAATGTGGGGCTGGATTTCAAGGGGCTTTTGTTTGCGGCCATCATGCTCGGGTCATTGGGGGCTGTGATGGATGTGAGCATGTCCATCGCCTCCTCCATGAATGAGATCATGGCTATCGAGCCGGAGGTAACCGGCTGGCGGTTATTTAAGCACGGGATGAATATCGGGCGGGATGTGATGGGCACCATGTCCAATACGCTTATTTTGGCCTATGTGGGCGGGGCTCTGCATCTACTCTTGTGCTTCATGGTGGACGGGGTGCCCTTCAGGGAAATCATCAATCGGGACTTGATCGCTAGCGAGGTGGTACGGGCCATCGCCGGCAGTATCGGTCTCATCTCGGCGGTGCCCTTGACGGCGCTGATTACCATGGCCCTGCGCAACAAAGCCCAGGTCGTCATCGAACAAGAGCAAGCCTGAGCCATAGCGTTAACACGCCGCCGCTCCCAGGAGGGGCGGTCAGGCTGTCGATAAAGCCCGCCACCGCAAACTCGCGGGATTTTTGCAGGTTCGCTGCCTTGTCTTGCAGGCTTTCTCACCACCCTGCTCTCGCATTTACCTTTTTTAATACGCTCGCCGTCGATCCCCAGGAGCGGCGGTTCTTTCATCTCTTCGGGATATTCTGAAATAATAGGGGGTTGACAAAAAGATGAAGGGGGGCTATAGTATCAATGACGGTACTATGTAGAGCAAGATAGTAAATACAAAACGGAACAAAGCGTAGAACAGTAGATGTGTGCGGCCGGTCAAAGCAGTATAAAAAAATCGTGTCAAATTGAAGGGTTTAAGCCTCCCGCGTGCGTCTAAAGAGTATATTTTCATTTCAGTGACTACTGATAGGGAGGTGGAGGACTTGAGTGAAACGAAAGAGACCGTCCCGAAACCCGAGACCAGAAAGATCGGCATCCTGTCCATGGGGATCATCCTCATAGCGGCGGGGACGGTGATGGTCTGCGCCCAGCTCGGATGGATCGACCTGGCCGGATACCGGTGGCTGCTGCCGGCCTATCTTATCGTATTGGGCGCGGAGACACTGGCTGTCCGGCTGCTTATGAACCGCCGGGAGCCCCAGATGCGGCTGATCCCCTCGGTGGGGAGCGTGGCGATTACATTGGGCGTCCTGTTCTTCATCCGGTTGTGGGGACTGTTGGGCGGCGCAGGCATTCACAGATGGATGTATTGATAGACCGGATACGCCCATGATCGGAGAGTGACTATTTTGGAGTTCGTGGAGGAGCGGGACTGGATCGAGCGCCTGCGTGAGGGGGACGAGAGCAGCTTCCGGCTGCTGGTGGAGCGGTATCAGGACCGGGTATACGCCATGGCCTGCCGCTTTTGCGGGTGCCGCCATGAGGCGCGTGACCTGGCACAGGATATTTTTATACAGATCTATGAGCATATCCGGGATTTCCAGGGGCGTTCCTCCCTCGGCAGCTGGATCTACCGGCTGGCCCTCAACCGGTGTATCAGCTTTCGGCGCGGGCAGAAACGCCGGGCGGTACTGGGACGGGACGGACCCGTGTATGGGGTCTCGGGGGAGACGCCCCCGGAGGAGCAGCTGGCTCTGGCCGAAGAGAACGAGGCATTGCACAGGACGCTGCGCAAGCTCCCCGAGCGGTACATGACCGTCATCGAGCTCTATTATTTTCAGGAATTATCCTATCAGCAGATCGCGGACTTGACGGGGGTCGCGGTGCGGACGGTGGAGACCCGGTTGTACCGGGCCAGGCAGCGATTAAAAGATTTACTGGACCCGGGGGAGACGGGAAAGGAGGAGACCCATGGACGAGTGGAAAACGCGGCTGCACGATGATATCGAGGCCCCGCCCGGTTTTGCCGACGGGGTGATGGCCGCCATCGATGCGCGCAATCAGAGACAGGCGGACAAACGCCCGATCTATTCCCCCTTGACCAAGAGTATCCTGTGTATCGCCGCGGCGGTGCTATTGCTTGTCTTAAGCATGCCCAAGCTGGACATCGCATGGTCTACCTTGGCCAAAATAAACCCGGGTATGCAGGTAACCCATGGGGAGGAACAGTCCGATGACGACGATGGTCTCCGCCTCCCCGGCGGTCCTATATTATATGTATCAAACAGATAGTGAAAGGAGATTTTATCTATGCAATACGAAATAAACAAAAATGCCAAACCCGGCACCGTATTCCTGTTTTCCCTGGTCCCGGGAGCAGGTCACATGTACATGGGCCTCATGAACAGAGGGCTCCAACTGCTGGTTGGATTCATGCTGGGATGCGCCCTCCTGGGGTTTACCTACAATTTCAATTTCGTGATAGGTCCTGCCATGACGGTGCTCTATGTATTCAATCTGTTTGACGCCTACAACTGCCGCAAGCGGATCCAGGCGGGGGCGGAGGTGCCCGATGAGCCCATCGTCCAGGTCGGCGGGGTGTATGTCGGTATCGGATTGATCGTATTGGGGAGCCTGGGCCTGCTATTTACCCTGGACAATCTCCGCTATATGTCCGACCTTTTCTACCATATCATGGGCAATATCATCCGCTTGATGCCGTCTCTGATACTGCTTTCAGTAGGGTTGATATTGCTGAGAAAAAGCCGTAAAAAGAATCGCAATGCGCAAGATAAGGAGAACGACGAAGCGGCTTGACGGATTGTGGGGGGCAAATACGGGATAGGATAAGGACAGATGCGCAAAAAGATACTCACATTGGTTTTATTAGCGGTCAATCTGGCGATCATCTTAGCCATCGGACTCATTGACCCCCATATCAAGGAACTAAAGGGCGCCTTCAAGCGATTTGACCCGCTGTGGCTGGTGGGCGGATTCGGTTTGATGCTGGTATTCTGGAGCATGGACGCGTGCAAATTCCTCGTGTCACTGCGCCTCACCGCCCGGGCGCCCCACCGGTTTTTCACCTACTTCAAGGTCGCCGTGATCGGCCAGTATTATTCGGCGATCACGCCCTTTGCCACCGGCGGACAGCCCATGCAGGTGTATTACCTGGGGCGGTACGGCGTCCCGGGGGGTACGGCCACATCGGTGCTGGTGATACAGTATGTGATCCTATTGATCTGCCACAGCCTCATCTATATCGGGGCATTCATCACCCGGTCGGCAATGTTATTGAACCACGCGCCGGGACTGTTTCCCTTCGCCGTATTGGGGTTGATCGTACTATTGGGGCTGATCTTCTCGGTATTGGCTATGGCCAGTCACAATAAGCGCCTCAAGAGGATTCTGTACTGGGGACTCAGACTCCTCTGCCGGATACGGATTGTCAAGCACCCCCTGCGACAGTGGCGGCGGCTGCGAAACGCCGTGGAGGATTTCCATGAGGGCCTCTCGTTGCTGCATGGTGACCGCAGGACTATGGTTTTGCTCGTCCTCTTGACCGCCGTACAGCTTATGTGTTTTTTTAGTATTCCGTTCTTTGTATACCGCTCTCTGGGTCTTACGGGGGCGTCCTGGCTGGATATGACCATGGTCGGGGCCTTTATCCAGGTGATGGTATCGTATTTCCCGGCGCCGGGAGCCAGCGGCGCCAGCGAAGGAGCCTTCTATGCGTTTTATCCCATCTTTTTCCCGGCGCCCTTTATATTCATCGCCATGCTCATGTGGCGGATTTTGAGCTATTATCTCAATATCGCCGTCGGCGGGCTGCTGGTGTTTTCCGACGGTATCCGCAATCTGAGCGGCAAACGGACCCCCGTCCTGGGACGCGGTCCGGCAAAGCCATAAAAAAAAGCGGGCTAAAAAGCCCGCTTGCATGGATCAGATCAAAGCACTTTCTTGATGAAATTCTCCAGGGTGGGTTTCGGCACCGCGCCCATGGTTTTGTCGGCCAGCTTGCCGTCTTTGAAAAGCATCAGGGTGGGGATGCTCATCACCCCGAACTGCGATGCCAGGGCCCCCTCGTTATCCACATTGACCTTGCCGACCTTCAGCTGGTCCTCGTATTCACCGGCGATCTGTTCTACCACCGGGCCGATCATCCGGCAGGGCCCGCACCAGGCCGCCCAGAAATCCACCAGTACCGGTTTGTCGCTCTTGGTGACTTCCTGCTCGAAATTGCTCTGCGTGATTTCCACTACGTTTTCATTCGCCATGTTTCATTTCTCCTTTCGCGTTTAGCATACCCTATTCCCGCGCATGTTCCAGCGCCTGGGCAAAAATTTGGTCGATATGGTCGTCGTTGAGGGTGTAGTATATCATTTTACCCTCCCGCCGGGTATTCACCAGGCGGCTCTGCTTTAGGAGGCGCAGTTGATGGGATACGGCGGACTGGGAGAGTCCCAATAATACCGTGAGATCGCACACGCACATCTCGGACTGGGAGAGGGCGCATAGGATCTTCACTCGGGTGCCGTCTCCAAATAGTTTAAATAACTCCGCCATGGAGAGCATCGTTTCCTCGTCGGGCATGGCCTGCTGTACCATATCCAAAACATCCGGGTGCACGATCTGTCCCAGACATATGATATTGTCATCCTCTTCAGACATACCCATCACCTCTCCAACATATGAACAATTGAACATATGTAGTATGCCATACTTTGGGGGTATTGTCAATGGGTTTTTTCGTTGAGAATGGGGGAAAAGAGTGGTAAGATGGCGGTGACGATAGAAAGGCGGATGTCCATGGCAAAGGTTCGAGAAAGAGTGTATCTGGCGGTTCTGGCCGCGTTTGTATTGGTGGAGGCCGTTTCTTTTTTCTATCTGCCCAGCCTGGAGTATTTTTTTCTGCTGTGGACATTTATAAGTCTGATCGGTGTCATCATGGCCTTCAAAAAGGAAAAGTGGTGGCTGCGCTTCCGGCCGATGCGGTTCCCGGGGCGGCATACCCCAGAGCCCAAGGTCAAGGAAGGCCCCGACGTGGACTATATGACGGCCCGGGAGCAGGGGATGGCCGTGGAGGAAAAAGAGGACTTCCGTGAGAGAAATCCCTTTACCGTCCCCCGCAAGCCCAAGGCGGTGCGCCTGGGCATGCTGGCGGTGTTCACGGTCAATATCATCGGGCTTATTGCGGTGATGATCTATCTGTACTGAAGGAGAAGGCAATGGAAAAAAGCATTGTATTGGCGGGAGGCTGTTTCTGGGGCATGCAGGGGTATTTCGACCGTCTTGCCGGCGTCTCCTTCACCCGGGTCGGCTATGCCAACGGTACGCTTCCCGATCCTTCGTATGATCAGGTCAAGACCGGCAAGACCGGTCATGCCGAGGCCCTCTGGGTGGAGTATGACGATGACACGCTACCGTTATCCCACCTGCTCGCCCATTACTGGCGGGTTGTCGACCCCACGCTCCTCAACCGCCAGGGCAATGATCGAGGCACCCAGTACCGTACCGGCATCTTTTATACAGACAAAACCGACCTGCCCGGGATACGGAAAAGCCGGGATCAGGAAGCTATGAAATACCGCGATCCCATCGTCACCGAGATAGAGGAGCTGCGCTGCTTCTATGACGCGGAGGCGTATCACCAGCGCTATCTCGAAAAGAACCCCGGCGGATACTGCCACATCCATGTGACCCCCGGGGGGTGGACCCCTTCCGATGTCTAGGACCAGGGTTGTTCTCACTGTCTGTATCATCGCTCTCTGGGCGGCCCGATGCGCCCGCCAGTCCGCCGCTACTCCCACACCCCTCTCCCGCCCCTACGCCGTCTCCCACCCCCGATCCGGTAGAGGTCAAGCGGCAGTTTATCGAGTCCATGATGGGGGATATGACCGTAGAAGAAATGGTGGGCCAGCTCTTTATCGCGGCCTGCCGGCGGGACGCTGCCAATGATCCCGTCCTCACCGCCTCCCAGGGTTTCGGCGACCGGGTCGCAGCCTATCGGCCGGGGGGCGTCATCCTGTTCGCGGAGAATATTGGCACGGTGGATCAGACCGCCGCATTGATCGCCGATCTGCAGCAAGGGAGCGCCGTCCCTCTTTTCGTCTCTGTGGACGAGGAGGGGGGGCGGGTCAGCCGCATCGGCGCCAATCCTGCCATGGGCGCTACCGAGTTCCCTCCCATGGCTTTAGTCGGGGCCGCGGGAGACCCGGATCTGGCCCGTTCGGTGGGGGTTGTGATCGGGGAGGAGCTCTATGCCCTGGGGTTCAATATGGACTTTGCCCCCGTCGCCGACATATTTACCAATCCCCAAAATACCGTGATCGGCGACAGGGCGTTCAGCGGCGATCCCCAGGCGGCGGGGGAGATGGTGGCCGCGTTTGTTGGGGGCATGCAGTCCGCAGGGGTTGCCGCCGTGATCAAGCATTTCCCCGGTCATGGCGATACGGTAGCCGACACCCACCAGGGCACCGTGAGCGTATCCCATGATCTCATCCGTCTGCGCGAAGTGGAATTCATACCCTTCAGGGCCGGTATCGGCGCGGGGAGTATGGGCGTCATGAGCGCCCATATTGAGGTGCCCAATGTCACGGGGGACGATACCCCGTCGACCCTGTCTCATCAGATGCTGACGGATATACTGCGGGGGGAGCTCGGGTTTGCAGGGCTCGTCATTACCGACGCCCTGGAGATGAAGGCCATATCCGGGGTGTACGGTAGCGGCGAGGCCTGTGTCCGGGCATTCTTGGCCGGGGCTGATCTGCTATTGATGCCCCTGTCCATGGAGGAGGGGTATCAGGGAGTGCTTGCCGCGGTGCAGGATGGCGTCATCGGGGAGGAGAGGCTTCGCGACTCGGTCGTCCGTATCCTCTCCGCCAAATACGACCTGGGCCTCTTCACAAAAGGGCCGCGTCTCGATCCCCATGCCGTGCTGGGCAGCGAAGCGCACCTGGCGGTGGCACGGGCGGTGGCGGAGAGCGCCGCGAAAGCCCGATAAAAAAAACAGCCGTAATATTGCGGCTGTCTTTTATTCGAGCATATAGGAGAGGAATTCCTGGGCGGCGTAGCTGGAGCCGTCTTCTCCCTGGTATACGCTAGCCCCCATACGGGTGTATTCGGTGCACAGCAGGTTATCCCGGTGCTCCGGACTATTGATCCACAGTTCCATCCAGTAGGACGCTTCCTTGTAGTTTTCGTTGTACCCGTTGATCATGGCGATATTCTCCCCCATGGCCCGGATATCCAAATCCCAGGTCACATTGCCGAAGGCCAGGAATTGGGCAGCCAGATCCCCGGTGACGGGGGATATGTGCTCAAAATACCCGTAGGTATACATCTCCTCGGTCTTGGCCTGGGCGATTTCGGCTGCCGGCACATCCCATTCCAATGAGGGCAGACCGTTGTCCCGACGGTAGGCATTGGTCAGCATCCATATCTTCTTGGCCACCTCCCGCAGTTGCCCCACGGTGGGGTCGGCCATGTCGGCGGTGATCACCAGCAGCAGGGCGCCTCCGTCCTCCGTCCGGACCGTTGCCAGCGCCCCCAGCCAGTTCCCTTCCGCAAATCCCTGTGAGAGCGACTCCTTTAGTTCTGTGCTGTTGTACTGGGGAGGCCATAGGTCCGTCTCTTCAGATTTAGCGGTAAAGGTCTCGTAGACGAGGCCCTGCTCTTTCATGAGGGTATTGAGGGTCTCCTTATCGAGAGCCCCTTTGTTTCTCAGCTCTTCCAGCGCCAGCAGCGCCACAGTATGCAGTTCCTCCGACCAATCGGCGGCCTGTCCGGTATACGCCGTCATTTGGGTAAAGAACGCCTCATCGGTGAGGGGTTCCCCCTCGCCGACCGCTGTATAGTCCCCGCACCCCCCGGCAAAAACAAGTATAGCCAGCAGTCCGCAGAGCAGCAGCGGGTAGATATATCTTATAGGAAAAGCATTTTGTGTATGCATATATCTAAGTATACCCACAGCCATAGGGATATAACAGGGGTTTTTTTTTAAATTTTATATAAAAAAGGTTTTATCATTGTCTAAGTGGTGTATTGATATATAATATAGGCCAGATATGTCAGAAAGTAGAATGGTTAAATGGCGTATTATGTCGAAATTCCATGGGGAATGAGATCGCGCGCCATGCCGGGGGCATGGAAGGACTGATCTTCGGCGGGGCCTCCCTTGCAGGGGATGTCAGGGAAGGAGACCGCACCCGGCTGGGACGCAGGGACAAGGCCTATACGGAACCCGGACGCAGAAAGAAGGCTGGCCGGGTCGTGGGATTGTGTTTTCACCGGACCGAGCTATCTGACCATCACTAACGATTGGATGTAATGCGGGCCATCGGAGGCACGGATGAGTGATACTTGTTGTACATTGGAGGGTTTGTTTGACTGGCTGCTTGCGGAGACAGGGGTAGATTTTTCATGCTACCGGCTCAATACCATGCAGAGGCGCCTCAGTAAGAGGCGCAAGGCACTGGGGCTGGGGTCCGAGGCGGACTATTACGCCCATATTCAGTCCCATCCGGAAGAAGCCGGCGCATTGTTTGAGGAATTCCTGATAGGCGTCACCTCCTTTTTCCGGGATCCCGCCACTTTTTTATATCTTAAAGAGCATGTGCTGCCCGCCCTCTTTGAGAAAGACCCCGAGGAGATACGGCTGTGGGTGCCGGGCTGCTCCACAGGCCCAGAGGTATATTCCTACGGGATCCTTTTGTGTGAATACCGCGACAAAATAGGCAGCGATATCCCGGTGCGCATATTCGCCACCGAACTCAATCCCCGGGCGCTGGCTACGGCCAGGAAAGGAGTCTATACCGAACGGATCCTGGAGACCTTAAGCGCCGACAGACGCGGCCGGTTTTTCACCCCCTACAAGAATGGGTACAGGGTCACCGAGGAATTAAGGCGGATGGTCTGCTTCTCCCGGCACAATCTATTGGCGGATCCCCCCTATGGGCGGATGGACCTGGTGAGCTGCCGCAACCTATTGATCTATCTCAAGCCCGAGGTCCAGTCGCAGGTGATCTCTTTATTCCGGTGCGCCCTCGTGGATGACGGATATCTGGTATTGGGGACCAGCGAACGGGTGGAGGAGATGAACCGGCTCTTTAAGCAGGTGGACCTGAAGAACAAGATATACCAGGCGGCGGCCCATGCCGGACCGGCACGGGAATGGCGCCTTCCCAATAAAACCGAAAAAACGGCGCCGGTGAGTGAGATGCACATACCATCCGAAAAAAAGGAGTGGGAGGGAGAGAAGGA
>ENA-ORCX01000646-ORCX01000646.1-marine-metagenome-genome-assembly--contig:-NODE-646-length-10284-cov-2.500343_pt1 | contig 10284 bp, 9 predicted proteins | sample MGYA00248630_ERZ508518 | MGnify/ENA primary metagenome ERZ508518 (study PRJEB26188, sample SAMN06268768) | marine metagenome | isolation source: Bioluminescent Bay, La Paraguera, Puerto Rico | place...
GCGCGCGCGCCGCGATCGGCGGCGGCCGCCCCGCCGGGTTCAACCAGGGCTGGTTCGTGGATGCCACCGTCCTTGTGGATTGCAGCCCCGAGATGAGCCTTTTCCACAAGGAAAGCTTTGGCCCCGTGGCGCCGATCTGCCGCGTCCGGGATTTCGATGAGGCGATCGCGCATGCGAACAACAGCACTTACGGGCTGGGCGCCAATATCTACACGCGGGACCTGGGCGAGACGGTGCGCGCGACCGAGGAACTCCAGTCCGGGATGGTCTGGGTGAACGCGCCGCTGCTCGACAACGACGCGGGGCCGTTCGGGGGCTCCAAGTTCAGCGGCCTCGGGCGGCAGCTTGGCCCCGAGGGCATCGACACTTTCCGCGAGACCAAGCTGGTCATGATCGATCCGGAATGCGCGCCCCAGGATTTCTGGTGGTTCCCGTATCCGGACGAGGAAATGTTCAAGAAAAACTGATCACCAAAAGATCGGAAGAAAAAAGGAAACCCAACAGATCGGAGGAGAAGACGGAATGGACGACAGAACGATGCAGATGGAGCTCGATCGCCGATTGGCCGAGCTCGAGAAACCGGAAAACCAGGGGGGCGGCCTAAGCTCCGGGGATTGGATTTTCCTTCTTCTGACGGGCGTGATTGGCCCGGCACTTCTTCTGCTGTGGGGGTGGTGACATGAGCGATACTTCACAAGGGGGAGCCCCCGCCGGGATGGATCCGGCCGATGAAACCAACTGGCCGCTGCTCAAATCCGAGCGGACCTGGGGCCAGCTCGAGCTCGGGATCGTCCTCTTGGTTACCGCGACGGCAACCTGGTGTTACATCATCGGCGAATATGTCGGTTACTATCTGAACCTGAAACAGGGCTTCGCCACGATGACGGCGGGCTCGATGATCGGGATGTTCCTGGTCACACTGGCGGTCGTTCCCGCCGCAACGCGCTACGGGATCGACTCCATCGTCGCGGCGCGGCCGCAGTTCGGCAATCGCGGGTGGATCGTCACGGTTTTCCTGCAATACACGTCGATCATTGGCTGGAACTCGCTGCTGATCATTTTCTTTGGCAAATCGGTCGTGCAACTGCTGCTGACAATCGGTGCCGTCGAAGAGGCGAGCGCAGGAATGGTCCAGATCGTGGCGACGCTGATTGCCTGCGCCATCATCTTTGGCGTGCTGCTGAAGGGTAAGACCGGGATCGAGCGGGCCTCGAACATCCTGTTCTTCTTCGTGGTCGGCGTCGGGCTCTGGATGATCTACATCCTGTTTTCCAACCAGTCCGAAGCGATCGCCACGGCCACCCCGGCCTATGCCTCGGGCGATATCCAGTGGGATTACGTCACTGGCATCGAGATCGGCATCGTCAGCCTGCTCAGCTGGTGGCCCTATATCGGCGCCATGGTGCGGGTTGCGCCAAACGCGCATACCGCGGTCAAGCCGGCCATGCTGGGCATGGGCCTGCCGGTTCCCCTGCTGAGCGTGATCGGCCTGGCGGCGATCCTGGCACTGGAGACCTCGGACCCGTCTGCATGGATGGTTCAGCTCGGCGGCAGCTTCTACGGCACGATCGCCCTTCTGTTCGTGATCGCCGCGAACCTGGGGACCGCGATCGTGGGCGTTTATGCCACCGCCGTCGGCCTGAAGAGCGTGCCCGGCGTCGGCAAGATGTCGTGGAAGGTGACGCTGCTGCTGGGCCTGGTTCCAGTGGCCTTCATCGGGGTCGTGCTGCCGGATCTGTTCTTCAACAACTTCGGCACCTTCCTTGCCTTCATCGGGGTGTTCTTCGCGCCGCTCTGCGCCATCCAGATCGTGGATTACTTCCTGCTCCGGGGGCAGCGGCTGAGCGTTCGTGCGCTTTATGACAACTCAGAAGGGTCGGCCTATTCCTACTGGGGCGGGTTCAACCCGGCAGCACTGGCGGGTATGGCGGCGGGCTTCGTCGTCTATGTCTATCTGCTGAACCCGCTGAGCTATGTCTCGCGTTCGCCCTACGAGGTCCTGACCGCCAGTTTGCCGGCCGCCGTTGCCGGCGGCGTGGTCTACTGGATTGTGACCGTAGCCTTGGTCAAGCCCGCGGGCCGCGGGGGGGCCAATTAAGCTATCACTTGGCGCCCGCCGAACGCTCGGCGGGCGCCGACAGCCAGCAGGTGAGGAGAAGCCTGAACAGGTCGCGTGGATCTCGTTGTGGCGTGCTGACGATCCTGCGACGGGTCAACTGGTTTCTCGATACTGACCTGTCACCAGGTCTTTTCCGGTCCAAGAAGTCGCGCAGGTGCTGGCAGACCAATTCGAACCAGTCTCCCCCAGGACAGACACGCTGTCCCTTATCCAGCGCAAAGACCGTGCCATTCGGTGAGAGCGGCGGCGCGGTTGCCCGTCTCAAGCCAAGTTCCTCTGACAAGACCTGTCAGCAGGCCCATTGGGGCCCTGCCCCGCCTCAAACCCGGTTCCTTTGACACTGCCCCCGGGCGACGTCACTCCGGCGGCGTAGCCGAAATCCGCTGCCGGTACTTGGCCAGACGGCCCAAGGCGACACGCCGAAGGGCCACGATGTCGATATCGATCGCGGCAAAGACGCAGCCCGCGTCCAGAACCGCGTCCAACAGTTCGTCATCCGGCGACAGGAAGCCAGCCGGCTTTCCGGCGGCGCGGACGCGCCGGATCGCGTCCGTGATCGCGGCCTTCACCTCGGGGTGCTTCGGATCGCCCGGATGGCCGAGGCTGGCCGCCAGATCCGAGGGGCCGATGAAGATACCGTCGATCCCCGGGGTCGCGGCGATCTCTTCGAGATTGTCCAGCGCCTCGCGGGTTTCGACCTGAACGATCAGGCAGATCTCTTCGCGGGCGCGGGTGAAATAACCCGGGATCGCCCCGAAGCGGTTGGCGCGTACGGCGCCGGCCACGCCGCGCAGCCCCTCGGGCGGATAGGTGACCGCGGCTGCGGCCAGCCGGGCCTCTTCGCCGTTTTGGACGTAAGGCACAAGGATCGTCTGCGCGCCGACATCCAGCATCTTCTTGATTTCGGCCACGTCCAGGCTACGCACCCGCACGACGAGCTGCACCGGGTACGGCGCCATGGCCTGCAGCCCGGCCAGAACCTCGGGCACATCGCGCGGGGAATGTTCGCAATCCAGCACGATCCAGTCATAGCCGCAGCCAGCCAGCATCTCACTGACGGCAGCGTCGCGGATCGCGCTCCACAGGCCCAGTTGCAGCCGGCTCTCGGCAAGCGCGGCCTTGAAGCGGTTCTTGGGGAGGTCCATCACATACCTTTCCGGGCGCGAGCGCACCCTTTTGAATTGATCGGCGTCAGTCGGGGCACGTCCTTCGGAAGGGCGCTGGTATTGTCGTGCTGGAACAGTTCGTTCGCGACGCGGATCTCCATCGTGGCCGAGCCTGGGTGCGGCTGCAAGACCAGGTTCTGGAGCTCCGCTTTCCGGCACTTCAGACCACCCGCCCCGGCCGTCCCTTCATCAGGTCGAGTTCTTCCAACGCCCCCCGAAATTGCGATACCCCCATCAAACCAGTTTTCTCTGACACACCTTGGGCGGAGCCTCCGAAAGCACCCCGCCCGTTTCAAGCCGGATTCGACTGAACGGACCACCGGCACTGCCTGCCCCGAGGCCCTTCGGATTAGCCCGAACCTGCGGCCCGTCGGTCACGACGCGGCGCTTTCGGCTTTGCGGCGCAAGGCGGTGGCGCGGATGTTGCTGAGCGTGTTGCGCGGCGAAATGCTTTCGGCCTCAATGCGGCACTCGATGAGCGCGGGCCCCTCGGCGCGCAGCGCGCGGTCGAGCGTATCGGCGATGTCCTCGGTCCGTTCCAGAATTTCAGAATGAAAGCCATAGGCGCGCGCCAGAACCGCGAAATCGGGATTGACCAGGTCGGTCGCATAAACATGTTCAGGATACTCGCGTTCCTGGTGCATGCGGATCGTCCCGAAGGTGCCATTGTTGACCACGATGATCAGGGGATCCAGCCCGTTCTGCATGATCGTACCCAGCTCTTGCCCGTTCATCTGGAAACAGCCGTCGCCGGCAAAGCAAACCACCCGCCGCTCCGGTGCGGCGAGCTTGGCGGCGACGGCGGCCGGCACGCCATAGCCCATCGCCCCGCTGGTCGGCGCAAGCTGCGTGCGATAACGACGGAACTGGCGATGCTTGTGGATCCAGGCGGAATAGTTCCCGGCCCCATTCGTGATAATCGTGTCCTCATCCAGCCGCTCCTGGAGCGCGGTCATCAGCGCGCCCATGTCCAGTGCGCCGGGCTGCTCTCGCGGTGGCAGAAGCGCCTCGTAGCTGGCGCGGGCCTGCGCCGTCCAGGCCGACCGCGCGGCGCTTTCGGGCAGCGAGCGTTCCGCCAAGGCCTGGGCAAAAGCCGAGATATCGGCGACCACGGGAATATCGGGATAGTACACGCGCCCCAGCTCCCCGCCGTCGGGATAAACATGGGCCAGCACCTGCGGGCTGCGGGGGGGAACCGGCGCGGTGTAGCCCTGCGTGGTCATGTCGCCCAGCCGGGCCCCGATCACCAGCAGCATGTCCGCCTCGCGCACCAGCGATACGACGTCGGGATTTGCCGCAATCCCCAGATCGCCCGCATAGGCGGAATTGGCGTTATCGAAATAATCCTGGCAGCGCAGGGAGGTGACGACAGGCAAGGCGGCACGCTCGGCGAAATCTTCGAAGGCCGCCTTGGCCGCGGTGCTCCAGCCCGCCCCCCCGAGAACACATAGCGGCCGCTCGGCCCGCGCCAGCGCCGCCTGCACGGCATCCACATCCGCCGCCCCGGCCGCCGCCGTGATCTTGCGCGCCGGCGGCAGATCCTCGACCTGCGCCAGTTCCGTCAGGACATCTTCCGGCAGCGCCAGCACCACCGGCCCGGGTCGGCCCGACTGCGCCAGGTGGAAAGCGTGGCTCAGGTGCTCGGGGATACGCTCGGCGCAATCCACCTCGGCCACCCACTTGGCAAAGGGCGCGAACATGTGCCGGAACTCGACCTCCTGAAAGGCCTCCCGCTCCCGGTGCCCCCGGGCGACCTGGCCGATCAGTACGATCATCGGCGTGGAATCCTGGTAAGCGGTGTGAACGCCGATGCTGGCATTGCAGGCGCCTGGGCCGCGTGTCACCACGCAGATGCCCGGCCTGCCGGTCAACTTGGCATGGGCATCAGCCATGTAGGCGGCACCGCCCTCCTGCCTGCAGGAGACGAAGCGCAGCGCCTCCGCCCTGTTGTGAATGGCATCAAGCAGCGCGAGGAAGCTTTCGCCCGGCACGCCGAACAAGGTCGTGGCGCCGTTGGCGATCAGTCCGTCAGCGAGGATTTCTCCACCCCTGCGCGAGGCTTTCTCGGTGGTCTTAACGTGTTGCGTCAAAGGACAATCCTCTCCTCATGGAAACGTTCGTAGGCGGCGGGCCGGGGGCGGTCGACCTCTCCGTCCTCGAGAAGGACGAAGGAATCCGCGCCCTCGGCATCGGCCGGCAGGACCAACAGGCGGACGAAGGCGGTGCGGCAGTCCGGTGCGGCGCGGCCGATCACCGCTTCGCCGGGGCCCTTCTCCAGCCAGGAATCCCCTGGGCGGAGTTGGCGAACGTGGCCGTCGATCTCTGCCTCAAGTTCACCTTCGATCAGCACACGCAAACCGCTCCCAAGGTGCGTGTGGCACGGCGTCTCGACACCCGGTTTCAGATCGACGCGTTCGAAGCGCAGCGCGGCCTCGTTCCGCGTGGCCGCGCGCTCTCCGGGGAGAAGCGGCATGTCGTAGCGCATGAGTTCGGCAAGCCCCCTCGGCACCTCTGCACCCGTCACCTCGGGGCCGTCGATTTCCCACAGGAAATAGCGCCCATCAGGATCGAGCGTGTCGATCCGGCAGGCGCCACGCCCCAGTACGTGCCCCTCGCCCGCCCGCACCGTTTCGGACGCGCCGTCAGCGCGGGTCACCCTCAATGCGCCCCGCCAGGGATAGAGCGCCCGCCAGGGGCCGGCGGCGAGGTCTGCGCGGGTCCTGTCCGCCTTGAAAAGTCGTGCTCTGCCTACCGGCATGGCCGATCTCCTTTACGACAATGTTGCGGGCGCCGAAGCGCGGGATCCGGCGGAAAGACTGCATCTTGCTTCGCCATTGCTACCATTTCTCAACCATTGTACTTTTGGTTCTCATTATGTCTGAATATTGGTGCGCACTCGTGCAACGTTCTACAGAGTTCCAGGGGGTCGTTGCGGCGTCTTGCTTGCACAAGACGGGATGCGCGTTATGTTGCGCGGCAGTCACGGTGCGGTCCGCCTCCCAACCATCAGGAAAAATGAATGCTTGGAGATAGTTCAAAGCCATCAGGTCGCACCAATATCCGGCAGAAGGCGGCCGCGGATCGCGAGGCGATCTACACGACCATCGTAGAGGCAATCCGCAGCGGTGATTTTGCCGAGGGCAGCAAGCTGCCGACCGAGCGCGAACTGTCCGAACAGTTCGGCGCGGCGCGCAATTCGGTGCGCCAGGCGCTTGACACGCTGGTGCGTGAGGGTGCTGTGTCGCGGCAAGTGGGGCGCGGCACCTTCGTGACCGGCCGCGCCGCGACCGACCGCCGCCCGACGCCCCTTGGCATGAACCTGTCGCTTCAGGAGATCCTCGAGGTGCGGGTGCTGCTGGAGCCGCAAATCGCCAACCTGGTGGTGGAGCGTGCCGATGACAGCCATTTCGCCGCGATGGACCGTTGTCTCGACGGCATCCGCGACGCGCGCGACTGGTCCGAATACAAGGAATGGAAATACGAACTGCACCTGACCATGATGCGGGCAACTGGAAACCGCTTCTTGGTGCAGATTTTCGAGGCCATCATTCGTTCGCGGCGCGAAGACCAATGGGGCCGGGCCGGCGACAACGGCATCATCCCCGATGATGTCCGTGCCGCCACCCTGCGCGCCAACGAACAAATCGTTGAGGCGCTCCGCACCGGGCGCACGGACGAGGCCAGCCAAGGGATCCGCCGGTATCTGAACGAGATCCTGGCCTCCGTCCACGGCATCTGAGGGCGACGCGGGCGTCACCCTTGTCGCCGGCCAGCCCCCTGTCATCGGTTCATCCGTTTCTGCAGGCCGCGCCCGATCAGCGTGACGGACAGGGCCGATACCATGATGAACAGTCCCGGAAACAGCGATATCCACGGCGCGAAAAGGATGTAATCCTTGCCTTCCTCCAGGATCGCCCCCCAGTCGGGCGTCGGCGGCTGCACGCCAAGACCGAGGAACCCCAACGCCGCCTGGATCTGCAGCACCAGCGGGAACAGGATCATGTATTGCAGCATGATCAGCGGCATAACGTTGCGCAGGATATGCCGGAACAGGATCGCCCGGCCGGTCAAACCCACCGACCGCGCGGCCTCCACGTAGGTTCGCGAGGTTTCAGTGATCGCGCCGGATCGCGCGATGCGGAAGAATACGGGGATGTACACGATGGATAGCGCCAGCACCAGGTTCGTGATGCTTGGGCCCAACACCCCGCTGATGACGACGCCCAGGATGATCGGCGGAAAGGACAGCACCACGTCGATCGCTCGTCCGGACACCATGTCGGTCAGCCGGCCCGCGAAGCCGGCGATCACGCCAAGCATCCCTCCGAAAAAGGCGGAAATCACCATCGATCCCGCCACGATCGACAGCGTCACCCGCGTGCCGTGGATCGCGCGCGAATAGATGTCGCGGCCCAACTCGTCGGTGCCGAACCAATGCGCCGCGCTGGGAGCCTGCAGCGAGGCGGCAGTGTCGATATCCGTAGGCGACACCCGCGAATAAAGCCCCGGAAACAGCGCGATGGACAGGATAAGCCCGGTCAGCGCGAGCCCCAGCGCGAAGGACGGCTCGCGCCGCATGAAGGTCAGGATGCGCCGCGCGGCGCCGCGCGAGCGGCCCGCGCCCGGGAGGTTCGTATTGGATTGCATCTGTTGCGGTGCCTCGGTGCTCATGCGTCCACCCTCACCCGGGGATCGATCACGTGATAGAGCATGTCGACCAGTAGATTGACGATCAGCGCGCTGAACACGACCATCAGCAGCGCCCCTTGGACCACCGGGTAGTCGCGGGTCTCGATCGCGGTGATCAGCAGCCGCCCCAGCCCCGGCAGCGCGAAGAGCGACTCGATCACCACCACCCCGCCCAGGATCTGGATCAGGATCAACCCCATGAAGGTGACCAGTGCGATCATGATGTTGCGCAGGATGTGCTTTGCGAAAACCACGCGCATCGGCAGGCCCTTGGCCAGCGCCGTGCGCACGTAATCCTCGGAAAAGGCGCCGACCACGCATTGCCGTGTGAACTGGCTGTAGGCCGCGGCCTGCAGCAGCCCCAGCGACAGCATCGGCAGAAGCAGCGTCGACAGGTTGTCCGACAGGTTCTGAAAGGGCGTCCGGTAGATCAGCGGCGGCGACCACGCGAACAGGCTCGACACCGCGATCAGCAGGATCAGCCCCAGCCAGAACACCGGCGCCGACAGCCCCAGGATGTTGAACGCCTGGATCGCGGCATCGACGCGGCGGCCCTCGAACAGCCCCGCGATCAGGCCCAGCGGCACCCCTATGATCGTGGCGAAGGCCAGCGTCATCAGGCCCAGTTGCAGGGTGACCGTGAAGGCCTTGAACACGATCTCCGCCACCGGCTGCCCGCGCACCCAGCTTTGTCCCAGATCGCCCCGGAGAACGCCCCCCAGCCAGTCCAGGTACTGGACATAGAGCGGTTCATTCAGGCCGAAAAACCGGCGCAACGCCTCTTCGGCCTGCGAGCCGCTGCCGCCCGACTGCCCCAGCATCTGCGCCACCACGTCGCCGGGCACGGCCCGCACGATCAGGAACACGGCGATGCTGGAAAGGATCGCGGTCAACAACGAGGCCGCAAGACGTTTTACGAGGTAGGATCCCATGCTTCACTTCCTGTTTCGGGTGCGCGGTCAAGGCGCCGCGCCGCCCGGTGACCGGCCCCCACCGGCGCCACGCGCCGGAAGGAGCCCTGTTCGTGCCAGGCCGCGGGTGCGGCCGGGCGGATGTCACTTTGCGAGTTGGGTCTTGGCCAGGCCGAAATACCAGCCCGTCGGGTGCTGATACAGGTTCTGGACCTTGTCGTTCGCGACGGTCACGATGTCGGCGCTGAACAGCATGATCGTGGGCACCGTGCGGTCGAGGACCTTCTGGAACTCGGTATAGATTGCCTTGCGCTCCGCGGGGTCACTGGTCCTGCGGCCCGCATCCAGCAGCGCCGAGGCCTCGTCGTTGTTCCAGTTCCGGAAATCCGCGCCCTCGGGGCGCTTGTGGAAATGGCGGAAGAACAACATGTTCGGGTCCGGCAGCGTGGGCCAGTCATTGAACGTCAGGCCCATGTTCTTGTTACGGAAATTGTCGATCCAGACCCCCAGGTCCACACGCTTGATGTTCAGCGTGATCCCGATTTCCGAAAGCTGCTCGCGCAGGGTCACGGCGGCCGGGTCCATCCAGTCGTATCCGGCGATCGTCGTGAGATCCATCTCGACGCCGTCGGCATAGCCGGCCTCGGCCATCAGCGCCTTGGCGCGCTCGACATCACGGGTCTGGAATTCCAGCTCTTCCGCCGGAACGCCCCAGTTCTCCTCCATGCCGGCGGGCACGGTGTGGATCACCTTGCCGTAGCCGCCCAGTGCCGCCTGCAGGATCTCTTCCTTGTCCACGGTCAGGGCGATGGCCTGGCGCACGCGGACGTCCTTGAGCGGCCCGTAGTTGGAATCCAGGTCAATCGGCTTCTGGCCGAGCGAGGCCCAACGCTGAACGTTCAGGTGCTCGACCCCGGCAAGCTGCTCGGAGTCCTGCGGCCGGCCCAGCCGTGCGAAGTCGATCCGCTGGTTCTTGAGTGCGACCAGCAGCGCCGCGCTGTTGGGCATGTAGAGGAAGGTGACCCCGTCGAGATAGGGCAGGCCTTCCTGCCAGTAGTCCTCGAAGGCGACCAGCTCCAGAAAACTGTTGGTTTCGTAGGTCGCGATCTTGAACGGCCCGGTGCCGACGCTCTTGCGGTTCAGGGCCGCGCGCGCGCCTTCGTCGTCGAAGGTCCCGACCGGAACCACGGCGCCGTATTTGTTGCCCAGCGTGACCGGAAGCGAGGCGTTCGGCTGTTCCAGGTTGAAGACGACGGTATGGTCGTCAACGACCTCGATGCTGGACACGGTGTTCAGATCGCCGGCGCCGCGCGAGCCGTTGTCCGGGTTGCGGAGATAGTCATAGGAATACTTGACGTCCGCGGCGGTCATGTCCTGGCCGGTGTGGAACTTCACCCCT
>ENA-ORCX01000647-ORCX01000647.1-marine-metagenome-genome-assembly--contig:-NODE-647-length-10283-cov-3.140604_pt1 | contig 10283 bp, 11 predicted proteins | sample MGYA00248630_ERZ508518 | MGnify/ENA primary metagenome ERZ508518 (study PRJEB26188, sample SAMN06268768) | marine metagenome | isolation source: Bioluminescent Bay, La Paraguera, Puerto Rico | place...
TCGTCCAATCACCAAGACATACCTACAGGATGTTGCTGAAGGAGTGAACAATTACCTAGCATACCTAACAAGTATTGGGGCAATCCTTGGCGGCTCATGCTGGCCTGATTCAGACCTCAATACGGTGGCTAATATTCAACTGGGCAAAGTGTATTTCAACTTTGAGTTCACTCCTACCTATCCAGCTCAAACAGTAACTTTCACCTCTATCCTAACTCCGGATTACATCGAAACACTCAACTAATTTGTATAATGTCAGTTGCTGAAAACATTCTTGAAAACTTCAACCTCTTTGTTGATGGGCGTGGTTATGCCGGAAACATAGAAGGACTTACTCTTCCAAATCTCCAGCTGAAGCTAGAAGATTTTCGCGGTGGAGGCATGGACGCTACCGTTGGTATTGAAATGGGAATGGAGAAGCTTGAATCAAGCTTTAGCCTCACCAAAACTGGTGCCGAAGCAATGCGTTTGTTTGGCGTTAGTAAAAATGGTCGAGGTGTTCCTCTCACCGCTCGTGGTTCCATCAAAACTCCTAATGGGAAATTACCAGTCCTGGTCCAAATGGAAGGCACTATTTCAGGCATTGAAACCGATGAATGGAAATCCGGAGAGAAGGTAACAACCAAATACACCGTTCAACTAATTAAATACAAATATACTCTCAACGGTGAACTGATCCACCATATCGATATTCCAAACATGATTCGGATTATTGATGGTGTAGATCAACTGGCAGAAACCCGTTCTAACCTTGGCATGTAAATTATGAATACAGAGATAAAACTAGACTACCCAATTGAAGTTGATGGACAAACCGTTGACACTCTTAAAATGCGACGTGCAAAAGTGTGTGACCAAGAAGTAGCTGATAGACAGCCAACACCCGTACAACAGGAAATAGCACTTTTTTCTAACCTATGTGAAGTAGAACCAGCAGCAATTCGAGAATTGGATCTTCTTGATTACCAAAAAATACAGGAGACATATAAGGGTTTTTTATCACCCAAGAAGAGTTAGACGAAGGCATACTGTCGCTTGCTCATTTTACGTCATGGTCTAAGGCAGAAATCCTCGAGCTATATATCGAGGATTTTTTGCGATACCTGAGCATTATAGCCAAAAACAATGAATCAATGAAGTCTTAAACGTATAAGACTAACTCTATAGGCAATCTCACTGCATACGTTTACAAACAATCCAATCGCAAAGGCAACAAAGGGAGAGGTTATCAGTCCTAAAATCAAGCCAGCCCCTATGCATCCAAGCAGATTGGATTGTTCCGATACATGAATGGTTACGCCCGTCCAAAGCACCATCGTTATTAAAACTATCACGACGGGCCAAAACTTCACAGAACTGTAAACCTTACGAATCATGCTTAAAACAATTGCAACTAGTGTAGTCATAGGTGGAACTATAGGCAAGAGTTATTACCAAGCAACGAGTAAGGCATCTCAACAAGCAAGAACCCTTGGCAGTGCATTCAAGGAAACGAACAAGCAACTGGATGCAACTAAAAGAGTAACCAAGTATAAATCTCTAATTGGAGAACTTACCAAAAAGCAAAAAGCTGCAGGTGGAAGTAATAAGCGATTAGCTGCAGGTTTAGATGCGGTTGAAAAGGAGTACCGAAAGGCCAAAAAAGAAGCTAAATCCTATGGCATCCAAATTGGTGATGTGGTTCGACAACAAAAGAAACTGGAAAAACAATCAAAGCGGCTAAACAAGCAATTAAAAGCACAGAGTCGTGCCAATGCTGCAAAAGGCAAATTCAACGCGATGAAGGGGCAAATGCTCGGTTCTACAGCTGCACTCTATGGAGCTGGTAGATTATTTGGCGATGCTGCAGATCATGAGGAATCAGGCCTCTACCTTCGTAGCGTTTTGAACGCTGACGACAAAGATGCAGCTCTTGGCAAATCCATGAAACATGCCCGAGAATTTGCTAAGAACTCATTGGCTGATGAAAGTGAAATCCTTGAAATCGAATATGGATTCAATTCGGCTGGACTCGATGCAGATATATCGAGAATGGCAACGGAAACGGCACACAAAGTATCTAAAGTAACTAAAGGTGATTCGTCCGTTGTATCTGAAATAATCGGAACTACATTTAATAACTTGGGAGAGTCGCTTGCTGGCACGGACACACAGAAGCTAGAGCAAATTGGCAATATTCTGACAAAGACTCAGCTCAAATACCAGATTCGTGACTTTGCTCAACTTGGTGAGTCCATGAAATATGGTGCATCCGCTGCGGCAAATTATAAGGTTCCTTTAGCTGATACGGCTGCCATAATCGGTCAACTAAACTCAGCAGGTCTCCAAGGCTCTATGGCTGGTACCGCTTTTAACTCAGTTCTTAAAGGTATGGGAAAAGCGTCTGATGAATTGGGATTCTCCATTGTTAGGACTAAAGATGGTCAACTTGATATGATCTCAACCTTGGATAATTTACGCGGCAGCCTTGAGGGATTAGACACAGACCAAAGAGCAGCAACGTTACAAAAGCTATTTGGTGACGATGGAACGAAAGGGATTGTTCCTCTCCTAGATGGATTTGATAAGCTTAAGTCCGGAGTAAAGGAAGTATCTGATGCAAGTGGATCAGGCTTACTGGATGAAGAATACCAACGCTTCGTAAAAAGTACATCAGGACAATTTAAAATGCTTGGGCAGAATGTTGCTATGGTTGGGCGCGTTTTTGTTGAAACGCTCCTACCAGCGGCAAATGCAGTTATCTCCCCTATTGGTAAAGTTGCTGGATGGGTTGTAGGTATGCTACAGAAATTCCCTGTTTTAAGTTGGGCTTTAGGCTCGGTCGCTGCAGGTTTCATTGCTGTAGGAACGGTATTAGGAGTCGCAACAGCAGCAACATGGCTTTTCAATACCGCTGTGGCAGCTAATCCTATAGGGATTGTTACCCTTGCCATAATTGGCGGAGTAGTGGCAATAGGAACCGCAGTATCCTTATTGTGGCGTAATTGGGACAGCGTATGGGGATGGATGAAAGATAAGGCTCTTTGGGTATGGAAACAAATTAAAAGGACTTTTATGTGGAGTCCTATTGGCTTAATTATTCAAGGCTTTGGAAAAGCGTTTTCATGGCTCGAAGAAAGCTCTGAGGGTACCAAGAATAAAGTATCTTTTGTATGGAAAGGTATTAAGACAATATTCAAGTGGACACCAATTGGGATAATCGTTCAAGGATTTCGAAGAGCCTTCAACTGGATCAAGGGACATACTGCATTAATTAAGGAAAAAATCGCTGTAATATGGCGAGGGATAAAAACCGTATTTAGATGGAGTCCTATCGGCTTAGTTGTTCAGGCATTCGGGAAAGCATTCACCTGGATAAAAAACCATTCTGAAGCTATTAAAAAGAAAATAGGAGTAATATGGAGAAGCGTAAAAGCAATATTCAAGTGGACGCCAATTGGAATAATTGTTCAAGGATTTGGAAGAGCTTTCAACTGGATCAGTGAAAATTCTAACGCAATCAAAAACAAAATTTCTGCAACTTGGGAAAAACTAAAATCCATCTTTATATGGAATCCTTCAAACTTCATTATTAAGCATTGGAACAAAGCATTTACATGGATCAAGGAGAGTTCTGAATCCATCAAGGACAAAATAGTTGAAACCTGGGAACACATTAAGACTGTTTTTATATGGAATCCTATTAGCTCAGTTACCCAGAGGTTTGGAAAAACATTCTCTTGGATAAAAGATAAATTCAGCTTTCTAGGTAATGCGATTTCTTCAGTAAGAGAAAAACTAGAAACAGTGTTTTCATGTAGTCCTCTTGATCTAGTCATTAAAGAGTGGGGAAAAGCTTTTAACTGGATAGAATCGAAATTCACAACTCTCGAAAAAACAGTTGGGAAAATTAAGAACATATTTAACAAGGAAGCCACCGAAAACGATTCTCAAAGAACAAACACCAAAATTAAAGATCAATCGGACAGGTGGGAATGGTTGCCATGGAACAGGAAAGAAAAGAAGATACCAGGTCTCAAAGAAACAATGCCTCGATCATCTAACCAATCAGACAATCGCCAGGACAACCGACAAACGACCGTAATTGTTCAAACGAATGATCCTGAAGAGGCAGGTAAAGCCGTATCCAAGGTTATAGATTCAAGTCCAGCTAGCTACGAAATACCTTTGGCCGATACAGCTTTTGCCTAAGCACTTTCCAGTTCGACGGAAATAGACCAGCCGCTATCTCCAAAATTATGAGTCACTTTAACGGCCTTCCAGCTTCCTTTTAGTGGTTTTTTACCGTCTGTAATCTCGATGGGTGAACCGGATGTAATATCAGTCCTACCAGCCATTGAAATACGCCCTGATAGCCCTTTGCGTTGGTATTTTGCCAGTTCAGTCTTTGCTACCTGCTTGGCCGTGAACTCGTTTTCCTGAAGGCCTTTAATTTCAGTTGAGTTCTGGCCAGTTCCCACAGATACCTCTTCGGTTTCAGCCGATTCGGTATCATGGTAATAGGCTTTTACAGTATCGTAGATAACCTTTTCCTTTTGTTTGGTACTATATGTAGACAAGTCGGAGAGCTTCAACTTGATAGTCGGAAGTGTCTTGCCGGTAGCCGTGGAGTTATCACCTTTGACCGCCAAAGTAAGAAGCCCGTAGCTAATCTTGGTTACTACATCATGTTTATCAGCTATTCGGTGTAGAAAGCTAATGTCGCTCTCTGAGGTCTGATCCATGTGTGGCAGGGAAATGCTTTCAGTATCCCCATTAAACTTAGCCTCAAGTCCATGTTCAGATGCAATCGTCTTAGCCACAACACCTAATGTGCCAGGCTCCCATGATCGGGTCTGCTTATCCTGCAAACGCTTATAGGTGGATGACTGAGCAAAAGCGGCTGCAGCAGCTCCTATTTTGATTTTATCTGGTGGCCCATCTGTTTCTACAGAGTCCGAAATATACAGCCCCATATCGGTTAACCCCGTTTCACGGTATCCGAGTTCAACATGCAACTCTGCCCCTACCCCTGGAATTTCGAGACTAGGAGAATCAACCAAATCCAGTTGCAAAGTATCGGCACTCTCACCGTCAGCATCAACGATAGATGCAGATTGAAGGCGGCCCTTGAGCTTGCTGGTGATGTCTTCCCCATTAGCGGTTATGAGATATATTGGTTTCATTTAACTCCAAAGCCTGACAACTTCATTGGTCTGGATTGATTCAACAACAGGTAAAATAATCTGAATACCTGTATCGAAAATAGGCCCTTTATCAGCTAAACCACGATTGGCTTCCAGAACCTTCTCTACCACACCAGACGTAGATCCATAATGCTTATAGCAAATATTGTCTAAGACATCACCTGCCCTGGTAACATAAACCTGATCACTCTTTTCCATCGTCATAGTATTTTAGATCAAGGTTGAAGGTTTGCTTTCTTGGCTCTCCAGTTGGCAAGAATCCGCTCTGAGTTTCTTTAACTGAGATAATGACCCATCGCCCAAGACTGCGGCCTGAATAGTCGACAGTAGTATAAGGGATGGCTTTGTCAGCGGCAGCTCTAAGCGACTTAAGTTGCCCAAGACCTCCCTTGTATGCCGGAAACACTACCCCCTTTAGTGATATGGTCTCTGACTCTTTACCAGTGAATTGGAGGTAAGGGGTCGTTCCAATGCGTTTTTGCTCTGACCATTGGTAAGACGCAGAACGCGATAGCTCATCATATGCGGCAGTGGAAATATCAAACTCAAACCCATTGCCATTATTTTCCATCCTCAAAAGTGGCATGAGGCGATGATACAAAAGCAAGCTTCATTCAGATAGTGCTAGGATGTTATATATACGGTCTGTTTTAAACACATAAAAAAAGGTGTTGGAATTATATCCAACACCTTAAATAAAAAAGAAATCAGTAAAACCAATAATTGATCGTATGGAGATACCGTAATCTATTAGTGCACCAAGAGAACGTTATGTGACACATAATCTCTAATCATAAGTCCTGTATTAGGTCCCCCCTTTATCAAGCGTAGCTGACACAGACCAGTTCCTAGCAGTGTATCCACGTATATTACCTCCAGATATGGACACGAGCCAATAATATAAGATGAAACCACTACTGATTTTGAATCATTAGAATGAATTACAACCTCACCAGTAAAGCAGCTAGCACAGTCAAACTCTTCATCTCCTCTTAAACCACCAAATTCAGTATGCTTTACCGTAATCTTGATATTATCACCAGTAATAGATGCCATCTGATCTGAGGATAATTGCTTTACACCTTGGAGAATATCATCAGTTGCCAAACCTCTTGATTCGGCTGCATTTAAAGACATGGCTAGCAGAAAGCCAAGAACAGTTAATATTTTGTGTTTCATAAGTATGTATAGGCCTTTGTTAATATATAAGGCACTGATAAACCTTAATGAATCTCAGTATCAACTGTCAATATTATACAATAACGATATATTGAACTGGTTTTACAAACCTCCCGTTCCCGAGAAAAGACCATTAGGATTGTTTTCCATCCTCAAAAGTGGCATACTAAAATCATACGATAACTGTTTGCTCCCATACAGTGCTAGAATGTTACCGATATGCCCTCATTTTTGTGAGAAAGACCTTCAAAAACTTGACACTAAGCTGACTCTATTTTATTTATAATCTCGCAAACAACAACAGACAATACACTTACAGAATCAAGACTGGTGCCCGTTCGGCTCCACCAATTTCCACAGTCCAGACTTTTTCGGAAGATGCTTTTAAGCATCTTTTTTTGTGCCTGGAAACAAACAGACTATACTAAAACAAAAGTTTGCTATAATTGTTGCTGTTGATGAACCAACCTATACCACTCAAAGCCAAATCCACAACAAAAGAGATACGCGAGCGTTTTGATAACGATGTAGACCGTTTCTCGAATCTGGAAACGGGCCAAACAGCCACAATTGATGCTCCTCTGACTATGGAGCTAATCACGCAGGCCGCTATTGCGACAACTCCGAATATCGAAAGGGTTCTGGACATCGGATGTGGAGCGGGCAACAACACGTTAAAGCTGCTCCAGAATTCTGAGAACGATTTTGATTGCGATTTGAATGATCTAAGCCTCCCTATGCTCCGACGTGCCCAGGAGCGTATATCCAAAGAGACAAACGGCAGAGTCACTCTACATCAGGGAGATATTCGAGATGTTCAACTGGAAGAAGAGTCATACGATGTCATCCTAGCAGCGGCGGTATTACACCACCTAAGAGAAGATGCAGATTGGGAAAAAGTGTTCTCTAAGATTTACCATCTTATAAAACCAGGCGGTTCCTTTTGGGTAACCGATTACATAGCTCATGATAATCCACAAGTTCAGTCTTTGATGCGACAACGTTACAGTGATTACTTAGTTAGCACTGGTGGCACTGAATATCGTGACAAAGTGTTTTCTTATACAGAAAAAGAAGATTCTCCTCGCTCAGTCACCTATCAAATTGAATTACTCAAAAAGGTAGGATTCAAACATGTAGACTTACTTCACAAAAATTCCTGTTTTGCTGCATTTGGCGGAGTTAAATAGCTCCATAAAAAAACAAAGCAATAAAGATAAAAACAAGGAACCATTAAGAACTGTTTGACATATAAACGACTCCACACATGTTTTCAGACTTCCCACGAAATGGGAAACAAACCATTCAAACTTATACTTACAATGTCTGAAACACCAATAAGAACTAGCGGTGGTAAAAACAAAATAGCAGCTGCTTTGCTAGCCATTTTCCTTGGAAGCCTGGGAATTCACCGCTTCTACTTGAAGCAACTTCGTGGAATATTCTACCTTCTATTCTTCTGGACAGGAATCCCAGGCATCGTTGCCTTGATCGAAGGTATTCTATTCCTTCTCATGGATGACGCCAAGTGGGACGCTAAATACAATCAGTAGCACCTAATACAGTTTATGATTCGACCAAAGCATTGGGAATACCCGGTGCTTTTTTTTGCGTCTAAAAACGAATCTTAAAACAAAAATAATTTCTTGTTTTCTATAGCTTCTTTAAAATAAGATTCATCCCAGATTGTCCTAAAACAATCAAACTAAACTAACCATTAGTTCTTTCACAAAATACCTAACTCAAAAAATGAACCTATCAAAGAAATACCTATATCCACTATTGTTAATATTCCTGCCGCCCGCGCTATCTGCGGAGGTTGATTTCAGCAAAGCAATAGAGACAGCGTTGCAAGCCAAAGGGTACCAAGCAATTCAATATTCAACCCATACAGAAGTCTTCGAAAAGGATAAACTTCTAGTATCTCAAGACCTCACTCTTGAACGAACAAAACAAGAGAATGGTGTAGAATGGCTAGAAACAGAAAGCTCTTTAAAGGGCGATAAAGAAGAAATAATCTCCATAGGCTTCAACATTAAGGAAGCACCGGAAGAACTGCTCAGTGGTTACCAAAATCCACACCTGGTAAAGAAGGAAGAGATTGCCAGTATTCCGTGTGAACACTGGCAAGTAACAGACGAAGAAGATGAGGATTGTATTATAGATGTTTGGATCAAGGAGGAGAACAATCAATTGCACATGATTCAAATCCCCCTCGAGGAATCCAACTTAGCCTACTCCTGCAAACTGAAACTACAAATATTCTACAGAGAGCATGACTCCATTCCCCTACCCTATAAGACAGAATTGGAAGGAACAGGAAAAAGCTTTTTCTATAAGAGATTCCTGAAAATATCTACCGTTTACAACAACTGGAAAAGATTCTCTACAGAAGAAAATTAACCATTTACCAAAGAAAGCACCGAGAATTACTCGGTGCTTTCTATATAAAAATGACTTTATTTAAAAAGCATACTTGCCTTTTTCTGAAGACTTCTTTTTCTTCTAGCCTTCGTTAGAAAACGGGCCAATAGCTCAGCGGTTAGAGCAGGGGACTCATAATCCCTTGGTCGGGGGTTCAAATCCCTCTTGGCCCACCATTTAAGTTTTTATGTCACCGCTACTTCCTAGCGGTTTTTTTGTGCCTGATAGTAAATAAAGATATCTAAAAAGCTAGTTACCCTCCCCTATGCTTCCTTTTAGCTTTTAGACGTCTTAATTGATATCTCCTCTTTTCCCATTCATCCTTAGCACTTTTATATTGCTTCACGCGGCTCGGCACAAAAAACATATCTGGCAGCAATAAGCTGATTGTCGGAGCTTACTTCCACTAATCCCACCCAAAATTGTCCATCAAAAATGCCTGAATGAGTCAATAAATCAGCAAAACAAGATTTTCGAGTTTTTAGGCTTTTCACGACCTCAAGACTTCTTTAACCAATGAGCATGGCTAAAAAAGAAACCTTCGTAACCCTAAATACCAATCGCGGTAGCATTAAGTTGAAACTGATGCCAAGCGTCGCTCCCAAGACTTGTGAAAACTTTGTCGGCTTAGCCGAAAAAGGTTATTACAATGGCGTAATTTTCCACCGTGTAATTCCTGACTTCATGATTCAGGGCGGCGACCCAACAGGCACTGGCCGTGGTGGGGAATCCATTTGGGGTCATAATTTTGAAGATGAATGCGCACCAGTAGTTTCTTTCAGCAAGAAGGGTATTTTGGCTATGGCCAATGCCGGGCCTAACACCAACGGAAGCCAATTCTTCATCACTACAGCAGCGACTCCTTGGTTGAATGGCCGTCACACCATTTTCGGTGAGGTCGTTGAAGGTTACGACATCGTAGACGCCATCCAAAATGCTCCTCGCAACGGAATGGACAAGCCTGATGAAGATCAGGTGATTGAATCCGCTGTAGTTGAAGTTGTAGAAGACTAATTTTACGTCTCATGGAGTATACGGAAGAACATTTCAGTTATTCCGAAGGTTCCACTACGCTACACACTTTTCCCGCGACAGATCCGAATGCACCAAGCATAATTGCTTTGCATGGATTCACTGGTCTCGGTTCCGACTTTGCCCCGTGTGCAAATGCTGCACATGGGGCTTTTTCGTGGATATGCCCTGACCTTCCGGGACATGGTAATCACGAAACCTCAATTCCCTATTTTGCAGCCGTATACACGCTTCTAAATACTCTTATAAAAAACCATCCCAAGGCCCATCTACTGGGTTACTCGATGGGTGCACGGCTCGCCCTCAACTATGCACTGGATCACCCTTCGGCAGATATATTGCATCTTCACCTGATTAGCGGAACAGCCGGAATAGAGAAAGACACAGATCGCTCTCAACGTTGGCAAAACGACCATAAACTAGCCCAGCATATAGAGAAAATCGGTTTAAAGCCATTTTTAG
>ENA-ORCX01000650-ORCX01000650.1-marine-metagenome-genome-assembly--contig:-NODE-650-length-10261-cov-3.140613_pt1 | contig 10261 bp, 8 predicted proteins | sample MGYA00248630_ERZ508518 | MGnify/ENA primary metagenome ERZ508518 (study PRJEB26188, sample SAMN06268768) | marine metagenome | isolation source: Bioluminescent Bay, La Paraguera, Puerto Rico | place...
AATCCAAGAGCCGGGGGAGCGATAACGAAAGCGTCCACCGGGACCGGTTCCAGTCTGAGATCGACTGGATGGAAGAGCGGTACGGAGACGTGTTGAAGCGCGATCCCTATTACAATATCAATCTCACCCGGGACAGCGCCCTGTACCGGGTGGAGACCGACCCCTGGGAAGGGGTGGACTGATGGGTATCAGGGCCAGCGTCATCATCCCCAACTGGAACGGGGCACAGTACCTCCCCGGGTGCCTGGACAGCCTCTGGGACCAGGCCGCCCCGGATACCGAGATCATCGTGGTGGACAACGGCTCCGCCGACGAGAGCATGGAGATCCTCGGGAGATACCCCGGTATCCGCGTCATCCGCAATGAAGAAAACCGTGGCTTTGCCGCCGCCGTCAACCAGGGCCTTGCGGCCATGGAGGGCGAGTACGCCGTCCTGCTCAATAACGATACCATCGTCCAGAAACACTGGCTGAAACATTTGCTCAAGGAGATGGACGAGCACCCCGCCGCCTTCTCCGCCGCCAGTCTCATGTTGCGGATGGACGATACCGGCATCGTGGACGACGCCGGGGACAATTACACCGTCCTGGGCTGGGGGTACAAGCGCCGGGACGGCAAACCCGCTTCCCGTGAGACAAAGGGCCGCAATGTGTTCTCGGCCTGCGGGGGGGGCGCTATCTACCGCAGGGAGATGCTTAAGCGGATCGGCGGACTGGACGAGGCCTTCTTCGCCTATATGGAGGATATGGACCTGGGATGGCGGGCCTTGTCCGCCGGATGGGTCAACCGCTACTGCCCCGAGGCGCAGGTGCTGCATATCGGCAGCGCCACCTCCGGCAGCAAATACAATGACTTCAAGGTGCGGCTGGCCGCCCGCAACAACCTGTATATCCTATACAAAAACATGCCCTTGTGGCTCTCGGTCCTGCTCCTGCCCTTTTTGGGGCTCGGGTTTCTCATCAAATGGCTGTTCTTTACCGCCAAGGGTTTCGGCAGGGCCTACCGGCAGGGATGGCGGGAGGGTTGGGCCACCTTCAGGAAATTGACGCGCCATACCGGCGGGTTCCGCAATATAGGCAACCACCTGCGGGTACTGGGCCGTATGATCGCGGGGACCGCGGAGTATGTTATTCAGAAATTAACCAGGTGAGGTCCCTATTTTGGATGTATCGATCGTATTTGTGAATTACAAGACCCCGGAGATGACCGTACGGGCGATCCGCTCGGTGATGGCCTCCGCTGCGGGGCTTGCCTATGAGGTCATCGTGGTGGACAATGGCTCCGGGGACGGCAGCGCCGCAGTGATCGGAGAGGCCTGCCCGGAGGTGAAGCTCATAGAGAGCGAAGAAAACCTGGGATTCTCCGGGGGAAACAATCTCGCGCTGAAGGAAGCCGCGGGACGCTATCTATTGCTGGTGAATACCGATATCGTCGTCCATGACGACGCGATCGCAAAGAGCGTGGCCTATATGGACGGGCATCCCGACGCCGGAATCCTGGGGGCGCAGGTGCTGCTGCCGGACGGGAGACTGGACCACGCCTGCCACAGGGGATTCCCCACGCCTAAGGCGTCGCTGTACTATTTTTCGGGATTGTCCCGCCGCCACCCCGGTGATCCCAAGTACACGGGGTATACGCTGAGCCATCTACCCCAAGATACGACCCACCCCGTGGATACGGTGATGGGGGCCTATATGATGATCCGGCGCGAAGTGATGGAGCAGATCGGTCTATTGGACGAGGACTACTTCATGTACAGCGAGGATGTGGACTACTGCTACCGGGCCAAGGCGGCCGGGTGGGAGGTCATATACTACCATGAAGCGGCGGCCACCCACTATAAATACGGGAGCAGGGGCAAACGCCGGAAAAAGACCATCGGGGACTTTTATGACTCTATGTGGATATTTTACCAAAAACATTATAAAGTAGTATATCCACTCCCGGTGACGATTGTGGTATACTTAGGAATAAGAATCAAAAAAATGGCTGCCATGCTCGACAACTTGTGTAAGTCCGGCAGGCAGACTTATCATAATGGGGGTTCAAGATGAAAATCAGTGTGTTTGGGACAGGCTATGTGGGCCTCGTCACAGGGGTCTGCCTCGCCGATTTCGGACTCAATGTCACCTGTGTGGATGTGATTCCCGAAAAAATAAAGATGCTGAAAAAAGGAAAATCTCCTATCTACGAGCCAGGTATCGAAGTCTATCTGGAGCGCAATATCAAGAACAACCGCATATCGTTTTCGCTCGACGGCCAGAAGGCCATCGAGGACGCCGATGTGATCTTCATCGCCGTGGGCACGCCCCCTGCGGACAACGGGGAGGCCGATCTCACCTATGTCTACCAGGTGGCCGAGGAGGTGGGCCGCTACATGGACGGGTACAAAGTGGTGGTGGACAAGAGCACCGTGCCCATCGGCACCGGGCAGAAGGTCAAGGCCATGATCCGGGAGCAGCTCGATAAACGGGGGGTGACACACCCCTTTGACGTGGTGTCCAATCCCGAGTTTTTGCGGGAGGGAAAGGCCTTGCAGGATTTCACCCATCCCGACCGGGTGGTGATCGGGGCCGAGAGCGACGAGGCCGTCGATATGATGAAACACGTGTACCGGCCGCTCTTTCTCAATGAGACTCCCTTCGTCGTCACCAATATAGAGACGGCGGAGATGATCAAATACGCCTCCAACGCTTTCCTGGCGGCCAAGATCACCTTTATCAACGAGATCGCCAATCTGTGCGAGGCGGTGGGCGCCGACGTACAGCAGGTGGCCAAGGCCATGGGCCGGGACGGGCGGATCAGTCCCAAATTCTTACACGCGGGACCCGGGTACGGGGGAAGCTGTTTCCCCAAGGATACCAAGGCCCTGGCCCAGATCGGGCGGCAGTATGGCACGCCCCAGACATTGGTGGAGACGGCCATCGCCGCCAACGAGTCCCAGAAAAAGCGAATGGTCGATAAGATACGCGCCGCCGTGGGGGAGCTCTCCGGCAAGACCATCGGGGTATTGGGGCTGGCGTTCAAGCCCGAGACCGACGATATGCGGGAGGCGCCGTCGCTCACCATCGTCCAGGGGCTCATAGAGGCGGGCGCACATGTGCAGGCATACGATCCCCAGAGCATGGCGGAGGCAAAGGGGTATTTCGGAGAGAATAAGGCCCTTGCGTATACCGAAGACGCCTACGCGGTGGCCAAGGGAGCCGATGCGGTGGTGCTCATCACCGAGTGGCATGAATTTCGAAACATGGACCTGAACCGATTGAAGGCCGATGCTAAAGAGGCCGTACTCATCGACCTCAGAAATATATACACCGGGCAGGAAGCCCGGGCCGCGGGGTTTCGCTACATCTGCGTGGGGCAAGCGGAGGATACGCAATGAATGTTTTACTGATGGGCGCCAGGGGGCAGCTGGGGGTGGACCTCACGGCCGCTCTCTCACCTGAGCACGCCGTGACGGCATGGGATGTGACCGAACTGGACATCACCGATCTGGATGCGGTGATCCGGGCTGTGCGCGCACAGAAACCCGATCTGATCCTCAATGCCGCCGCCTATACCGATGTGGACGGGTGCGAGTCCCACCAGGAGCTGGCCTATCGGGTCAACGCCATAGGACCTCGAAATCTCGCCATCGGCGCGCTGGAGACCGACGCGAGCCTCCTGCATATATCCACCGACTTTGTGTTTGACGGAGAAACGGATACCCCGTATCTGGAATTTGACCCGGTCAATCCCCAGAGCGTTTACGGCAAGTCCAAGCTCGCGGGAGAGCAGGCTATCCGGGAGATCAGTCCCCGGCACTATATCCTGCGAACCGCCTGGCTCTACGGCCATAACGGTCACAATTTCGTCAAGACCATGCTGCGTCTGGCCGGTGAGCGGGATAGTATATCGGTGGTGAACGACCAGGTGGGCACCCCCACCACCACCGCCGATCTGATCGAGGCCATCAAGGCGGTCATGGGCTCGGGGGCCTACGGCACCTACCACGCCACCTGCGAAGGGGCGTGTTCCTGGTATGATTTCGCAGTGGCGATATTTGACTATGCGGGGGTATCTGTGAAGGTCGAACCGACGAGCACCGAGGCCCTCGGGCGGCCCGCCAAACGGCCCGCTTACTCGGTTTTAGCCAATTTTATGCTCGAAAACCAGCTGCATGTGAGCCTGCGGGACTGGGAGAGCGCTCTTTGCGCATATATGAAGAATTCATGAATGTTTTCTTACAAGGGTATCGGGGATAAAATATATTGTTATAATGGATAACACACTTTGTGTGCCTGGAGGGGAGTGAGCGGGTTGATCAAACGGAACCAACGGGTTTTTAATGTCGGCCAGATCGTACTGGACGGGCTGGTCGTATGCGGCGCCTTCGCGCTTGCCTATTATCTCAAGTTTGAGAGCGGCTTGTTCGCCGAGGAGTGGCATCTGTCCCTCACCCAGTACATCCAGAACCTGGCGATCGCGCTTCCGGCCCTGCTGGTGATCTTCTATACGAGAGGCCTCTATGACAGCGCCAGGAAACGGACGCTCTTTCGGGAGATCGCGAGTATCACATTCAGCACCCTGATCCTGGGGCTCTTGATATTGAGCCTGCTCTTTGTGATCAAGCAGATCCATATCTCCCGTGAGTTCATCGTACTCTTCTTCCTATTCGTCGTACTCTTTATCTCCCTGGAGCGTACCATACTGCGGGTATGGCTCCGGCACATCCGCAGCCGCGGGTACAACGCGCGCCATGTCCTGGTAGTAGGCGGGGGCGAGCTGGGCCGCAGCTATATCGAGGAGATACAGGCGCTCCCCTATCTGGGGTATCACGCCATCGGGTTTCTGGACGACGATCCCAAAAAGCAGGAGACCGAGTACAAGAGCGTCCCGGTGATCGGCACCCTGGACGCCCTGGAGGACGTGCTCAGCATGCATCCCCTGGACGAGGTGATCATCGCCCTGCCCCTGCAGGCCTATGACCGGCTCTCTAGGATCATCGCGGACTGTGAAAAGCACGGGGTCAAATCCATGATCATCCCCGATTATCTGCGGTATGTGCCGGCCCGGCCGGATTTCGACGAGCTGGGGGACCTGTATCTGATCAATACCCGGTATGTCCCCCTGGACAATATTTTCAACCAGATCGTAAAGCGCGTATTTGATATCGCGGTGTCTCTGGTGGCCATCGTGGTGACATCTCCCATCATGCTGGTGAGCGCGGTCCTGATCAAGTGCGGCTCTCCGGGACCGGTGATCTTGAGACAGCGGCGGGTGGGATACAACCGCAAGGAGTTCATCATCTATAAATTCCGTACCATGGTCCATCAGGCCCAGCGTCATTCCGATACCAAGTGGACCACCAGGGAGGACGACCGGCGCACCAAAATAGGCGCTTTCTTGCGGCGGACCAGCCTGGATGAGCTCCCCAATCTTTTCAATATACTGATCGGCGACATGAGTATCGTGGGGCCCCGCCCTGAGCGGCCTTTCTTCGTGGAGCAGTTCAAGGAGCAGATCCCCAAATACATGGTCAAGCACCAGGTGCGCCCGGGGCTGACCGGCTGGGCCCAGGTCCACGGCTGGAGGGGGGATACCTCCATATCCGAGCGGATCCGCCACGATATTTACTATATCGAGAACTGGAGCCTGCTGCTGGATATACGGATCATGTTTATGACATTCTTTAAGGGTTTTGTCAATAAAAACGCATATTGAGAAAATGATAAACTTGACATATATTGTCCAGGGGTTATAATCTTACGGTATTGTCTTTAGTGAAGACGAGGAGGAAACTATGGCTACAAAAAATAAAAATCCGAAGGGACAGGGCGGCGGAATGTCCAGTGAGGATACGGGTAAGTTCTTTGCGTCTATCAAGAATGGCTGGCGGAAAATGCGCGGGGGGCAGAAAGTCGCCATCATATGCGCGGCGGCATTCCTGGTGCTGATCGGCACCGGCGTATGGTACTATACCTCCGTCATCGCCAATCCGGAAAAGACGCTGGGTACGAAAAGTCCTTTTTCAACCGATCCCGGGACCAAAGAAGTGGTTGGGACGGGTAATTCCATCGATGAGCTTAACAAATGGAGGGCGGACGAATTCTACGACGAAAACATCATCAATTTTGTGCTGCTGGGATTTGACACCAATGACGAGCGGCGCGATATGAGTGACAAGGGCTGGGGCGAGGGATTCGCCGGCGCCCGGCCCGACAGCATCCGGGTGATCAAGATCGATCTGGATGATTATACGTCGGCTGTCATCAGCATTCCCCGGGACACCTATATCGAGATCGCCGATACCGGCAGCAAGGATAAAATCAACGCCTCCTATATGTACGGTCGGATAGCGGCCCATCAGCAGGGGATCACCGATGAGGAAGAGATCAACAAGATGGGCCTTGAGTATGTGATGAAGACCATCAGCAATGTGCTGGGCGGCGTGCCCATGCACTATTACATGGCCGTCGACTTTGATACCGTGGTCAACTTCGTGGATGCCATCGGCGGGGTGCGCTACGATGTGGATATCGAGGTCAGACACCCCGATACCGGGGAGCTGATGCTGGAAAAGGGCATGCAGGTCTTAAACGGCACCCAGGCGTTCATCTACCTGCAGGACCGTGTGAATACCGCCGGCGGGGATATGGGACGGACGCACAATCATACCATGTTTATGAAGGCCATGATGAAGCAGCTCGTGGATAACGGGAAGCTGATGGAGGCCTTGAAATTCGTCATATTCGATGACAGTATGGGTACGATTTCGACCAATATGTCTGTGGACCAGATCATGTCCGCGGGGTTTATCGCCAAGGAATTGAACCTCACCGATATCAATCCCTTCTCACTGGAATGTCGCAATGATTCGATGAATGGGACCTCTTACGTGGTCATGGACCAGAAAAAGCGAAGCGAACTCATCAAGAAGGTGTTTGGTTACGACTTCCCAGTGCAGGAGCAGGAGCACCTGGAAGACACGGTGCCGAACCCCCCGACCAACTTTACGGCGACTGTCACGTCCGACGGCGTCGTGCTGGACTGGAATGCCGGCGATGTCCACAATAGGGCCTACAATGTATTCCGCAACGGAACCAAGATCGCCGATCAGATCACCGAGGATATGTTCCTGGATTCGAATGCCCCGTCGGGTGCGCTGACCTACGAGGTCCAGGCGGTGAACTATAGCGCCGTATCTACCAAGGTCTCGACGACCACACAGTCAGGTCCCGCGATGCCTACCAACCTGAAGGCCAGCTACGACGCCGCCAGCAATACCGTACACCTGACCTGGGATTATTCCGGTGACCGGGCTACTTTTAGTGTGTATAAGAGCGATGGAAATGGCGGCGGCAGACTCCTGGACCGTAGAATTCCCCACCATAGCTATGATGACTCGAATGTGGCCATCGGCAGGACATATACCTATCGTGTGGTAGCGGTTGATTCCAATCAGACCGAATCCGCGGCGGCGACCGTGCAGATCGAGATAAATGGGCAGGCAACCCCGACGCCGACGCCGAGCCCGACGGTAACGCCCACGGTGACACCTACGGCGACGCCCACGGCAACGCCCACGGCAACGCCCACCGCAACGCCCACCGCGACACCCACCGCGACGCCCACGGCGACACCCACGGCCACACCCACGGCAACGCCTACGGCGACACCCACGGCAACGCCTACCGCAACGCCCACACCAGTTACATGAGGCGCGGGCTAATTTGTGATTTGGACGACAGGCACCCCCTTCTCGGGGGTGTTTTTTTTTGAGGGCGGTTCTATGAGTGGCTCCGTCTGCCCCTGACCGCTGGTGATACGACTTCATATATGATACCCCCAACGTTTCCCAACGCTCCACAATGCTTTTCAAACTGGAGGGGGGACTGTTCCAGCGTGTCCCTTTTTGGAATACTATGGTATACTTTGAACATATATAGACTACCATGACTGCCAACAGGAGTAACTATGAGCAATGTGTTTTCTTCCATAAAAAATGCCTGGAGCAAGCTCGGCAAGGGCAGAAAAGTGATCTTGATCGTGTCGGCACTGGTCCTGGTACTGATTGCTTCGGGGGGCGTATACCTGATGGTCCACACCGGGCAGCCCGCCGATGTGGCGTCGGTCACCCCGTCACCGACACCTGCGCCGACACTCTTGATCAAGCCCACACCCATACCACGGCCGGAGGCGCCTACCGGATTTATCGCCCAATACACCGGGCACAGCATCATCCTGAATTGGAACGCCGGAGAGGATGATGTTACCTATACCATCTGGCGCAGCGGTGAACTGATCACAATGGATCAGACTGAGAATTTTTTTATAGATGAAGAATACAATCAAGACAATACATACGCGATTATGGCAGGCCAGGACGGCAATGTGTCCGAGTCTGTCCCCCTGCGCGTCCATGTGGACCCGCCTGCGCCGACAGATCTCAATGCTTCATTTGACATAGAGACCAAGGCGGTACACTTGAGCTGGGACTGTGCCGGCAACGACTGCACGTTCATCGTCTGTGCTAAGCGCGGCGGCCAATCCGATCCAGCCTATATCATAGAGGATATATCCGACACGTCCTATATTGACGCGGAGGCGGACTATGACACCGCCTATACCTACAGTGTAACGGCGGTGGACCCCCGGAGCATTATATCCGAGCCTGTGGATATTGACATCAAGACCGACCCTAGGCCCATCCCGGAATACACCCTGACAATGGCGATCCAGGATTTCGTGGTCGGCGGAGAAAGGGGGACGGTGGAGCCGGATAAATCTTCGCATGTGTATCAAGAAGGGACGGTCGTCAATATAGTCGCCCATCCTGATACAGGGTACTTTTTCGACCATTGGGAAATGACTGGAGCAGGGATTATTGCCGATAGCCAGAGTTCGCATACCACTGTAACGTTGACGGGAGACTGTACGGTAACTGCTTTTTTCAGTGTGTGGGCCTACGCGGTTTATGTCGACGTCTTCCCCTGGGGCAGCGGAAACGTGTATTGCAATGATATGTCGGCGAGATACACATATGGCGAGGAAGTGAAATTGAGTGCCGAGCCCGCCGAGGGATATGAATTCAATTATTGGTCCGGCGCACCGTCGATGGCGAACAATTACGACCGCTACCTGCACTTCACCATGCCGGATCGCGATGTATATCTCACGGCCTATTTCCGAGAAGAATACAGTTTCGGATCAGACTACGATTTCGATTATGAATATGATTACGACTATGACTGGGAACCATTATGGTAGCCGGAACGGGACACCCCGCGGGGTGTCCCCTTTTTTCTGTCCCCTCACTATACTTTCCCATGAAAAGGCGCCGGCGCATATGGTATGATGAAATCATATCTGAAAGGATGATCCTATGCCTGTGTATCTGGATGTGGGGGAACGGCTGGACGATCTGATGCTGGGTGGGTACAAGATCATACAGCACCCCAAGCGGTTCTGCTTCAGTATGGACCCGGTGCTGCTGTCCTCTTTTGTGAATATAAAGTCCGGTGAGCGGGTCATAGACCTGGGTGCGGGCAACGGCATACTGCCGCTGCTGCTGGCGGGCAAGAGCGAGGCGGCACAGATCACAGGCATCGAGATACAGGCGGAGCTCGCCTGGATGGCCAAGCGCAGTGTCAAGCTCAATGGCCTCGAGGAACGGGTGCGGATCGTCCCCGGCGATCTCAGGGATCCGGGGATCCTGGAGGCAAGCGCGTGGGACGTGGTGGTCTCCAATCCCCCCTACCGGCGGCGGGGCTCCGGGAAGGTGAATCCCTACTCGGGGAAGGCCATCGCCCACCATGAGATCACCTGCACCCTCCACGATGTGGCGGCCGCCGCGGGGAGGCTTTTAAAGAACAAGGGACGGTTCGCCATCGTGTACCGCCCGGCCCGGCTCAATGAGCTGCTCGCCGAGATGGACGGGGCGGGGATCGCCCCCAAGCGGGGCCGGATGGTGTATCCCCATATGGGCGATCCAGCCAATCTGGTGCTGGTGGAAGGGGTCAAGGGCGGCGGGCCGGATATGGAATGGGCGGCTCCCCTGATCGTATACAGGGATAAACAGGGACACTATACCGAAGAGACCCTAGGGATGTACGGCATGGACGCGGCCCGGGGCGGATGAACGTCCCGGATATAGGAGGAAGATATGGGCCAGGACCAGCAGGGATGCATATATCTGTGCGCCACCCCCATCGGCAATCTGGAGGACGTGACCCTACGGGTGCTGCGCATTCTCCGGGAGGCGGACATAGTGGCGGCGGAG
>ENA-ORCX01000654-ORCX01000654.1-marine-metagenome-genome-assembly--contig:-NODE-654-length-10223-cov-2.619850_pt1 | contig 10223 bp, 8 predicted proteins | sample MGYA00248630_ERZ508518 | MGnify/ENA primary metagenome ERZ508518 (study PRJEB26188, sample SAMN06268768) | marine metagenome | isolation source: Bioluminescent Bay, La Paraguera, Puerto Rico | place...
CCGGTCAGGAGCGTGAAGACCCCCAGTGTGCTGAATACGATGGAGGACAGCAGCGGGTACAGCATCAACCGGAAATTGATGTGGCGGCGCAGCTTAAATGTCAGATACGCCACCATGAATAGGGCCGTGATGACCTCCAGGGCCACGGCTTGCCGAAAGGGGATCACCAGGGGCCAGAGGGCCATGCAAAACACAGCGTACCCGAATCCGCTGGACGCCTGGATAAAGCTGCCTCCCAGGGCGATGAGGGTCACATACAGATACTCCATTTTTTATCCTTAATCAAACACAGGACGTTTTGCTCTATTTCCCCAGGGAAGCGAACATTCTTTCTTTGTAGGCCTCCACCCCGGGCTGGTCGAAGGGGTTTATACCGAGAATACTGCCGGAAAGATAACACGCAAACTGGAAAAAGTAAAACAGCTCTCCGAAACTCTCTGCGTTAATTCGATCGACGCCCAGGGTCAGACACGGCAGTTTTTGGCTATGGGCAATACGCGTGGCTTTGAAAGCCGCCTCGTTAATCTCACTGAAATCTTTTCCATCCAGGTAGGCAAAGCCGTCCACCATCGTATCCGTGTGAATCGTCAATGTGGAATCGGGTTCTTTCACATGAAGAAACGTCTCAAATATGAGGGACTCCCCATCCTGCACATATTGCCCCACAGAATGTAACTCTTCCGAGTATTCCGCCGCAACTGGAAAGAGGCCCTTTCCGTCCTTGCCTTCGCTCTCCGCGAAGAGCTGTATCCACCATTTGAAAAACCAGCGGTACTGCGGCTCAAAGCTCGCCAGCATCTCCAGCCGGTAACCCCGTCGGTAGAGGAGATTGCGAATGCAGGCATACCGCAGCGCGATATTGTCCTTCGCCTCCCCGGATAGCAGACAGGTGCGCATGGTTTTGGCCCCGCTGACCAATGCGCGGATGTCTATGCCCGCCACTGCCATCGGCAATAATCCCACACTGCTGACTGCGGTATAGCGGCCGCCGATATTAGTGGGAAAAGATAAAAACGTATACCCGTTGTCATTGCACAGGGCTTCCAGCGCGCTATTCGGAGTACCGGTAGCCATGATTCGCCACGCGGCATCCCCGCCATATCGCTGGTACAGTATCTCCCGCAATATCCGAAACGACGCCCCCGGTTCCAAGGTCGCAAAGTTCTTGGCGATACAATCTATACAAAACGACTTGTTCTCAAGCTTTTTTAATTCCCGGTTCAGTGCATGGGGAGAAAGGGTATTGCCCATGTATATGATTTCGGGTCCGTCATCGCCCTGGAGGGCTTCTATGACAGATCTGGCGGAATTATTCGAACCGCCTACGCCGATAATCACAAATGAATCCGCGGCGGCTCGTATCTTTGCGGCAGTCTTTTCTATATGATCAAGGGTATCCTCCCCAGCCCATTCGTCCGGGTCCAGCCAGCCAAGACTGTCCGAATATCGGGGCTCACCCTTTTTGGCAATATCCAAGATATCGGCGTTTTCACTCATGGACGCCTTTATCTCATATTCACTCACCCGATTGTGCTTGTCCAGATAGTCAAGAGTCAGCATGTTTTCTCCCGGTATTTGGTATAAGGCATTGGGCTATAGCATAATGTCAGATCCCCGTCTTTTTGTACCGCTCTGCCATTTCCTCGAGGTTCACGGGCTCCACCAACGGGGTCCTGCCCACACTACCGAACTCGACGATCAACGTTCCCACGACTTCCTTTACCCCCCGCTCGATGCAATCGCATATGGAGCGTACATCATCATTCGGTATTTCGCCGTACATCACCGTATTCATGATCGGAGGAAGAAACACCCGTGGATCAAACTGTGCTGGATTTGCCTCCAATAATTCATAGACAGCACCGATTGTCGCGCTGTGCCGCAAAGCAGGATTGGATACGAACAGCTCTTTCATATTGCGCGTCACAGCCAACCGAATATCGGTATCCACGTTGATCTTCCCTATTCCACAGGGGATGACGCTTTTCAGTTGGTCCAATGCGATGCCGCAGGCGTTTTGAATATTGCCGCCCAGTGCGTTAATCTCATCTACTATATAACGGGGTACCGAGGAGGACCCGTGACTCACCAGCACCCCAAAGATACCCTCATGCAGCAGACATTCGTTGATGGCGATGGCGATCTCCCGGCGAAGCGTCACATCCCTTCCCTTAGACGCTCCATGCTTAGTCCCATAACTGATGGCAAGGCAATCGACACCCGTTTTTTTGAAGAACGTAATGGCATCCAGGGGATTGGTATATGAGGAAGTCTCGCTGAATACATGATCCTCCACGCCGGCCAAAACACCCAGTTCGCCCTCCACCGTCACACCGCGCTCGTGGGCGTACTTGACGACCTCGCGTGTCAGCTCGATATTCTTTTCAAAAGGCAGCGAAGAACCGTCGATCATCACGCTGGTATATCCACCCGCGATAGCGGCCTTGACACTCTCCATATCCTTGCCGTGGTCGAGATGCAATACCACCGGCACGGGACTGTCTTCCCCGTACTGTTTGACAGCCGCCCCTATATTCCGAGCGCCCGCGATTTTATCATCAATCGTGGCATCCCAAAAATCTATTCGGCCGCCCATAAATCCATTGGCCAAATCAGCCCCCTGCAAAATGGCCGGGCTGCGGAACATCTCATGTACCGCTATGACGGCCTTTGCCTGTGAAACGGCGTTGACATTAAAAGCGCCTTGGGCGTATCCGTATTTTTTTGTGGCTTCCAGTACGGGCCGAAGCGGTACCAGCGACATATCTATTCTCCCAACTCTCTAATTACTATTTTTCATTATAGAAAGACTCTACTATTTTTCCTAGTATGAAAATTTATGCTACCCTGGCTTGCCTCGGTGTCCCCTTTGCAATGGTCAACACATGTTTCCTCAGAAAGGCCGCTTTGCGGCATTAGCGTTGGTTATAATCAATGAATCGGGGTGACGCTGGCACAGCGTTACGGGAAAGCCGGCGTTTACCTCACTATAGGCGGCTCTGCGTACAACCGCACGATGCCAATCACGAAATACCCCTAGGCGAATCTTGCGTGCGGAGAGGATCTCCGATATGCCGATGGTGACGCACTTTTTCGGCATAGCTTCGATGGCGCCGCCCAAATCGCCAATGCCATTGACCGTGCGGGTCTCAGGGCTGACGGTCAGTACGCGGGTGCCCAGCCTGGAATATTCGTCGACTGAGAGCCCTTCACGCGGTTCATTAAAGGCGAGATGACCATTTATGCCTATCCCGCCAAAGGCGATATCCACACCGCCCAATTCCTCGATCAGATTTGGAATACTGGCGAGGTCGGCCGGGTCTGGGAATACCCGCTGCTCGGCCGGCATGAGCAAGGCTTTATCAATCTTATCGTACACATTTCGCTCCATATACCCGCGGAATGACAGAGGGTGTGATTTTTCTATCCACGTCTCGTCATCGTACAGATACTCGTCCATATTGATAAACCAAGTATTTTTCAGGTCAATGCCTTCGTGATTGACTATGCGCACAAATATGGGATACTGCCCAACCGGTCCTACCGGACAGATCAATACGGTTTTTTTGCCTGCCGCATTATTCTCTTTGATCTCCCGGATCATTTCCAGAGCCATCTCATAGAACACTTCTCCGGAATCACCCAGCTTAAGGATCGGTATCTTCGCGTCACTGCCCAGCTCTTCCGCCGAAATATGATAATAGTTCATGTCGTTATACAATCCTTTCATACTTAAAATAAATGCTCCAAATCGAGTTCCCGAATCAATTGCGTGATTTCCTTTGTCCTGCTGCAGCCAAACTTGCGGAGCAAGCCCTTTATTTGTGTTTTGACTGTAACCACTTCCACACAGCGGATGGCGGCGATCTCCTTGACTTTTTTGCCATCCAGCAGCAGCCGCACCAGCGCCCGCTCAGCCCCTGTCAGTTGTGAGACGTTCTTAATAAAAAACAGAAGGTTACTCTCACTGCGACGCAGCCGAGAATATTCTTTCAGCACGATTTTCTGCACGTGGGCGTTCATAATAGGATTGCCACTGTATGCAAAGCGGATATGCCGCAGCAATTCCTCGCTGGAGCAGCCTTTTACGATATAATCGACAGCCCCGGCTCCCATCGATGTGAGAATCATGGATTCGGTCTCGTGTGCAGTTAAAAAGAGAATCTTGGCATGGGGCTTGACTTCCAATATTCGCCTTGTGGCTTGGATACCCGCGGTAACCGTCTCCATTTCCACATCCATTAAGAGGATGTCAAAATCTATTTCCAAAGCAAGGTTTTCTATCTCAGAACCGCTTGACGCAGCCCCAAGCACCCACATATCATTTTGAGCATCTACGATATCACACAGATCCTCTCGGAGCAGATCAAAGTCTTCTGCGATCAATACACGAATCTCGTCACTCATTTTCTCCCTCCGTCTATAGGCGCACTATACCTTGGCAAGAGGATAAAAAAGGATGTCCCTTCTCCGTGCTGACTTTCTATTCGCAGTCTTCCTAGATGGCTTTTTACGATCGTCCGCATATAGTAAAGCCCCATTCCCCAATTATAATTTACATTTTTATTGGAATAAAACGGCTCAAAAATCTTTGTCATCATGGCTTTTTCGATGCCGATGCCATAGTCCTGCACTTCAATGACGGTATACAAGCGTTCCAAATGCAAAGCCAATTCCACCGATTTGCTGCGCCCGGCCTGGAGCGTGGCTTCCCATGCGTTGGTTAACAGATTGTACACCGCTTCACTGAGATGCCTTTTATCCGCCAACACCGTTGCGGGACCGGGTATACTCAAGGTAACTTTACCCTCAGGGTATTTTCGTTTAAATTTCTCTACCGCAAGTCCGATTACGTCCTCGGCGTCGGTTGGATGCAGATAGATGCTCTTGCTTTTTACACTGCTATACAGCTCTTCCATACGCTGCAGCATGATGCTGTTTGCATCCTCCAGCCGATTTATATAATTCCACACACTGGTCTCGTCATAGCCTGGCTGCTCGTGTAGGGACGCAAGCCGCTTGTAGATGACTTTATTGGATAAAAGCTGGTTTTTTACTGAGTGTACAAATACGCTGGCGCCCTTATGGGCAGCGTCAAATTTCCGGCGCATGACCACATCGTCCTGACCTTCCCTGTAATGCAGCTGCGTAAACCGCAATAATGCAGTGAATCCGATCACGCCGCACAATAGGGTAAATACCAGGGCCACAATGTATTTCACGATATTGAGCTGAGGCGATAGATACCACAGGGCAAGCAGAGACATAAAGTTATTCCTGTAGAATAGATACACCTGTGCCGGATCCTGCTGGAAGAAGAGCAAATACAGGGCAGCCAAGGAGATCAAAAACAGCACCTTCTGGGAGAATTGAGTACGGCAGACACGAATTGAAATGGAATACAACTCATATCCAAGCAAAAACACACCGACCGCCACATAGATAAATACCCAGACGCGAGCGCACGCAACGATTACCGGTAAAAGACTCTGCTCCGGTCTTCCTGCCAGCCATTCGAATACATGGGGAGCATAGATAATAAGAGAAACCACCGGCAGTATTCCCGCTACGACAGGGAGCCACCTTCGTTTGCGGACAAAGCCGATCATGGAATAATGCATGGCCAGCAACAAGAAAAAATACGGGAACAAATACCGGCCAACCGCCATCAGGTAGCCCATGGATTTAAGGGTGATAACAAAATACCGCAGATACAAATTGACGGATTTGGACAGAAATAAAAGTATTTTCAGCTGATCGGAGAACCCTCCGCGCTTTGCGATGAACATACAGATGGTCAGCAGAAAAACGGCGAGGCTTACACAGAGCCCGAAGACGTAAAAAGACTCTCTATCCCGCTTGATGATGCAAAGAATCGTCGCCACTGCCAGCAAAGCCAGCGCCACTACTATAAGCATACGCCTCAGTTCCCCCCCACAGCGTTTACTCTATTTATTCCCGAAAAAGGGGAAAACGGGGCACGAGAGTACCCCGTTTTCTACTATATACCACTGCCGCATAAAATGCACTGCATTGCTGCTTTACTCGGCTGCCTCCGTCATGATGTCAAACATGACATAATCTTCGACGGGGACTTCCGCTTCTACCCCACCGCTGGCGATGAAACTATCTTGCTGCACCTTGTACATATCCGCCAGCTTTCCGCTGTTGACCCAGTCAACCAGTGTCTGACTGTCGATCCAGATGGCGTCTCCGCGCTGAGCATAGACGGTGTCAAAGTCGAGGCCGGTCACTTCCGCTACCCACTGACAGTTCTGTTCCACATTTTCATCCTTGCTGCGATAATCCATACCACCATACAGGCCTTTGGTGAAACGTACCAGCAAGTCGTGGTTCTCATCGGCATAATCACTCATGATGATCCAGCTTGCAGCAGATACGTCACGGTCGGTGAAATCATTATTGCTTGAAAGCTTAACAACCTTATCGCCCAGCTCATCCATAATGGTGAGGGTATTGGGAGACCATGTGGCGCATGCATCCACAGAACCGGAGATCATGGCGGTGGTGATGGCGGACGCATCCATCTCCATGGCATTGATGTCGTCCATCGTCAAACCGGCGTCTTCCAGCGTATAACGTAAAATCATTTCACTGGAGGTACCGCTTGCGTATGCGACAGTCTTTCCGGCCAGGTCGGCCGCAGTCGCAACACCTTTGTCGACGTTACCCAGCACCGCATCCGCGTTTCCTACCTGAGACAGGGCGAATATTTTGGCGCGGCCCTGGATTGCCAGTTTATGAGCGCCAGGTCCGATGTAACCAAAATCAATGGAACCGGACTCCATAGCAGCGATGATGGTGGGGCCGTCGGCAAACTCAACAAGGTTGACTTTGATACCCTGTTCCTCAAAAGAGCCGCTCTTCATCCCGGCGACAACAGTCGCGAGACTGGCGTAATTGGGCATATAGGCCACATTTACCTCGGTCAACTCCTGGGGCGCTTCACTGGGGGCAACACTTTCCTCGGGTGCTGCGGGTGTTGCCGCAGGTTCATCACTGGGCGCCGGAGCGGGTGAGCTACAGCCAGCCAGCAGGGCGATACCCAATACGAGGGTCAGCACGGTTGCAAGTATCTTTTTCATTTCTTCTCCTCCTTTTTATCTATTTCTCGCTTCAACAGACATAGCCTGTCAAAACACTTTATTTTCGCACTTCTAAGTATTCCTGATAGACCTGTGCCCATATGTAGTTTTTCCGCTCCATAAATTCTGGCGTCATCCTGGTCTCTTGTGTGCGCGGATACGGAATGTCGACTTCCACGATATCCTTAATGCGTCCGGGACGCGCACTCATAATAACGACGCGCTGTGATAATATGATGGCTTCTTCCACATCATGGGTGATAAAAAAACAGGTCTTCTTCTCCTTTTCCCATGTATTCAAAAGCTCTGTCTGCAGCTGGGTGCGCGTCTGGGCATCCAATGCCCCGAAAGGCTCATCCATAAGCAGTACCTCCGGATCCGCCGCATAGGCCCGGGCGATCGCAACACGCTGTTTCATACCCCCCGAAAGCTCCTTTGGGAAATGGTCTGCAAATTTTTCAAGATCCACCATTTCCAAATAGCTCATAGCCTCTTTGGCCGCAGCCTTGCCTTTAATCCCGCGCATCTCAAGGGCGAACATAACATTGCGCTTTACTGTAAGCCATGGAAAAAGCGCATACTGCTGGAATACGACGCCCCGTTCAGTCCCGGTGCCTTTGATCTCCTTGCCATCGCAGTAGACAGCACCGCTTGTTGGCGCTAATAGTCCCGCAATAATATTTAAAAGGGTGGATTTTCCACATCCCGAAGGGCCGACGACACATACAAACTCATTGTCCTCAATGTCTAGACTCACATTTTGCAGCGCGACCATATCGCCATTGCGACTATTGAAGACCTTGCTGACATTGTCGATTTTGACCCTTATATTTCGCGTTTCTCCTGCCATGAGGTGAGCCTACTTTCTAAAAATCGAATTAGTTTTTCTATACTGATGCCCAGAATACCAATGAGTATGATATATAGCAGCATTGGCGCGGATTCAAAACTATTGTTCAATGACCGGATGCGCATGCCCAAACCGGCGAACGCGCCCGTTGACTCCGCCGCAATCAAGGTAGTCAAAGCCACCGAAGAGCCAAGGCGGAGCGCGGTCAAAATAAACGGTAATGTCGCCGGTGCGATGACGCGGATAAAGATATCTTTATCCTTGGCGCCGAGCACTCGGGCCGCTTTAATGAGTGTCTCATCTACGTTTTTCACACCTTGATAGATAGTGACGCACATAACGAGGAACGTTGCAATGGTTATAACGATAATCTGGGGCTTGCGGCCGACTCCTGCTGCTATAACAATCAACGGCACGTATGCCAAAGGCGGTATGTTACGGACGAACTGAATCCAAGGATCAATAATGTTGCGTATCGGACGGTACCAGGCCATCAAAATAGCTACCGGCAACGCGATAATAAAACCCAGCCCATACCCGGCTGATACCGAAATCAGACTAGATCCAATATCCTTAAAAAGAACACCACGATCGATCATGATCTTAATGTTTTCAAGTACAATAATTACATTGGGAAACGCTCGAGATGTAGCGGGTATAATGGATAGGATATACCACAATACCATCGCAGTCATAAACGAAAGAAACAACCACATGGGGCTAGATATCTTATTGTTTTGACTGTCACGCTTGCCATTCTTTTGCATTGTTACTCCCCTTATCTGATCTGAACGCCTTGTGAAAAAAAACGGATAGACTTTGTATGGTATTAGTATAAGCCGTGTAAACGAGAGTAAAAAGTATGAACTTTAATCATACTTTTTCAATAAGTAGAATTGCTTTTCGGGTATATGGGCTCAGATATCCCATGATACACCTGCAATAGGAAACACATATATTAACAAACAAACCTCTTGGAGTAGATAGATACGACCAAGCAGAAAAGGATTCGATTGTTCTATTTGCCTGACCGAGATCAAATGCAATAGAAATATTAAGGATAGTAGGGACACGCTTGTACCGATGCAATTGTCCAAATGCGATTATAAAATGCATTTCATCCATCCACAAAAAGATATGCCCGTTATCAATTTCCAATACAATTTATATCTATTTTCACGTTCGCAAGATATTGTTAGTACTAATAGTATTGTGAAAAGTACTAATACCGACGTATATTTTCAAAAATTAATCATAACCCTTGTATAGTAATGCTTTCAGAATCTTTAATCCCGAAAATCCATTATTTCATGCTGGATTAATACAAAAGAGTAAACAACAAACCATTTGGGGACAGAGAGGAAAGCCTTGAAATATAACGATTTTGGCACGGATCAGCATGGGTTTGTGCTTAAACGGGATTAAAGAAGAGTACACATTATTAAAATATATAGTTACAATATTTTCGACTGGCAGAAGTCATAATGAAGAACGGCCCACATACTTGCAGGCCGCCCTTTATTGATAGATATTTATGTATTACCGATCCCAGTCTCCGGCACGCCCGACAGCTTTCGTCCATCCATCGATATTGGTCTTTCGCTCCTCTTCTGACATCATGGAGGAGAACCCACGGTCCAACGTCCATGTACTGCGTACCTCATCTGTACTCCGCCAAACGCCGGTTGCCAATCCCGCCAAGAAAGCGGCGCCCAGTGCCGTAGTCTCCCTTACCACAGGGCGGCTTATGGTAGTATTGCAGATGTCTGCCTGGAATTGCATCAGGAAATCGTTGGCGCTGGCGCCGCCGTCCACCTTGAGTTCACGTAGCCGTATGCCTGTATCTAGTTCCATGGCATCAATCACGTCCTTGGACTGGTACGCGATTGACTCCAAGGCCGCCCGGATGATATGTGATCTATTTGAGCCCCTTGTCAACCCTAATACGGCACCGCGGGCGTACATATCCCAATGCGGTGCTCCCAATCCAGTAAATGCGGGTACGATGTATACGCCTTCATTGGACTTGACTTTCTTTGCGAAATATTCAGAGTCCTCCGCGTTCTGTATCAGGCCCAGTTCATCACGCACCCACTGTATGACGGCACCTCCTATGAACACGCTGCCCTCCATAGCGTAGTTCACACTATCACCACTGGTTGCTGCTATAGTGGTCAAGAGGCCATTGCTGCTGCGACAGAGTTCTTCACCGGTGTTCATCAATAAGAAGCAACCGGTACCATATGTGTTTTTCGCTTCACCAGCAT
>ENA-ORCX01000655-ORCX01000655.1-marine-metagenome-genome-assembly--contig:-NODE-655-length-10211-cov-3.184330_pt1 | contig 10211 bp, 6 predicted proteins | sample MGYA00248630_ERZ508518 | MGnify/ENA primary metagenome ERZ508518 (study PRJEB26188, sample SAMN06268768) | marine metagenome | isolation source: Bioluminescent Bay, La Paraguera, Puerto Rico | place...
CCAGCCTTTTGAGCCGGAGAGCTGCCGGGTCTGCCAGGTCCTGACTTGCCAGCATGGCCGGCCAGGCTTTGAGCGCAATGTCGAGAAACTTCAGCGTCTGCTGCCAGTAATTGCCCAGCTCCAGCGCCAAATCATCGCCCAGCGCGCGAATATCGGCCGCGTTGCGCTCCTCGATATGCAAATCGTCGATCAGCCGCCCCAGCGATTCGGCCATCGAGAAGATTTCCGCCGCGGTCGGCGGGGTTGAAAAAGCCTCGCGCCCCTCGTCAGTCTTCGCCCATGCAGCAACGAGCTCGGAGAGAACCAGCCGCCTGCGCAGCGCGCTGGCAGGCTTGGGGTCCTTCTCCGTATCGAAGGGCGGCAGGAAAGGCTCTTCATCCTTCACCTCGCCGCCAAAGGTGCGCATATCCGGCAGCAGGCCGCCAAATGCGGGGTGGCGGGCAAAGGCCTCGGCCAGTTCATCCTGCGCCCGTCGGGTCGGCAGGATGATGGTCACGTCCGACAGCCAGAACGGCCCTGACTTGTCCCAGCCATTCAGCAGCCGCCCATCCATCACCGCATCAACCAGACAGGGCAGGAAGGGCGTATGCGGGGCGATGGTGAACAGGTTCATCGGATAAGCGCCCGCTCCGCGGCCGCCAACCCCTCGGCATCGCCCACATGGAACCAGGGCGCATCGAGCACCACGCCCTTGAGCCGCTCGTCCTCCAGCGCCGCCTCGAACAGCAGATTGAGCGAAAACGGGCCATCGGGCGTGTCGGCGAACAGGGATTTGCCCATCAGCGCCACCCCGGCATAAATCACCGGTGCGCCATAATCGCGTGTGACCCGGCCCATCGGGTCGAGGCAGAAATCATGGCTGCGGGCAAAGCCGCTGGCGCGTGCGGGCTGGGCACACAGCAGCACGATGTCCACCGGATCTTCAAAGCGCGCGCGCATCCGCGCCAGTGGCGCATCGCTCCCCGCCGGCCAGAAAGCATCAGTGTTCATCACGAAAAACGGGTCCGAGGCGAGCATCGGCAGCGCCGCCTTGACCCCGCCTCCGGTGTCGAGCAGCACCTCTTCGCGATTGACCTTCAACAGCCCGCCGAAATGGGCCAGCAACTGGTCGGCACGATAATGCGCATTGGCTGCGAACCGCTTGGCCCCCTCGATGATCCGATCGTAGCTCCCCTTGCCCCCCCGGTCGGGACGCATCCGGTCGTGTACGGAGGGGCGGCCGTCGATGCTGATAACCACATTGTCCATCTCTTTATTGAAAAAATCGATGACCGCATCGGTGAGGCCGATCCCGTTTGTGGTGACGGTGAAGTGGAATTCCTTACCGCCCTGTGCTGTCAGATCCCGTCCGCAAGCCACAGCCTCTTTCATCATATCCAGATTTAAGAGGGGTTCCCCCCCGAAAAAATCCACTTCCACATTGCGCCTGGCGCCGCTATGGGTATTTAGATACTCAAGGGCCGCCTTGGCCGTATCGATGGGCATGAGGCTGCGCCCGGTTAAGTAGTCCCCCTGGGAGGCAAAGCAGTACCGGCAGCGGAGATTGCAGTCGTGGGCGGCATGCAGACACAGGGCTTTGATCCCGGTGTCCCTATTGAGACTCTCTTCCAGGGACGTGGTATCCAGGGGCGGTGTGTAGAGGATGCCTTGGGATTTTAACTCCGTAAGCTCGGATACGGCGTCCTGAATCTCGGCAGCCGTATAGCCCTGCCTCCTGATGGCCCTGTCCGGGCAGCTCTCCGGGAATACAGTCAATAATTCAAAGGTGAGATCATCTACCTCGACAAGGCTCAAGCTCTCCACATCCAGAGCGTATTTCCGTCCGTTACTTTCAAAGGCGTGTACCATACCCATACTCCCCATATCGTTTCATCGCTCTATCATACCAGTTTCGGGCGGGATGCTCAATAGATACGGGACACTAACAAAATTCGGTATAAACCGGAACACAGTTTGTTTGCGATCAAGGTGGTGAGAAAGCCTGGAAGGCAAGGCGGCTTTCTTTGAAAAGTAGGGAGCGTATATAAACATACGTGACCGCTTTTCAAGGAAAGCCAACGCAGAAAGTAAAATCGCCAGCAAGAGTCTGGCGATTTTACGTTTACAGGCTTTATCGACAGCTTGATCTTATGATGATGAGTTCGGTACCCTGGCGATGATTTCATTCGCCAGATTCTCAAAGGGCATGGTCTGCAGCCAGACCTTGCCGGGACCGGTCAATGTCCCCAGAAACAGTCCTTCCCCGCCGAAGAGTACGTTGGAAAACCCCTTGACCATCTGAATGTCAAAATTCACGGTGGGCTCAAACATGGCCACATGGCCCGTATCTACCTTCAGCACCTGGCCGGCCTGCAGGTCGTACTCAATGACCGAGCCGTCCATCTCCACAAAAGCCATGCCGGGACCGGTGATCTTCTGCAGGATAAACCCCTCCCCACCGAACAATCCGACCCCCAAACGTTTTCTGAAATGCATCTCCAGCGTCACCGAGCCCTCCGCCGCCAGGAAGGATTTCTTCTGGCAGATCAGGCTCTGTCCATCCTCCAGCTTGATGGCCCGTATCTCCCCCGGAAAGGAAGACGAAAAAGAAATCAATCCCTGCCCCTGCTGGCAGGAGTACGTGGTCATAAAGAGCGACTCCCCCGCCAGCTTCCTGGCCAGTCCCTTCATGAGTCCGCCTTTCATATTGGTCTCCATGCCGATATTGGTGGTCATCCATGACATGCCGCCGGACTCCGTATACATGGAATCCCCCGCCTGCAGCGTACATAATACCACGGGCAGATTGCCCCCCTGGATCTCATACTCCATAACCCTACCTCCTTATTGTTGAATACCCCCGGTCTTATTCGTTGTGTCCGTATCTGAATCCTCCCCCGCCCCCCAGAGAATGGGATATATAACAAAAAAGAGCCTGATCAGGCTCTTTTCCCAATGCATATGCCGATCTATGCCGGCAGTTCATCTTCTTCATCTGCGCCCCGGGATTCGTCCTTCTCCTCCATGAACGCGACGAGCATGTCCACCACCTCGGGATCGAACTGAACGCCCCGCATCCGCAGGATCTCTTCCACGGCTTGTTCATGGGATACCGCCGCCCGGTAGACCCGGTCATTGGTCATGGCGTCATAGGCGTCCACCACCGATATGATCCGGGAGATCACGGGGATCCTGTCCTCCTTGCGCCCGGCCGGATAGCCGCTGCCGTCCCACCACTCATGGTGACACAGTATCCCCTCGGCCACGTCCGCCACCTCCCGGATATTGATGGCGATCCGATAGCCGATCTCACTGTGGCGCTTCATATTCACCCACTCCTGGGGCGTCAGGGGACCGGGTTTCTTGAGTATATCGTCGGAAATGGCGATCTTGCCGATGTCGTGGAGCCGCGCCAGCAGGCGCAGATTTTCTATCTCGTGCATGGATAGTCCCATACGGGTGCCCACCTCCACCGCCAAATTTTCCATCCGCTCGCTGTGCAGCCGGGTCTCGTGGGTCTTTTGCTGCAGGGTGCCCACCAGGGAATTGAGCATATCACTGCGGGTACTCTTGGTCTCGGTGAGTTTGCGTTTGTACATCAGATCCTCCGCCTGCTTGAATGTCTCAGGCAGGGAGGTCTCGCCGCTTTCGTTGACCGAGAGCCCCCAGGAAACGCTGCCGGTAAAGGGGAAGTCCTCCAAATCATTGATCTCCTGGATCAGGCGCCCGATGGACTCTTTTTCCCGTTCCTTGTCCGCATTGGGAATCATGACGGTAAACTCATCCCCTCCGATCCGAAAGATCAGGCAGGGCTTGGGGAAATAGGTCTTCAGCTTGGTTGAAAATGCCGTCAACAGCCGGTCTCCCATCTGATGGCCGAAGGCGTCATTGATGATCTTCAAGCCGTCCACATCAAATACCGCCATCCCCAGGGGCCAGTGCTTCTCGTCCACCTGGGTCAGGTACTCCTCGAACTGGTTGCGGTTGAATACCTCGGTCAGCACATCGTGGCTGGCCATATAGCGCAGTTTCTCCTCCTGCAGGGCCTGCTCGGTGACGTCCACCAGATTGCCCTCCAGGTATTCCTGGCTCTCCTGTTTCTTTTCGAGCTTATTGATGCTGACCCGGCAGATCACGGGCTCGCCGGATTTGTTTTTCCTGACGATCATTGTATTCTTGATCCGCTTGCCTTTTTTGGCCCGGCTGAGCAGTTTTTTCTCCGCCGCCGTATGAAAGAACAGCGCTTGCCCTTTTTTGCCAAAGGCAGTTCGCATCTCTTTGGGAGACCCATAGCCGAACATTTTGGCAAAGGTGGTATTGATCTCCAGGATCTCCCCCTCCAATGTGGCGTGGAATATCCCGGCGGGAGAATTCTCAAAAATGGCGCGGTAGGTCTGCTCCTGCTCCCGGATCCTGTTTTCCAACGCCTTGCGGCCCGTGACATCCTGATCGAGGCCTACCATACGCAGGGGAGCGCCGTTTTCAGCCCGATCCAGCACCCGGCCGATCTCGCTGATCCACATGTACTCGCCTTTCGCTTCGTTCATGAAGCGGAACTCCGCCCGGTAGTCCTTGGTACGGCCCTTCAGGTGATTCTGCAGTATCTTCATGGTCCGTTTCCTGTCGTCAGGGTGGATATGGGAGCGGTAATATTTGTCGGTGCCGTTTAATTTCTCGGGGTCGCATCCCACCAGATCAAACCATTTGCCGGAGGGATGGAATTGATTGCACGACAAATCCATATCCCATACGGCTACCCTGGCGATGTCAAACGCCAGATCGGTATTGGCCTTGGCGGCGCGCATCTGCTGCTCTCCGCGGACCCGGTCGGTGATATCCAGGAATATGGTGGCAAACTGTTGTGGCGCCGGGGAATACACATGGATATGATAATGACCGTCCAGATCCTTGGAATAATACTCGGTCTGGATGGGTTTGCCCGTGAGGGCCACCTCCCCATAGATACGGACCAAATCATCGTCAAGCTGGGGAAGCACCTTTTTCGCCCGTTTGCCGATATAGGTCTCCCGGGGACCGATCATTTTCTCACAGGCGGGATTCATATCCAGGAAACGGTAGTCTGTGGGTTTGCCCGCCTTGTCGCAGATGATCTCATGGAGCGCAAAGGCGCTGGACATATTCTCAAAGAGCAGCGCGTACTGTTGCTGGCTTAGGCGAAGGGCCTCCTCCATCTCCTTTTGACGGGTGATATTGATGAAGGATATCACGACCCCGCCCACCACATCGTTGGCGTTGTAGTAGGGCGTGATACGCGCCAGGTAATACCGGTCGTTTCTCTTGTTTCTGATCTCTATGCGCTCCACCCGGGTGGGGGCGCGGAGCACCCGCAGGCTGGTCGCGAGCACCTTCTCCCATTCCTCCTCGGCATAGGCTGCGGAGAAGCTGCCCACCGCCCGGCCGATATCGTCTTCGGTGAGGTCCAGATGCTCGGTGATGCCCGGCGTAAAATGCCGGATATGCATATTGCGGTCCAGAAAGACCATGCCGATGATGGTGGAGACCAGCAGGTTCTTGATATCGCTGTGGGCCTCCTCCAATTTCTGATTGGCTGTCTGGAGCTCTTCATTGAGGGAATGCAGTTCCTCATTGGTGCTCTCGATCTCCTCATTGGAAGCCAGGAGCTCTTCATTGGTGGCCCGCAGTTCTTCATTGGCCGACTCCAGGATCTCCACAGTGGTCTGCAATTGCTCCCGGGTCTCGTCCAGTTCTCCTTCCAGGGTATTGATCATCTCATTCTGATCCAGGGAAACGGCGATCTCCTGGATGGGGTCCTGGGTTGATTCATTTTTTTTCAGAAACAACGCATGGTAACGGCGGCCTTCCCATTCCATAAAATCGGTCTCCGCCTCCAGGTTGTATAGAGCGCCTTTCAGCGTAATGCGCTTGGCCACGGTCCGTTTCCCGCTTTTACGGGATTCCTCGATAAGCCAGCGGATGATCCGCCATAGTTCCGGGGAGACCGTCTCCTTGATATGGCCCGAGACCTTGCCCTCGGGCAATGTCATATGGGCCCTGAAACCGCCCCGGATAAAGGCCATCCGAAAGGTATCGTCGATGACGACCAGCCCCTCGGCGGTCCTGTCCAGTAAAGCCAGGCTTACTGAGGTCTCAGAAGGTACCCCCATGTCCTTCTCTCCCTCCCATTCCAAATTTTCAGATGGATCGTGTATCTCGTTTGTCAGATTGGTCTTTTCACATCTATTGGAAAGACGCCATTCCCGTGCCGAACCGACATGGGCCGCCGCCTGGTAGATCTTATTCTTGATGTCCACCTGCTTGAAGAGCCGGTTCATCTCCTCCACCCGCTCACTGGTGCCTAAAACCAGGTATCCGTTGTCTGTAAGGGCGCTCCTGAACAGAGAAATCACCTGTGACTGGACATCGGGCTTGAGGTAAATCAGCAGATTGCGGCAGCTCACAAGGTCCATGCGCCCATAGGGCGGGTCCGACAATAGATTGTGCCGGGAAAAGCAGACCATCCGGCGCAGTTCTTCGGTGACCTTGTATGCGTTCTTGTAGGGAACAAAGAACCGGCCGCGCCTATCGGCATCCAATCCCTCCAGGGTCCGCTCGGAATAGACTCCCTTCCGGGCCACAGCAAGCGCCCGGGGATTGAGCTCGGTGGCGAATATGCGCACCGGGATATCGCTGCCAATTTTCTCGCGGTACTCACACAAAAGCATCCCGTAGGAATAAACCTCGGGACCAGTGGAACAGCCCGGCACCCACAGGCGTATCTCTTCCGGTTGTTTCTCATAGAGAGACGGCAGCACATGTTTTTCCACATATGAAAAGGTAGCGGGATCCCGAAAAAAAGAAGTGACGCCGATTAAGAATTCTTCAAATAAGAGGCCGGATTCTTCCGGATGTGACTGGATATAGGCATAGTAGTCTTCCTCGGTCTCAATCCCCAGGGCCTTGCGCCTCTTCTCCAGGCGCCTCTGCATGGTATTGATCCGGTAACAGGAAAAATCTACCCCCGTTTCTTCCAGCAGCCAGTCAAACAATCCATCCAATGTACAGCAAGTCCCATTCATCCGTGCCTCCAGTAGCCGCACTACATCCAATCGTAGGTGATGGTCAGGTAATCACGCTCGATCTTGTGAAAATACAGTCCCGTAATCCGGCCGGCCTTCTTTCTGCGTTCCGGTTGCGCATAGGCCTTGTAATCGTGGCCCAGGCGGATGTAGTCGCCCTCCTTCACAGCCCATGTGACGGACGCGCCCATGCCGCCGTACCCGGCAGCCTTGTATACCAGCACCTGGACAGTAAACCCGCCGTCTTCTCCGGGTGTGGCGCCCCCAAAAATCATCTGGTACTGCTCCATACCCCCGGACCGGTGGGCGATCTCATCGCCTATGGCGATCTCGACATATTGTGCCAATTTTCATCCTACTTTCTGCCATATCTGCTCTTTATTATATATCAATACACCATCTATTCATATATAAAACCTTTTCTATCAAAAAAAAGTAAAAAAACCGTTTTATATCCCCAGCACAGAGGTATACTACATATATGCATATACCGACTTTTTCACATACGAGATACCATGCACTGCTTCTCTGCGTAGTCTTGATCATACTGGTCGTAGCCGGCGGATGCGCAGACCTGAATATGTCTATAGAGGCGCAGGAGCCCATATCCGATGCGGCGTTCTTCGCCCAGTTGACGGAATACACCGGACAGGCCGTAGACTGGTCGGAGGACCTGCACACCGTGGCCCTCAAAGCCCTGGAGGGGATGAACCGATCAGGATCCCTGGAAGAGGAGACCCTCGGCACACTCATGAAGGCACATGGCCTGGTCTATGAGACCATCGCCGCCAAATCGGTGAAGACAGATGTATGGCCCCCCCAATACGGCAGTACCGAACTAAGGGACGCCCTCGTACAGGGTTTTTCCGAGGGAAACTGGCTGGGGGCGCTGGCGTCGCTGCAGACCGATGACGGCGGCACCCTGCTGCTGGTGATCACCGCCGATATGGCCGATCCCACAGTGGGACAGCTCAGGGAAGTGGCCAAGAAGATATGGATGCTGACCAACGCCTACCGGCGGGACAACGGCTTGCCCAATCTGGAATGGGATGCTACGGCAGCCGAGATCGCCCAGGCCAAGACCGAGGAGATGTACACCCACGGGTATTTCGAACACACATCCCCCGTAACCGGGGACTTGGCTGCCCAATTCTTCGCCTTCGGCGGTCTCACCTGGGCCGAGGATATCCGGGCCATGGGCGAAAATATCGCCATGATCAACGGGTACAACGATAACTACAAGGAAGCGTCCTACTGGATGGATCTATGGATCGAAAGTCCGGAACACCGGGAAAACCTGCTGTCCGAGGACTATGCCCACATGGGGGTCTCGGTATATCAGGGGGAGGACGGTTCCAGTTACGCCGCACAGGAATTCCTCACCTATATGAATGAAATATTCGACTAGAGCCAGGGGCAGAATCCAGGAGTCAGAAACCAGAAATCAAAGAGGTCAACGTTTTAATATGGCCTCCTCAGATGAGGAGGCCATATTAAAACGTTTTTTATCGGGCTGCTTTAGCGGCGTCCGCCACCGCTCTCGCCACCGCCAAATGTTCCTCGCTGCCGAGGACCGCATGGGGATCGGGACGCGGCGTATCGCTAAAAAGCCCCAGATCGTATTTGACGGAGAGGATACGGCGCACAGAGTCCGTTAGCCTATCTTCCCCGATGGCGCCGTCCTGTACCGCACTGAGCACCCCCTGATACCCCTCCTCCATAGAAAGCGGCATCAACAATAGATCGGCCCCGGCCATAAACGCCCCCACGCAGGCATCACCGCTACCATACACCCCTGCTATGGCCTGCATCTCCAGGGCGTCGGTGACGATGAGCCCGCTAAACCCGAGCTCTCCCCGTAGTATATCGGTCAGTATCCGATGGGACAGTGTCGAAGGCGTATCGTCCCCAGTGACATGGGGAACCTCTATATGGGCGCTCATGACGCCCATGCACCCCGCGCCGATACCGGCCCGGAAGGGTACGAATTCCACTTCGCGCAGGCGGGCCAGATCGTGGGGTACGCTGACAGTACCCGCGTGGGTGTCGGCGGTCGTATCGCCATGACCGGGGAAATGCTTGATCACGGCGGCCACCCCGGCGGACTGCATCCCCGCCACATAGGCGCTCACCATCTCCCCCGCCGCCTGCGGATCGCCGCTGAAGGCCCGGTCGCCGATCACGGTGTTTTGGGGATTGGTAAAGACGTCGGCCACGGGGGCGAAGTCCATATTGAACCCCAAGGCATAGAGCTCCTCTCCCATCACCCGCCCCACCGAACGGGCCAGGCCCGGGTCTCCCGCCGCCCCCACGTCCGCCATGGGAGGAAAGGCGGTGGCGTTCATGGACTCATTGGCCCCAACACGGCTCACCCGCCCCCCTTCCTCATCGACAGAGACAAACAATGGTATGGAACTCATAGCCTGCATACCGGCGATAAGGGTCGCGGTCTGGTCTATCGTGTCGATATTCTCGGTGAAGAGTATGACCCCGCCCAGCCGGTAGGACCCGATCAGATCTCTGAATCCCTGGGCGGCGGTGAAAACGGCATCGCCGGCCGCATCCCGGCGGCAGGCGGCGATAAAGAGCTGCCCCACCATCTCCTCCACGGTCATATCATCCAGTATGGAATCGATAAAATTCGCCTTGATCTCGACGGGATCAGGGGTCGGCGATGGCGTAGGGGTCGCAACCGGCGCAGGAGAGGGTGAAGGAGACCGGGTGGCTCCGGTGGTGGGTATCGGACTCGGTGTGGGCGCAGGCGCCTGCCGCCGGCCGCATCCGACAGCGCAAAAAAGAAGGATAAAGACAATAAGAAAGATCCCAGCCCTAGACATCGTCGGGGGTCCACCCCTCCGGGCTCACATGGATGTGGCAGTACCCGCCGGGGTTTTTGGCGAGATAGCGCTGGTGATAGGCTTGTGCGTCATAGAAGCACCGCAGTTCCTCGATCCCGGTGACGATGGGATCGTCGTACCTATCGGCCTCTCTGTCCCGGCTTTTCTGTATCTCGGGCAGGTCGGAGGCATCGGTATAGTAGATGCCGGTCCTATACTGGGTGCCGATATCGTTGCCCTGCCGGTTCAGTATAGTGGGGTCGATGACCCGCCAGTAGTGGGCAAGCAGGTGGGGCAGGGGAAGCCGCCCATCCTCATACTCCACCCACAGGGCCTC
>ENA-ORCX01000656-ORCX01000656.1-marine-metagenome-genome-assembly--contig:-NODE-656-length-10209-cov-2.825109_pt1 | contig 10209 bp, 9 predicted proteins | sample MGYA00248630_ERZ508518 | MGnify/ENA primary metagenome ERZ508518 (study PRJEB26188, sample SAMN06268768) | marine metagenome | isolation source: Bioluminescent Bay, La Paraguera, Puerto Rico | place...
TAAAGATTCCATGAGTGGTTCCTTCAACGATTTGGACGTTCCTCCAACCCTCGTTTCTTTTGCTATCGCTCCGGGTAAAGTGCAGAACATGATTTCTCCTGAATTTAAGGAGGCCAGCTCTAAAGTTCTCAAGATCTCCATTCCACGCGATGAAAATGAAATTCCTGATTTCGCCGCAATGAAGGAAATCTATGCACAGGTTCATGAAGCCATTTGCAAGGGTCATGTCATCGCCGCCCACTCTGTTCGTTATGGTGGTATAGCAGAAGCCATTAGCAAAATGTGTTTCGGTAACCAAATTGGCTTTGAGTTCGCTTGCGAACAGGACAACACTGCTCTTTTTGCCCCAGATTATGGCACTCTTCTCCTCGAAGTAACTGATGAAGTTGAATTAGAAGGAGAACTTTTAGGAGAAACGATTGAAGAACCTGTGATCTCTGTTAACGGAAAAGAACTTCAGTTGAAAGATCTTTTCCAAGTGTGGGATAGTCCATTGGAAAACATTTTCCATACTCAAGCAGATGAACCTGAAGAGGCTCCCGAAATACATTGTGAAATAAATACCACTCGCCGTAGTAGTCCAGCAATAGCCAAACCAAAGGTAATCATACCTGTATTCCCTGGAAACAACTGCGAATATGATTCTCAACGTGCTTTCGAAAAGGCTGGAGCTGAAGTAGAACAACTCGTTTTCCGTAATCTTACGGCTCAGCATGTAAACGAATCGATCGATGCTCTTGCCAAGGCTATCGACGATGCCAACATATTGATGATTCCAGGTGGCTTTAGCGCAGGTGACGAACCTGACGGCTCAGGAAAGTTCATTGTCAGCGTATTCAGCAATCCAAAGATTAGTGAAGCGACAATGAACCTTTTGAAAAACAGAGATGGCCTCGCACTAGGCATTTGCAATGGTTTCCAGGCACTTATTAAGCTTGGCTTGGTTCCTTATGGCGAAATTCGTCCCCTGACAGATCAAGACCCAACATTAACCTTCAATAATATCGGTCGCCACGTTTCATGCTATGTTAGAACAAAAGTTGTTTCGACTTTATCTCCGTGGCTCTCTGAATGTCAGCTAGACGATATACACTCCATCCCTGTTTCACATGGTGAGGGCAAGTTCTATGCTCCGGAAGAAGTTCTAAAGGAGCTGGCAATGAACGGACAGGTTGCTACTCAGTATGTGGATATGGAAGGCAGCCCAAGTTGTGCTATTGAGGACAATCCAAATGGTTCACTCTGGGCAGTTGAAGGGATAACTAGCCCTGATGGCCGTGTATTCGGCAAAATGGGACATACAGAACGCAGCGGCCCATACGTGGGACGCAACATCGATGGAAATCTAAATCAACCAATTTTCCTCAGTGGCGTGAAGTATTTCCAATAATTTCCTCTAAAAAAGCATACTCTAGAAATGAAAACTATAGCGCTGGGAACAGACCACGCAGGTTTCCACTACAAGGAAGCTGTAAAAAAACATCTACAAAACAAAGGAATCAAGATTCTTGATTTTGGTAGCGATTCTGACGAACGTTGTGATTACCCGGACTTCGTTGCACCAGCTTCACGTGCGGTTGCCAACGGTGATGCTGATGGAGCTGTCGTCTTTGGTGGCAGCGGGAATGGCGAAGCAATGGTTGCCAACAAAATCCCTGGAATTCGTTGCGGGGTATGTTGGAACACAACAAGCGCCAAACTAACAAAGCAGCACAACGATGCCAATGTAATCTCTATTGGTGAACGTATGGTAACAGAGGAAGTTGCCCTCCAGATAGTTGATGCGTGGATGGAAAGCACATTTGAAGGCGATCGCCACATAGCACGTATTGCCAAAGTAGATGCCCTTTTACCAAAGGTATAATCTTTACTCATCTACTCAGACCCAAACTTATTATGACGCACTTGGATTCTCCAAGTGCGTTTTTTATTATACAGCTCAAATCTTATTTATCATTTCCAAACGATACAAAAGTAATTATGAATACGTTAACTGGAAATGAGTAAATATAGAAAAGTAAGCAGATGGTTTCTAGAGTGTGGTTTACGTATAAAAAGCGGTCTACCTCTAGAAAAAAGTCTTCTACCCTGCCCAAAATGTATACAGGCAGATATAGAACCCATAATACCTTCACTAAACTCCAGAAAGAGCCTAATAGAGAACATTAACCCATTGAAATGGGTTTTAAGTTCCGAAAAAAGAACACTAAAAGAATCAAAAAAAGATAAATTAGGCGAAGCGTTTCTTTATATGGCCCGAAATAGAGAACTAAAAACCCAGAATATTCGTACAATCTACAATTCACTCATAGGATTTGTTCTTCTGGTTCATATCATTTGGTTCACGCTCTATTTCTCACATGTCACCATGCATGGGAAAAGCAGCTTATTACATTTTACCTTACTGGGGATTTTTTGGGTATTATTTACAACAGTCATCACTATAGCTCATAAAAAGCCCTCCTACGTAAGCTCACTATTCGAAAGAATCCCTTTCTTTTCAAATTACATAAAGGAGCTTCAACTAAGTCGTTTTGCTTTTTCTATGGAATACCATATACAAAATGGTGAATCCCACTCACAGGCAATTCATCAGGCAGGAAAAGAATGTGGACGTAATGAATTCGAGAAGGCATCTGAAGACATAAAAAAACATCTGGAAACAGGAGAACCGCTTTGGCTACGCATTCATAGCCATCTATGCTTTCCTGAATCATTCAGCCGCTTAATCCAGGAAGGTGCTCAATCAAAGAATGCTTCATTATTAGCTGAAAACCTCAACTACCTGGGGCGTCACCATCAGGAAGCAGCAATAACAAACCTTTCAAAAGCGGTTTTTGTAAGTCTATTCCTGTTACCTGCATTGTTTTTATTCATTTATACTCCATTGACTCTTATTTTAGCATAAGAAACGATCGTTTAAATGAGCATTTGCTTAAAAAAGATGAGGCTTTTGGCTTAAAATAGCGGTTTATACTTGAAACCCCATCGAATTACCAGAAAGTAGTTCCTGATTTTGCCCAACCCAAACTCAATTGGAAATATGACGACAGATAAGTATGATTTTGATGCTCTAATCGTGGGATTAGGTCTCGCAGGCTGCTTGATCTCATGGCAATACTTATGCCAGGGGAAAAAAGTACTTACTGTTGAACCCGGCGATCCCGGGGCGGCATCCCAGGTAGCTCCCGGTGTAATCAATCCGGTAGCAGGCAAACGCCTAAAACCATCTTGGAGGGTCACAGAACAACTGCCTTTTGCCATAGAAACTTACCGAACCTTAGAGCAAGAGCTAGGGGTTGAATTTTATCACGAAAAGCCCATTGTTCGCATCATCAAGGATGCGCAACAGCAGACATTCCTGCAAAAACGCCGTGAAGATCCAGTTGCTAAAAACTTTATTGGTGAGGAGCATGAACCAGGCTGGCGCCCCGAATTGTTTCGCGATCCACTGGGTAGCTTTGTAGCAAAGAGTTCGGGACATCTCGATATCCCAGTCTTTTCATCTTCATATCGTCAATACCTGGAAGAAAAAGGACTCTTGATCAAAGAAGCGTTGGATTATGAGGATATTCAACTGACAGAAGATGGTGGAGTTATATGGAAAGAAAAATCCTTCAAGTGCATTATTTTTTGCGAAGGCTGGAAAGGAAGTAAAAACCCTTGGTTTAACAAGGTAGCCTTTAAACCAGCAAAAGGAGAAATGCTCACCATTGAGGTTGAAGATGATGTAGATCTTCCAAATGCAATCATTAACCGTGGAAAATGGCTTCTACCATATGAAGGGAAAAAATGTCTGGCAGGAGCATCCTATAGCTGGAAGCCTTTGGACAGCATTCCTACAGAAAAAGCGGAAAGCCAAATATTGGGCATGCTCTCAGAGTTTCTTAATTTAAAACATCTAAAAGTCATAGATCATAAAGCAGGAGTACGCCCTATCGTCCGCGATTACCGCCCAGCAATGGGAAGGCATCCCGTCTATCCTCAGTTGGTTTTCTTCAACGGACTTGGTTCAAAAGGGGTTCTTTCTGGACCATGGTTATCTAATTGCCTGGCAAGGCATTTGCTTGAAGACGTCCCACTCCCAAAAGAAACACAGGTAAACCGCTTTTTTAAGAACAAGAAAAATAAGTAACCCATTGTTTTTCAAAATATTCTGAGAAAAGCCATCTTTTTACTAAATGTCATGGTATTGTATCCGATTTGAAGGGGCATGGACAAGAAACCTTCAATCAATGCAAATCTATCTTCATTTGAACTTTTGCAGGACGAAGATTTCGAGTTCATTCATCGTATACTAGGCTCAGACCTTGTCAGTTTAACCGAACTGAAAATAATACTGCAAGATAACGAAATGAGGCAGGATATACTCGATAGTCGTTGCCTCTATAATGCGATTAACGATGAATTTGATTCTCTGAAAATATCGCTCTTTTTCTATCTTTATACAGTAATTCGCCAAATAATGCTGGATAGCGAATTGGATGAAGAAAAATACACACTGGAAACAACCATCGCTTATATAAAATTATGCCGATTGGTAAATGAAACCAAAAATAAAGAAAGCTCTTTCAGCTATCCTCCAGTAGAACTCCAAATTTTTGTTCAGGAAACAGAATCGGAACCCAAAGTAAGGATTAGCACAAAACTCAGCGACTACCTGATTGTGCTTGAAAACGACTCCCTGAAAATGGCTCAACCGCAAACATATTTTCGTAGATAAAGATTCCTCGGCAACCAACTTAATGGCTGCATATAAGGATGCTTCGATCCAACGCCTCCGGAGGCAATTTATGGAAGCAAGATTTCAGAGCGATTGCATGCATAACAAAACAGATATGCAATAAGGCAGCATTGACTTTTATGGGGTTTCGGTTGAGTTTAGCCCCCGTAATGAAGCAACAAAATATGAGTGTTCCAACCCCAGGTATGAACACAGAAATCAAAGATTTCTGCGATTCCGTATGGACACGTTTATGTTGCGAAGCAAAGAATGCGGCTGAACATGAACCTGTTTTACGAGAACTTCTTCATAACAGTATATTAGACTGCAAGACTCTTGCAGAAGCACTCAGCTACCGAATTTCCAGAAAACTGGGTCATCATGCAATCTCTGAACCGTATCTTCACGATCTGTTTGTTGACGTATTATCATCTGAAGATGAACTAGTTTACCAGGCATGCCGCGATATTGTAGCGGTAAATGAACGCGATGCTGCTTGTGACAGTTATCTGGCTCCTTTTTTGTATTTCAAAGGTTTTCAAGCTCTGACTGCGTACAGAGTAGCACATAATTTATGGAGTAATGACCGTCAAGAAATAGCCCTCTACCTTCAAAGCATTATTTCTCAAGTGTATGCTTTGGATATACACCCGGCAGCTAAAATCGGTTGTGGAATCCTTATTGACCACGGAACCAGCATCGTAATAGGTGAAACCGCAGTCATAGAAGACGATGTATCCATGCTACACGAAGTTACCCTTGGAGGTACTGGTAAGGAGTGCGGTGATCGTCACCCCAAAGTCCGTAAAGGCGTCCTGATCGGCTCCGGTGCAAAAATCCTTGGCAATATAGAAATTGGTGAAGGCGCACGCATTGGAGCAGGCTCTGTGGTCCTCAATTCCGTTCCACCCCACTCCACGGTGGTTGGGGTTCCAGCCAAGGTTGTAGGAATTGAACGTAAAGTTCCTGCCTTTGACATGGATCATTCCCGCTGTGCTCTAACCCAAATAGAACACATCGAAGGATTGGATTTCAGCATCTAAATGGATACACATAACCAAATGCTAAAACACCTACATTCAGTGTATGGTGAACAAGCCACGATTACTTGGAGTCAATTTATTCAGGAAGTGCTTTATGCAACTGAAATTGGTTACTATGCCTCAAAACGTTTGCGAGTCGGTAAATCAGAAAATGCCGACTTCTACACAGCAAGTAGTGTAGGACCACTATTTGGCCGTCTACTTATAGATGCTGCCTGTAACTTATTGGGAACAAAAAACCCTAAAGAGTACACCTTTGTGGAAATCGCGGTAGAAGCAGGAAATAGTGTTCTAAAAGACCTGAAACATCCTTTCAAAAACGTTTTAGAACTCCCATTGGGGACAAATCTTAAAATTCCATCCAAAGCCATAGTTTTTGCCAATGAATGGTTGGATGCCCTGCCCTTTGAACGAGTTGTGCGCGGTAAAGATGGTTGGCTCATGCGTCACGTTGTTATTGATGGTAAAAATCTGTCAGAAACAACACGTCCACTTGACTCTGATTTACCCTGGATCAATAAACTTCCGGAAAACGCTCCAGAAGGCTACGAGATAGATATTCCATATGAGACCAGCACTGCGCTTCAAAAAATCGCTGAGCAGCCTTGGGAGGGCGTATTCTACACCTTTGATTATGGTCTGGAATGGTTCGACCATTGCAACGCTCGCGCATCAGGGACTGCGCGAGGATATCGCAAACACGAACTGGTAACAAATCTTCTGGAAAAACTAGGTGAAACCGATATTACCTGCCATGTTGTTTGGGATTGGTTGAAGAAGGTTTTGAGTAACAACCAATTTTCATCTATAGATGTGCAAAGACAGGAATCCTTCTTTATGCACCATTCACAAAAGGAAATTGCACGAGTAATAGAAAATAAACCAGGAAGTTTTATTGATGATCGCGCAAAGCTAATGGAATTACTACACCCCAACCACATGGGCGCCCAATTTCAGGTTTTATTCGGAATTCGCTTGTCACAATAACGTTAACCCTTACAAACAGAGGTTTTCCTCAAAAAGACCAATTAAAGGCTTGCAATTAGGCTCAATGCACCTAAATTGCCCCCTTTTTCACCGATAGGAGCAGAAAATAATGTCTAGAATTTGTGCAATCACTGGTAAACGTCCTCGTTCTGGAGGAATCATCCACCGTAAAGGTCAATCCAAGAAGAGCGGCGGTATTGGTACACACATTACCAAACGCGTAAAACGCACCTTCCGCCCAAACGTACAGCGCATTCGCGTTCGCATGCCGAACGGTCAGGTTAAGCGCATGTGGGTATCCGTAAAAGCCATCAAGGCTGGTAAGGTTCAAAAAGCCTAGTTCCCACCAAAATACTTTTTAAAGGACCGACTTCATATGGAGTCGGTTTTTTTGTGTACCCAAAGAAAAACCGACCCTATAAAGGATCGGCTTTCAATCGATAAATTTTGGTATATAACAAAATCCAGAAAGATATTATATATTCGTGCCGTCTTTGGATACACGAGCCTGGAACTCCTTGAGGAAGCGCTTCGTCATGTCCCCCACAGAACCGTCGCCAATAGGACGTTTATCCAACTCTGTGACAGGAATCACCTCAGCAGCGGTTCCAGTAAGGAAACACTCATCTGATATCCAAATTTCATAACGAGTAATATCTCGCTCGATCAATTTGATCCCTAAATCATTTGCAATCTCAAAAATTGCGCCACGCGTAATACCATCTAATGAACCTGTGTTTACCGGAGGTGTATATATAACGCCCTTGTGAACAATAAAGATGTTGTCTCCTGTGCATTCAGCAACCATCCCATGATCATTCAACATAATAGCCTCAAAAGCACCCATATTCAAAGCATCTACCTTGGCCAAAATATTGTTCAAGTAGTTTAAAGACTTAATCATCGGAGGTAACGCTGCCTGATGATTACGACGCGTTGCTGAAGTAATAATACTCAACCCCTTTTCATAATACTCAGCTGGGTACAGAGTTATATCATCAGCAATAATAATCAACTGAGGATTACTGCAAGTAAGAGGATTTAACCCCAAAGAACCTACCCCACGAGTTACCACCAAACGGATGTAACCGTTCTTCAAATGATTAACACGACAAGACTCACATATAGCATCGGAAATATATTCACGACTCCACGGCAACTTTAGCATCAAGGCCTTGGCAGACATTTCCAAACGCTCTAAATGGGCATCTAATTTGTAAACACAACCATCATAAAGACGAATTCCTTCAAAAATACCATCCCCATAGAGTAAACCATGGTCAAATACAGAAATCGTTGCGTCTTCCTGTTCTACAAAACGGTCATTCAGATAAACTTTCATATATAAAATCCTTGGGCAAGAAAGTGGAGTTTCGGCTTGCGACATATGTCTCAAGCAAAGCACATAATAAAAACCTAATGTTCACTCTTAACAAGGTAAAAAGAAAAGAGCTTGAACCTTTATACAATATCGGTATGTTGCTGCCTCTACGTTCTTTTTTAGGTAAACAAGTATTCACAACAAACGAATGCAATCGAAACTACCTAACGCAGGACGATTTCTGGGGGTGTCTTGGAATTCGACCGGTTGCGGGAGTTTATGGTGGCAGGCCGGAGATGGGAGTTGGCTCCGTAAAAAGCTCCCAGGCAAACATAAATGCCGACGATTACGAATACGCACTCGCAGCTTAATTAAGCGCTGCGATGGTGAATCCCCGACACCCACTGAGGGAGGATCCAACGTTTAGTGGGCATAGTTACGATCGGGCAACCGGGTCTTAACCGTATTTCACAGGTTACTAATGTAGCTAAAGCGTGCTTTTTCGCGTTATCTGCATGACACCAAATAAAAAGATAAGCCTGTAGATGTCATAGACCGAAGCCATCGGGACGCGGGTTCGACTCCCGCCACCTCCACCATTTTTGCATAACTCATTGATAGTGAATGCAACCTCTTCATTTTAGAATGAGGTCATATTTTCACCTTAGAAAAGGTACCACTATAGAGTTAATTTCACTCTATGACGGGAGAAAAGAGATCACCCGTTCGCTAAAAACGAACGTCCAAAAGGAAACCAAAACGTGTTTATGAGGTTTTAAACAGTAGACCAATGATCAATAACCGACTTCCAATTTATCTTGTTATTTTATTGTAATCGTACAAAACTTTAGGATCTACCTAAAGATCTAATCAAAAAAAAGAACCTTGAGAGACATGTTAAGTGAATAACGGAGATTTTAATGTTACGTTGGCAACAGTCTGTAAACTGCTACAAGCCGAAGGAATGATCGAGGCTTCAAATGTTATCCGTAATCATCATGCAAGAATGGAGAAAACAGGATACGATAACTGGAATGGCGGTACAGAAATATGGGAAGTGTTTTTTGAACTTCCCGCTACAGAATATGTTAGGTTAGGGCAACGTAGAAGCCATATAGAGGAACAAATTACTGCTCGTTTGAAAACAGTGTTAGAGACCGAAACTCAAGATTGGTATTCCGCAAAAATAATTCCAGCAAAAGAAAATAGCCCTAATTGGCGAGAAGAACATTCTGAAATAGCTAAACCGATACGACATAATATCATAGATGGCATTCAACTAGAGAGAACCATCTGGTATGGCTCACTTGATGAAGTAGAGTTCTTAAGTCGCTTATATGATCTAGAAACCCTTCCTTCATTTGATAGTAGATTTGATAATGCTGCCGGAGACATTTGGCAGCACTGTATTAATAACGATGATTGGCAAATGAACTGGATTTTCTCGGATGAGAGGTTCCAATTAATTGAAGGTCAAGCAGATGTTTTCTTAAGATTTCTATGCGAAATGGTTCACCCAGTAATTCGACCAGATAAAGATGAGGCCTTAAAACTAGTATCACATTTTAACAATCAATTAATCCCTTCAGGATGGGAAATTTTTGAGGAAGAACTAATTGCTGGTAGGCCTCGATTCTTTTACCGTTTAATTTCTCATCATGAACAAAACTTTTCTAGGGCAAAGAGCGTTGCAGATTCATTGGATGCGGGATGGATGGCAAAGGAAATTGAAAGACTGGAAAACGCAACAGACAGTGATCCTGCACTTGCCATTGGGACAGCTAAAGAACTTATAGAAACATGCTGTAAAACAATACTAAAAAACCAAAGAGTAGCATTTACTAAAAATGATGATTTAGGAAATCTAACAAAAAAGCTGACTAAAGAGCTACTATTGGTACCAGAAGGAATCTCAGATGACGCAAAAGGTGCCAAGAATATACGATTAATATTAAGAAACCTTACCCAACTTTCCAATAATTTAGCTCAATTACGTGGCCTCTATGGGACAGGTCACGGTCGTGATGGACAATTTCGCGGGTTACAACCTCGTCACGCAAGATTGGCAGTCACTTCAGCAATCGCCTTTATTGATTTTGTCACAGAAACTTATCGCCAGAGACAGATATCAAATA
>ENA-ORCX01000657-ORCX01000657.1-marine-metagenome-genome-assembly--contig:-NODE-657-length-10200-cov-2.347723_pt1 | contig 10200 bp, 7 predicted proteins | sample MGYA00248630_ERZ508518 | MGnify/ENA primary metagenome ERZ508518 (study PRJEB26188, sample SAMN06268768) | marine metagenome | isolation source: Bioluminescent Bay, La Paraguera, Puerto Rico | place...
CTCCAATGGACTGAGCTTGGACATCATCGACGGCAGGCTGGCTTCCAGGATATTGAAGCCGGTAAAAAACAGCCACAGAAACAGCAGGATTGAAACCAGTGAGCCCGGCATCAGGGCCCAGCCCAGTTGTGCGAGACCCAGCACGGCAATGGCACCCAGAAACACCGCTTTCATTTTGCGTTTTTTCTCGGCAATGATGATAAACGGCACCATGGTGACAAAAGCCAGCAGCAGAATCGGCAGATAGGCAAGGGCGTGCTGGCTCTTGGCGAGACCAGCGACGTTCTGCAATGCCAGCGGCAGGGCAAAGAAGCTGGTAGTCAACAATAGATGTAGCACCATGATGCTGAATACCAGGCGCATGATTTGAGGATTGGCCAGCACGTTTTTGAACTGTTTTGGAACCGGCTCAATATCACGATGACTAATGAGGCGATGGGGCGAGGGCACCCAGAAATGCAGCACTGCCAGACCCAGCAGGGCCATCAGAGCGGTCGCCCAGAAAATGCCCGACAGGCCAATCCAGTGCTCCAGAGCCGCGCCGGTTGCCAGCGCCACCGAGAAAGACAAACCGATACTGATACCGATGCTGGCCATGGCTTTGGTACGCTGTTCATCGCGGGTCAAGTCGGCAGTCAGGGCCATCACGGCCGCGGCAATGGCGCCACTGCCCTGCAGCAGCCGGCCCACAATCACCATTTCGATGCTGCTCGCCATGGCGGCGACAACGCTACCGATGGCAAATAAAATCAGCCCGAGGCTGATGATTTTTTTACGACCGAAACGGTCTGACATCATACCGAAAGGGATCTGCAACAGTGCCTGAGTCAGGCCATAGGCGCCAATAGCCAGACCGATCAGCATCGGTGTACTGCCACTGTATTGCTGAGCAGAAATTGAAAATACCGGCAGGATCATGAACAGGCCCAGCATTCTGAGGGCAAAAATGAGAGATAGGCCTGAAATGCTGCGTTTTTCCAACGCAGTCATTGCGGTCGAGTCAGTTTGTCTTTGCGTCATGATAGTTGGACAGAGTATATTGATCCGTTTGATTTTACTACGGAAACCTGATGAAAAATATAAGCGTTCCCGGGATGAAGCAAATCAGCATCCGTGGGGCCCGAACCCACAACCTGAAGAACATTGATCTGGATTTACCCAGAGATGCGCTGATTGTGATCACCGGCCTTTCCGGGTCGGGAAAATCCTCGCTGGCGTTCGACACATTATACGCAGAAGGACAGCGTCGTTATGTCGAATCCCTGTCCGCTTATGCGCGTCAGTTTCTGTCGATGATGGAAAAACCCGATGTAGACCATATCGAAGGTTTGTCACCGGCAATATCCATCGAGCAGAAATCCACCTCCCACAACCCGCGCTCCACTGTGGGTACCATCACCGAGATCTACGATTACCTGCGGCTGCTGTTTGCCCGTGCCGGCGAGCCGCGCTGTCCGACACATCATCAACCGCTGGCCGCACAGACTGTCAGTCAGATGGTGGATATGGTGCTGGAAATGCCGGAAGGCAAAAAGCTGATGTTGCTGGCGCCGGTGATTCAGGATCGCAAAGGCGAGCATCGGGATGTGCTGGAAGAGCTGCGGATTCAGGGTTTTGTGCGTGCCCGGGTCAATGGTCAGGTGATCGAACTGGATAATCCACCGGAACTGGAACTGCGTAAAAAACATACTATTGAGGCGGTCGTCGACCGTTTTAAAGTGCGTGATGATCTTCAGCAGCGGCTTGCTGAATCCTTTGAAACGGCCCTGAACATGGCTGATGGCGTGGCTAAGGTGGTGGCCATGGATGATGAGAGCGATGAAACGCTGTTCTCGGCACGCTTCGCCTGTCCGCAGTGCGGCTACTCAATCTCGGAACTTGAGCCGCGTATGTTCTCTTTCAACAACCCGGCCGGTGCCTGCGGCACCTGTGACGGGTTGGGTGTAAAACAGTTTGTGGATCCGGCCCGGGTTGTCGCCCACCCTGAAATGAGTCTGACCGCCGGTGCCATACGCGGCTGGGATCGCCGTAATGCCTACTACTATCAGATGCTGCAGTCGCTGGCCAAGCACTATCAGTTTGACCTGGAAACACCGTTTGAGGATTTATCCGAAGAAGTCCGCCAAGTATTGCTCTACGGCAGCGGCACTACCGCAATTGAATTCAAATATATGGGCGATCGCGGCAAACAGGTGGCGCGCAAGCATCCGTTTGAAGGCATTATTCCCAATATGCAGCGGCGCTACCATGAGACCGAATCCAACAGCGTGCGTGAAGAACTGGCGCGTTTCCATTCGGTTCGCGCCTGCCCGGATTGTAACGGTACCCGCCTGACCCAGGCCTCGCGCCATGTGTTTATCAATGAAACCACGCTGCCTGAAGTCACGCAGATGCCTATCGGCGAAGTGAGTGCTTTCTTCGATACGCTGACTTTGCCCGGTAAACGCGGCGAAATCGCCGCAAAAATCATCACCGAGATCTCGGCCCGGCTGAGCTTTCTGGTCAATGTCGGCCTGGATTATCTGAACCTCGCCCGAAGCGCCGAGACACTGTCCGGCGGTGAGGCCCAGCGGATCCGTCTTGCCAGTCAGATTGGTGCCGGTCTGGTCGGCGTGATGTATATCCTAGACGAACCCTCTATTGGTCTGCATCAGCGAGATAACGATCGGCTGCTGGCAACTTTGACCCGACTGCGTGATTTGGGGAATACCGTGATTGTGGTCGAACATGATGAAGATGCCATCCGCACCGCTGACTTTGTGCTCGATATCGGTCCGGGAGCCGGGGTCCATGGTGGCGATATCGTCTGCCAGGGCTCACCGCAGCAGATCATGGAATGTGAAGAATCACTCACCGGCCAGTTCCTGTCAGGCAAACGTAAAATCGAAGTGCCGGCGCAGCGTGAAAAATTTCATGCCGGTAAAGTTATCGGTCTGCGTGGGGCCTGTGGTAACAATTTGCAGAATGTCGATATTGATATTCCGGTGGGATTGATGACCTGCGTCACCGGGGTGTCGGGTTCCGGTAAATCAACACTGATTAACGAAACACTGCTGAAATTAACCGCTAGAACACTCAATGGCTCTTCCGATGAACCGGCGCCGCACCAGGATATTCTGGGTCTGGATCAACTGGATAAAGTCGTCGCCATTAATCAGAGCCCGATCGGCAGAACACCACGCTCCAACCCAGCCACATATACCGGTCTGTTTACACCGATTCGTGAACTGTTTGCCGGCACACCGGAAGCCCGTTCCCGCGGTTACGGTCCCGGCCGTTTCAGTTTCAATGTCAAAGGCGGCCGTTGTGAAGCCTGCCAGGGTGATGGCCTGATCAAGGTCGAAATGCACTTCCTGCCTGATATCTACGTACCCTGCGATGTCTGTAAAGGCGCCCGTTATAACCGCGAAACCCTGGATATCCGCTACAAGGGCAAAACCATCACTGAAGTACTGGATATGACCATCGAGGAAGCCAATGTCTTTTTCGAAAATATTCCGGTGGTTGCCAAGAAGCTGCAGACTCTGATTGATGTAGGCCTCACTTACATCAAGCTGGGACAGAACGCGACCACGCTGTCCGGTGGTGAAGCGCAGCGGGTCAAACTGGCCAAGGAACTGTCCAAGCGCGATACGGGTAAGACTTTATATGTGCTCGACGAGCCAACCACCGGCCTGCACTTCTACGATATCGAGCAACTGCTGAAAGTCCTGCATAGCCTGCGTGACCGCGGTAATACTATTGTCGTTATCGAGCATAATCTTGATGTGATCAAAACCGCTGACTGGATCATTGATATGGGGCCTGAAGGTGGCTCCGGTGGCGGTATGGTGGTCGCGACCGGGACACCGGAAGAGGTGGCAGAGCATGCATCCTCTTATACCGGCCACTATCTGAAACCGCTGCTGAAATCATGAGTCTGGAGCAGGAAATCAAACTTCAGGTCAGCCAGGACGAATCGCTGGATCTGGAGAAACTGGACTGGCTGATGGCCATGTTGGAGCAACCGGGCCAGCGAATTCATTTACTCAGTACCTATTTCGATACACCGGCTCGTGACCTGCAACAGTTTGGTGCCGGCCTGCGACTTCGCCAGATCGGTGAGCAGTGGCTGCAGACTGTGAAATGCACTGGCAAGGCGGAGAACGGATTACATCAGCGCAATGAGTGGGAACATCACCTGGCGGGGCCTGAATTTGATACAGCGCTGCTAAAACAGACCGAACTGGCTCCGTTGGTGGAAGATACTGCCGTCTGGAATGCTCTCACGCCCTTATTTTCCACCGAGTTCGAAAGACTGGTTTTGCCACTGCGTTTAGAGGATGGCACCCGCGTCGAAATGGCCTATGACCGCGGCCAGGTTCGCGCTGGAAAACGACAAGCCCCCATTCATGAAATTGAGCTCGAACTCAAACAGGGTGAAATAAAAAAAGTGCAGCAACTGGCCGACCAGCTGAAGGCCGCATTACCACTGCAATACAGTGATATCAGTAAAGCGGCGCAAGGCTACAAGATTGCTTCAAGCTTATGAATTTTAAGGGGTTTATTTTATTCTTCCAGCCGCAGACAAACCCCTGAATAGTTTGCTATAGTCGAACTGAAGCTTCTATCGATTCAACGACGCGCAGAGCAGTTAACCGCTTGTTGTTCTGCGTTGCTTGTCTCACCCAAGCGAGTAGGAGTATCGACTATGAAGAAAAAATGGGTCGTCGTTGCCGAGAGCAGCCGCGCCAGAATCTTTTCGGTTGAGAGCCGAACCAGCCCGCTTAAGGAAGTGGATGACCTCATCAACAGTGCCAGTCGTCTCAAAGGCGAGGAACTCGTGTCTGATGATGTCGGCCGTTCCTTCGACAGTCATGGTCAGGGAGGGCGTCATGCCATGGAACCCAGGACGGAACCCAAAGAAACAGAAGTGCTGCACTTTGCTCATGATGTCGGCGAGCGTCTGGAAAATGCCCGCCGTACCGGCGATTACAACGATCTGGTGATTATCTCCTCACCAGGCTTCCTGGGTAAACTCAAGCAAAGCCTGGGAAGTGTGACACAGAAACATATCAGTCAGACGATCAATAAAAACCTGATCCACAAGAGTGAAGCGGAAATTCGCGATTACCTGTTTCACTAGGATTGCCAAGCGGCCGGTGACTCAGGTCACCGGCCCGCGTCTAGCGGGTAGACAAACCCTGCCCGGTTTCAAACTTCCAGGTACGGATAATGGTCAGCATGTCATTATCTTTCAGTACATTGTCCGGTATTGCAGCGTACGGCGCGCCCAGACGGACGATACGCACTGCGGCTTCATCCAGCACTTCATGGCCGGACGAACGTGAAATCACGATACCCCCTGCCGGCACACTCCCATCCGGATTGATATCTACCGATAGCATCAGGCTGCCGTTCAGTCCCTGCCGTCGAGCTTCCTGCGGATAATTCATATTGCCGATATTCTCGACTTTCATTTCCCAGGCCTTCATATAGGCTGCCGCAGCAAACTCCTTGGTCGAGGCAGAAATACGCCGTTTTTTGGGCCGGTCACTGAGTGCCCGGGTGGTTTCGTTGAGCTTGTTCTGCAAGTCATGAATTTCATTTCTCGCCTGCAGCATCATATCTCTGGCTGAAGGTCGAGGCGGCGGCTCGGGTGCTGCGTCAGCTTCTGGTTCAGGCTCAGTTTCCGGCTTCTCCACTTTCTCGACTTTGCGGTCAGCACTCTCCTGAGTCAGTTTTTGCACCGGCTTCTCAGTTTGAGGTTCTACCGGTTCCGGTGGGGCGGGCTCAGGCTCTGGCTCCGGCGGTGCGGGTTCGGGTTCCGGAGCTGGTGGTTCAGGCGCGGGATCGGGGTCTACCAATGGCACAGGTTCCGGCTCGATTTCTGCGGTGGCGATGGGCGGTACCGGCTCTGAACTGGGCATTTCTTCCACTATCGGTACCGGTAATGTCGGGGTGGGCTCGGGCGTCGGTGTCTCGGTTTCGCCACCGCCTTCATTATCAGCCTGGGCGAGAAAATCGGCTTCTTCCGGCTTGATACGATCCTGCTGCTTAACCAGGGTGATTTCGAGATTGTTGACCGGCGCATTGGTCGGTTCGGAAAAGACGTCAAAACTGATGCCGAGCACGATGATCAAGTGAATGATGATCGAGATCAGCAGGGTAAAGAGCAGTCTGTCAGAGGCAGTAGTTCTTGCCATGGGTCACTAGGGTACCTGACGAATCAACGGCGTCTGCTTCGGATCACTCAACCTGACTTGCTCGGCCATGGCCGCTGTCATTTCGATCTGTCCGTCAGCTCGCATCAGCATAACATGATCGATGCCCAGCGAAGCGGCAATTTGCGGCCAGTCCTTACCGGCCACAACCAGCGCTGTTGCAGCCGCGTCGGCGCGGGCAGCCTGCTTGTGGATCACTGTGACCGAGATATTATCGCGGGCCGGCTGACCAGTCCGCGGGTCGAGAATATGAGGATAGCGTATGCCTTCATAGGTGAAATAGCGTTCATAGTCGCCGGAGGTGAATACGCTCTCATCTCCCTGCATTGCCACCGAGGCCAGCATGCCACCTTCCTTGCGAGGGTGACGGATGCCAATTCGCCAGGGCCTGTCACCATGACGGCCGATCGCACGCAGATCACCACCAATATTGATAATCGCGTTCTTAATGCCCTGTGCTTTAAGCGCTGCCATGGCGGCATCAACAGCGGTGCCCTTGGCAAAACCGCCGAATCCCAGTTTGACCATCGGGTTGTCACTTCTCAGCACATTATTGTCGATATGAATATCGTCCATGGTCGGCGCCGCGGCCAGCCATTCATCGATCTGAGCCTGCGCTGGTGGCGGACGTGATTCAAACCAGTTGTCCTGGTGGTAGCCCCACATTTCAAACAGTTTGCCAGCGGCCGGGTTGAACAGATGCTGACTGTCATGGGCATAGAGAGCGGCTTCCTCGATCACCGCAGCAACTTCGGGCTTGATCTCGACTGTTTCGCCGGCAGCAATCGCCTCGTTGATACGGGTCAGCGTACTGGGCTGCCAGGCATGCCAGGTGTCATTGACGTTATTGAAAGCCTGTTCCAGCACATCGATGGTTTTGTCAGCGGTTTCGGCATCAACACCATAAAGGCTGACATCAATTTCGGTGCCAAAAGCATAGAATTTGGCCTGTCGGGCGCGTTCGCTGTCACCACAGGCTGTAACCAGCAGGCTGGTGATCAGTAAAAACGGGATAAGAAGTGGTTTCATGGCAGTCTTTGTTCAATGGCAGTCATTAAGTCGGCACCGATATTGAGCCCGAATTCACGGTCGAGTTCACGGATGCAGGTCGGGCTGGTGACATTGATTTCGGTGAGGTAATCGCCGATCACATCCAAACCCACAAAAATCAGTCCTTTTTCGCGCAATTTGTCTCCTACCTGCTGACAAATCCAGCGGTCCCGCTCACTGAGGGGACGGCCTTCAGCACGGCCGCCGGCAGCAAGATTACCGCGGGTTTCACCCTGGGCCGGGATTCTTGCCAGCGCATACGGTACCGGTTCGCCGTCTATCAGCAGAATGCGTTTATCGCCATCTTTGATTTCAGGTAAATATTTCTGCGCCATCACCGATTTGCGGCCATGCTCACTCAGTGTCTCAACGATAACGGAGAAATTGGGATCGTCGCGGTTAATCCGGAATATTGAGGCACCACCCATGCCATCCAGCGGTTTCAGAATGATATCGCCATGTTCCTGCTGAAATGCTCGGATCAGGTGCTTATGGCGGCTGACCAGGGTCGGTGGGCAGCATTGTGGGAACCAGGCGGTAAACAGTTTTTCATTGGCATCGCGCAGGCTCTGTGGGTCATTGACGATCAGCACCCCGGCCGCCTGTGCCTGTTCCAGCAGATAGGTGCTATATACGTATTCCATATCGAAAGGCGGATCCTTTCGCATCAGGATGGCCTCCAGATCGGTGATCGGCCGGGTCTCGCTGGCACCCAGCTCAAACCATTTATCCGGATTTTCAAATACTTTCAGTGGTCGCATTTCGGCAAAGACCTTGCCGTCACGCAGAAACAAATCCTGCTGTTCCATGTAAAGGATTTGCCAGCCCCGCTCCTGAGCGGCCAGTAACATCGCAAAACTACTATCTTTCTTGATATTGATCCGGGAGACCGGATCCATAACGATACCGACGGTACGTTGCATATCCCACTCTGTGTACGCTGTGAAAAGACAGCCCATTGTACCTGAAAGCCTGATTTGACCGCAGATTTTGCACAGCCCCCAAACACTGGGCAGCGGATGATTGCATGATGCGTCTCTACAAGCGGGCATGGGATTCGCTATAATCGCAGGGGTTTTGACTTTGAATAATGATATCGAGCTAATGACGAATAAAGCGGTGATGAAGGCGGAGACGCCGAGAACCTTTCAGGAGCTCATCCTGAGACTGCAACAGTACTGGGCTGAACAGGGTTGTGTGTTGTTGCAACCTTACGATATGGAAGTCGGTGCCGGTACTTTCCACCCGGCGACCTTCCTGCGCGCCATCGGCCCGGAGCCCTGGAGCGCCGCCTATGTGCAACCTTCGCGTCGTCCTACTGACGGCCGTTATGGTGAAAACCCTAATCGCCTGCAGCATTATTACCAGTTCCAGGTAGTACTGAAACCGTCACCGCTCAACATTCAGGAGCTGTACCTGGGGTCGCTGGAAATGCTCGGCCTCGATACCTCAGTGCACGATATCCGTTTTGTTGAAGATAACTGGGAATCGCCGACGCTCGGCGCCTGGGGACTGGGCTGGGAAGTCTGGCTTAATGGCATGGAAGTGACTCAGTTCACCTATTTCCAGCAGGTCGGTGGCCTCGAATGCCGTCCGGTCACCGGTGAGATTACCTATGGTCTGGAGCGGATTGCGATGTATCTGCAGGGCGTCAGCAGCGTTTATGACCTGGTCTGGGCCGATGGGCCGATGGGCACCGTGACTTACGGTGACGTCTTCCATCAGAATGAAGTCGAGATGTCCGCCTACAATTTCGAACAGGCCGACGTGGAAAGCCTGTTCCATACCTTTGATACCTGCGAACGCGAGAGCCAGAGAATGATTGAAGCCGGCCTGCCATTGCCTGCCTACGAACTGGTACTGAAAGCCTCTCATACCTTTAACATGCTGGATGCACGCAAAGCGATTTCCGTGACCGAAAGACAACGTTTCATTCTGCGGGTCAGAACACTTGCCCGAGCCGTGGCCCAAGCCTATTACGATCGCCGTGAAGCACTGGGCTTCCCGATGGTGCAGGCAGCCGAAGCGGAGGCGCAGGCATGAAAGACTTTGACGATCTGCTGATTGAACTGGGCACTGAAGAACTGCCACCGAAAGCCCTCGCCAAACTCAGCAAGGCTTTTCTTCAGGGCGTGGAACAGGGCTTGAAGAAAGCCGAACTGAGCTACGACGAAATCCGTCCTTATGCGACACCACGCCGTCTGGCGCTGGTCATCAGCAAGCTGCAGACCAAGCAACCCGACCGTGTCGTTGAACGTCGCGGCCCTGCGGTGACTGCCGCCTTCGACGAAGATGGCAACCCCACTAAAGCTCTGCTGGGTTTTGCCGGGTCCTGTGGTGTCGAAGTCGATGATCTCGACACGATGAAAACCGACAAAGGCGCCTGGCTGGTATTCAAACAGGAACAGGCCGGTGCGACTGCCGCGGAACTGTTGCCGGAGATTATCCAACAAGCGCTGAATGATCTGCCGATACCGAAGCGTATGCGCTGGGGCAACCTGCCGGGTGAATTTGTGCGCCCCGTCCACTGGCTGATTGTGCTGCTGGGCGATGAAATTGTGCCGATGGATCTTTTGGGTGTCAGCGCCGACCGTTTCACCCGTGGCCATCGTTTTCACTACCCGCAGCCTATCAGAATCAGCTCGCCGATGACCTATGCGCCGCAGTTGGAAAGCGAAGGTCATGTCATGGTCGATTTCGAGGCCCGTAAAGAAGCCATCGAGGGACAGGTTAAAGAACTGGCAAGCAAACTCAAAGGCAGTGCGATTATTAACCCGGAGCTGCTGGATGAAGTGACCGGTCTGGTTGAGTGGCCAGTCGCACTGGCCGGGAATTTCGATCAGCGTTTTCTGGAACTGCCGCCTGAAGCCCTGATTTCTTCAATGGAAGGCCATCAGAAATACTTTGCAGTCGAGGCGAAAGACGGCAAACTGCTGCCGCATTTCAT
>ENA-ORCX01000660-ORCX01000660.1-marine-metagenome-genome-assembly--contig:-NODE-660-length-10150-cov-3.220193_pt1 | contig 10150 bp, 7 predicted proteins | sample MGYA00248630_ERZ508518 | MGnify/ENA primary metagenome ERZ508518 (study PRJEB26188, sample SAMN06268768) | marine metagenome | isolation source: Bioluminescent Bay, La Paraguera, Puerto Rico | place...
TCAGTTTTAAATGCTTTCTGATCATAAACCGTATGCAGACCTATAATACCAAGAAAACCACTCTTGGCCGCCTCCAACGGGATTTGTGCGTGCTTCCAAGCACGAGTAACTGCCTCCTCCAAAGACGCAATAGACTCACCTAAAGTGATCTCCTTTGGATTTGCAGGGCCTCCCATACCGAAGCCAATCAGATTACCGGAGAAGTCAACCAAAGCTACACGAGCAGAAGTTGCACCTCCATCTATGCCAAGAACACATTCCACATGAAGGAGATAATTACGGAGGGGTATATGTGGCAATTGATTTTTTTGAAAAAAAATAAAAAAAAGGGCTTGCCAAAGAGTCACTTTAATCCTTTTATCCGGGCTTTCCTGAGCGACGCCTGGCTAGCTCAATTGGTAGAGCAGCGGACTCTTAATCCGTTGGTTCTGGGTTCGAGTCCCAGGCCAGGTACCAATCCTCAGTGAAAAATAGGCCACCCTAGCTCAATTGGCAGAGCAGCTGATTTGTAATCAGCAGGTTGCCGGTTCGATTCCGGCGGGTGGCTCCATCAATTTCTTTAAAATCATTTTTGTTATATATCAGATGTTAATCTGATAGACTATGAAACTCCGTTTTGGAGTTTTAGGGGTAACATAAAGGAGTAGTGAACTAGACAATAATGGCGGATAGCTTAGGGGTAGGCTATCCGCCTTCTTATTTCAAATTATCGGGACTTCTAGAAAGTAAATTTTTTGAAATTTTCTATTGCACTCCCCTTAAGTATTTCCCATTTTACTGCCTTTCAGTTGGCCAATGGTGTAATGGTAGCACAACGGATTCTGGTTCCGTTTGTCAAGGTTCGAGTCCTTGTTGGCCAGCCACTTACAAATCAAAAGAAGAAGACCCCCTGAGTAATTATTTCCTCAGGGCTTTTTTATACATAAAAATCTGATTCTTCCGTAAACCTGAAGCATCATACTTGCGTTTGCTCATGAACAGTTCCATATATATGGTCATGAGTAAAAGCAGCAGAACACCTGTTACCGTTATCTCCGGATTCCTTGGCTCCGGCAAAACTACATTAATGAATAATCTCCTGAAAAATCCTGGAGATCGCAAAATTGCGGTAGTAGTAAATGATTTGGGTGAAATAAATATAGATGCTTCCCTCTTAAAAACAGATATAGCCCAAATAGAACAGGATCAAAACACAGTTATAGAACTGACAAATGGATGTATCTGCTGCTCCATACAAGATGATTTCAGCAACGCCCTACTCGATATTATAGCCAAGGGCGATATCGACCACATCCTCATTGAGTCCACAGGGGTCGCGGAACCGTCGGCAATCATTCCAGCTTTTATGGATGACCGCCCCTACTCCAACCCATTAGGACGCAAGGCACAATTAAACGCCCTCATCACAGTGGTGGACGCTCCTTCATTCTATGAACACTGGAAGAATTCCACACGAGCAGAGAGAACCTTGGGCAAGGAACAACCACTGTTCGACCTAATGCTGGAACAAGCGGAATACGCAGACATTCTGATCATTAACAAAACAGATTTGGTAAAAACAGAAGAAGCTGAAAAACTGAAAGGCATCCTACACGAAATAAACCAACGAGCGAGTATCATTTCTACAAAGCAGGGAAATGTAGATACCGAAAGCATTCTCTCATGCGGATTATTCCAACTCGAAGACACCATGGGCGCTCCTCGATGGATCAGCGAAATCGAAAAAAACATAGAAGGTGATCATAAGCACAGCCACGAACACCATGAACAGGATCATAATCACTCATGTGGCTGTAAAGATCCTCACCACCACGAAGAAGGCTGTTGTCACCACCATCATTACGAAGATTTTCATAGTAAATTTGGACTGGGAACCTTTCTTTACGCCAACAGACGACCTTTCAATTATGAAAAGTTAAGCGCCTTCCTCAAAAGCTATCCCGATTCCATCGTCAGAGCAAAAGGCTTCTGCTGGGTACGAAAATGGAATGATGAGGTTGGACTAATGTCCATCGCCGGAAAGTCATCATCCGTAGAATTTATGGGAGAATGGTGGGCCGCTAAATTAGAACGTGGTGAAGTAAATGAACTGCAATTACCTGAAATAGTAAGAAAAGCATGGAAAGCTCCCCACGGAGACAGGCGTCAGGAACTGGTGTTCATAGGAGTGGGACTTGACGAGTTTGCTATACGTAAGGAACTCGACAACTGCCTTGAATAACAATGAAACACATATTCCTAAACCTACTCATCCTCTTCTTTACATCTACAGTTTTTGCCAAACCATCCGTTACGGTTGGAATCCCACCACAGGCTCACATTGTTAAAGAAATAGCCGCAGAAACGGTTAATGTCTCCGTCCTGCTTAAACCTGGAGCCAGTCCAGCTACCTACAACCCATCAATCAGTCAGTTAAACAAACTGGGAACTGCCGACGCTTATTTTCTCATGGGATTACCCTTTGAAAACCGTGTCATCGGCAAAATAGAAAAGATGCTCCCAGGATTACATATTGTGGATACACGATCTGGAATCACTTTTCGCTATTTCAATCAAACAGAAATCCACAAGCATGGAGATCATTCCCATGAAAAAGGAAGCGTTGCAGACCCTCATGTATGGATGAATACTCATAATCTGGAGATAATAGCAAAAAACATCCTCCAGGAACTGATCAGAATAAGCCCTGAAAACAAAAATCTGTATTTGGGAAATTTCCAAAACTACAAAAACAAACTGCACAGCGTTCAATCTCAACTTGAAGAAATCACAGCCTCACACAAAGGAACATATATAGCGGTTTATCATCCGGCATTTGGATATCTCTTCGAGCCTTTTGGAATTCATCAGATAATCATAGAGCAAATGGGCAAAGAACCCTCGGCTTCCGATTTAGTAAGATTATCGGAAGAGATAATTGCACACGATGTAAAAACACTTATAGCCCAAACCCAGTTCTCAGATAAATCAGCCAAAATCCTTTCGTCACAACTTCATATTAAGCTATTGATTGAAAACCAATTAGACGAACAAGTTGAAGAAAACCTATTATCCATAACTAAACGCGTGTTCAAAAATCAGGATTAAATAACTGCAAATAAAGAGAAAACAAATGTAACTTCCGTGCAAAAAGTTAGCGATTTCCCTTGAGTTAAGGGGGTTGGAACCTTTATTGCTTTAGCTTGGTATTCCAACAATCATGCGCGATTATTTTATCAGACGTTTACTCTTAATTCCTCTAACACTCTTCGGGATAACGATCATTGTATTCTTGATCACCCGAGCAGTACCGGGCGGCCCTTTAGAACGGGCACTCATGGAAGCCCAACAAGTAAGCGCCATGAATGGCGGTGGCGGCGGATCAAGCAGCTCCGGTCAGGATCAGGCACTCTCCGAGGAACAGATTCAACAGCTTAAAGAATTCTACGGGTTCGATAAGCCTATACTCGTTAGTTATTTTGACTGGCTCGGGAAGACCATAACCGGGAATCTAGGGACATCCTATCGTTACCAGGAACCTGTCGCAGATATGCTCAAAAGAGCCCTTCCGATTTCCATATATTATGGAATCATAACCCTGATAATAACCTACGGCATCTGTATTCCACTAGGGGTTGTCAAAGCCATAAAGCATAGAACATTTATCGATAACTCTACATCTATCCTGATTTTTGCAGGTTATGCTGTCCCGGGATACGTATTAGGCTCAATCCTTATCCTCCTCTTTTCTGTAAAAAGAGACTGGTTACCCATGAGCGGTTTTGTAGATATGGAGTATTACCATCTCCTCCCCTGGGGAGTCTTCACAGATTGGGACGCCTTTAAAGACGTAGTAATGCATTCAATAATGCCTCTGCTATGCTATCTCATTGGAAGTTTTGCAATTACTACATTGCTCATGAAAAATAACCTCATGGACAATCTGGCCGCCGATTACATGCGTACAGCAGTAGCCAAAGGGGTTCCCTTTAAAAAGGCTGTTATTAAGCATGCACTGCGTAACTCTTTAATTCCCATTGCCACTACATTTGGTCAAAACATTGTATTGATCGTGAGTGGTTCTTTCCTTATCGAATTTCTTTTTGATGTAAATGGATTCGGTCTTTTAGGAATTACCTCCATTTTTGACCGCGACTACCCTGTCGTTATGGGCATTATATTCCTGTCCAGTCTTTTGCTGCTTGTTGGAAACATTATTTCCGATTTTCTCGTGGCAATGATCGATCCACGTATTCGCTTTAATTAATAGGACTACACAAACTCATGAGACAAAAATCACAACTCATACTGAAGGTAGTCCTTTTTTGTGCCAGCCTACTATCTATATACTTAATGCTCAGAGTAGGTTTCTTTTTAGGACTGGGGGTACTGACCATTACGGCCAGCCTTGCGGCACAGTTTATCGACTACAAATTAAATCCCCTCACAGAGAAGAAAATCAGACGTTTTAAACTTATAAAACGAGGTTATATCTCCTTTTGGCTTCTCTTAATAATTACTGTATTAACCCTCTTCGCTGAGCTTTATGTTAACAACAAAGCGATTGCCGTTCATTACCAGGGGAAAACTTATTTTACCACTTACGGTGATGTTCAATTAGGAAAGGAGTACGGTTTAACAGGAAGTGATGCAAACACACCTGTTGACTACAGACAATTAAAACAAACCTTTAAAGACGAGGATCAAGGTAATTGGGTTTTGATGCCTTTAATTCCTTTCAGCCCAAATGAACAAACAACATTCCAAGGCTATCTGAAACCTCGCGCACCCAATACCGAATCGCAACACTATCTAGGAACAGATAGCATAGGACGCGATATTTTAGCCCGTTTGATTTATAGCTTTAGAGTCGCTATCCTCTTTTCAATTTGTTTCCTGATACTCACTTATACCATAGGCATCAGTATCGGCTGTATGATGGGATATTTTGGCGGTATATTTGATCTTCTTTCGCAACGAATAATCGAAATTTGGTCAAACATCCCCTTTCTCTATATTGTAATTATTATTTTCTCAATTATTCCCACAAGCATGAGCATTAGCTCACGAATAATAACCTTATTGATTATAATGGTTCTATTCTCCTGGACAAGCATGACCTATTACATGCGAACAGGTACCTATAAAGAAAAAGCACGTGATTACACCGCCTCCGCCATTGTCTCCGGAGCTGGTACTTGGCGTATTATTTTCAATCACATTATCCCCAACACCATCTCTACGATTGTCACCTTCATGCCATTTACAATCGTTGCTGCTATTACATCCATCACAGCATTGGACTTTCTTGGTTTGGGTCTACCTCCTCCAACCCCAAGTATGGGAGAACTCTTGAAACAGGGTAAGGAAAACCTAACTACCGCCCCCTGGATTGTCACAAGCGCCTTCTTTGCTCTTGTTTTCCTACTTTCACTGGTAACCTTTATCGGAGAAGCTGTTAGAGAAGCATTTGATCCGAAAAAGTTCACTACTTACCGTTAATTTCCAAACATCATCGAACAACTATGGACGTCAAAAAATACTTATTAATCCCTTCGATAGCGCTACTCACGGTGCTATCCGGTTGCGGCAAGGATGAAAAATCAGCCGACAACGACGCGGCTCCTAAAAAGGATATAGAAACAGAAATCCAAGCTTATTATAAAACAAAGCTATCCATACCTGCAGATATTCTGGAAGCTTACGAAGCTGGAAAGATCTCCGACGAAGAGTTGGATAAGATGAAAGCGGAAGGGAAATTTAAGCATTACTTTGAGTTCAAAACAATTGATGATGTACCTCAAGGACTCGTTTGGGATGACGGGATGGAAATGCCTGATTTGGGAGACCCACATGCGAAAAAAGGAGGAACTTACCACACTTACCTGCAGGACTTCCCAAGAACCCTTCGTACCGTAGGCCCCGATGCGAATGGAGGTTTTCGTGGCTATATTCTAGATAACACGGATCTTCAATTTGGCTACCCATATCCAGAATCAGGCGAGGTGACAGAAAATGGATTCCACTATTATCCTGGAACAGCAGATCGCTGGGCAGTAGATAAGCCAAACAAAACAGTCTATATACACCTAAATCCAAAAGCCCGTTGGTCAGATGGGGAGAAAGTTACAACAGAAGACGTAGCATTCACATTTTTCTTCCTGCAATCAAAATACATAAATGCACCTTGGTACAATAATGCCTACCAGCGTCAGGTTGTCGGCTTAACCGTTTATGATGATTATACCTTCGCATTGCACTTGCCGGAAGCCAAGCCCGACATCCTGGGAAAAGCTCTAGAGCACGTTCTTTATCCTCGCCACTTTTACAATGAATTTGGCAAAGACTATGTGCAACGCTATCAGTGGCGCTTTAAGCCAACAACAGGCGCCTACGAAGTTCTTCCGAAAAATGTAATCAAAGGTCGCATGATTAGTATGACCAAAGTCAAGAACTGGTGGGCTAAAGATAACAAATATTTCAGAAATCGTTTCAATTTTGACCGTGTCCAATTCGTTGTGGTCCGCGACATTCCTAAAGCTTTTGAAATGTTTAAAAGAGGTGATTTAGATGCATTTGGAATGGGAACACCGGAATACAATTATGATAAACTCCCAGACAATGATCCTTTAATTGAAAAGGGATACATCCACAAAGCAAAATTCTACAATGATATTCCCCGCCCAACCTACGGGCTCTACATCAATACCAGTCGCCCATACCTCAATGATGCGAATATCCGTCGAGGCATTGCTTATGCCAGCAACTGGGAGAAGGTTAACAAGAAATTTTTCCGTAATGACACCGTTCGTATGAAAACCGAATGTGATGGTTACGGTCCTTTCACGAATAGCAAGATATCACCCTATCCTTTTGACACAGAAAAAGCACTGGAATATTTCGCAAAGGCTGGATTTACTAAACGCGGTGAAGACGGAATATTAGTAAATAACAAAGGAGACCGCCTTTCCTTCACTTTGACCACAGGATATCCCACTCTCCAGGCAATTATGGAGATCCTCGAACAGGAGGCTCGTAAAGCTGGCTTAGAACTCCGTTTGGAGGTCTTGGATAGCACTGCTGCGTGGAAAAAGGTTCAAGAAAAGAAACATGACATTTCCTTCACAGCTTTAGGTGTTAGTGTAGAGGTTTATCCACGCTTTTGGGAAATGTGGCACAGTGTAAATGCCTATAAAAAGGACGGTTCATTAAAACCACAAACCAACAATTTATGCGTTTACGCGAATCCAAAGATGGATGAACTCATTTCCAAATACCGTGCAAGCTCCAGCTCGAAGGAAATGATTCAATTATCTCACGAAATGTCTCAAATCCTCCACGAAGACAGCCCCTTCATTCCTGGATTTGTAATTCCTTTCCTCCGACAAGCAAGCTGGCGCTGGATTCGCTATCCTGAAAATGGTGTCGGCATGAAAGCCAATGCATTCGCTCACTACTGGATGCGCTGGATTGATGAAGACATCAAAAAGGAAACCAAAGCAGCCATGAAAAAGGGCGTTCCACTCAAGAAAGAATACTTCGAGTGGGATCAATACAACGTCTACAAATAAGCCGGAGGCCTGACATTGGACGAGAATATTCTCGAAATAAACAATCTGCTTACCGCATTTGATACAGATGCGGGCCAGGTTACGGCTGTAGATGGAGTTTCCTTCACTGCAAAACGTGGGCGCACCTTAGGTATCGTGGGTGAATCCGGCTGTGGTAAGAGCGTAACGGCTCTTTCCATCATCCGTCTTCTCCCCCAGCCTATGGGAAAAATCCTCGGTGGTGAAATACTCTTTAACGGAAAAGATATCTCTAAAATCAGCGACAAGGAAATGTATAAGGTTCGCGGGAAACAAATCGGTATGATTTTCCAAGAACCAATGACTGCCCTGAATCCGGTGCATCGTATTGGACGTCAACTGACAGAAGTATTCAAGCTTCATACAGATTATTCCAAAGCAGAAGCATGGAAAAAGGCCATCGAAATACTTGGAAAAGTAGGAATCCCTTCTCCTGAAATCAGAGTTGGAGAGTATCCACATCAGCTCTCCGGTGGTATGCGTCAGAGAGTCGTCATCGCAATGGCGTTGGCCTGCAACCCAAGTTTGGTGATAGCAGACGAACCTACTACCGCATTGGATGTAACGATTCAGGCTCAGATATTGGATCTGATGAAACAACTTCAGAAGGATATGGGAATGAGTATCATTATGATTACTCATGATCTGGGCGTCATTGCAGAAACCTGCGATGATGTTGTCGTCATGTATGCTGGACGTATCGCTGAACGTGGTTCCGTCGAACAGATATTTGATAAACCAGCACACCTTTACACCCAAGGGTTACTGGATTCTATTCCTAAGCTGGATACGGTTCCCAAAACGAGATTAAATACAATTGAGGGGATGGTTCCGGGCTTATCTGAGATGCCTGTAGGCGCTCGTTTTGCTCCTCGTGCAAAACATCCAAAGATAGAAGAATATTTGGCCTCCGAAGCCTTCAAAACTGTTCGCCCTGAACTCATAGAAGTAGAACCTGGTCACTGGGTTGAAAACTGCGAATTCGTAAGAACTAACAATTTCTAAGAACCAATGATACAGGCAAACAACGACACATTGCTCAAAGTAAGCGATCTAAAAATGCACTTCCCCGTTAAGGGGGGTGTTATGCTACGTGCCAAGAATTGGTGTAAAGCGGTAGATGGCGTTAACCTTGAAGTGAAACGCGGTGAAACACTTGGACTTGTTGGTGAATCCGGTTGCGGAAAATCCACATTGGGAAAGTGCATTGTTCGACTCTACAAGCCAACTGATGGGAAAATAGAGTTCAACGGGAATGATATCACCCAAATGGGACGCAAGAAGATCAAGCCTATCCGTAGAGATATGCAGATGATTTTCCAGGATCCGGCAGAGTCTTTGAATTCGCGCCATTCTATACGAACAATATTGGAAGAACCCTTTATTATTCATGGTTTATATAACGCTAAAGAACGCAAAAAGAAGGTTCTTGAGTTATTGGACATCGTAGGACTCCCATCCAGCAGTATTGACCGTTTTCCATTCGAGTTTTCCGGGGGGCAACGACAACGTATAGGTATCGCTCGTTCGCTGTCACTGAACCCACAGTTAATTGTATGCGATGAACCGGTGAGTGCTTTGGACGTATCTGTGCAAAGCCAGATTTTGAATCTGATGTTGGATCTACAAAAGCAGTTCAACTTGTCCTACCTTTTTATTGCCCATGACTTAGCTGTGGTTCGTCACATCAGTGACCGTATCGCGATTATGTATCTGGGTAGAATCGTAGAACTGGCTGATGCTCACGAAATTTTTAACCATCCTATTCATGCCTACACAAAGGCTTTGATTTCTGCCATTCCACATCCTGATCCGCACCGCGAAACAAATCGTATCCTTCTTGAAGGTGATGTTCCCTCACCTATCAATCCCCCCGAAGGTTGCCATTTCGCATACAGAAGTCCTATGAAAACGACCGATGAAGAAAAACGTATGCCAGGCGTATTCAAGGAAGTTAAACCAGGGCATTGGGTTGAGGTTCACCCGGGGACCGTGGAAAACTACAAAGATTATCTTTAAAAGAAAAAGCCGTAACATCTGTTACGGCTTTTCTATACCTAAATTAGACGAAAAATCAGGAATCTACAAATTCCTTCATAATTCCACCAAAAGCACCGTTGGAGAAGAAACAAACAAGTAATTTTTCCTTTGTTTGACTCGCATATGCTTTCAAGCCTTCGAGTAATGCTTCATTTGAGTCAAAGGCCCTCGCATATAGCTCTCGCTCTCTCAAATTTGCAGCCATTTGCTCCGTTGGTAGAGCCTGATCTCCTAAACGATCGGCACGATGCACAGGTGCAATAAAAGCAACATCCGCACGTCCCAAGGCATTTTGGAAACGATCTGCAAAGAGCTTTGTGCGAGCAGTATTGCTCCGAGGCTCAAAACAGGCAGCAATCTGATAACCTGGATAACGATTTCGGAGACTATCAATCGTTTGCTCGATTGCAGTTGGATGATGCCCAAAATCTTCGATAACCACAAGCGAATCGGTTTCTTTCAAGATCTCCTGACGTCGCTTCACACCTTTATAATTCTTCAAAAGATCCAAATCCAAAACACAGAATGGGTCTTCAGGTTTC
>ENA-ORCX01000661-ORCX01000661.1-marine-metagenome-genome-assembly--contig:-NODE-661-length-10137-cov-2.786183_pt1 | contig 10137 bp, 5 predicted proteins | sample MGYA00248630_ERZ508518 | MGnify/ENA primary metagenome ERZ508518 (study PRJEB26188, sample SAMN06268768) | marine metagenome | isolation source: Bioluminescent Bay, La Paraguera, Puerto Rico | place...
GTGATTCCCCATATGGGAACTCCCTCTTTCTCGTAAGCCTTAATATATTTGGCGAAATAGCGGGCGTAAGTGCCATAATGCTCTTTTAGGAGATGTCCTGCCAGAGGGCTGTTATTATCCTTCATCCATGAAGGGGCTGTCCAAGGTGAGGCAAGTATACTAAAGCCCTCTGATGAACTCTTTTGAGCATCCTTAATAAGGGGCAGGAGATCGTCTCTGTCTTCATCAATGGAGAAGTGCTTTAAATCTACATCACCGGCAACGGGATCGTAGTTGTAACTGCCCAAAGAGAAGTCGCAACCGCCAACGTGGGTTCTCATCAAAGAGTAGGCTGCTCCTTTATTCGAGAAGTAGGCATCGATCACAGATTGGCGTTTTTCCGTGCTCATTTTTTTTAGAACCACAGCAGATGATTCTGTAAAAGCTCCACCAATACCTACTATTGTTTGGTAGGTTATATCAGGATTGATGCTTATGTCTATGAACGCGGGAGATTCTGTCGTCTTGAGTTCTGAGGTTTTACTTAGACGATCTCCATCTCTGGATGTCTGGTATACGGAGGTTGATGCGATACATGTAATGCTGCCTGCCAGAAGGCAGCTCGTGAGGGCTGTGTGCTTGAGAGTTTTTGGTATATTCATGAGGGGATAAGGGCGAAGTTAGTTGTTACGTGCTTGGAGATCTGCCTCGATTTCAGCTACTTTTTGTTCGTTGAGTGGGTAGAAGAACATAACTGCAGCATTTGCGAAGGCAAAGGTTGCCGGAATAATGCTGAAGATGAGACGAATACCGAGGATGGCTTCAGCACTTTGTGGCTGGTTGGCTACGAATCCCAGGTATGTAAGTATCCATCCAGCCATACCGGCACCTAAGGCCAAACCTAGTTTTTGTGCAAACATTGCGGAAGAGAAGGTTAGTGCTGTAGCACGGCGTTTGAACTTCCATTCAGCATAGTCAGCTGTATCTGAGTAAAGAGCCCACACAAGTGCTGGAGTGGGGCCAACCAGAAAGGTTCCTATAGCGTTTACCGCATGCATTAATAAGATCTGATCCTTTGGAATGAAGAAAAATACCAGAATACTGATTGCATTGAGGATACTCAGGACGATCATCAGGTTCTTCTTGCTCCAACATGCTGTAAATAGCTTAGTTGATGCAACCCCCAGCACCATTGCAATACCTCCTGTTGTGTAGAAGTAGGTAGCTTGGGTTTCTGAACCGATATAATACTTAAAATAGTAAATTATAGCACCGTTGCGAACGGCGGTATTTGTTAGTGTTAAGATTGCTGCAATCCACATAACGGCCCAGGGGCGATTGTGCAGGAGGATTTTGAAGTCTCTGAATATAGATGTGCTTTCAGTCTTCTTTGGCTCAACTCGTTCCCTGGTTGTTGCGAAAGTAACCAGGAAGAAAGCTATAGATGCAGCTGCAAACAGCAGCATCGTCAGGCGGAATCCTGTTGCTTCGGCGGCTACAAGTTCAGCACCCTGTAGATCGGGAGTAACGCCTCCGAGGTAGTTTTTCAAGGGTAGGGCACAGGCAGAGATGACGAGTGCTCCTGTAAATGCTCCGACAAAACGGAATGTGGAGAGTGTCGTGCGTTCATCTGAAGAACGTGACATGACACCCATGAGGGCTGAATACGGGATGTTGATCGCTGTATAAGCAGTCATCATCATCAGGTAGGTAATTGCGGCATAAATTTTCTTTTGTGCCATGCTGTCCAAATCAGGGTTTGCAAACACAAGAAAACCAATAATTCCATAAGGGATAGACATCCATAGCAGGTATGGACGATAGCTTCCCCAGCGAGTTTTTGTTCTGTCTGCAATGATTCCCATCAAAGGGTCGCTTATGGCATCCCAGAGACGGGCTGCAAGCATCATAGAGCCTACCCAAACAGCAGGGAGTCCAAAGATGTCTGTATAGTAGTAAAGAAGGAACAGATTGAAGGTCTGGAAAAAGAAATTGGACGCTGTATCGCCTAAGGCATAACCGACTTTTTCCGTCAGTTTAATAGAGGTATTTTTCATTATAGGGTTATCGGTCTTGGGGAATATATTGTTAGCAGATTGCAGTTATGTGCACAATTAAAAGATAGTTCGTTAGAGCGTTATTTTTTGTTATCTACGAACTCGTAAACGTGAATATAATCAATCTCCATGCGTTGTGGTTTCCAGTTTGGGTCTACGTCTCCGCCCCAATTACCGCCAACAGCAAGATTAAGGATCAGATGGAAAGGCTGATCGTAAGGCCAGTAAGCGTGTCCTTTTTCAGGATCAGAGATTGATTCATTTTCAGCGAAAAAGTATTGCTCGTTATCAACGAATCCTGCAATGCCTTCAGGAGTCCAGTCCACACGGTATTCATGAAACTCAGTAGTGGCTGTATCAACCTTTGTGATGGCAGTTCTTTGGTTCCCCACCATGTGGTTGGCTGCCTCGGTGTGTAATGTGCAATGAATGCTGTTTTTCATACGTCCAAGGTGCTCCATTATGTCTATTTCGCCGCTCTTGGGCCAACGACCATAGGTGGATTCGTTTGGCATCATCCATATGGCAGGCCAGGTGCCAACCATGTCAGGAAGTTTTGCACGTATAACGAAGCTCCCATAAGTCCAATTGGCGTTGGAATTCAGGCGTGCAGAGGTGTAGGTCATGTCTTTGTAAGCTTCCTTACGGGCTTCAATTATAAGCTTTCCGTCCTTTATATAGGCATTGGCATTTTCGTTACGGCGATCGGTATAGAATTGCAGTTCTTTATTACCCCATCCATGTCCACCTGTTTGGTAGTGCCATTTTTCCGTTGATGGCAGAGTGCCGTCGTTGAATTCGTCGGACCAGATAAGCTTTCGTTCTTTTGCGTGTAAATTCATTGATAATAAAAGTAAAGTAATGACGGTTAATGTGAGGGACTTCATTTTAGCCTTAGTTTAAAAGTTCGATAGCTTGCTTCGGGGTTCGGTTTGCATTGTAGATTCCCCAATGCTTTTCGGGTTCGTTGGGGGCATCACTCCCTTTCCAGTTTTCATCAAACGCTTCAAATAGGAAGATGGTTATTTGGTCATTCCTAGCCCAATTGAGCAGTTCTTTTAAATATTTGCTTTGGTTTTCTTCGTTGGCGGAAGATATAATCATCTGCTGGTTATTGCTGGTTGTACACCAACCTGCTTCTGTAATGATTACTTTTTTCCCAGGATGGGCAGCACATACTGAGTAGTAGTTTGCTTTGCTATAATCGAGAGCTTGGTCAATAGTTTTACCTTCCCATTGAGGGTAAGTATGCATGGAGATGAAATCGACTGCATCAGCGAGTTTTTTTAATCCATCCTGCCAGGGAACCCAATTCTCACAAACGGTTACAGGTTGTTTTATTCTACTTTTTACCTTAAGAACAAATTGAAGACTTCTTTTAGGCTTTACCGGATGGTCTGTCCAGTCTACCAGAGCCTCATTGCCTACGGCAACGGCTGTGATTATGTTTGGGTATTTGTTTGCCAGATGTATAAGGCGTTCTATTTCATCCTCATTGTGCTTTTTGTTCTTATCAAAGTCTACTGTGCTCCAATCCGTCCAAGCATTATTGGGGTTGGCAAATTCAGCATCGAGGCTTGCTCCGAGAAGAATTTTTATGGGTAGTTTTTCTCTACGGATGGCCTCCAATGTACGTGCTGCGTATTCGCTGCAATCGTATAGACGCAACAGTTTAAAATGAGGCTCAATTAAGTGCAAATCTGAGCTTATTTCATCAATGCTTGGATACGTTTGAGTTACGGGGCTTTGTCCATCGCGATAAGCTGAAAAGCAAATGGCAGGCTCCCAATTTTTCCCTATAGTATCCGTTTCTGCATGTAGTAGAAGGGGCGATATCAGTGCTATTAGAGGGGGTAGTAGTTTCTGTAACATTTAAATGGTTTAGATGAATTGTGTGGAAGGAAATTGAACATAAATTGCGGCTATTTCATCCCTGCGGTGGAAAACTGATTCAGACTCCTCAGTGTTTAAAGAAGTCGTGTCTTTTTCTAGAGTTGTACCGTCGTTGAGGTGAATTTTAAGCTGTAGTTCATTACCGTGGCTATAAACGATGGGGACCTGACAGTAAGTGAATGCTAAGCTGTTCGCCGGTAATTCAATAGTTTCCCATTTCTTTTCTAGAGAATAGTAATGGAAAGTATTAGCCTCAGCCTTCAATTCCTTCTTCTCTATGAGTTGGGGATTAAAGGAAATGATTCCGTTGTCTATTGTTACTCCCAATTCTCCAAACCTTGAGAGAATATCCTCCTTTACCTGCCCTGTCATTCCTGGCTGCTGTGCCCCGGTATGTTTTGGGGTGTGCGAGTATGGATCTGTAGGGAATGCACCGTATTTGTGTGGGGATTTATGTATTCCCAGCCCTTCAAAGGTTTCTTTATAAATGTGATTTAATATGTCTTTCTCTTTGCGGTTTTCTGCGGCTATTACGTTTTCCTGAATAGCGAATATAAGCTTGGATACCATATGCCAATAGATACTCCCCAGCCCTTCAAAGGCGAAGAAAGCACTTGATCGGCCCGTAAAGGTGCGATGTTGGAAGGTGTCCTCAAAAATTTGTTTAACGTTCTCTTTTTCTTGTTGGATCAACTTCGCGTAAGGGGATTCGTTGAGTGTGTTCAGAGCGATTCCAACTTCCTCACTATTTCTGAAGTTTCCATTAAATCGAATCTGCCCCTGTAGATCTTTTTCGATGATGCCCTTGAAACCGTCTTCGAGCATTTTGCTTAAAAGAGAGTTGTTTGTGGCTTCTTCTTTAGAAACTTTGTTTTTCTCAAGGAATGTTGGCAGGTCTTTATCCGGTTGTAGTAAATAGGATGCTCTGTCAGAGCAATAAAGTGAGCTTTTACGAAGTGCTTTAAGTAATTCAATTACCTTAGATGTATTTAAAAGTTTAGAACTCAGAATGGAGACCTGTCCTTCCAGCATAGTGTCTAAATGGTGTATTTGGATGCCTTCGCAAGTGAGGTTTATTGTGTTGTAAGCATGGAAAAGTTTATCTTCTCTACTGTTGGCCCACAATGCATCAGCAACTGATTTTTTGGCAGCTTTGAGATAGTTTTTAAGGTCGTTTGCGCTGATGTTTGTGAATTCACCGCAAAAACCATTTTTGTAAAGTCGTGATCTATACTCTGTGGCGACTTCTCCCAACTCTCTTAGATAGTTCAATCGTTTATGAGCATCAGTATGGTTACTGGCGTCAGATGCTAGTTTCTCAAGAGTTGTTGATTGATTTATGATCCATTTTGCGACAGCAGTACTGCATTCAAACTGATCTGCTCCTCTGTTTGAGAATAGCAGTTGTTCCATGAAGATAATGTAGCGATGAATGTAGCCCAAAGTGACTACGGATACGCCATATCCGGCTAGAGCATTGTTTGCATCATTCCACTCAGGGCGTTGAGTATTCATCCAAATACCACCTCCCGGAACCAGATTTGAAAGTTTTGCCAGCATCGGAACCAACAATTTCTCCATCAAAGTTACCTGATAAACATCTCCGTTAGGATCTGGGAGCATTTTCCCATCTTCACCCAATACTTCTATTCTTTGATATATAGCTTTTTCATCTTCATCGCTGTAAACAATGGAGGCACTTGGGTTTTTCAGTGTTTCTTCAAACGGTTTTATTCTGTATGGAACTTGAGCGTAAGAGAATAACTTTTGACGTAGAAGGTTTTGTAGGCGGGAAGGGTGGTGTTTGTTGGATGCTTCCAAGAGCTTCAAAAGATATATTATTTGGTGATCTCCCCAATATCCTATATTTGACCACGGTGAGCTTGGATCGAAGGTTTCCCAGTCGAAACCATCTTTCGTGATTCTGTAAGGGTTGTGCCCATCTGCTGTGGAGTTGTTTACAAACTTATAAATTACAGATTCTATAAATTCAGGAAAAGAGTACAAAAGAGCTTCCCAATTCTGGAAGATATCTCTCCAATTGCCTTCGTAGGCATATTTGGCACTTCCATCTTCATTTTTAAGAACGATGTTGAACCGGTTCCAGGGGCGAGATGGATCTCCGTGGCGTCTACTGAAAATGAGAGGCAGATACTCTCGGCAGAGTCGTATAAAGGAGTTATCATGGGTTGACCCTGCATATTCCAAAATGCTTTCAATGGTTGATCCTTCGGGGAGGGACTCAAGGTAATCTTTGTGCTGTTGGTATACCTTTTTATTAAAGTGCTTAATTGTTTTGGCTAAGTCTTCTGTTGGGATGGAGTAGCCTTTGGCAAAAATACCACCTCGAAGCACGTTATAGAGTGCATTGGAGAAATGACGTGCATCCCTGGCAGAGTCATTGCTTTCCTGTAAGCCGTCTGCGGCTGCAATTATTTCTCGAAGCTTCTGTGTCGTGGATTCAATCTCCTCCTTTAGGAGCGTAGTAGGTTCTTTAATTGTTTTCAGTTCTTCCTGAAGTGCTATTACAGCAGTAGCTGATTGGTTTAGATCAGCAGCGAGCCAGCATTCACTTGTAGAACCTGCCTCAAGTTTTAGGTGTTTGTATAATAAGTAGGCTCCTCGTAATCCACGAGATTCATTAATTTCATGGAGTTCTTCACCTGTGCGGAAATTTTCAACCTGTTTGCTGTTTATCAGGACTTTGGCATCCTCCCAACCGCAACTCCATACCGTTGTGCAGCGAAGCCCCTCGCTTGGTTCTGCACGATCGGTAGGTATGGAATTCAGGTAGTAGAGAGCTAGTTTTTTCGGATGAACCAATTCGCAACGTTTATAGGCATCAGCCAGATTGCTGAATTCATTCTGAAATTGATCCGTCAATGCGGCTGGCATGATGTTATGAATCCCGAATAGAATGTCGCATTCAAAGAGGGTATTGGACTTATTTTCTATCTCGAAAGAGTGCAGTATTCCGTAGCGATCACTTGTAGACCAAGTGCATTTTACTGTAATTCCAAGATCGTTGTTGATTTCCTCGAATGTGAGGCTTGTGCCGCTACTATTTTTTATGAGATTTCTCTCTATATTTGCTTTTTGAGGCAATTCTTTGGCGAAGGGTTTCCATATATTTTCTTTTACAGAATTGCAGTAGCGAATTTGACAGAGGCTTCCCGAAGCATCGACCATGTCGAATAGCTTATCCTGTGTATAATAAGGAAATAGTGCATTTGCCGGTTGTCCTCTACCCGCACTGGTTGCTCCATTACTGCCAATGTAAACCCAATGATCACAATAAGTTGGGATATGGATCAGAAATGGGTCCATTTTGTCGTAGTTGTGTATTTTGAAGTCCTTCTTTGGGACTTTTACTGAATTGGTTGAGGTCTTTTTTGAAAAATTGTTCATTTAGGTTTTGTTTTAATATGGCCATTCCAGATGGCTCATATGGGGGTGCTAACCTGGTTTTCATTTTTGGGAGATCGATTTCTTATGTTTTATTGATCAGGGATTCTTTTCACTTAGTCAAATATAAAAAGTGCACAGTAATGCAATTAGTATTTGACTAAGTGCATTTAGGTGCACATTCTTAGGAGTCATAGGCCTTTCTATGGCTATATTTCACTTAACCAACAACCCCGACTTGTTTTAATGAAAAAAAAGTTACCTAAGTATGGTAAATCCATGCGTCGATCAGCTTATATTTCAATGATCGCAGCACCTACACTTCTGTGTGCATCCGTAACACTTGGTCAAACGGCAGATGATGAGGAGGAAGTTCTTGTTCTGTCTCCTTTTGAAGTGAATACAGATGCTGACAGTGGATATTATGCATCCAATGCAATTTCTGGAACTCGTATAAATATACCAATTAAAGATATTCCTTTAAGTATTGAGGTTGTTACCTCTGAGTTTATTGAAGACACAGGTTCCAGTGACCTTCGCCAATCCCTCCGCTATAGTGCCGGTATTATTTTGCAGTCTCAGAATGATGCTATGAATTCTGATTCCTTTGATGATGTTGGTGGAGTGAACAATCCAGAAGGTGTAACCAATAACAAAACTCAAACATCATTTAAGATGAGAGGGTTTGTTACTGATAACGTGCTTCGCAATGGTTTTCGTCGTCAACACGCAACTGACTCTGTGAATATTGACCGTGTGGAAGTTGTTCGTGGTCCATCAGCCCTTTTGTATGGGATTGGTAATTTTGGTGGAGTAATTAATTATGTAGTAAAACAGCCACTTGATGAGGTTCGGCAATCCTATGATGTTACCGTTGGTTCAGATGGTTTGTACCGTGCTACTGCAGATGTCACAGGACCCATATCCGAAACCTGGGATTTGAATTATCGTCTAACAATGGCTGCGGAGACAAGTGATGATTGGACTGATATAAAGAGTAGTGAACACTATTTTGTTTCTCCCATTTTCACTTTTAAACCAACTCCGACAACTAAGGTTACAGTTGATATTGAAAAAGGTAAGCAAACGGATCGCGGTGTGAGTTTTCAGAGTGTGAGAACTCCAACGGTTGATAGCATCCCTGTGGATCAGCCAGACAGAATGCAAACCTATGGATTCCTTGAATTTGAAGGTAAGGACGTGAGAACATTTCGTTGGTCCGGCCCTGATACATATTTAAAGACAGATGCCGTGAATGCGTTTGTTCAAGTCGAACAGCGTATTCTACCAAATTTGAATTTACTGGTTGGCTATAATTACAACGAGACAAAGTTTGATACGAGAGATGTTTACGGTTCTCTTGTAGTTAATACTGGTCCTGAAGAATTGTGGGGAACGATCAAGGCTCACCAGATCATTAATGGTGCAACGGCTGACGAATATGTTGAAGTAGACAACGTAGTGTTCCAATATAACTGGAACGATACTCACGAAGAAAATGCAAGAGATCAGTTTCGTGCAGAGCTTAACTATGAATTAAACTTATTTGAAAATAAAGGCTGGTTCGAATCGTCGCATAATTTTCTATACGGATTCTCATACGAAAAGGCTGAGTCTGAATCAACAAACTATGCCTCTGATGACTGGAATTGGAAAAGTCCTTCAGATAGTTCTTACTTGGACTACGATTATCAAGGAGACGGATCTGAAAGCTCTCCTCTGGTAGCGGATACGTATAATTGGTCTAAAGCTGATAATACTGGTAATTACTTTGTTTATTCAGGTCACTTTCTAAAAGATAAACTTTTTCTTATTGCAGGAATTCGCAGAGATACGAATTCAGTCGATACTATTTCTGCAAATTTAAGGAGTGAAGTAGGGCCTTTTACTCCAAATGAGAGCCCAAGTATATCTACTGATAGCACTCAACTTGGAATTAGCTTTGAGGTTATCAAAGGATTTAACGTTTTTGCTTTGCGTTCTGAAGGGGTGAATCCAAATTTTGATGGTGCCATTGATGGATATGGAAATGCGTTGCCTGCTGCTACGGCAGTTTCCAAAGAAGTTGGTATTAAAATGGATTTCTTTGATGGGAAGATTTCTGGAACCATAAGTGCATTCAAAATTGAACGTTCCGGTGTCCCAACGTCTTATTGGTGGGCACCGTATCCAGCATGGGGTCAATTTGATGCTGACTCTGATATTGTATATCGTATGGATGATTTCAATCCGGAAGAATCTGATAATCAGTGGTTACAGGCGGCTAAAACTGAATGGGATTCTGCTAGAGCTTCAGGTGCGGTTTATGAAGCAGTTAATCCAAATGATGGAAATACATATACATATTTGAATGCATCAAGTGCAGAAGGTGCTGCCTTTTTAGATAAGGTCTTCTCGGACTTAAGTGCTGCTTATGCAACTTCTACCGGTGATAAATGGCCTGGATGGCTCTATACTGGAACTGGGGTTGATGAAGATCCAAATGTAAATACTGCATCGGAAGACTGGTCCTCCCATGGAGCAAGTCAGACTATCTCTGATTCATCGGAAGGATATGAGGCACAGCTTCTTTTTACACCAAACGAAAACTTCCAATTACTCATAAACTATTCCCAAACGACACGCAAAATAGACGATGCAGGAAACTTTGCTGAATATCCCTATAATGAGGATAACTGGGATCGTTGGGCGGTTTGGTATTTTCCTAATGGCTCTTGGGGGTTAAGTGGAACATCTCCTACAGATGCGTATCCTGGGGGCGAAAATGGTCTCCCAAATATTGATACCTCATCATGGGCTGGTA
>ENA-ORCX01000662-ORCX01000662.1-marine-metagenome-genome-assembly--contig:-NODE-662-length-10124-cov-2.203245_pt1 | contig 10124 bp, 8 predicted proteins | sample MGYA00248630_ERZ508518 | MGnify/ENA primary metagenome ERZ508518 (study PRJEB26188, sample SAMN06268768) | marine metagenome | isolation source: Bioluminescent Bay, La Paraguera, Puerto Rico | place...
CGTCACAGTCTGCTTGACTGTCCGGTAGCCAGGCGCGTGGATCTCGATCTGATGAGGAATCCCGAACAGGCGAGTCTCAAAAGGCGTGTCACCGACTTTTTTGCCATTGATAAAGACCTCGGCCGCTTTGCTGGCAGTGACTTCAAGCGTCCCCATTTGCTGTTTCAGGCTGAAATCAATATGCCGGGTTTCTTCAGCTTCCAGCGTCAACGTCTGTGACTGACTGAAATAGCCGGGCTTTTGGTAACGCAGGACACTCTCCTGACCCGCCTTGAGCCGGATCTTGCCCTGTGGATTCACATTGATACCGTTCAGCGTCAGTGTGCCACCAGCAGGTTGCAGATTGACCGTAACCCCGGCGCTTTTGGCTGCCAGCCGGTAAAGACGGCTCAGTCTGGGCTCAGCCTGGGTCAGTTCAAGCTGCTCTGTACTGGGGTCAAAACCGGCTTTGCTGACTTCGACCTTGTAAGATCCGCCGACCAGTGACAATGTGAGCGGTGTCTGCCCCTGTGTTTCGCCATTAATGCTCACCGAGGCGTCCGCAGGGATGCTACTGATAGCAAGCTCACCCTGAAGTGGCCACAGGCTGGGGGTCTGTTCTATCACTTCGCCGGGTTTGAGCGTCAGATTGAGGGTTTGCGGCTGGTAATAGGGATGGCTGATTTCAATCTGATAGTCTCCCGGCTCAAGCTGCTGTTCGAGTGTATCCGCCACCGCAATCATTGAACCGTTGACAGACCAGCGGGTTTGATTGTCTTTGATGGGGGAAGTCAACAACAGCCGGGCCGGCAGCGGCTCCAGCACCAACTGAATCACCTTGCCGAAATCCTGATTGGCAATCGTGCGTGTCTGCGCTTTATAGCCCGCTGCCCGGGCTTCAATCTCGGCTTTTGCTGTCAGGCTGTAGAGGTGATGGTTAATTACCCATGCCAGCCCGGAAATGGCCGAAACCTCGGCCTGGTCGCTGATGCTGGTGGGGAGTATTTCAATACGGCTGGCCTTGGCGATGATCAGCAGACTGACGACGATCAGTACCACCAGCAGGCTGCCGGCGCTCCACAGCAAACGGCGACGTCGGCTCTGGCGTTTGGCTTGCAGAACGGCCTGTCTAAATTCGCTCATCAGCGATAATACTCACTTGATAAGAAGCCGAATCAAGGGGAATGTTAACTTCGATGATCTTGGATTTATAACCCTGACGCTTCCCCTCGAACTGATAAGTGCCCGGTTTCAATTCAATCTTTTTGCTACGGGTAGTACCGACGACACCCACACCGCGCACTGAGATGTCGGTTTCCCCGTCAGAAATCACTTCCACCGTGACTGCTTTGTTCACGGCATTGATGCTGTCACGCAGTTTTTTGGCGATCGCATTGAGCGAAGGGCTGGCCTCGCGCACCGAGTCTGCCTGAATCAGCGCAATGTCAGCCTTGGATTTGACCAGATCATTGGATAATCGATAGGGATTGGCGAGCAGTGCCTGCATTTGCTGCTGTAATGAGACAATGCGCTCGGCCCGCGCCAGATTGTCGCTGATCGCTTTGTCGGCAGGCCGTTGCTGCAGCGCCTGTTTCCATTCAGTTACAGCAGTTTGCCAGTTATCGGCCTGTTGCGCCTCTTGCGCGGCGGCAACGCTCGACGCATAAACAAGACGGGATTCAAGCTCAGCTATCGCTGCTGCCAGCTGCTGGTTTTCCGTGCGGTCAGGATTAAGTTGTCTGGCCTGATTAAGCTGCGCTTTAGCTGTGCTCAGATCTTGAGAATCAATGGCATCATAGCCCCGTGCAATATGCTGATCGTAGCGATTGGCTGCGAGCTGGCTTTGCAGCGAGGCGGCACGTTGTTGCATGGCCTTCCGCTCACTGTCGATCTGCAACAGCTTGTTGATCAGCCTCAGTTCTTCGGCCGGATTATTTTCCGCCCGCGCCACAGCGATGGCTTTTTCCAGCGAGGCGAGCTGTGGGATCAGTTCGATTTTCTCTGACAGCTGCTGTGCAGCTTCATCCCCGGCCCGGTGTGTCAGAGCTCTGTCGATTTCAAGGCGGGCGCGGTTGTAATCAAGCGCGTCATAAGCCTGCTGGGCCTGTTGCATGGCTTCGGTGAAAGCCTGACGACTGTTTTCAATCGTGGTTTCGGCCAGCATAATGAGCGCTTTCATCGCGCTGTCGGCTTTGGCATAGTCACCGGCTGAAAAGGCTTCAATGGCGGCGGCTTCATCATACTGCAGTCGATCGGCCAGCGCTTTATCCCAGCGTTTGATATCAATCTGCTCAAGCTGCGGTTTCAGTTGATTCTGATAATGCGCGTAGGCTTCAAGATAACGCTGTCTGGCTTCCTCGTCAGTTGCCGGCGTCTCTGAAGGGACTGTTAAATCTGATGATCCGACCACTTCGGCATTATCGCCGGCTGAGGGTGTCGTTGTTTCTGGCCAGAGCGAGTGACTGCTGGCATAGAGCAGCATGGCAGCCACTAAAACAGCGACACTACTGAGGATTAGAAGGCGCAGTGTGGAACGGCGCTTTGCCTGTCTGGCCCGGGCGATTTTCTCAGCAAGCATGGACGGGCCTAAAGCTGAGTTTCAGGGGTTGCCTCAAGCTCATACATTTGTGCCATGAAAGCGCGCCACTGCTGAAACTGTTCTTCGACATCACCGGTGAGTTCAACGGTTTTTTCCTCAAAGCTGATGACTTGCGGTGACATTTCCAGGTTGACCGATTCACCGAGTTCATTAATTGCATCCTGATGCATCTTGGCTTCTTCACGCGAGGTGAAGCCACTGTTAATCAGTACTGCGCCACCGACACCGGCAGCGACGGCAGCGATATCTGCAATTGCGGCGGCACCCAGCAGCACGCCGCCGGCAATTTTCATCCAGCTTTTGGTTTTGGCTTCTTTTCTGAGCTGCATTTCGGTGAAGCTGGCTTTTTGCCAGACCAGGTAACTGTCTTCCATCTGCTGACTGAAACCACTGTAATCCTGCTGCAGATTATCAATAAACAATTGCTCGCGAACCCGGACTGATTTGACCCGCTGGAACAAGGGATCGGCATCGCTGGGCATGGCGGTGACCGTCATCGGTTGCGCATCCGTGTTGAGATAAGGCAGGAAAGCCTGTTCATTGAAGCTGGCGCCGAAGCGCAGATCAGCAATCTGCTTCAGTTCGGCGAGGCGACGCTGCTGTTGTTCCAGCAGAGCGGCTACAATCCGGTTGGCGGCCTCTTCAAAGGCCGGGTCGTAGGCATCTTTACCTTCATTCCTGGGATTTTTATAGAAGCCTTCCGAGACTTCATGTTCGATATTTTCATCCAGCCACTGCTTGCCACTGATATCCACGACCTCCATATCGAATTCCAAATCCATACCGTTGGATTCGACAATCTCACCCAGCACATACAAATCACCGGATGCGGTGTTATCCGGGGTGACCCTTACGGCGCCGAACTTGCCGGTGTCTTCCAGTGCCTGTTTCAGTTTGTAGGCAAAGCGGTTCGCTTCAGCGCGGCGCAGTTCGGGCCAGATGCCTTCTTCTTCATAATTGGCTTCATCTTCAGACAGGCCCGGGGAAAAGGCCGGGATAATCACATCCAATCTGGGGCCGCTGTAAGTGACTTCGCTGGCTTGTTCTTCAAAGCTTGAAGCCAGTTGCGGGCCGGTGGCGGTGGGTTTGCTCTGGCTACCGACACAGGCAGTCAGAGCATGCATCATGATCAGCAGATAGACCAGGAGTTTCGAGGGTTGTCTGAAACGATCAATGTTCAACGTTCATTCCTTTGTATTTACGGTATTCATTCCACAGCTTTTTGCGGATTTCAGGGTCGGTTTCTGCTTCCGCTGCAATCCGGATCTGCGCAGCAATGGCGTCGTCATTTTCTGCCGGAGGAATATCTTCAGGGATTTTGCCATTGTCAGCCGGACCACTAAGGACTGGCTCTCTTCGTCGCTCAGCTCTGAGCTGGTATCGCTCGCTGCCACAGCATCCTGAACGGTTTCCGCTTCAGTGCCCTGCATAGCGTCACTGGCGGCGGACTCAGCGCCTGAACTGCCATTATTGACGGCTGCAGCATTGCCGCTTGATGATGAGCTGCTGTTGACGGACAGATTACAGTCCTCGAATTTTTTCAGCGATTCATAAAAGGCCTGCTCCATCAGCGCCAGTTTTTCAGCTCGGGTCAGTTCCGGATTGTCCTGGTAGTTGATACCCACAACCTCGCAGTCATCCCTTGCTTTCTCAGCCTGTGGATTATCGGCAGAGATGGCACTGGCAGCAAACAGGCTCAGAAAAGCAGAAATTTTCAGCCAGGAGACAACAGTTTTCATCACTGAGTGTCCTCTTTGATACATGAACATCATCCTTAATAACATCAATTCCATTTTATGGTCGTGGTTTTGCGACAACGGCTGAGCAAGCAATCCCACTGGAAAAGTAACACAATTCAGAGATTGAAATGCTCATGCTTAAGTGGACTGATATCACGCTAGCAACAGTAACTAGACCACAGTTCGAAAAATAATGGTCGGTGATAGTTCCATCAAAGTCAGGCTGTTTAAAGCGGCCTGATAAGCCAGGCTACGAGGCGCTGGCGACGGTGTCACTGATCTGACTGTCAGGCGGCAGCCAGCTCATACAGCAGTTGCGGCCATGGCGTTTAGCCTCATACAGTGCTTCATCCGCAAAGCGGATGAGTTCATCACCCTGCATACCTGTCAGCCAGCTACAGCTTCCCAGGCTGATGGTTAAAGCCCGGTTGGGCCAATCGGCAAGTTCTACTGCGCTTCGTAAGCGCTCAGCGACTTCCAGCGCGGTGACACGGTCGGTATCAGGTAACAAGATAGCGAACTCCTCACCACCGAAGCGGGTAACGACATCATAAGCACGGCATTCTCGCTTCAGGATATCGGCTAGCATTTTCAGTGCCCGGTCTCCCTCGGGATGACCGAAGCTGTCGTTGTAGCTTTTGAAGAAATCGACATCCAGGATAATGACAGAAAGCTTGCCGTCTTCTGCTCGCCTTGTCCTATGCAGTTCTCTTTCGAGTACCGTGTTGAGGACGCGGCGGTTACCCAGTGCGGTCAACGGATCGGTCACGCTTTGTTCCAGCAGACTGGCATTGGCAGCTTCCAGTTTAACCTGGGTGTCTCTGAGCAGCTGGTTCTGCTTTTCGGCCTTATAAAGCAGATCGCTGATTTGACCCTGAGCCAGGCGCAAATCAGAAATATCAAGAATCTGCGAAATAAAGTTCTCGACAGAGCCATCCTGTTTACGCACCACGGCGACTGACAGCAGTGCATAAACAATATGACCGTCTTTATGGCGATAGCGTTTTTCAATCTGGTAGTTGTCGCGCTGACCAGAAATGACTTGCTTGAATAGTGACAGGTCTTTTTCCAGATCTTCTTCCAGTGTGATGTCCTGAAAGGTCAGATTCAGTAATTCATTTTCTGCATAGCCGAGAATTTGGCAAAGCTTGTGATTGACCTGCAACCAAAGGCCATTGGTCGCGACAATCGCCATACCGATGCCGGCATGGTGGAAGTTGTTGCTGAATGCCTGTTCGCTTTTACGCAGCTGCTCTTCGCGATTTTTCTGCTCGCTGATATCCAGATGGGTACCGTACATCATCAGCGGCTGGCCATCATCGCCACGACTGAAGATTTTCCCCCGGTCCAGTACCCACACCCAATGACCGTCTTTATGACGCATACGGCACTCGACATCATAAAACTCCGCTTCACCGGAAAAGCAGGCCTGCAAGGCATTATTGGACTTTTGCAGATCGTCGGGATGGGCAAGACTGAGCCAGGTCTCAATAGAGATTGGTTCCAGTTCTTCCAGCCGGTATCCCAGAATTTGTGCCCAGCGCTCGTTGAAGCGGGTTTCACCAGTCTGAACATTCCACTCCCAGGTACCGACATTCGTGCCTTCAATAAAGGCCTGATATTTCTGCCTCGTTTCCAGCAACTCGGCCAGCTCTTGCTCGCTGAGTTGGGCTGGGTGGTCTTGTTCCGGATGATTCATCTGCAGCTGTTCTGGGCCGGTCTTTCCTGTTGAGATCGACAAATTTTAACAAGATTGTGAATTTCTAGGCTATTAAAACTGAGCAGGGTCAAGGTGCTATTTCGCTGACCGAAAACAGTGATAGAGGTAATAAGCCACGATCCCCATCAGGGCGCCGCCGAAATTAAACACCATATCCAGGGCCAGATTGAAGTAGCCGCCAACACCGTTGTCGGGTACCGTCAGCACGGCTATAAATTCAATGATTTCATTCAGTGCACTGACCCCGAGCGCCGCGCACAAGGCGATAAAGCCGACCAGGATCTGACTGTGTCTGTTGCCGAAATAATGTCGCAGCAAGTGTAGAAACAATAAAGCCACGATGGCATAAAGATAGCCGTGAACGAACTGATCGAATTTGAGAATATAAAATTCGCCGCCGCCATCATAAAAAGGATAAATCCGCCAGGCGTAAAGTACGCCGTCCTCGGTGGGCACACTGCCACCCATCATGTGCATTAGGCCCCATATAGAGAGTCCTGCCAGAATATGGGTAGGCATCCGGGTTTTATCCAGGGTGCTGTAGAGCAGACCGAAAATAACCACAATCACACCGACATAGCCAATAAACTCGATGTTTAATTCGCGGATGTAAAACGCAGCATAAGCCAGAGTGTAGAGAGCGGTGAATATCAGAATGGCGAGTTGCGCTTTAGTAAACTTCATATTCAGGCTCCTTGCAGCATGATTACCTAATTGCTGATTCCCGACGTTAACAGAATTTGTGCGGAGTTAACGGCAATTTTTGCTAAGATAACACGGCCTGATGAAATGACTCAGCCTGATTTACATTGACATCTTTGAAGGATTTTTCGAATGGATAAAACCACTATCACGGTTATTGCGGTTGCGGCGCTGATCGTTATTGGCTTTGTGTTTAAAAAGCTGATCAAGCATGAAGAGAAGAAAAACGATCCCAATCTGGCAGAGCCAAGAGACTCAAATACCCTGCCTGGCAATCAGGGCGTGAAAAACAGAGATCAATAAGCGCTGACAGAAAATGTAGCGCTGAAAAGCCCCGACATGTTTCATGCCGGGGCTTTTTTATGATTAAACCATCCGTCTCAGGGTGTCATCACGCCGAATGAAGTGGTGATATAGCACACCGCATAAATGCGCCAGTACCAGTGCGACCAGCACAAAGGCCAGGATACCGTGCAGTTCTCCCAGGTTAATCATCCAGGCGGTCTCAGCAGCTGGCTTTTCCAGCAGGGTCATGCCAAACAATTTGACTGGATAGCCTTTGCCATAGATATAAAGTGCGCCCAGCGGCGGCATCACCAGCAGGCAAACATACATAATGCGGTGGCTGCTGTGGGCGATCTTTCCAAGCAATCCTTGTGTGACGGGGCGGTGGGCTTGCTGTTTACTGGTCCAGATCAGTCGCGCCACCGTCAGCAGCATGATCAGGGCACCAACAGAAGTGTGATAGGGGCCGAAAGTATCACCGAGCCAGTGCTCACCATCGTTAATGTAATCAGCAAATTTAAAAAACTGCTGAATCACCAGCACCGCGACAAACCAGTGGAAAAAACGGGTAATCAGGCCGTAGCGCTGTTGTGAGTCGTTGAGCATATCAGTCTCCTTGGAGCTTGAGTTCGTTAAAAGCTTCACCTGCCTGATTCAGGCGAACAGGTAAACCTCAATATCATTACTCTAACTTGCTGTTATAAGTAGGAGAACATAAAATTTTGAACTAAGAGCTTTAACTGAGAGTGTTAACTGAGTGTTAGATCGTTTTACCAGCATGCGGGTCTTTGCCGAGGCGGCCACCCAGGGGAGCTTGTCTGCGGCGGGGCGTGCCCTGCATATGTCGCCGGCGATGGCGACCAAGCATGTTGATAGCCTGGAAGCCCGGCTGGGGATCAAGCTGTTACACCGCACCACCAGGCAGCTGACTTTGACCGATGCCGGTAATCGATACCTTGAATCCTGCCAGCGTATTTTGCAGGAAGTCGACGAGGCGGAAGCAGAAGTACTGGCGCAACGGGTAGATGTGGTAGGACGCTTGCGCATGAATGTGCCGTTGTCATTCGGCGTGCGTTTTATTGCCCCTTTGTTACCTGAGTTTCATCGCCGTTATCCTCAGGTCGAGGTGGAGTTGGGACTCAGCGATGCCCGGCAGGACCTGCTCAAAGAAGGCTGGGATCTGGCGATCAGAATCGGACATCTTGCTGACAGTGGGTTGAAGGCGAGACGACTCGGGGATTGTGAATTACTGGTCTGTGCTTCGCCGGATTATCTTGAACGCCATGGCAGGCCTCAGCTAGTCAGTGAACTCTCTGAGCATGCCTGTTTGAGTTATACCCTGTCCCCGATGCAGGGCCAGGGTGTCTGGTGTTTTGGCCGCAAGGGAGATATCCGTGTGCCGGTCAAAAACAGTTTGAAAGCCAATAATGGTGATGCCCTGCTGGCGGCCGCGATTGGCGGACAGGGAATTATTTACCAACCGGACTTTATTGTGGGTGAAGCGCTTGCCAGAGGCGCGCTGGTGGCACTCCCACTGGATAAGCCTGCCGTGGATGTGGGCGGCTTACACGTACTGTCGCCGCCTGACCGTCGTCCACCGGCCAAAGTCAGAGCGATGATTGCGTTTCTGCAGGAAGCCCTGGTGCAACAGCAGGCTTCCTCGTCGGGGTTCTGAACGATTTAGCAGGCTTAGAACTCGCGTAATAAGTGCATTGGCGGCACTTTAAGCACCGTTCTGCTGGCGGACAAACCAATCGTGCAGATAATCACCACTCCGATTAACGGCCCCAGTGCCCATAGCAAGGGATGCCAGCTGGCAACGCCATTGAACACAAATACCTGCAGGGCAAACAGACAGGCTTCGGCACCGGCTGCAGCTATCAGGCCGGAAAACAGACCCAGGGCGCCAAACTCCACAAACAGAGACTGCTGTACCAGTGCTTTTCTGGCGCCTAACACCCTTAACAGGGCACCCTCTTCCAGTCTTTCTTCCAGTGTGGCCCGAACGCTGGCCAGCAAAACCAGCCCACCTGCTGCCAGAATGCAAATCAGCACCAGTTGAATCGCCTGTGATAACTGGCTGATGATAGTTTGCACCTGTTTTAACAGCTCTCCGATATTTAACATCGACACCGTGGGGAATTGGGCCATGGCCTTGTAAAAAGGCTGGGTATTGGCGTCACTGACAAACACACTGCTGACAAAATTAGCGGTGTAATCTTCCAGCGCCTGTCTGGGCAGGATCAGATAAAAATTAGGCTGCATCGAACCCCAGTCGACTTCACGAATTGAGGTAATGGGCAAAGTCACGACATTGCCGCCAATATTGATTTCAAGCTCATCACCCAGACCCAGTTTGGCTTCCAGGGCAGCACTCTGCTCCACCGACAGCCCGTCGGCAGCAAAGTCGCCAGAGACCAGCCGGTTGCCCTTGCCGATAGTATCTGACCAGGTGAGGTTGAGTTCACGCTCGTACAGTTCAGGTTCGCCCCGGCCTTCCGGATAAAGCGACTGAATTGTGGTGCCATTGACCGAAATGACGCGGCCGCGCACCATCGGGTACCACTCAGAGTGGGGTACACCCAGCCCGGCAGTGATCTGGTTAATCGGATCAAGCTGATCGGCCTGAACGTTGAATAAATAATGATTGGGCGCATCGGCCGGCAGTTGCCGCTGCCAGTCAGCTACCAGGCTGGTTTTGATGCCTACCAGAATCAGACCCAGCATGATAATCAGGGTAAATACCAGTAGCTGAAACAGGTTTGGTATCAGTCGTCGGTAGAGCGAGGCGAGTCCGATCTGCCAGCCACTGGTGGCGCCCGATGTGAGTGAGCGACCCAGGCGGAACACAGCAAAGCCCAGTGTAGAGACCACCATGGCAATACCGGCAATGGCCAGCGTCATAATCACGGGTAGCAAAAAGCCCTCTGTGTACAAACACATCAGTCCGAACATGCCGAGAAAGCCGAGACTGTAGATGATGAGCGTGTTCTGCTCCAGCTTTATCGCCGGTTGCAACACTGTCATTGGTGAAATTTTAATCAGCCGCTGCATTAACGGCAGACAGAAAGCCAGCATCGAGACAAAAACGGTTGCAATG
>ENA-ORCX01000663-ORCX01000663.1-marine-metagenome-genome-assembly--contig:-NODE-663-length-10119-cov-3.218582_pt1 | contig 10119 bp, 9 predicted proteins | sample MGYA00248630_ERZ508518 | MGnify/ENA primary metagenome ERZ508518 (study PRJEB26188, sample SAMN06268768) | marine metagenome | isolation source: Bioluminescent Bay, La Paraguera, Puerto Rico | place...
CCGGTAGCGCCTGTTGCACCTGTGGCTCCGTCGGCCCCGGTGGCACCCGTTGCTCCTGTTGCTCCGGTAGCGCCGTCAGCGCCGGTAGCACCCGTGGCACCGGTAGCGCCTGTTGCGCCGTCAGCGCCGGTAGCGCCAGTGGCACCGGTAGCGCCTGTTGCACCTGTGGCTCCGTCGGCCCCGGTGGCACCCGTTGCTCCTGTTGCTCCGGTAGCGCCGTCGGCTCCGGTAGCGCCTGTGGCCCCTGTAGCACCGTCAGCGCCTGTAGCGCCTGTGGCTCCGGTAGCGCCTGTGGCGCCGTCGGCTCCGGTAGCGCCTGTGGCTCCCGTAGCTCCCGTAGCTCCTGTAGCGCCGTCGGCCCCGGTAGCACCAGTTGCTCCTGTAGCTCCGGTAACGCCGTCAGCCCCTGTGGCACCGGTTGCGCCGGTGGCGCCGTCAGCGCCGGTGGGACCTGTAATACCTGTAGCACCGGTTGCACCCGTAGCACCGTCGGCCCCGGTGGCACCCGTGGGACCTGTTGCGCCGGTGGCGCCAGTAGCACCCGTGGCACCGGTGACGCCTGCGCCTGTTGCTCCAGTGGCACCGGTAACGCCTGTGGCACCCGTCGATCCGGTTACACCGGTAGCGCCTGTGACGCCTGCGCCCGTGGCTCCTGTGGCTCCCGTAGCTCCAGTCGCACCGGCCGGGCCGACCGGACCAACGGGCCCTAATGGCCCTTGAGAACCGGTTGGGCCTGTGGGACCGGTGGGTCCCGTGGTGCCGCCGCCGGCGGTATCGTCCTGCACGATCATGATCGTCGCCTTTACCGGCACGATGGCAGACAGTGCGATATTGCCGTTGCTGGCGTTGACCAGGGTCATGGTGACCGGCGCAGCGGCTACGTCGATGATGCCTACGCCCACCGTTTCATCTGTCCGGTTCGGAGTATCTCCTTCCAGGAAGTCTCCCTGGGAGGTGGACAGGGCAAATACAGTGCCGATGGTGGAGGCCGTCGCCTGGGTCGCCACCCACCAGTTCACGATATACCTGCCGGCTTCATTGAATGTGACGACGCCCGTCGCCGCATTGTAGCTGATATTGCCGGCACTGTACACCACAGAGTCAAAAATGACAGGGGAGCCGACTGTTACAACACCCGCAGCCAGTCGTTCAGCTTGAAACGCAATATTCGGCATTATGCATCCCCCTTGTTGATTGTCGTCGCCTGTGCAGTCATTACACGGTGACCTCGAGGATCGTCAGGTTTGCCTGCACGTTACTGGAGGCAAACGTGATGGTATCTCCCGTCGTATTCTCCAATGTGAGCGTCGAGGGAGCCGACGCTATGGTGATGAGGGCGTTGCCAGAGACCTCGTCTACGACCAGCGGTGAGTCTCCTTCTATGGGCGTACCGGCATTCACTACGACGCCGAAGGAACTGGTCAATGCCAGACCGGCGCCATTGATGGCGACCCACCAGTCGACATAGTAGTTGCCCACCGCAGAGATGGTGAAGGTGCCTGCCGCATAGCTGAGATTCACGCTCTGGTCGTTAACTACCGTATCAAATACCACCGTGCCTCCGTCGGCCAGTGTCGCTCCGGTGGCTCCGACCAATTGTGTCTGTATACCCCTAAGCTGCGTCGTTGCGCCTGTTGCGCCTGTAGCGCCAGTGGCACCGGTAGCGCCTGTAGCGCCAGTGGCGCCGTCAGCACCCGTAGCCCCAGTGGCGCCCGTAGCCCCCGTCGCGCCGGTAGCCCCGGTAGCGCCTGTCGCGCCTGTAGCTCCGGCACCAGTGGCCCCGGTAGCGCCCGTGGCACCGGTAGCACCTGTGGCCCCTGTCGCGCCGGTGGCGCCGGTAGCCCCTGTGGCACTGACATCGTCCTGAATGATGGTCAGCGTGGCCTTGACCGGGACCGAAGTCCCCAGCAGCACGCTGCCTCCACTGGCATTGACCAGGGACATGGTGACAGGAGCGGCGGCCACATCGACGATGCCGAATCCCACCACTTCTCCGGTCTTGCTCGGTGAATTCCCCTCCAGGAAGTCTCCCTGGGAAGAGGACAGCGCAAATATCGCGCCGTCGGCGGTGGCGACCGTCTGGGTCGCCACCCACCAGTTGACATCATATCTGCCGGCTTCGTTGAATGTGATGACGCCCGTGGCCGCATTGTAAGTGACGTTTCCTGCGGAGTACACCACGGTGTCAAATATGACATTCGCCCCGGCAAGGATGGCTCCGCCTGCCAGCCGCTCAACCTGTAATGCAATATTCGGCATACGCATCCTCCTTTAGCAAATTCATAGTTTGGCGATACATTACTCGGCCACCTCTGTGATGGTGATATTGGCCTGAACGGGTGTGGCTCCGAAGAAGATGGTATCTCCGGTGACATTGACCAGGGTTATGGTAGCGGGCACCGCTCCCACGGGGATGAGCGCATTTCCGGTGACCTGGCCGGTGACGACCGGCGCCGCGCCGATCACATCGCCGCTGCCATTTAGCTGTACCGCAAAGACGACGATCGGTGATAATCCGGCGCCATCCACCGAGACCCACCAGTCGACGTAATAATTCCCCGGCTCCGTGATCTGGAATACACCCGCGCCCAGGTAGTCGATATTCAGACTCTGATCGGTGACGACATCGTCAAAAACCACTGGGGATCCATCCGCCAGTGTCGTAGTCTGGCCCTCTACCAATTGGGCTTGGATGCCCCTGAGCTGCGTGGTGGCGCCTGTGGCTCCTGTTGCGCCTGTAGCGCCGGTTGCGCCTGTAGCGCCGGTTGCCCCCGTAGCGCCGGTAGCGCCGGTTGCGCCAGTGGCGCCTACGTCATTATCGTCATTGACGTTGACCAGCACATTGGCGATGACGATGGCTTCATCACTGTCACTGTTTGATTCCGGATCAAAATGATCCCTGCTGTCGGGATCACGATACCGGTCGCGGCGCCGCGCATCGGGCCTATACACGCGATCCCGGTCATAGTAGGGATCATAGGCATCTCCACGGTATGGTGCGGATGCACTTTCCCTTTCATTGAGGTAGAAAGGATCGAGCTCCGGCTCACGGTATTGAGACGCGCGCTGCCTTGGGCCGCAGCCGCAGTCATTTTGCCGGGATTGCTGATAGTTTCTATACTGCATGATTTATTTCATGGCTCCTTTCTTATTTGTTTTGTCGGGCATCGGTTTGATGCCCGGTAGTCTTAGCGGCCCGAGATCTGCTCTCCGACCTTTGTGACCAGTCTCTCCAGGCCATCTTGAGATAGGTCTACTCCATCGAGGTTCTCATCATCCAGATTGACATTGACAAGGACATTGACGATGACGATCCTTTTGTTATTGTCCGGATCGCATTCATATCTCTGCACGCGCATGGTAGCACCATCCTTTCTGCGCAATATATCTCAAATACATAGTATGATAGACAGACCCTGTATGTGAGAATCATGGCGGGTTTAGCAGCCTGATGTCTATCTTTTTCGGAATACGTCGTATCAGGGTATATTCGCCTTTAATGGCGGGTATACCATAGCAAATACAAAAGTATATCCCATACCATACAATATGTGCCTGGGCATACCGCGGTGCTTATGGAAATGAATATATAGAGAATACAGATTGGATGAGAGAGGCGTTAAAACATCTCGAATGTGGCTCTTCTGATCGCTACTTTCTCACAGATCTTGAGGGTGATATATCCGAGGATCGCGTAGATCGCCCCGACGCCCAGCTCCTGGGCCAGCAGAGAGAGGAGCCGCGCCCCGTCCACAGTGCCGAAGAGCATATTCGCACCCTCGATACTGCGGGTCAGGGGGAGCATATAGGATAGGACTTGGGCGGGAGCGGGCAGATCGGCGATGGGGAAATTGGCCCCGCAGAGGATGAGCATGGCACTGTAGACGACGTTGAGGATGAGGTGCATGCTATCGCTCACCAGCCCGAAGGCGCTCAAGAATAAGCCGAATCCCATGGCTGCGATCATCCCTGATACAAGCACCGTGACAAACAGGAGCATATCCACTCCGGCGAAGCTGATCCCGAATATAAGGCTTCCGCAGAGAAGTCCGAATGCAGAGGTAACAAGCCCCTCGAATATGTAGAAGAAACTCTTCTCAAGGGAAACGGCGAGCTTGTGATGGGGCGCCACGATCAAAGTGCGGAGGCGACCATTGAACCGCTCGGACGAAAAGGTATGACCCAATGCAAATAAACACTGGTAGGTGCAGAGCAGAAATGAATTGCCGACGACCCACCGGGTCAGCGGGGGAGAATTGAACCCATAGCGGGCCGCCATGCAGTAGTATAGCAGGATAAACACAGGCAACGCCATCTTAAAGCTCAGAATTTCCGCGAAGCTGAAATGGATATACTGCTCCTTGTAATACAGAAATGCCTGCTGGAAGAACCGCCGTATCTCGATCATCAAAACACCTCCAGGGTTGCGTGGATGCGCACTTGCCGATCGATCACGATGAACAGCAGTCTCGCCAGCAGTGCGAAGAGGACGAGCTCTCCGATCAGGATCAGCGCGTATTGTCCGAATAGAGCCGGCTCGATCGTGGCGGCAAAGCACATCCTAAGCATCCGTACGGCCCATGTGGGGGGCAGGGCATAACTTATGGGCAGTGCCCAGGCGGGCAGTATCTCGATGGGGAACGCGAAACCGCAGAGCAGGAAGATCGGAAAATTCAGGCAGTTCATATATACGACTGTCTTTCGGGAGAGGGTCAAGGCGTAAGCCGTAAACTGGGAGACCACCACGAAGCTCACCCCCGCTAATAGAAGTGCCGCTGCCAAAAGCCCCGCACTGTTCACCGTGAGGGTGATGCCGAAGAGTACATAGGCGGTAATATAGGAGATGATCAGCGTGGCAAACGATAGGATTGTATTGCCTATGATCTTGCCCAATAGGATCAGGGGAAAGCGCGTGGGCATCCCGAACAACAGGGACAATGTACCGTTATACCGCTCCCGGTTGATATCCCCCATAGAGGAAAACAGTATTGTCTCCCAGAGGCTGGTGAGTCCCGCCCCCAAGACCACGTACATGCCGAAATCCGCCCGGCCCGAATGCCGGAACATATAATAGAGCAGGATAGTATCGGCGACGGGGGCGATCAGCATGCACAGCTTAAATACTGGCCGTGCGAATGAATGTTTCATCTGCACCAGCATGGTGCTTGCGAGAATGCGCAGATTCATTCGTCTTCTCCCGTGAGTATGATGAACGCGTCCTCCAGTGTGAGCTCTTTTCGCGACCAGGAGACAATACGGCTGTCCGCCAAAATATCCAGGAGGGGGCCGCTGATATCGGTATCCGCGCTGTAGGATACGTGGATGATCTCACCTGTTTCACATTCCTTGACGGTAAGTGCTTTGACCCCGCTGAGCGCCTTGATCCGATCCAGCGCGGCGGGTTCGGCCCGATCTACAGAAACCTCGATGGCCTCGTTGCCCTTGACTGACTGCTTTAGTCCCTTGGGCGTATTGAGAGCCACGATTTTCCCCCGGTGGATGATGGCGATCCGATCGCATAGCTCGTCGGCCTCGTACATGTAATGGGTGGTCAATAGCACGGTCTTGCCCCGTTCCTTCAGCTTGCGGATCACGTCCCGCAGCATCCGGGCCCCCAGGGGGTCCAGCCCCACGGTGGGCTCGTCCATCAGTATGATCTCAGGGTCGTTGACAAGCCCCCGTCCGATTTGCAGCCGCTGGATCATCCCCTTGGAGTATGTCTCTACCCTGAGGTCGGCTTTGTCGGACAGATCGACGAGCTGTAGTATTTCATTGATCTGTTTTTTGGCCGTTTTGGGTTCAACACGGTAGAGGTTGGCGAAGTACTTGAGATTGTCCCGGGCTGATAGCCTGCGGTACACCCCCAGCTCTCCGCCGAATATGAAATTGATCCGGCTTCGTATCTCTTTGCTCTCGGACATGGTATCATGGCCCAGCACCCGGCAGGTGCCGCCGGTGGGGGCCAATAAGGTAATGAGCATCTTGATGGTGGTGGTCTTGCCCGCGCCGTTTTGGCCCAGCAGACCGAATATCTCGCCCTCCCGCACATCGAATGTGATGCCGTCCACGGCCGTCACGATATGCTTTTTGCGGCGGACCCATCCCTTGTGGGTCACGTAGTTCCGGTGCAGATCCTTGACTTCGATGACGTTGGCCAATCCCATCACCCTCGCCCTGTATAGTATTTTATACTTTACCATATTTAGGAGTATATGAACAAGAGTGTTTGCGCTCGAAAAGCAAATATTGATAAAATTCGCATATGCGAATTGACTCCGTATATACGAAATGAATATACTATACATATCGATGGACGAACGGAGCGGCTTATGAACCGGACAGTACAGAGAAGCGTGGAGTTGATGCGGCTGATTGCCCAGAGCGAGGGCGGTATGACCATCAATGAGCTGACCGGCGCCACCGCCATCCCCAAGACCACCCTCTACGACATCATCGTAACACTGGAGGACGCGGGGATGCTCCAATGCACCAAGGGCACCCCCCGCCGCTATACCATCGGGCTCACGGCATTCCTGCTGGGTAGCCACTACGCCTCCGCCATCGATCTCATCGAGACCGCCAAACCCCATATGGAGGAGCTCTCCGCCCGGCTGAATCGGACGGTCTTTCTGGGTATACTGGACGATATCCATATCTTATATATTGATAAAAGCCGCCCCGCCAACACCGTCTCCGGCACCGCGGAGCTCTATTCCCGGTCGGATGTATACTGCACCTCACTGGGCAAGGCCATCCTCGCCCATATGGAGGATGTCTCCGGAATACTGGACCGGATCGAATTCACCCGTCACACCCCCCATACCATCACCGATCGCGAATCGCTTCGCACCGAACTGGCCCGGACACGGGATCGGGGATACGCCATCGACAATCGGGAACTGATACCCCAGATCGCCTGTGTCGGCGCCCCGGTATTCGATCGGACGGGACGGGTCTGCGCGGCTTTGAGCGCCGTGGGTCTCTACGATCCGGCCCGGGATATGGACGCGGAAGGAGCGGCGCTGAAGGAAACCGCGTTGCAGATATCGACCCGCATGGGATACGTGCTGAGGAGGCAGGCATGAATGAAGAGATGACGCTTAAGATGAACGAAAAGTGTTTTCCCGGCATCCGGGACCTGGACGCGGGAAACCCGATCGATGAAGAACAGATCACCGGGCTGTGCGACTTCATCGACAGCCGGTTCGATTGCGCCGATTTCCGGATGGTGACCATCCTCCGGACACTGTACGCCTACCGGGAGCTGCTTTCGGAGAGCACACTGGCCCGGATTGAGGAAACGGTACTGTCCTTCAAGTACTGGATGGACGAGCCGGGGGAAGACACCATGTGCTACTGGAGCGAGAACCACCAGCTCATATTTCACACCTGCGAGTATCTGGCTGGCCAATACTATCCCGACGAGATTTTCACCAATACCGGCATGACGGGACGGGCCCATATGGAAAAGGCCCGGCCCAAGATACTGCGCTGGCTCAAATACCGATGGGACTACGGGTTTACCGAGTTTCACTCCAATGTCTACTATGAAGAAGACATCGCGCCTTTAGCCAATATAGTGGATTTTTCAGAAGATGCCGAGATGGTCGCAAAGACCAAGATCATCATGGATATACTGTTTCTCGATATGGCGCTCCACTCCTACCGGGGCCTATTCGCCGCCGCCAGCGGCCGGTGCTACGAGGAGCAGAAGACCGACCCCCGGCAGCAGTTCACACTGGACATGAGCGAGAAGCTCTCGGGGTACGGCAATATCGAGGACTATGATTATACCCGCCTGTCGGCCAATTTCATCCTCTGCAAAAACTATGAGATCCCCGCTGTCATACGGGATATCTCCCGGGATGAAAGCGATGTACAAGTGCGGGATTCCATGGGGCTGGACCTATCCGAGATCAAGGATGAATTTAAGGATATAAAGGACATCGACACCACCGGGATGTATCTATGGGCCATGGAGGCCTTCACCAATCCGGAATCCATCGAGATGGCGCTCACGATATTCAACGCCTGGCACTTAGGGACCAACGGGTTTCTCAAGGACTTAAAGATGGTCAATATCCCCATCCTGCGAAAGCTCCATCTGCTTCCGCTGGTCGTACGGCTATTGAGGCCCGCCACCAACGGCATCGCCATCCAGCGGGCCGATACCTACACCTACAAGACCGCTGATTATATGATGTCCACGGCCCAGGCCCATCACCCCGGGTTCTTCGCCGACCAGCAGAACATATGGCAATTGACGCTTTCTCCGGACGTGAGTGTATTTACCACCCATCCGGCCTGCGAGTTCTTCGACGATCAGGCCCGCAATTTCTCCCCCTCCTACTGGGTGGGCTCGGGACGGCTGCCCCATAGCTTTCAGCACAAAAACGTCCATATGAGTATCTATCGGATCACGGGGCGAAAGGGGTTTATGGAGCGGACGCTGAATCACTTCACCCACGCCTGGTTTCCCCGGCATAGATTCGACGAAGTGGTCCACCACGGCCGCTACATCTTCGGCCGGCTGGGGGATGCCTATGCGGCCCTCATCGGCGCAAACGAACTGAAATACAAGGAAGGCTCCGACACCGATCTATTGCAGACGGGCAAGGCAACGTATTGGATCTGCGAGGCGGGATCGGCGGGCAGCTATGGGGCTTTTGAGGATTTCATCAAGGATATCGAGCTCCGAAGGATTGACTTTAACGGCAGGACGCTCACCTATCAGACCGCCGACGGGGCGATGAAGCTGAAATACAAGGGTAGCGCCTATATCGATGGGGAAGAGATAAACACCCATTACCCCCGGCTGGACACCCCCTATGTGAAGGCCCCGCGAAAGCCGGAAAGGCTCGATATCCACTATGGGCATAGACGACTGCACCTGGACTTTGATACTATGGTCCGGGAGGAGGCGACACATGAGTAAATACCTAGACGCGGCGATGGAGGTAGCAGACACCATGGTGCGCAGGCGGCAGCCCGCCATGCCCTGGACATGGGGCCAGGCCCTATTTGGGTACGCCCTGACAGAGCTGGATGCGCACCTGGAGGAGGACCGGTATCAATGGTTCACCAAGGGCTTTTGCGACCACTATGTGGCCCATCCGCCCCGGGTGGATCAGTCCGACACCAGCGCGCCGGCGCTGATCACCTACGCCATGTACAAGTGCCCCGGGGACGAGGAGTACAAGAAACTCACTGAGCGGGTGCTCCACTATATACGCCACGAGCCCCGGGTGATGGACGATGCGGTCAATCACCTGGGTAACTCCCTGGAGGGGCGGTTTTATCCCAAGTCCATCTGGGTGGATTCCCTGATGATGTTTTCGGTCTTTCCCGCCCGCTACGCCATGGAAAACGGCGATAAAAAACTCATGGACTTCGCGGCGCGCCAGCCCCGGCTGTACGCGGGCTACATGATGGATCCTGAGGACCACCTCTGGTATCACGCCTATTGGGTCAAGGCCGGCCGCCATCACCCCAGGCGGCACGTCTACTGGGGCCGGGGCAATGGCTGGGTCATCGCGGCATTGCCCATGATACTCTCCTATCTGCCCGAGGATCACCCCGAGCGGGACAATATACTCACGATACTGCGGCAGACATCGGAGGCGCTGCTGCCTCACCAGCGAAAGGACGGGTATTTCGATACCGTGCTGAAAAAGCCGGGCCGCACCTACCGGGAATCAAGCGCCACGGCGCTGATCGCGGCGGGGTGGCTGCGGGCGGTGCGCCTGGGGTATCTGGACGAGACATACCGGGAGCCCGCATGCCAGGCGCTCTGTGCCATCGTATCCAATCTCAAGCGGGAGGATGGGGATACCTATATGACCGAGTGCTCGGCGCCCACCATCCCCCTGCACATACTGCCCTATCTGGGGTACCGGCTGACCCCCCGGGGCAATAATCTCACCTACGGTGTGGCGGCTCTTGTCTTTGCCGCCATTGAATACGACAAGATGACGGAAGGGGAGAGAAAGGATGAAAAAGAATAAGGGGACTGTCTCGCTGTTTGAGAAACTGCTGTTTGCCTCGGGGGATATGTACGGCGGCGGCGCACAGATCATCATCTCGTTTTTCTATCTGATCTTTTTGACCGACGTGGTGGGG
>ENA-ORCX01000664-ORCX01000664.1-marine-metagenome-genome-assembly--contig:-NODE-664-length-10104-cov-3.416376_pt1 | contig 10104 bp, 9 predicted proteins | sample MGYA00248630_ERZ508518 | MGnify/ENA primary metagenome ERZ508518 (study PRJEB26188, sample SAMN06268768) | marine metagenome | isolation source: Bioluminescent Bay, La Paraguera, Puerto Rico | place...
AGCCATGATTTTGTCCGGCATGATATTGAGGATGACGATCTTAAGGGGCCGTATGTCCTGGTGCAAAGCCCGTTCATCGGTCATGACAAATATGTTTTCCTCAGTCAATACATCGTGTGCAGGCAGATTTTCCGGGATTTTGATCGGCACGATAGCTTCCTCCCCTTTTAAAAAAATGCTTCGCCTTAATTCTTATAATTCATATTGTTTTACTCAGTATTAAATGTTATACTACAACCATAACGTTCATTTGTCAAGATAAATACGGCCATAAAAGACTTGCGCTGCATCGGGTAAATCTTTAGGATATAGATAGACTGATACCAAAAACAAAGGAAGTAACGATATGAAACTAAACGAATGGCTGTGTGAAGGCTCAAAAAAGATATCATCCGCCCTGGCAAAGGCAAATGCGGAGAGTTTATTTCAGTATGAGACGCTGAACTATACCACCCGGACCCAGATCATCGATATACTCAATCGCCTCCGGTGCCTGGTCCTGCCGGGGATCTATGAGCGCACGCCTGTCCACCATGCGATGCTGGCGGCGTCCATAGAAAACAATATGGAGCACACCGCCATCGATCTATGCCGGACCATCAACAGCGTATATGCCCACGCGCGGGGCGAGGAAAATCCGCCTGCAGACCAGCCGTCATCACAAGCGATCGCGATCAATATACTAAAAGCCCTCCCCGGTATCCGGAAGCTGATAGACGGGGACATCCGGGCCGCCTACGAGGGCGATCCCGCCGCCAAATCCTTCGAGGAAATCGTACTGAGCTATCCCTCCATAGAAGCCGTCAGCATATATAGGATCGCCCATCTGATCCATGGGCTGGGAGTGCCGGTCATCCCCCGGATCATGACCGAATACGCCCACAAGAATACCGGTATCGATATCCATCCCGGAGCAGACATCGGAGATCATTTCTTCATCGACCACGGCACCGGCGTCGTCATCGGCGAGACCTGTACCATCGGGGACAGCGTCAAACTATACCAGGGAGTGACATTGGGCGCCAAGAGCTTTCCCCTGGATGAGGACGGCAGACCCATCAAGGGGATCAAGCGGCACCCGGATATCGAGGATAATGTGGTGATCTACTCCGGCGCCACCATATTGGGCGGCGATACCCGGATCGGCCATGACTCAGTCATCGGCGGCAATGTCTGGCTGACCCACTCCGTCCCCCCCTATTCCACTGTGTTCAACGCCCAGCCCTCCCCCATCATCAAGCAGACCGATTAAATGCAGCGGATATCTGTACCCCCGGCCTTTTTATAATGGGCCGGGTTTTTTATTGGGATTTCCCTATCCTTCTTAGCTTTATAAAAAAATGTAAAAAAACTATTGACAACAAATATAATACAGTGTTACACTTTAGCTACCGACCGGTAGGTAGTTTTAAAAGGTGTTGACACTATGACGAAGCAGACCATCTTGGAAAAGGCGCTGGAACTTTTCACAGAAAAGGGCTATATAGGCGCCAGCATGGGTGATATCGCCAATGCCGTGGGAATACGCAAGGCTTCTCTGTACTCTCATTTTGACGGTAAAGAGAGCATATTCGAGGCCGTGTTCAACCAGATCCTCGCTGAATATGTGGCCTTCATCCACAAGCTGACCGCCGAGGACAGGCGGCAGCGTCCAGCAGAGGCCCTCGAGATGATCTTTAAGACTTTTATACGCTACTGTAAACACAACCCGATGATGTATTTCTGGGACAGATACTATTATTATCCCCCGGAGTTTCTAAAGGACTACATCATGGAAAAAACCGATGAAACCAATACGATGTTTTTAGACAACATTACCGCGGTGTTTGCGGAAGGCATCGAATATGGGGAAATACGGGGGCAATCAGCCCGTAAACTGGCATCGGCCTACTATTATCTGCTGATCGGCATGTCTATGTCGGTGACACTGTTTACGGACAGCGAACTGGAAAAAGAAATGGCGGACGCCCTAGACGGCTTTTTCGCCGGGGTGCGTACCCAATAAAAGGGAGTGATACAGATGCTCAAAATGAACCGAAAAACAAGGAAATGCGGGACCGACACCAATCCCATGGGCCTGGGCTGCTGGGCCATCGGCGGTCCCTTCATACGGCTAAACCGGCCCGAAGGATGCGGTATCGACGATGGAGAATCGACTAGAACCACGCATCGGGCAAAGGACTCAGGCGTCAATTTCTTCCTGATCGGGTAAGCAGTCCCCCATGGTCCCCGATAAATCGACATCAGCGTACGACTTCTACTGGCCGCTTCCATATTGTTGACATTGTATTACAGACTTAAAATGACGGATGCTTTCGGCGGATATTCCGGCCGAAGTTCAAATTTATCAAAGGAGTGATCTATATGGGTACAATGAAACGCACACTGGGAAACAGCGGGATAGAAGTAAGCCCTATGGGCCTGGGATGCTGGGCCATCGGCGGTCCCTTCCTATTGTTCGGCAAGCCCGATGGCTGGGGTGACATAGACGATGCGGAGTCGATCCGCTCCATCCACGCGGCGGTGGATCTAGGCGTCAATTTCTTCGATACCGCCGACGCCTACGGAACGGGACACAGCGAGGAGGTCCTCGGAAAAGCATTCAAGGGTATACGGGACAAGGTCGTCATAGCGACCAAGGGCGGTTTTGTATACGATACGGAAAAAAAGGAATTAACCGGTGAGGACACCTCCCCCGCCCATTTCCGAAAGGCCCTGGAGGCATCGCTGAAGCGGCTTGGGACCGATTATATCGATCTATACCAGGTCCACAACTGGATTGTCCCCGAGGAGAATGTGGAACCGATATTTAATGAATTCGACCGTTTTGTGGCCGAGGGCAAGATCAGGGCATACGGCTGGAGCACCGGAGAGGTGCAGAACGCCCGATACCTTGCCGAGCAAACCAGCGGATCATCGGTACAGCACCCAGCCAATATCTTTTCCTACGATCCCGATATGGACGCGGTATGCGAAGAAAACGGTCTGGCCATCATTGATAACGGTCCCCTGGCCATGGGCCTTCTGTCGGGTAAATTCACGAAGGAATCACAGCTTCCCAGGGATGACGTCCGGGGCGCCAACCACGACTGGGTAGGATACTTCAAAGACGGCAAGCCCCTCCCCGAGATGATACAAAAGCTGGACGCGATCAAGGAGATCCTCCAAAGCGACGGCCGCTCATTGGTCCAGGGAGCGCTGGCCTGGCTGTGGGCAAAGAGCCCGCGGAATATACCGATCCCCGGATTTAAAAACATCGCCCAGGTCGAGGAAAACGCAAAGGCAATGGCCTATGGTCCATTGACGCAGAAACAGATGGATCAGATCGACGGCCTGCTTCATTAAAACCGGGTCCTCTCCCCCTCATATAAAGCCCCGCAGGCAGACTGCCTGCGGGGCTCTTTTATGCGCTGACTCCCTATACTCAGTACACATCCCGGTCGGTAAAGTGATCGTATTCCTCCAGATGGCTGAATTCAGGCGACTCCACCCATACCTCCGGTTTCCGCACCATCTCCATGAGATTTTCCAGGGTGATCTGATGCTTCTTTTCCTCATTGGCGATCCTGAAAAAGATCTCTCGTTCAATGGGATTCTTGGCCTTTTCCCCCTGTTCGCGGTAGAATTCAAAGCTCTCCTTCTCCAGCTCTACAGCATGGGCATAGGCCTCGAGCTTGGTGATCTCCGCCTCAAAGGATTCATTTTGCTCCAGGTATTTCTGGAAAATGGTCGGCACTTTTTGAAAGCTGTCCGACTGGACATATTCGGCGTCCTGTTCCTGGAGTCTGCTGACGATCTCATAGTGCTTCAGTTCATCATCTGCGAGCATGGTAAAAAGCTGCTTTAAATACTCGCTCTTGCTTTCCCCGGCCAGCTTCAGATAATATTCTCTGCCGTCTACCTCAAACTGCTTTGCGAATGTATATATGTTCATATGATCGATCCCTCCTTTTGTCCTTAATACTCCATATCGGCCAGGCGCTTGTATTCGAGATACCGCTCTTTCGCGTCCGATTCCGCCTTCTCAAACAATTTCTCCGCGATATCCGGGAATGCCTTCTGCAAGGAAGTATAGCGCACCTCGCTCATCATAAAGTCCCGGAAAGACTCCGTGGGTTCCTTGGAGTCCAACACGAAGGGATTCTTGCCCGCCTCCTTCAACGCGGGATTGAATCGGTACATATGCCAGTATCCGGCGTCCACCGCGCGCTTCTCCTGCTCCTGGGATTTGCCCATGCCGAGCTTCAGCCCGTGGTTGATGCAGGGGGAGTATGCGATGATCAGGGATGGCCCCTTGTGGCTCTCCGCCTCGGTCACGGCTTTCATGAGCTGGTTCTTATTGGCCCCCATGGCCACCTGGGCCACATAGACATAGCCGTAGGTCATCGCCATCCGCCCCAGGTCCTTTTTCTTGGTCTTCTTGCCGGAGGCGGCGAATTTAGCCACGGCCGCAGTAGGCGTGGCCTTGGAGGACTGGCCGCCGGTATTGCTGTACACCTCGGTATCGAATACCAGGACATTGATATCCTCTCCCGAGGCCAGCACGTGATCGAGTCCGCCGTATCCGATATCGTAGGCCCAGCCGTCTCCGCCGAATACCCATACCGATTTCTTGATGAGCATGTCTTTCTTTTGGGAGACTTCCTGTATGATCTCCCCGGCCCGGGCATCATCATACTGTTTTTCAAGCAGTGGGAGCAGTTCGATGGTCGCTTCTTTGGATCCCTTCCCATCGTCCTTGTTTGCGATCCACTTTTCTATGATCTCTTTGTCATCATCGGAGATATCGAGTGTCAGCATTTCCTTTAGCAGGGCCGCCACCTTCTCCCGCTGCTGGTTGATGCCGATGGCCATCCCGTAGCCGTACTCGGCATTGTCCTCAAACAATGAATTGGCCCAAGCAGGACCCCTTCCCTCTGCGTTGACACAGAACGGCGTCGCCGGGGCCGACGCGCCCCAGATCGAGGAGCAGCCTGTGGCGTTGGCGATCATCATCCGGTCGCCGTAGAGCTGGGTGACCAGTTTGGCGTAGGGCGTCTCCCCGCAGCCGCCGCAGGCGCCGGAGAACTCGAACAAGGGCCGTGCAAACTGGCTGCCCTTCACTGTATTGAGCGATACCAGGTCCTTTCTCTCGGGTACGCTCTCGGCAAACTCCCAATTGGGTCCTTCCGATGCGACCTGGGTCTCCAATGGCTTCATATCCAGAGCGGTCTCCCCCTTCTTCCCCGGGCAGATATCGGCGCAGTTGCCGCAGCCGGTACAATCGAGAGGCGCTACCTGGATCCGGTATGCGTAGTCCCCCAGTCCCTTTCCGATGGCCTTCTTGGTGCCAAATGATTCCGGGGCGGCTTTCATCTCGTCCTCACTGACCAGCACCGGCCGGATGGCCGCGTGGGGGCATACAAACGCGCACTGGTTGCACTGGATGCAATTGTCCATGATCCATTCGGGGATATTGACGGCGATGCCCCGTTTCTCATAGGCCGAGGTGCCCGGAGGGAATTCCCCGTTTTCACGCCCAACAAATGTACTGACCGGGAGCGTATCTCCCTCCTGCCGGTTCATCACCTCCACCACGTCGGTGATAAAATCAGGTTTTTCCTCAAGGACGACAGTGCCGCTGTCTTCAGCATCTTTCCAGGCGGCGGGAATATCGACCGCTGTGAGGGATTCGATCCCCTTGTCCACAGCCTTATAGTTCATCTTGACGACCTTGTCGCCTTTATTGCCGTACTGCTTCTCGATGGACTCTTTCAGATACGCAACGGCGTCTTTGATGGGGATGACCTGGGTGAGCTGGAAGAACGCGGCTTGCATGATCATATTGATCCTGCTGCCCAGTCCGATCTCCATGGCGATTTTGGTGGCGTCAATGGTATAGAAATGGATGTCCTTCTCTGCCAAGTACCGTTCCATGGCGGCGGGCAGGTGCTCGTCGAGCTCTTTGCCCGTCCACCCGGTGTTCAGCACAAACGTACCGCCTTGCTTCAATCCCTTCAGGATATCGAATTGATTGACATAGGCCTGGTTGTGACAGGCGATATAATCAGCCTCCGAGATCAGGTAGGTGGACTTGATCGGCGCCTTGCCAAACCTGAGATGGGACACCGTCACGCCGCCGGACTTCTTGGAGTCATAGCTGAAATACCCCTGGGCGTACATATCGGTATTGTCCCCGATGATCTTGATGGCCTGCTTGTTGGCCCCGACCGTCCCGTCTGAACCCAGTCCCCAGAATTTGCACTGGATCGTACCGGCGGACGTGGTATTGACTTCCGCCTGGGCCGGGAGGGATAGATTGGTCACATCGTCCTCGATCCCGATGGTGAAATTGTCTCTGGGCTCGGCCGCTTCGAGATTCTTGTACACAGCCAGGACCTGACCCGGCGTCGTGTCCTTGGACCCCAGGCCATAACGCCCTCCTACGATGATAGGGGCGTCTGCCTTGCGGTAAAACAGATTCCGTACATCCAGGTACAGGGGCTCCCCGTTGGCCCCGGACTCCTTGGTCCGATCCAGCACCGCGATTTTTTTGACGGTCTCAGGCAATACGTCAAAGAAGTATTTGGGCGAAAATGGCCGGTAGAGGTGCACCTTGATGAGCCCGACCTTCTCCCCTTTATCGTATAGATAATTCACGGTCTCCTCGATGGTCTCGGTCACCGAGCCCATGGCGATGACGACGCGTTCGGCGTCCGGCGCACCGTGGTAGGTAAAGGGCTTGTACTCCCGGCCGGTGACCGCCGAGATCTTTTGCATATACTCCGCCACGATATCGGGCACCGCGTCGTAGTAACGGTTGATGGATTCCTTTGCCTGAAAGAATATGTCCGGATTCTGGGCGGTCCCCATGGTCTTGGGGTGGTCGGGATTCAATGCCTTGTCCCGGAACCTTTTCACCGCGTCCTTGTCCAGCAGTTCATCATAGACCGAGTAATCCATTACTTCGATCTTCTGGACCTCGTGGGAGGTCCGGAAACCGTCGAAAAAATGCAAAAACGGGATGCTGGACTTGATAGACGCTAGGTGGGCGATGCCCCCCAGGTCCATGACTTCCTGGATACTGCCGGACGCCAGCAGTGCAAAGCCGGTCTGGCGTGTGGCCATCACGTCGGAGTGATCACCGAATATGGACAGAGCGTGCCCAGCTACGGCCCGCGCGCTCACATGGAAGACGCCGGGGAGCAGCTCCCCCGCGATCTTGTACATATTGGGGATCATCAGCAGCAGCCCCTGGGACGCCGTAAATGTCGTCGTCAGCGCCCCTGCCACCAGCGATCCGTGGACGGCACCGGCGGCGCCACCCTCCGACTGCATCTCCACTACATTGACCTGCTGGTCAAATAAGTTCTTTCGCCCGTTTGCCGACCAGGCGTCGGCCAGCTCCGCCATAGGTGAGCTGGGTGTAATGGGGAATATGGCCGCCACGTCCGTAAATGCGTAGGCCGTGTATGCGGCGGCGGTATTCCCGTCCATTGTTTTCATTTGTTTTGCCATTGGATGTATGCCTCCTAAACGTAATCCTGCATATGTGTACAGTACAGTACACTATCTCATCATAACACTTTTATATATATACGACAAAAAACCACCAGCTCTTTCGGTGATTTTTCACAAAATACTCAATAATACGAGGTAGCGTGATCAATTCTGATCCCAAGGAATAGAACAAACTAATTTATTTTACATATCTGGAACGCATAATACACAATACCGTTTTTATATTCCGCCATTACTTCGTAGATATAGCTATCACTATCGTCAGGCGATACGATTGTGTTATCCTCCGTATCCACAGCGTCAAAATCCTCGTATTCAGCGCCCTTCACCCATCGTCGAACGGTATATCCGATCACATGACCGGTGAAGACCAGTTTCATTGTTTCCGGGACATCTGCAATCGTCGCGATATCATGCATATCCAAGGGATGGGCCGAGTCAGCTTCTACGGCTCCTGTCCCGTAATCCCAGCTATACGTACCCATGGTGGCGGTGATACTCTCTATCTCATCCCCGTCTACGCTTTGGATAGTCAAGTCGGGCGGCACCCGCTCTACCGTACAGGCGCACAACACACTCAGCAGTATGACCACACAGATAAGCACTCTTTTCATACCACACCGCCTCTTTTGGGTTTATCCTACCGCAGGAATCCCTTTAGTATGGTGTCCTCCGCTTCCTTCTCGGTGAGTCCCAGGGTCATGAGCTTCACCAATTGCTCGGACTCCAGCTTTCCGATGGCCGCCTCGTGGACCAGTTGGGCGTCGCTGTGGTAGGCGGATATCTTCGGGGTCGACAATACAACGGCCTCCTCCATGATGATGGCGTCGCACTGGATATGGCCCCGGCATTTATTCCGCCCGATCAGATCGAAATAATAATCCTGCCTGGACCGCCCCTGGGCCACCGAGCGGGAGATAATCTGGGCGGAGGTGTCCTCCCCCGTCATCTCCACCGTTATATTGGACTTCGCTTCCTGGCCGCCGGTGGTCAGCAGGCGCTCGGTCACGATCAGCTTGGCCCCGTCGGCTAGATGGACCTCGGTGTCGCGGACAGTATTGTCGATGCCCATGATCTGGATTAATTCCAGCTCCACGACGCTGTTTTCTTCGGCGTGGATGATAGTCTGGGGGTTTAATATCTTTTTCCCCGTCCCCTCTCCCTGGCCGTAGTGTTTTTCGATATACCGGATACGGGCGCCCTTGCGGATAAAGAATTCATGGACACCGTCATGCTCGGCCTGTTTCTCCCCGGCATTGTGGATACCGCATCCCGCCACGATCTGCCCGTCGGCCTCTTCCCCGATCTCAAAGGTGTTGTAAACCATATCGTTTAAGCCCTCTTGGGTCACGATGACGGGGATATGGACACTCTCCCCCTGGGTGTGGGGCTTGACGATGACATCGATCCCCGGCTTGTCCTCCTTGGTCACGATATCGATATTGGCGGTTACGTTGCGTCCCGCGCCTTCGCCGTTTTTCCGTATATTGTAGGCCCCCTCCGGCACCCCGTGGAGTTCGGCCACTTTCTCCAGCATCAAGCTGTCCAAATCATTCAGCATGCTTCCATCCCCCGTTTCCCGCAGTTTGCCTTACACGCGCACAGATCATCCACAAAGCCCTTTCGCAATATCTCGTCTTTGGGTATATTGCGCTTGATAGTGCCATCGGCCATCAATATGATCTCGTCGGCCAGTTCGAGTATCCTCTCCTGGTGGGAGATGATGACGATGGTGGTGTCGGTCTTCTCATGCATTTCTTTGAATGTCTCGGCCAGCCGCTGGAAGCTCCACAGATCGATACCCGCCTCCGGCTCGTCAAAGACCGCCAGCTTCAGGTTCTGGGCCAATATGGTGGCGATCTCCACCCGTTTGATCTCCCCGCCGGAGAGACTCGCGTCCAGATCCCTATTGAGATAGTCCTGGGAACAAAGCCCCACGCTGTACAGCAGGTCGCAGACGCCCCCTTGATCGGACTTGTCAGCCTTGGACAGCGTCAATATGTCCCGGACCTTGATCCCCTTGAACCGGGGCGGGTGCTGAAAGGCGTAGCCGATGCCCATCCGGGCCCGCTCGGTAATATCGGTCTCGGTGATATCCTTCCCGTCAAAATGAATCGTCCCGGAGGTGGGCTTGGATATACCCATGATGACACGGGCCAGGGATGATTTTCCGCTGCCGTTGGGTCCGGTGATCGCATATATCTTTTTCTCCAGCAGCGTAAGGTCGATATGCTCTAATATCTGAACGGTGGCCTCCGCCTCCACCCTCAGATCGATGCCTTTCAATTCAAGCATTTGATGGCTCCTCTCCTGATTATTACAGTTCTGATTCTATTATCTTTACCAGCTAAGGTCAAGATAATGGAAATATCAAATCCCTCCGTATGACATGAAAAACCCTGATATTTCTCGTACCAGGGTTTTTCTTCGGGGTATTGTCCGGAAGATAGAGTCGGGACTTTCATCCGTGCTGCGGATCTATTTTTCCGTCCCGTCTTTTCGTTTTTTCACTATGATATATATCACGACCAGGAGAACACACAGCACAATAGATCGGAAGAGCACACGTCTGAACTCCAGTCACTATAATATCTCGTATGCCGT
>ENA-ORCX01000665-ORCX01000665.1-marine-metagenome-genome-assembly--contig:-NODE-665-length-10101-cov-2.354449_pt1 | contig 10101 bp, 8 predicted proteins | sample MGYA00248630_ERZ508518 | MGnify/ENA primary metagenome ERZ508518 (study PRJEB26188, sample SAMN06268768) | marine metagenome | isolation source: Bioluminescent Bay, La Paraguera, Puerto Rico | place...
GGCGCCGGTTTGAGGAGGCCGGCGCCCGGGAGCAACGGAAACGAAACGACACAGGAAAGGAAAGCAACGCAACGGAGATACCCGCCCATCGCGGGGAGCACCGACCGGGACGCCAGGAACTGGCCGCCCGGACAAACCACGATCAATACCAGGGAGGAAAAAATGAAAACCACGTTGATCGCCACCGCCACGGCCCTGTTCACGCTGGGCACGGCCCCGGCCATGGCTGCGGACATGACCCTGAAATTCGGGCATGTCGGCGCGCCCGGCTCGCTGTTCGAGGCCACCGTCAACCATTTCGCCGAATGCGCGAACACCAAGCTCGACGGCAAGGTCGAGGTTCAGACCTTCGGTTCGTCGCAGCTGGGCAAGGACAAGGAACTGCTGCAGAAGCTCAAGCTGGGCCAGGTCGATTTCGCCCTGCCCTCGTCGGTGATGTCCTCGGTCGATGATGTCTTCGGCATCTTCGAGATGCCCTATATCATCAAGGACCGCGACCACATGCGCCGCGTGCAGGCCGAGATGATGGACACGTTCCAGTCCGCCGCGCAGGACAACGGCTATTACATCGTCGGCCTGGCCGAAAACGGGTTCCGCAACATCACCAACAACGTGCGCCCGATCAACAAGCCCGAGGACCTGCAGGGCGTGAAACTGCGCACCCCGAACGGCGCCTGGCGGGTGAAGATGTTCCAGCAATACGGCGCCAACCCGACGCCGATGGCGTTTTCCGACGTGTTCACTGCGCTGCAGACCGGCGTGATCGACGGCCAGGAAAACCCCTACGCCCAGATCGCCTCGGCCAAGTTCCAGGAGGTGCAGAAATACCTGTCCGTCACCGGCCACGTCTACACGCCGGCCTATATCCTGGCCTCGCAGAAGCATTTCTCGAAACTGCCCGAGGACGTGCAGGCCGGGCTGAAGGACTGCGCCGCCGAGACGCAGGACTTCACCTATGAGAAGGCCGCGCAGCTGGAAGACGAACTGCTGGGCGTGATCAAGGACGCCGGCGTCGAGGTGAACGAGGCCGACAAAGACGCCTTCATCGCCGCCTCCAAGCCGATCTACGAAGCCTTCGCCGCCGAAGTCGATGGCGGGCAGCAGATGATCGACACCGTGCTCAGCCTCGGCGGGGGCAGCTGACACAGAGGCGGCGGGCCCCGTGCCCGCCGCTTCCTCCTGCACCCCCACCCTCCGGAGCCAAGGCATGACCATGACTGCAGACCCGCATTCACCCCCGGGCACACCTAGCGGTGCGCGCCTCATCATCGAAAACATCCGCCAGATCGCCAGCCGCGCGCTGGAGACGGTGACCATCGCGCTGATGGTCGGCCTGACCGTCATCGTGATCCTCGCCGTCCTTGCCCGGCTGATGGGCGAAAGCTTCTCGTGGTATGACGAGGTGGCCGCCATCGGGCTGGCCTGGATCACCTATTACGGCTCGGCCCTGGCGGCGCTGCACCGCCGCCACATCGGCTTTGACACGGTGCTTCTTGCCTTGCCCCCGCGCCTGCGCCTGGGCGCGCTGTTGCTGGCCGAAGCGCTGGTGCTGATCTTCTTCGTGCTGATGGCCCGCGCCGGGTTTCAGGTGCTCGAGGTGCTGGAAGGCGACCGCCTGGTTTCGCTGACCTGGGTGCCGGTGCAACTGACCCAGTCGGTGATCCCGATCGGCGCGATCCTGTTCATCATCTGCCAACTGCTCAGCCTGCCCGAATACTGGGAAAAGACCCTCCGCGGCATCTCGCTTGAACATGCCGAGATCGAGGAAGAGGTCGAAGCCGAAATGAAAAAGAACAAGGAGCACGCCTGATGCTGATGCTTGTCATCTTCCTCGCCCTGGTCGCGATGATCTGCATCAACGTGCCGATCGCCGTGGCGCTGGCGCTGGCCGGCGTGCTGGGCCTTTTGATGACCGAAGGCGCGTCGAGCCTGGTGACCATCGCGCTCGACATGTACGACGGATCGACGAAATTCTCGCTGATCGCCATCCCGATGTTCGTGCTCGCCGGCGCGATCATGAATGCCGGCGGCATCACCGACCGGCTGATCAACTTCGTCTCGGCGCTGATCGGTTTCATCCGCGGCGGGCTGGCCATGGTGAATATCGGCGTGTCGCTGTTCTTTGCCGAGATATCGGGCTCGGCGGTGGCCGACGTGGCCGCCATGGGCTCGATCCTGATCCCGCAGATGAAGAAGCGCGGCTACACCAAGGAACTGTCGGCGGCGGTGACCTCGTCCTCGGCCTCGCTGGCGATCATCATCCCGCCCTCGATCCCGATGATCCTCTACGCCACCTCGGCCAACACCTCCGTCGAGCAGCTGTTCGTCGCAGGCGTCGTGCCGGGGCTGCTGGGGGCTGGCGGGCTGATGGCCGTCGCCTACTGGTTCGCCCGGCGCTACAACCTGCCCACCGAAGAGGCGTTCAACATCCCCCGCGTGCGCGAGACCTTCCGCGAGGCGCTGCCGGCCTTTGCCCTGCCCATCATCATCCTGGGCGGCATCTTCGGCGGCTTCGTCACCGCGACCGAGGCCGCGGGCCTGGCGGTGATCGCGGCGCTGATCGTCTCGGTCTGGTATCGCCAGGTCGACCTCGCCCATCTGCGCCGCGCCATGCTGGACGGCGGCATCCAGACCGCGGTTGTGATGCTCTTGGTGGCGGCCTCGGTGCTGATGGGCGGCTTTTTGACCCGCGCCCAGATCCCGCAGCAGCTGGCCGAGGGGATCCTGGCGATCACCACCGAACAATGGATGATCCTGCTGATCCTCAACGTCTTCTTCCTGGTGATCGGGTTCTTCCTGCACTCGGCGGCGGCGATCATCCTGGTGGTGCCGATCGTGATCCCGCTGATCAACGCGGCCGGCATCGACCCGGTGCATTTCGGGCTGGTGGTGACGCTGAACCTGGCGATCGGGCAGCAGACGCCGCCGGTGGCCTCGGTGCTGATCACCTCCTGCGCGGTGGCGCGGGCGAATATCTGGCAGGTCTCGAAGGTCAACGTCGCCTTCGTGGGCGTGTTGCTGGCGGTGCTGATGCTGTGCACCTACGTGCCCTCGGTGCCGCTGTTCCTGGTGGAGTATTTCTACAGATGAACGACCTGACCTACGAGATCCGGGACCGCACGCTCTGGATCACCTTCAACCGTCCCGCGGCGCGCAATGCCCTGACCTTCGGCATGTACGAGGCGCTGGCCGACCTGTGCCGCACCGTTCCGACCGATGGCAGCCTCGGCGCCGTGGTGATCCACGGCGCCGGCGGCAAGGCCTTCGCCGCGGGGACCGACATGACCCAGTTCCGCGCCTTCGAGACGGCGCAGGACGCGCTGAACTACGAGGCGCAGATCGAAGAGGTGATGACCGCGATCGAGAAATGCCCCCTGCCCACGCTGGCGGCGATCCACGGCGCCTGCACCGGCGGCGGCGCCTCGATCGCGTCGGTCTGCGACCTGCGCATCGCCTCGGGCGCGCTGAAATACGGCTACCCGATCGCGCGCACCCTGGGCAACTGCCTGGCGGCGAAGAACCTTGCCCGCCTCACGGCCCTGATCGGCGAGGGCCGTGTGCGCGAGCTGATCTTCACCGCGCGGCTGATGGGCGCCGAGGAGGCGCAGGCCGTCGGGCTGGTCTCCGAGGTGCTGGAGGACGAGGCGGCGCTGATGGCACGCGCCGCAGAGCTGGCCGGTCAGCTGGGCCAGATGGCCCCGCTGACCCTGCGCGCCACCAAGGAGGCGATGCGCCGCAACCGCGCCGCAATGGCCGGCGCGGACGCCGACCTGATCGAGATGTGCTACATGAGCGAGGATTTCCGCAACGGGATGGAGGCCTTCCTCGCCAAGAAGAAACCGGAATGGAGGGGCAGATGACGGAGCGGCAGGCAAGCGGCCCGCTGACGGGCATGAAGGTGATCGAGCTGGCCCATATCATGGCCGGCCCGGTCTGCGGGCTGATGCTGGCCGACATGGGCGCCGACGTGATCAAGGTGGAAAAGCCCGACGGCGACGACAGCCGCCGCTTCCTGCCGCCGGCGATCGAGGGCGAATCCGCCGCCTACATGATGATGAACCGCAACAAGCGGGGGCTGGCGCTGAACCTCAAGGACCCGGACGCGGTCGAGGCGCTGCGCCGCCTGCTGGCCGAGGCCGACGTGGTGATCGAGAATTACCGCATGGGCACGATGGAGCGGCTGGGGCTGGGCTATGACACCCTGCGCGAGATCAACCCCCGCCTGATCTATTGCGAGATCTCGGGCTTCGGCCGCACCGGGCCTTACGCGCAGCGCGGCGGCTTCGACCTCATTGCCCAAGGCATGTCGGGGCTGATGTCGATCACCGGCGAGGGGCCGGGCCGCCCGCCGGTCAAGCCCGGCGCGCCGATCTCGGACATCAATGCCGGGATCCTGGCCGCGATGGGGGTCAGCGCCGCCTATGCCAAAATGCTGCAGACCGGCCGCGGGCAGAAGGTTGACACCTCGCTCTTCGAGGCCGCGATCACCCAGACCTACTGGCAGTCGGCCATCGCCTTTGCCACCGGCGAGGCGCCGCAGCCGCTGGGCTCGGCCCATCCACTCAACGCGCCCTACCAGGCGTTCAAGACCGGCGACGGCTGGATCAACGTGGGCGCCGCCAACCAGCGCAACTGGCTGCGCTTCCTCGACGTGATCGGCAAGCCCGAACTCAACGACGACCCGCGGTTTGCCTCGAACCACGACCGGATGCAGCACCTGCCGGAACTGGTGAGCCTGCTGGAGGAAACGCTGGTCACCGAGACCACCGAGACCTGGCTGCACCGGATGGAGGCGGCAGGCCTGCCCGCCGGCCCCGTGCTGGACATCCTCGAGATGCACGCCGACCCCCAGGCGCGCGCCCGCGAGATGATCGTCGAGGTCGATCACCCCCGCGCCGGCGCCGTGCAGACGCTGGGCCACCCGGTGAAGTTCAGCGAGACCCCGGGCGCGGTGCGCCGGGCCGCGCCGCTCTTGGGTCAGCACAGCCGCGAGGTCCTGGCCGAGGCCGGGTACGGCGGCGAACAGATCGACGCGATGATCGCCTCGGGCGCCGTGATCGCGGCATGACGCTCGTAATGGCGCGCCCCGCCGCCGGTGGCGGCGGCAGGCCTAGCCTGCGAAAACGTCCTTGTACCGATCGCGCAGGATGTTCTTCTGAACCTTGCCCATGGTGTTGCGCGGCAGCGCGTCGATCACCGCGTAATGGCGCGGCTGCTTGAACCGCGCGAGCTTTTCGCCAACCGCTGCCTGAACCGCTTCGAGGTCGATCTCGCAGCCGGCCTCCGGCACCAGAACGGCGACCACGCTCTCGCCGAAATCGGCGTGCGGCGCGCCGATGACGGCGCTCTCCAAGATCCCCGGCTGCTCGTCGAGCAGCAGCTCCACCTCCTTGGGGTAGATGTTGTAGCCGCCCGAGATCACCAGGTCCTTGCCGCGCCCGACGATGTGCAGGTAGCCGTCCGCGTCGATCTTGCCCAGGTCGCCGGTGATGAAGAACCCGTCCTCGCGCATCTCCTCGGCGGTCTTTTCGGGCATCTGCCAGTAGCCCTTGAAGACGTTCGGCCCGCGCACCTCGACGGTGCCGATCTCGCCCGCGGGCAGTTCCTTGTCGCCGTCGGTCACGCGGATCTCGACGCCGGGCAGCGGGAAACCGACCGTGCCCGCGCGGCGCTCGCCGTCATAGGGGTTCGAGGTGTTCATCGAGGTCTCGGTCATGCCGTAGCGCTCGAGGATGCGGTGGCCAGTCCGCTCTTCGAAGCGGACGTGGGTCTCGGCCAAAAGAGGCGCCGAGCCGGAGATGAAGAGCCGCATATGCTGGGCCAGATCGCGGGTGAAACGCGGCTCGTCCAGCAGCCGGGTATAGAAGGTCGGCACGCCCATCATCGCGGTCGCCTTCGGCAGTTCGGCCAGCACGGTCTCGACATCGAATTTCGGCAAAAAGATCATCGCCCCACCGGCCAGGAGCGACACGTTGGTCGCCACGAAAAGCCCGTGCGCGTGGAAGATGGGCAGGGCGTGCAGCAGCACGTCATCGGCCGTGAAGCGCCAGCAGTCGACCAGCGCGCGGGCGTTCGACAGCAGGTTTTCCTGCGTCAGCATCGCGCCCTTGGACCGCCCCGTCGTCCCCGAGGTGTAAAGCAGCGCGGCGAGGTCGTCCCCGGTCCGCGGTACCGGGGCAAAGCGCGCCTCGGCGGCGTCCGCGGCGGCGGCAAGGCTGCCCTCGCCCGCCGTGCCCAACGTCTTGACCGAAATCCCGTGCCCCTCGGCAATCGGGGTCAGCGCGGCCTCGGCCGCGGGGTCGCAGACGAACAGCGCCGCGCCGCTGTTCGAGATGAAATAGTCGAGTTCCGACGCCGTGTAGGCCGTGTTGAGCGGCAGGAAGACCACGCCTGCCTTGATGCAGCCGGCATAAAGCGCCAGCGCATCGGCCGACTTGGACAGCTGCACCGCCAGCCGGTCGCCCGGCGCGATGCCCCGCCCGACGAGCGCATTGGCGAACCGGTCGGCCCGCGCCAGGAAATCGGCATGGGTCAGGACCGCCCCCCCGGGCAGGTACAGAAACGGCGTCTCCTTGCCTTCGTGCTGTCCGAGCAGCGTATCGCAGAGCGGGTTCGTCATTTTCTTTCAGTCCTCCGTGCCTGAGACCCCGCCGATCCGTCGCTGGCGCTTCGAGACGGCGGGGCAGCGGAACGCGGGGCCCGGGTCCGGCGATCCGCGGTTAAGCGATCCAGTTCGATTGTTATTGCATGATCGGCCTTTGGTCCATTGAAACAATGACTTGCCCGGCCGCGTGAAGGCGGGCAACCCCCCCCTGCCGGCGGCCCGCCCGCCCCGGGCCGGATCGATTTCCTTGACGCCGCGAAATGGACCGATTACGCCGGTCCCGCGCAGGGGAGTCCCGCCAAGGGGACTGAGAGGCGGACAGGTCGGATGACCGGTGAAGCGACCCTTTGAACCTGACCCAGTTGATACTGGCGTAGGGAGCCTGGAGCCGTCCACCCTGCCCCGCGGGCAATCCGGAACGGCCTCCGACAAGGGGCATCAAGGGGGCCTCCCCCGGCGATCCCGCCCCGGTTTCCCGCCCAATCTCATCTGTGTCTTTTTGAGTGAAATGCTTGAGGAGCACCGATATGAACGTCCCCAACCCCCAGATCACCACCGGTGAATTGCCCGGCTCGCGCAAGATTTACGTGGACGGCAGCCTGCACCCGGACATCCGCGTGCCGATGCGGGAGATCTCGGTCCACCCCACGGCGGGCGAGCCGCCCCTGCCCGTCTATGACAGCTCGGGCCCCTATACCGACCCGGACGTGCTGACCGATATCCGCCAAGGGCTCGCGCCGCTGCGCCAGGCCTGGATCGCCGCGCGCGGCGATGTCGAGGACTACGAGGGCCGCGCGGTCAAGCCCGAGGACAACGGCTTTGTCGAGGGCGACCGCCTGACGCCCGAGTTTCCGCTCAAGCGCCGCCCGCTGCGCGGCAAGGACGGCAAGGCGGTGACCCAGCTTGCCTATGCCCGCGCCGGCATCGTCACCCCCGAGATGGAGTTCGTCGCCATCCGCGAGAACCAGCTGCGCGAGGCCGTGGCCTCGGCGCGCGAGGGCAACGACTGGGGCGCCAACATCCCCGACTACGTCACGCCGGAATTCGTCCGCGCCGAGATCGCGGCCGGCCGCGCCATCATCCCCGCCAACATCAACCACCCCGAGCTTGAGCCGATGATTATCGGCCGCAATTTCCTGGTGAAGATCAACGCCAACATGGGCACTTCGGCCGTCACCTCTTCGATGGAGGAGGAGGTGGACAAGATGGTCTGGTCCATCCGCTGGGGCGCGGACACCGTGATGGACCTCTCCACGGGCCGCAACATTCACGACACGCGCGAATGGATCATCCGCAACAGCCCCGTGCCCATCGGCACCGTGCCCATCTACCAGGCGCTGGAAAAAGTCGGCGGCATTGCCGAAGACCTGTCGTGGGAAGTGTTCCGCGACACGCTGATCGAACAGGCCGAGCAGGGGGTGGACTATTTCACCATCCACGCAGGGGTTCGCCTGCCCTACGTACCGCTGGCCGCCAACCGCGTGACCGGCATCGTTTCGCGCGGCGGATCGATCATGGCGAAATGGTGCCTGGCGCACCACAAGGAGAGCTTCCTCTATGAAAAATTCGAGGAAATCTGCGATATCTGCGCCGCCTACGACGTCGCCTTCTCGCTCGGCGACGGGTTCCGTCCGGGCTCCGGCGCCGACGCCAACGACGCCGCGCAGTTCGCCGAACTGGAAACGCTGGGCGAGCTGACCAAGGTCGCCTGGGAAAAGGGCTGTCAGGTGATGATCGAAGGCCCCGGCCACGTGCCGATGCACAAGATCAAGCACAACATGGAGAAGCAGCTCGAGGTCTGCGGCGAAGCGCCGTTCTACACGTTGGGTCCGCTGGTGACCGACATTGCACCGGGTTACGACCACATCACGTCCGGGATCGGCGCCGCCATGATCGGCTGGTACGGCACCGCGATGCTCTGTTACGTGACGCCGAAAGAACACCTGGGCCTGCCCGACCGCAACGACGTGAAAGAGGGCGTCGTCACCTACAAGATCGCCGCCCACGCCGGCGACCTCGCCAAGGGCCACCCGGCCGCGCAACTGCGCGACGACGCGCTGTCACGCGCGCGCTTCGACTTCCGCTGGCAGGACCAGTTCAACCTCGGGCTCGATCCCGACACCGCCAAGGAATACCACGACGAGACGCTGCCCAAGGAGGCGCACAAGGTGGCGCACTTCTGCTCCATGTGCGGCCCGAAGTTCTGCTCGATGAAGATCAGCCAGGAGGTGCGGGAATTTGCCGCCAAGCAGAACGCACCTGCGGACGAGTTCGTCGCTGCCGATGATGCCGAGAAGCCTGCGCTGAGCGAAGTCGAAGCGGGCATGGAGGAGATGGCCGAGAAATACCGCGAGGGCGGGGATTTGTATGTGAAGGCGGAGGATTGAGGCAGCATTCGAGCAGCCTTGTCGCGCCTTAGCTGCGTTGGTGGAAGAGTCAGGCAGTTTTGCGAGTAAGATTCGCGCTTGCTGGCACCAACTTTTCCACCAGCGCACGCAGTTCGCTGGGCGTCGTATGCCCGGCGACGACCTCGTGATAACCTATCCCCGCCTTGCGCAGGGCTTCTTTCTTCACCGCGTCACGCGCCGCAGCTGATGTTCCAGTGTGGTGGCCTAACCCTTGGTATTCCAGCGCGTGGACCACGCGGCAGTCCTCATCCATCAGCGCGAAATCGACACGTTTGGAATTAACGGCGAAATAGGCATTCTTGTCTGGGCTGGCGAGGAACTCGCCAAGCGAGACTTGCGCCATCACTTGCCAACCGGGATTGCGTGCGATCACGGCCTTATCCAATGCGTCGAAGACTTTTGCTTCGGACTTGTTGAGCAGCGAGCGAGAGCTGAACTTCGCGCGGCTAACCGCCTTCAGCTGGTCTGCGGCAAAATCCGCACCCTTTTCATCCGCTTTGATAGGAACTGCCTTGGGCTTGCTGCCATTCGCTGCTTTGCGGCCTCGCCAGTAGGCCTTTCTCTTTTCGCGGTCTGCATGGGTCACGAACCGCTCGACCGCAATGCCAATGGCGGCGCCCAGAGCAAGCACGACGAATAGTGCGAATGGCCGATCCAGCAGAAAGTTCACGGTTTCCATGATCCGCAGTATCAACCCAATGTTTTGAAAAATAGCTAATAAAATGCTGGGCGACTGTCTTCCCTACACCCCGCCCACCGTGCTCCCCTCGCGGGCATGACCCGGCCTCACGCCTGCACCGCATCCCGCCTCGCCAACAGCCCGCAATCCGGCCCCGGACACTTTCCCGCCAGGACAGTGTTCCATGTGTTCCACATTAGCCCGCCCTCGCGGCCCGCAGGCGCGGTTTGCAGCGCGCCGGGCCTTTCCCTAGGCTCCTCCCAGGCAATCACTTCGCAACAGGGGGAAACCGTCATGACCATTCGCACACCTGCCTTCGCACTCGTGCCCGCTCTCGCGCTGGCCCTTGCGGCTTGCGGCGGCGGGGACAGTGCCGGCGATGCGGCATCGGATACTGCATCCGAGGACAG
>ENA-ORCX01000666-ORCX01000666.1-marine-metagenome-genome-assembly--contig:-NODE-666-length-10097-cov-2.400299_pt1 | contig 10097 bp, 9 predicted proteins | sample MGYA00248630_ERZ508518 | MGnify/ENA primary metagenome ERZ508518 (study PRJEB26188, sample SAMN06268768) | marine metagenome | isolation source: Bioluminescent Bay, La Paraguera, Puerto Rico | place...
TAGACGTAGACAATTTTTTCCTTACCGTCTTTCACCCCTTTGACGACGCAGCCGATGCAGGTTTTACCCTTGGTACGCGGTCCCAGCGTAGATGGATCCGGCAGCAGGGCTTTAAGGAATTGAATCGGGACAATCTGCTGGCCCTGGAATTCAACCGGTTCGATACCGGTCATGCCGACATTGCCCAGCACTTCCAGGTGCTTGAGGTAGTTATCACCAAAGCTCATCCAGAACTGAGCCCGTTTCAGGGTCGGGAAATGCTTGACCAGCGATTCCAGTTCTTCATGGTACATCCGGTAAATATTGTAGGTGCCGACTTCATCCGGGCAGGTAAAGCTGGCTTTTTTCGACATTGCCGGGGTTTCAACAAACTCACCGTTTTCCCAGTGACGGCATTCGGCCGTGACTTCCCGGATATTAATTTCGGGATTGAAGTTAGTGGCAAACGGATAGCCGTGATCACCGCCATTAACGTCGATGATGTCGAGTTCATGAATTTCATCGAAGTAGTGCTTGGCAATCCAGGTGGTGAACACATTGGTCGCCCCCGGATCAAAGCCACTGCCCAGCAGCGCGGTCAGGCCCGCATTCTTGAACTTGTCCTGATAAGCCCACTGCCATTTGTATTCAAATTTGGCGGTATCCAGTGGCTCGTAGTTGGCGGTGTCGAGATAATCGATACCAGCTGCCAGACAGGCATCCATGATGCTGAGATCCTGATACGGCAGGGCCACATTGATAACCAGATCAGGTTTTTCCTGCTCAAGGAAAGCAGTCAGTTCGGCCACATTGTCAGCATCGATCTTGGCAGTTTTGATCGGGCGGTCCAACTGTGCGGCAATCGCTTTGCACTTTTCTTCGGTGCGACTGGCCAGCACGATTTCGGAAAACACTTCCGGCAGTTGTGCACATTTGTGTGTCACCACACCGCCGACGCCGCCGGCGCCGATAATCACGACTTTTGACATAACAAGAACCTTTCCTTATCAGCTAAATGTTCGGGAAAACAAGAATCTTAACGTTCGAAGAATGTATAACCGTGCATGCTCTCACGGAAAGCGCGCAACATCTGCTGGCGCATCGGCACTGAAATCCGGCCGTCACGCACCGCCTGCTCAGCAATGCGGCGGAACTGCTCCTGAATCAGTTTCGGATCATATTCCACATAGCTCAGCACATCAGCAATGCTGTCGCCATGAAACTCGCGCCTGAAGTCAAAGCTGCCGTCTTCATTGATATGCACACTAACCACATTGGTATCACCAAACAGGTTATGCAAATCGCCCAGGGTTTCCTGGTAGGCACCAACCAGAAACACACTGACGTAGTACTCTTCGCCTTCTTTCAGCGGATGTAGCGGCAGTGTTTTACGCACGCCTTCCGGTGAAATGAAGTTATCGATTTTGCCATCGCAGTCACAGGTCATATCTGCCAGCACGCCATCGCGCACCGGTGCTTCATTGAGCCGGTGGATGGGCATGATCGGGAACAATTGATCAATCGCCCAGATATCGGGCAGCGACTGGAACAGGCTGAAGTTGCCGTAATAAATATCAGACATCAGTTCGGGCAGTGCTTCCAACTCCTGAGACACACGTCTGGCCTGCGGTAACAGATTGGAAATCTTCTCCAGAATGGCCAGCGTCACATTTTCCGCCAGCGCCCGATCACGTAGCGTGGCCTGACCGTGGTGGAACAGCTCACGCAGCTCGTCGCGATAATACAGCGCGTCGTTGTAACACTCCTGCAAGTGGTCGACCTTCACGTAGTCCATCACGCCATAAAGATTGACGATGAGATCATGACTGTCTTCCGGCGGCTCAGCCGGGATGAAGTCGGGTTTATGTTCACGGACTTCGAGAATGTTGAACAGCAGCATGGAAGAATAAGCGACCAGCGCTCTGCCTGACTCGGAAATAATCACCGGGTGTTTGATATCGAGCGGGTCGAGACATTCCTGCAGTGTTTCAACAATGTTGTAGCAATACTCATCCAGCCCGTAGTTCATGCTGTGCGTGCTGTTACTGCGGGCGCCCTCGTAATCGACCGCCAGACCGCCACCGAGGTCGATGTAACCCATTGGCGCGCCTTCTTCGATGAGGCCAGCATAAAAGCGACAGGCCTCCATCACCCCGCTACGGATGTTACGGATATTGGGGATTTGTGAGCCAAGATGACTGTGCAGTAGTTGCAGGCAATGCAGCATATCCGCCTGCTTGAGTTTTTCCACCACATTGAGCAATGCATTCGTGGACAAGCCAAAGATTGAGCGATCACCACTGTCTTCGTTCCAGTGCCCTTCCACCATCGAAGCCAGACGGATTCGTACGCCGATCAGAGGGTCGATACCCAGCGCCCGGCTGCGCTCGAGGATGATATCGAGCTCCATCGCCGTTTCCAGCACAAAGAAGCATTTGATCCCCATCTGGCGGGCATACAGGCCGAGTTCGATAAACTCTTCGTCTTTATAACCGTTGCAGATAATCAGGCTGTCGTGGTCACGTAGTTGCGACAAAGCGATGATGAGTTCCGCTTTACTGCCAGCTTCAAGTCCATGATGGTAGCGGCTGCCGTAGTCCGCGATTTCCTCAATAACATGGCACTGCTGATTAACCTTGATGGGAAACACGCCGCGGTAATCATTCTGATAATTGGCGTCTTTGATGGCTTTGCCGAAAGCTTCATTGATCTGGGTGATGCGCTGATCCAGCAGGTTTTCAATCCGCAAGACCGCCGGCATATCCAGACCACGCTCACGCATGCCATTGACGATATCAATGATAGGCACCTGTGTGGTTTTATCACCGAACTGCAGTGAGACCACCGCATTGCCATCTTCTGACACATCAAAATAGTCACTACCCCAGTCACGCACACCGTATAAACGCGCACTATGTTCGGAACTCCACTCAGCGCTCAAGTCCAGGTCTTTGTCCAGCATTGAGGAGAGGTGGTTTTGCATCGGCAGCGGTCCCTAATGGTCTTGATTAAAATGCGCGATTTTCACTACTTTGGCAGGAAAATGCAAAGAATAATTACAACATTATCAAAGCAAACTTTACAGTAGGATGACTATGCATGCCCAGTGACGGTTCCAGTTAGCGGGACATTGAGCTGATAACCGCGCTATATCGACTGTCAGCACCTCACCATTCCCCTCAATATAGGGGGTATTGATATGCTCTCCAACTGATAATCTAGAGCATGGGATAACTGAGCTCTAAATTTTTGTGAGTTCGGTTGGCTTGAATCAGCTTGAGATTCCTGCAAAGAGAGTAATCCATAAGGAATGATGAAAACCATATTAATCGTTGAAGACTCTGAAGCAACCCGCCATCGCCTGGAAGATGCGATTACTGATGGTGGTCAGTTTGAGCTTATTGGTTCGGTCAACACTTACAATGACGCCTTGAGTTTTATTCGTAAAACGCCACCGGATATATTATTGACCGACCTGGACTTACCGGATGGTAATGGTGTTGATCTCATTAAATTAATCAACCTGCCAGTGGTGAAGACTGAACTCGCTATCGTGATCACGGTTTTCGGTGATGGCTATCACGTCATCGAAGCGCTTAAAGCCGGCGCCTCGGGTTACCTGCTCAAAGACGACAATTTTATGGATATCAACGAGGCTATCTCGCAGATGGTAGAAGGCGGTGCGCCCATCAGCCCAAGTATCGCCCGCTACCTGCTCAATGAATTGTCGATGACTGAATCGACCAGCGAGAAAGAAAAGTCTGGCGACAGTATTCTCAGTCCCAGAGAGAAAGAGGTACTTCTACTGGTCAGTAAAGGCTATACCTCAAAAGAAATTGCGAAAACACTGGATCTTTCGTACTACACGGTCAGGGAATACGTTTCCAATGTGTATAAAAAGCTGTCAGTGAAAAACAAGATGCAAGCCGTCAGTGAGGCGACCTTGCTCGGTATTATCTAAAGATAATGTGATTCCAATGAAAACGCTTTATCTTTATGAAATCAAACGGCTTATGTCAGTTTTAACAAGGGTGTAAGATGTCAACTAGGCTATCAAACCCGGCACAAGTTAAAGAGCACGTTATGAAGATAAAAATTTGTGCAGGTTTTGAGAAATGCTTGAGTTTTGGAGGGCGCAACATGCCTGATTCAGCACATTACGATTATAAAACCAGACAACTGACAATATTGCCTGTTGGCAATGCCGTCTTATCAGGCTCCCTAAAACAATGAAAAGTCTACTGGCATTGCTCAGCCTGCTGTTTGCGACATTGGCACCGGCCTACGCCAACAATGTACAAATTTTGCTATCTGAAGACAAAGTCGGATATCACCAGTTAGCCGAAGACATTAAAAACCATATTGGTGATCAACAACTTCGCTCTACCACACAGATCATCACGCTTGATAGCACCGCTGCCAACAATATGGCTCCCACAGACCTGATTGTCAGCATTGGCGAGGCCGCCGTTTTATTCAGCAAGCGACAATATCCTCAGAATGCGCACCTGTACACATTCGTAGACAAAAGCCTGATACAGGCCGATTACAGCAGCAACTGGGTCGCTGTTCTGCTTGACCAGCCACTTCAGCGACAACTCGACATGGCAACTCAAATTGTACAGGGTGCTGTTAACACCAAACTGTTGATTGCTGTCTCAGAAGACAATCAATTGATTCGCGATGAAATTGCCGGCTTATCAACACCTTTTGATGTACAACTGGATATCGTCGTAGTAGATACAGACGTGGAACCGGCCAAGGCGATTGACAGCGCACTGCAGGATGCCGGTGCACTGATCGCTGTTCGTGACTCGCGGGTATGGTCCGGTGAGCATGCCAAATGGTTGCTGTATCAGAGTTACAAATATAAAGTGCCGGTCATTGGTTACTCAAAAAGCTTCCTCAAGGCAGGCGCTCTGGCTTCTGTCTATGCCAGTCTCTATGACACCGTAAGAGAGACTGCGGCCCTCATCACCTACTGGCACGATTACCAGGGCTGGATGATGCATGAAACAAACTTTTATCCACCCCACACCATTTCATTCAATGACAATATCGCCCGAGCCCTGGACATTACCATTCCCGAGAGTATAAGGCAGGGTGCTGCAACTGATGTTCCCGACTAGACTCAAGACTCAGTTACTGCTCATTACCATTCTTCCCCTGCTGCTGACCATCTCAGTGGTGTCATTGTTTATTCTGTTTGATGTGCTGGATGACATTGAATCGGCCATCATCAAACGGAGCGAGAGTATTGCCAGTCAGGCTTCGGTGCTATCTGAATTTCCGCTCTACACCGGAGACATTGACGCACTGACCAGAGTGGGTGATTTAATGATTAGAACGCATGATCTTACTTTCATCCGTTTTATTGACTCGACCGGTCAGTTACTGCTGGAAAAGTCGGGGCAGCAAGCCAAAGGCGAGGTCAGGGAATTTCAATTCCCGGTCTATTCACACGGGCCTAATCTGGATGACTTTTCCAGCAGCGGCGCTGTGCAAACCAGCCTCTCACCACTGGGTCGTATTGAAATCGGCTTTACTAATAACAGCGCCGAAGCACAACGTTTCGAGGCCTACACGAAGGTATTGGGAATCGCTTTTCTGGCCCTGATGCTGGGTGTTTTTCTGGTCTATGTCTTTAGCCGACGTCTCAGTAACGCCATCAATGCACTGATGACGACAGCCAAAAATCTGGAACATAAAAACTTCTCTGCCCGCGTTAAAGAAAACGGCAGTGGTGAGTTGCTCAGTTTCCAGCGCACATTCAACAGCATGATTGATTCGCTGGAAAAAAATGATGCCGAACTGCAAGACAAAGTGAATGCAGCGACGGCTTCATTGAGCTATACGGTTGAGGAGCTGTCGCAGAAAAACGAAGCGCTGGCTCAGCAACGTCAGGAAACCATTGATCTGGAACGCAGCAAAGCGATTCTGGAAGAGCGCGAACGTATTATGCGTGATATGCACGATGGCATTGGCGGTCAGTTGGTCGCTTCACTGGCCATACTTGAGCTGGAAAAAGATTCTGAAGTCACACGCAATATCCATGCAGTGCTGACGGAATGTCTCAATGATCTGCGGCTGATTATTCACTCTCTGAGCATGCAGAACAGTGTCATGGGATCGTTGCTGGCCGACTTCAAATACAGAACCAGCAAAAAACTGGAGCAACTCGATATTGAGCTGGACTGGCAGGTAGATGCCAATGCGGATGCACTTGGTATCAAACCTCAGACCGGGCTTCATCTGCTTCGAATTCTGCAAGAAGCTTTTACCAACATTCTTAAGCATGCCGGTGCCAGTGAAATTGAGTTCAATGCTTACCGTGACAGTCAGGACTTCATTATTACCATTGAAGACAATGGCAGCTTTATCCCCAATTCTGAAGCCATTGACAGAGGCTATGGCATCAACAGCATGAAGTCCCGTGCCGCCAAAATCGGTGGCCGCTTGGAAGTAAAAAGAAGTCAGAGCGGTGGCTGTCTGGTCTCTCTGACATTGCCAAACAGCTTTTCCTCCCCCGCACAAGTGAGGGGTGACAGCTTTAAAATCAGCAAAGTATCCTAATTAGGCATGCCGACGGCATGCAGAATGCCTTGATGGCAGTCCTTTTCCCTCTTCTCTCCTCATGGGCTTGCCCATGAGGATTTTTTTGTTCTCAGAATCCCACAAATCAAATGATGGGCAGTTCCTCGGGCAGCGTGCTGTCTGTGGCCGGATTGAGACCGGAATGAAAGGCCTCTACACCTTCTGCTACTTCATCCGGTTTACTGAAGCGGGCAATATGGAACAGCGCTTCCCCCTCGTTGACCAGCGGGATATTGGTTCTGCCAATAATCACACCGGCACTGGTGGCAAAGACTTCTGTCTCTGAATTGTCCTTGCCATAAGGGGCGGCCACCATACCCAGTAAATCGCCTTTATTCACACTTGCGCCCATCGGCACCAGCATTCGGAAAATACCACTCTGCGGTGCTCTTACCCAGACGCTGGAGCGGGCGACAAATGGGTCCCTTTTTTTAACTTTTTGGCGGGAGGGAGCCAGCATGCCTATCTTGCGCATGACTTCTATCACGCCCTTTACGCCCGCACGAATAGCGAGTTCATTGAATCGCAGTGCTTCACCCGCTTCATAGACCACAACCGGTACATTAGCCTGTTGCGCCGCATAGCGCAGCGAGCCTTCTATTAATCCGGAGTTGACCATGACCGGTGCATCAAAGGCTCTCGCCATGGCTTCCACATCGGGGTTTGAGAGATCCGCACGCATCTGTGGCAGATTGTCACGGTGGATAGCTGCCGTGTGCAGATCAATACCGTGACTGCAGTGTTGTACAACTTCTGTCATAAAACAATGTGCCAGACGCGCAGCCAGAGAACCTTCATCAGATCCCGGGAAGCAGCGGTTCAGATCCCGACGATCCGGCAGATAGCGAGATTGGTTCAAAAAGCCATAGACATTCACTACCGGGATGGCAATCAAGGTCCCACGCAGACCTTTCAGACTCTTGCTTTTCACCAGTCGGCGGATAATCTCGACGCCATTGATCTCATCGCCATGTACTGCAGCAGAGACAAACATCACCGGACCGGAACGACGGCCACTGATGACCTGAACCGGCATGCTCAGAGCGGTATGCATGTAGAGATCAGGTAAGGGAACTTCAATAATTCGATTCTGGCCCGGCTTGATTTCTTCACCGGCAATAATCAGCGGTTCAGCCACGTTTAACCTCTTCCGCGAGTCTGGGTCTTGCCCAGCTTGGCATTTTTCTCAATAAACTCAATGATTTGATTGGCAATATCTTTCCCGGTTGCTTTCTCAATACCTTCCAGTCCAGGCGAGGAATTCACCTCCATGACAACCGGACCATGGTTGGAGCGCAGTAAGTCGACACCACAGACATTCAGACCCATGGTTTTTGCCGCTCTGACTGCGGTGGCACGTTCTGCCGGCGAGATACGAATAAGATTGGCACTACCACCCCGGTGCAGGTTGGATCGGAACTCGCCTTCCTTGCCCTGACGCTTCATGGCGGCGACAACTTTGTCACCGACGACAAAACAACGGATATCAGAACCGCCGGCTTCCTTGATAAATTCCTGCACCAGAATATTGGCATTCATCCCCAGAAAGGCTTCAATAACGCTCTCGGCCGCCTTTTCAGTTTCGGCCAGTACCACACCGATACCCTGGGTGCCTTCCAATAGTTTAATAACCAAGGGCGCGCCGCCGACCATTTTGATCAAGTCGTCGACATCGTCAGGACGATGTGCGAAGCCTGTTACCGGCAAACCAATGCCTTTGCGAGACAGCAACTGTAAGGCGCGCAGTTTGTCACGCGAACGACTGATCGCGACCGATTCGTTCAAAGGATACACGCTCATCATTTCGAACTGCCTGAGCACGGCAGTCCCATAGAAAGTGACTGAGGCGCCTATCCTTGGAATCACGGCATCGTAGCCGGTGAGAATTTCGCCTTTGTAGTGCACCTCGGGTTTGAGTGAGGTGATGTTCATATAACAGCGCAAAACATCCAGCACATGGACTTCATGACCGCGTGCCTCGGCTGCTTCAACCAGTCTGCGGGTTGAATACAGTTTAGCGTTACGCGACAGGATGGCAATCTTCATTCACTTTCTCCGTCAAGGATTTCTTTGCGAGGCTCTTCTTTGGCTTCATCACTGCTTTGTCCGGCCAGAAAAGACAAGGCAGGATTGACCACGATATTGCCGGCTGTCATCGCTGTGCGCCCGAGCAGCATGCGAAACAGCATATTATCGCGGTTTGTCAGCGTGACTTCTATAGGCCAAGTTCTGGTGCCGAGCCTGAGTTCGGTCAGGATGACATAACGCTTTTCGGTATGGCCACCGGAGTCAGTGACATTACGCTCATCGATAACCTCAGCCTCACACCAGAGCACCGTGTCAGTCTCGCCCTGATTGGGGTGAAGACCGAATTTAACCCAGGTTTTGCCGTCTTTTTGATAAGGGTCAACTTCAAAGGCATGAATGGCTGAAGTCCGCGCACCGGTATCGACTTTGGCCTTGATTCTCTCGATACCCAGTTGCGGCAGAGATAGCCACTCGCGCCAGCCCACAGTGACAGTTTGTTGTATTTGTTTACTGTTATTCACGACTCAGTCCAACATATTTTTATTCCAGTCTTTGACGCTTTCCTGCATCTCATTCACGCCGCTATCCGCTGTGCTGACCATGTTTTTGAGGCTGTTGACGATGTCATCACCGTAACGGTTCGCCAGAATGTTACTGGTGGTAATGACGATGATCGCCATCACGATGACATAGAGATGTGTAAAAATGACCCTGAGCATCAGTTAATCCTCCCGAAAACAGGTCTCTGATGTCGAGGATAGCACTGGCACCGGCCAGCGTGAATAGAATTGGCGCCAGAACAGGACTGCCAGGCCATCTAAAAACGGATTATACGTTGCCCGGATCCGTTTTACGTCGGCCCGAATGATCGTCGTCCCGTCTTTCTTTTTTGTTGTAGGCATCACGCATCACGATGCTTTCACCGCGGCGATCTTTTCCTCGCCTACGATCATCATAATGTACGTAGCCACAGCGACAGCTTTCAGCTTTATTGCAGTCATTCAGCGGTAACTTGGGGGCTTCAGACACCAGAAAGACTCTGTGAGACATATCAAAAGCCGCGTTGCAGGCATGCTGGTGTGGCTTGATACGCACCGCGCTATAGGGGTGTTTGACGATTTCAGGTGTCGGCGGCTCCGGCTTTTTCTTGCGGATAAACAACAAATAAACGGCAATCACACAGACAATCAGAATAAAGAGGGCAACTTCCATCCACACTCTCCCTAGTGAACTTAGACACCTGCTATGAGATTAACGCATTTATGCTTGAAATAGCCAGCGATGACTCATTTGCCTGACTGATAGAGCAAACGGTTCATTTTGCTAATGGTCGTCACTTTGATTTCCTTGGGACAGACACGCTCGCATTCACGGTAATTACTGCAGGAACCAAAGCCCTCTTCTTCCATCGTCTTGAGCAGTTTGGCGGGCCGGTCTTTATCGAGTTGTCCCTGAGGTAGGGTCGACAGATGCGCCACTTTCGCGGCGACAAAAAG
>ENA-ORCX01000667-ORCX01000667.1-marine-metagenome-genome-assembly--contig:-NODE-667-length-10080-cov-3.279116_pt1 | contig 10080 bp, 10 predicted proteins | sample MGYA00248630_ERZ508518 | MGnify/ENA primary metagenome ERZ508518 (study PRJEB26188, sample SAMN06268768) | marine metagenome | isolation source: Bioluminescent Bay, La Paraguera, Puerto Rico | place...
TCAGCACCATCTTTTCCCATCCCTGTTAAGAGAGCCGCTGTTGCGTGTTTCCCTACAGCAGTTGAGCCTGTTTTAAAGAGTATATCTACGGCAGGGCGTTGATGCCAAACTGTGGGACCCTGTTTTAAGTAAACTTTATAAGAGGAACCAACCCATTTGATTAACATATGGTAATCACCAGGTGCAATTAGTACTTTACCAGGTTCGACTACATCGCCGTCTTCGGCTTCTTTAACGTTAAGGGCACAAATGGTATTTAGTCTGTCTGCAAATGCTCTGGAAAAATAGGGAGGAATGTGTTGTACGATACAGATTCCGGGGATCTGAGGAGGCAATTTAATAAGAACTTCTTTTAGAGCTTCCGTGCCACCTGTAGATGCGCCTAAGAGGATTACTTGGCGTGGATTATACGTTGTTTGCAGAGGGTTTAACGTCTCAATCTTTACATTGGCAGCAGCTCGCTGGTGAGCCGCCTGCATTGCTTTGCTGCGCTCTACAGCTTCTTTACTTGCCAATGGATGCCTTGAGTAATCTTTTCCTGTATGCCGGCTGGGAGTTGCATTTGGATCGCTTGGTTTTTCTTTTGAGGGAGGTCTCGAAGGTCGGGCTAATCTGCGCATGCGAGATATTGCAGCAGCTTTAACCTTTTCCACCAACTGAGGCCCCATATTACCTACAGAATATGGGCCATATGGTTTTGCCAAAACGTCAACGGCGCCCAACTGTAGTGCTTCCATTGCCTGAGAAGATCCTTCCTGACTCAAGGAACTCATTACGACTACTGGCATGGGTCGTTTATCCATGAGGATTCTCAGGAATGTCAATCCATCCATTTTGGGCATTTCAATGTCCAAAGTCAGTACGTCGGGGTTTAATTTTAGTATTTTCCCTTCAGCGTCGTATGGATTTTCTGCTGTATCAACAACTTCAATATCGGGATCGTCGTTTAATATACGCGAAAGCATTCGACGAACTACAATGGAATCGTCAATTACCAGAACCCTAATCTTTTTGTTCACTGACACAGTCATTATAAAGGTTTACGATAAATCGCGGGTTTGACCATTTTCAGATTATGCTTGATTGCCGTCAGGCTTTCTGCGTGACCAATCATCAGGTATCCTCCTGGTAAAAGCAGTCTTTCCAGTTTGGCAACTAGTTCTTCCTGCGTTGGGCGATCAAAATAAATCATTACGTTACGACAGAATATAACGTGATAGGGATCTTTGAAAGGATAATTTGCTCCTAAAAGATTCAAGCAGGTAAACTTGAAATTACGCTTCAATGCTGCTTTTACACGATATTGTCCGTCATATTCCCCGTGTCCTTTTTCAAAATACTTGGTTAACCAGTCTCTTCTTATTTTTTCCAGGCGTTCTTTGGCGAAAATGCCTTCCTCGGCTTTTTTGAGGATACGAGTGGATATGTCAGTGCATTGGATTTGCCAGTTCCAGTTCTTTGCTTTGGTTTTCAAGTATTCTTCCAGGACGAGAGCTATGGAATAAGGTTCTTCTCCGCTGGAGGTTGCCGCACTCCATACGCGAAATGTTTTATTGCAGACGTTGGAAGACTCTTTGCAAACGTCTGGGAGGATTTTTTCTATCAGAAAGTTAAAATGCTGAATTTCTCGGAAGAAATATGTGTGGTTTGTACTGATCGAATCGATCAGATTTGTCATTTCATCTTTTCCCTTAGGAGATTTTAATAAATCTATATAAGATTTATAAGAAGGAAGTCCTAAAGCTCGTAGACGCTTGCTCAAGCGTGCCATTACCAATTCCTTCTTACTTGGCCCCAGATTGATGCGACTGTACTGATACACCGTTTGTCTAATGAATTCGTACTCTTTAGGTGTGATTGGTTTCGGTGATTCAAATAATGGCTTTTTAGAGCCGCCAAAGGAAAACAGGTTACTCATTGTGTATTCAAAAGGGAGTGGAAGTATCGTAGGGAAATATGGAGATTATCTACTATACTTATTAATGTAAATATTTCCTCACGTAATTGGACTTTTTTATTATTATTACAACTATTTTAAGAATTAGAGCGAGATTCACAATCTTTTAAAACGGAAGAATTTTCCTCTTAAGTTTTTTAAGAAATCGAATATATTTGTAACTCTATGATTTTAGGCTGTTTATGTTGTTTGTTGCTTTTTGTGGCACAATGTTTGCTGAGATATGGGCATGCTAGACGGCTTATTCACCAGTTCAAATTATCAAGTAGCAAAGAAGCTAATGGATGTTTCTGTGCTGAAGAATGAGGCTGTCGCAAGAAATATAGCTAATTCCAACACTCCTAACTACCGGCGTGTAGAGGTTGATTCCAGCTTTGATCATCAATTGAAGAGGATGCTGCAGAGTGGGGATATTTCCGATATTGATAGTCTAACTCCTGAGATAAAAGAGGATTCCGATGCTGTTTCTCGTCGGGAAGATGGGAATACGGTAGAGATTGATAAGGAAATGTTGGATATGAACCGCAATGAGCTTGAAATACAATTTCTTTCTCAATATCTGACCGGACGGTTTAAGTCCATTAAAGGAGTCATCAAAGGATCTTCATCCGGTTAAGGGAGGCTAAATCATGAGTATGAATTTACTACCAGGAATTGAATCTACAGCCAGCGCCTTAAATGTTGAGAAGGTGCGTATGAATCTTGTTGCCCAGAATATTGCCAATGCCAATACCACCAGCGATTCTGACGGCAACGTATATAAGCGCAAAGTAATTTCTTTTGGTACAGCCTTGGATAAGGCTACAGGAGCAGAAAAAGTCGTTATTAATAGTATTGAAGAAGATAATACTCCAACGCGTTGGGTTTATAATCCAGGGCATCCGGATGCCAATGAAGAGGGTATGGTGGAAATGCCCAATGTAGAAGTTTCTCGTGAGATGGTGGATATGATTACCTCCTCACGTTCCTACGAAGCAAATTTGCAGATGGTTCGGACTTCAAGGCAGATAGCCAAGCAAGTTCTCTCGATCGGGCAGTAAACAACAGAAAGTTAAATTGATAATTTAGAAGGAACCAATCATGTCATTACTCGATTCGATTTCAGGCGGAAACATGGGGATGCTGAACCAGATGCAAGGAGGCGCGAACAACGGCCTCAATACACAGGATATGGATTTCCTGAAGAGTTTTTCAGATGCAGATAAGATTGCTCAGGACATGGGTAATCGGGTTGCTGATGGTCAGAATGTCTCCGCCAGTTCTGCATCTTCTACAAATCTTCCTCGTTTAGGAGATAGCAATGCTCCTTCTTTTGGAGATATGATCAATGGGCTTGTTGATTATGTAGACGACAAGCAGCAAACATCGCGGGACGAAGCGCAGAAGGTCATGACCGGCGAGTCAGATAATCTACATCAGGCAATGATAGCGATGCAAGAAGCCAGTGTATCTATGGATCTGCTTATTGAAGTGCGCAATAAGCTTGTAGAATCCTATAAAGAATTAACCAGCATGCAGACCTGATTCATTTATTGGTTTGGTCTTTTTATCTTTCCCACGATTGCGACCTGGTACGCCGCAATTATCTGGAATAACCCTTAATGCGTTGATGTTATGAACAATTTTTTGGAACAGGCAAAACAGTTTTGGAATGAACTGGGAATAAACCAGCGGGTTTCGCTTGGTTTGGCTTTAGGTGCTGTTGTCTTTGGCATGGTTGCTTTATTTGTGTTTAGCAGCCGCCCTCAAATGGTACTCCTTTGGGGAGGTTTAGATTCCAAGGATATGGCGGATGTCGTTGAAGAGCTACAAGCCGGGAATATCAATTATGAAATCCGAGATGGCCGTAGTATTTTTGTTCCTCGTGATGATGTCTACAAAGCTCGTATGGATTTGGCTCAAAAGGGTGTGCCAACAGGAGGCGGTGTAGGGTTTGAGATTTTTGACTCCACAAATTTTGGGGTAAGTGACTTTGTTCAACGCACAAATTATCACCGTGCCGTGCAGGGCGAACTTCAGCGTACCATAGCACAATTAAAAGGGGTTCGCTCTGCACGCGTGATGATTGTTGTGCCACAGAATAAACTTGTAGTATCGAGTGAAAATCAGCGTCCAACCGCATCTGTTTTTGTGGATACGGGTGGCTCTATGCTCAGCTCTTCTTCTGTTAATTCCATTCGCTTCTTGGTTGCAAATTCAGTTGAAGCGTTGAATGTGAATGATGTTGTTGTTGTTGATAACAACGGGAACCCTCTTTCCCAGGATTTGGTTGAAGACGGGGTGATGGGAGCTGCTACGGGACAATTTAAGTTCCGACGTAATCTGGAAAAGTACTTTACAGATAAAGTGGAAAGCATGCTTACGCGTGTTGTAGGTATGGATAATGTTGTTGCTCGTGTTTCCGTTGATTTGGATAACGAAACTTCTAATATTCGTGAAGAACTGTATGACCCTGATGGTCAGGTTGTTCGTAATCAAACACAGACAGATAGTACTACAAACTCTGTTGAGCAGCAGAATTCGGGCGTTGGCGGGGCTGCCGCTAATGGAGCAACAGGAGCCGATGAAACTGTTGTAACTTTCCGCCCGGGGTCTACATCACAGGAAAATACCAAGAACAAGACGGTAAATTACGAAATCAATAAGACGACTCGTGAGATTATTCGTCGTCCGGGACAAGTCAGCAATGTGAGTGCTGCTGTATTTATTGCCATGAGAAAAACCCAAGATGGGAATGAATTGGTAAATAATCCTCGCAGCGAAGAAGAATTGGAGCGCTTGCGTTTGATGGTTATGAATGCTTTGGGTGTAGATCCTACAAATACTCAGGAAGCACAGGCCGTTACACTTACGGAAACGGATTTCATGGATATGCCGGATAGTAAGCCACAGGGTTTGGATGCTATTCAAGATCAGGTTTATACTTGGATGGAACCATTACGTAACTTTGTTGCTGTAGGTATTGCTGTTATGGTATTCTTTATGTTTATCCGCATGTTGAAGCGTCATAAACCCGAACCTATTTCTCTTGAAGTGGTTGATGATTATGGTTCTAAAACAAAAGAAGCTGAAATTCAGCCGAAGCTTACTCCTGAGCTTTTAAATGAATTGATTCGTGAAAAACCGGAAAATGTTGCCACTGCTTTAAAGAATTGGGCTGTTGATGCTCAGAATAAATAGTCTACAATCTTATTGAATCCTTAAAATTACCGTGCCATGGCTTCAGAAATTGCATTAGAGAAAATAGATTATGATGGGCTGAGTAAAATACAGAAATTAGCCTTATTTATGGTTGTTATCGGTCCAGAGGTATCTGCTGAACTGTTGAAAGCCTTTGATGATCCTGAAATTGAGATTATTTGTCGTGAGATTAGCAATCATCATATTATCGATCGTGAGACACAGATTCGCGTTATCGAAGAGTTCTCCGATATTATTTCCCAAAGTTTAGGAGCGTTACTTGGTGGAACTAATTTTGCTCAGAGAACGTTGGAATTAGCAAAGGGTGATTATAAGGCGGCAAATTTGCTTGGGCGTATTGCTCCGGTTGGGAACTCTATGGAAATTATTCAGGAGATTTCCGATATGGAACCACGTCAGATTCATAATCTGGTTCGTGGTGAGCAAGCGCAGACCATCGCCTTTATCATTTCACATTTATCCCAGGAAAAAGCGGCCTCTTTGATTTCCATGTTGAATGCTGAAATGCGTGATGAGGTTGTGGAACGCATTGGAGGAATGGAAAGCACCTCTCTGGAACATGTTGGCAGAGTTGTTTCCATTCTCAAAAAGAATTTCGATTCCAAGCACAAACCAACGATGCATACCAGTGGTGGCGTTCGTTCTGTGGCCGATTTGCTCAATCTTATGGACAAAGAAACCAGCAAGGCTGTTTTGGCCAAACTGGAAGAGCGTGCACCTCAGTTGGGTATGATGATTCGACGCAAAATGTTCAGCTTCGAAGACCTTATTCGTCTTCAAACAGCCGATTTGCAGCGTGTTACTCGCGATTTGGAAATGTCCGATCTTGTCGTGGCCATGAAAAGTGCCAATTCTGCTTTGCAGGAAGCTCTTCTCAGCTCTGTTTCCAAGCGTGCTGCGGAATCACTCAAAGAAGAAATGGAGATGCTTGGGCCAGTTCGTTTGAAGGAAGTGGAAGCAGCTCAGGATCGTGTTATTCAAGTGGTTCGTCGTCTCGAAGAAGAAGGCGAGGTTACTCTCGATTTCTCGGGCGAAAATCAAGTGCTTTAAGCTTTTTGGAGAGTTTATAAAGATGGATGCTTTCCTCAAAAAAATGCCTACAGGCAAGCCGCTAAAAGGGCTTCGGATTTCATATATTGGTAAAAAGCCAGTTTCGGGTGATGAAGCGCAGGAATTTGCCAAAGCTGAATACAAGCGTGGTTATCAGAAAGCCCGTGAATTTTATGAGCGTAAAGTTGCCAATATGCAGAAGGAAATGGCTGCATTGCAGGATCAAGTCCTAAACAAGATCGAAGAAAATATTCAATCTTTGGAAAAAGAGGTTAATAAAAATCTTCCAGATCTTATAATGGCTATTGTACGTAAAATTTGGAATGGCATGGAGGTGGATCATGCAACTCTTATTCGCTTGATAGAGGAAGTGCTGGATCAGATCTCGCCCGGAGAAGAAGGGTTGGAAATTTACTTATGTCCTTCTGATTATGGTCGCCTTTTGCAAAGCGATTCTGGAGTTTCATCTCGATATCCTGGGCTTAAAATAGTAGAGGACAAGGCGCTGTCCAGTGGAGATGTTGCGTTACGAAGCCGATTTGGGCACGTTGATGCACGTATTCAAACCAAATTCCGCAAAATGTGTGAAGAGTTGAAGGGGGCCTAATCTACAATGGATAGTGTTTCAGATAGTTTTGCATGGATGCGGCGGCGTGTGGAGTCTGCCAGCTCTGTTGATAAGATTGGCCGTGTATGTCAGGTAACAGGATTGGTTATCGAGAGTGAGGGACCTGAAGTTTCTTTGGGGGAAGTATGTGAAATTCTCTCCAATCGTAAAAATGTTGCCGTTACAGCTGAAGTGGTTGGATTCCGTGACAATCGTGTGCTTCTAATGCCTTTGGGAGATATGCATGACATTCATCCTGGTTGTCAGGTAATTGCTTCTGATAAGGTAAATAGTATCCCCGCAGGAGCAGGGCTTATTGGACGAGTTATTGATGGTCTTGGAAATCCTTTGGATGGAAAAGGTCCTTTGCGAGTACAAATGGTGGGCGGAGGTTTGAATAAGAGCGCACCGAATCCTATGCTACGTCGTCCAATTGATGAGTCCTTTTCAACTGGAGTTCGCAGTATTGATAGCTTTACTCCCTTGGGAACAGGACAGCGTGTTGGGATTTTTGCAGGTTCCGGAGTAGGGAAATCTACTTTGTTAGGGATGATTGCACGTGGTTCCGATAGCGATATCAACGTACTTTCTCTTGTAGGTGAACGTGGCCGTGAATTACGTGAATTCGTAGAAAAGGAATTGGGGGAAGAGGGAATGAAGCGATCTATTGTGGTGGTTTCGACCAGCGACCAACCCGCGCCTCTAAGAATTCGTGCGGCAATGCTTGCCACTTCTATAGCGGAATATTTTCGAGATGAAGGAAAAAAAGTCCTCCTGATGATGGACTCCTTAACGCGTTTTTGTATGGCTCAGCGAGAAATTGGTTTGGCGGTCGGAGAACCTCCAACATCGCGTGGGTATACTCCCAGTGTCTTTTCTGTTTTGCCTAGATTACTGGAACGTGCCGGGATGAGTGAGACAGGATCTATTACGGGTATATATACCGTACTCGTTGAAGGTGATGATCTTAACGAACCTGTTGCGGATGCTGTTCGTGGTATCTTGGACGGTCACATTGTGCTGTCTCGTGCTTTGGCAACGTCAAATCACTTCCCTGCGGTGGATGTTTTGGAAAGCGTAAGTCGTTTGATTCGCAGTGTTTGTACTTCCGAACAGGTTGAATTAGTCTCTCAGGCACGGGATATGCTAGCCTTATACCGGAAGAACGAAGACCTTATAAATATTGGTGCTTATGCCAGAGGTTCCAATGCTAGGATTGATTTTGCAATCGATCATTATGAGGCGCTTCGAACTTTCCTGCGTCAATACAGCCATGATTTGCAGAAAAGGGAAGAAACCTTTGAGCAGTTGCAGACTGTGATGCAGTGACAGTAACCCTTAAAACAAGATTTCGGTATGCGACCCTATAAATTTCCATTAGAAGCAGTATTGAAGCTCCGCAAAATGAAAGAGGAGAAGGCTCTTGATGTATATACCGCCTCCGTAAATAAGTGTGTAGAAAAGCGTAAGCAGTTGGTTAGTGCTGAACGTAGGCATAATGAGCTTACTCAGATGGTTGTCAAAGGTCGTTCCAGTAGTTTCTCTGCTTCGATGCAGGGGGCATATAATGCGGCTTTGGATTTAGCTCAAAAGTCCATCCACGATGCTGAGAAAGCAGTGGAAAAAAGCGAAAGTGAAAAAGCGGGAAATTTAAAACAATTTTTAGACTTAAAACGCAGTGCAGAAGTGCTGGTGAATTTGCGTTCCACTCAGAAGAGTGCTTTTGAGCAGGAGCAGCAAAGAAAAGAAGAAATCGAAATGGAAGACTTGATTATGAGTCGACGCGCTCATGCTTCTGGTATTTAATCATTTAGTATAGGTTTCATGGATTTTCTGAAAAGCTCTTTAGGAATGGCAGTTTTGGCCGTGGTCGTATATGCTTTGACCATGGGTGGCCTCTTTGTCACAGGTATAAACAAAATCATTCCTGAACAAAAACAGCTTAGTGCTCATGATTTAACGGCTGAAGATCCTGAATACCGGATGTGGAACTTCCATTCTCATGAGATCAATAAGTTGATTGAAGATCTCAATATGGAGCGTGCTTCTCTTTCAAAGAGAGAAGAAGACCTTTCTATTACAGAGTCTCGTGTTAATGCTGAGATTAAAGAACTGAAAAGAATTAAAGACGAAATTCAGAACTATCGGAAGGAACTCTCTCAATATTTAATTGAAGTTCAGGGGAGTGAATTAAAAAATTTAAAAACCGAAGTATCAGTTCTTGGTAATATGGATCCATCTAGCGTGGTTGCCGTTTTTGCTGAAAAGACTGACGAAGAAATCGTGAAGCTTTTAGCTTTGATGAAACCGGATGCCATCGCTCCCATCATGGAAACCATGATGAAGGAGGAAGGGGGCGGTAGTGTGCCGTCTGCTAAAAGAGCGGCACGTATTCTGGATAAACTCCAGAGATTTAAAGCGATTAGTGATAATAAGTAGGTTTGCTATGAACACAGTTGATTTTTCTCGTGGAGATTCAGGTTTTCTGAGTTCTCAATCTTCAACATCTCGGATTTCTTCAAAGGCAGAGAAAGAAGCTTATAATGCTTTTTTGGTTAGTGGAGATGGAGGTGACGCTTCTTCAGATTCTGGAAAAGGTGATTTTCAAAATTATTCTTTGAGTAATCATTTTTCGGGGGAGTCCTCGGAAGAGAAACCTTTGCCTTCTAAAGATTCAAAAGGGGCTTTAGAGAGTAAAAATCAAAGCGCGGTTGATGGTTTTTCTTTTTTTAATGTTACTTTATTTTCAGGGACAAATCTGGTTGCTCAAGGTCAACCTGTAGTAGCTGATTTGAACCAGGGGATGTTCTCGTCTCAGTTGAATCTCCAGGAGGGGAATTCTCAGGCAATTGCGGAAAAAAAATCCCCTGCGAGTAGTGAAGGGAAGGTTGCTCTTCCTGTAGCTTTAGAGTCTACAACTTTAACGAAAACACAATCTATTGCAAATCAGTTGATTACAGGTTTGTTGGTGAAGGGTGGCACACTAGATGCTGATAAAACAACATCTATGTATCGTCCGGTTACCAGTGCAGATCTAATTTCTTCCAAAAAAGGCTTTTCAGAAAGCACTGTTGATGTGCGTGGTATTTTGCGTGCAGAAACGCCGCAAGCTGTAACGGCATCAAGTCAGAGTGACCAGCATCAACGTGAAGGTGATGATAGCGGAAGGAAAGACTCTCAGGGACAGCAGCAACAGCAGCAACGGGAGCATACGAGTATTTTAAATCAGACGGATATTCAGACTCGTATTGATCCGGCATCATTG
>ENA-ORCX01000668-ORCX01000668.1-marine-metagenome-genome-assembly--contig:-NODE-668-length-10072-cov-3.018909_pt1 | contig 10072 bp, 6 predicted proteins | sample MGYA00248630_ERZ508518 | MGnify/ENA primary metagenome ERZ508518 (study PRJEB26188, sample SAMN06268768) | marine metagenome | isolation source: Bioluminescent Bay, La Paraguera, Puerto Rico | place...
CCAAACGACATCATTTCTACGAACATGCGTGGCAAAGCCTTTATGCACAGGGAGCCATCTACCCGAGTCCCCACTCACGCAAAGATGTGGAAGAAGCCTTAACAGCCCCCCATTATGAAGGCCAGGAAACCATCTTCCCACCCGAACTGCGGCCTGAAACCATTCCTTACGTAAAAGAACCGGGAAATGTAAACTGGCGTTTTCGCGTCCCCGATGGGGCACAAATTTGTTTTGAGGACGAAAATTACGGAGGGGTTGCTTTCATTGCGGGTAAAGACTTTGGCGATTTCCTCATTTGGCGCAAAGACGGATTTCCCAGCTACGAACTTGCCGTAGTCGTAGACGACTACTCCATGCAAGTCACAGAAGTCGTCCGCGGGGCTGATCTCATGCTATCTACAGCCAAACAACTGCTGCTCCTGGAAGTCCTCGGGTGGAATGTTCCCAACTACTACCACTGCCCCCTCGTGTGTGATGCCGATGGCAACCGCCTCGCCAAACGAGCAAAAAGCCTAAGCCTCCGCGAACTCCGAGAACAAGGCTACACCCCTGCCCAAATCCGCGAAAATTGGATGGGAATGCAAGTCGTGGAGTAAAAAGTCCTACAACAGAAACAACCTTCGCCATCAGATAATTCACTGTAATTGATGCGGTTATCGTCCATCTGTTTAATAGAGAGTTACCTAACACCTAACTCTCAAAACAATGACAAACGACGAAATTCACGCAAACGCACCTGATGTTATAGATAGAATAAAAGATCAATATTTAGCATTTCCTGGCATTAAATCCGTCTCTTTGAGTAATAAAAACAAGGCAGGGAAAGAAACAGGATCTTACTGTATTAAGTTCCATGTGGATGAAAAAAAAGGTATCCGCGACTTACCACTTGATCAGATAATTCCAAACAACATCGAGGGAATACCAACTGATGTTGGGATTCACCACGGAGATGCGGTTCCATTCATCAATCCTGATGCTACCTATCGCCCAATGATTCCAGGAATACAAATACGTACAGAAGCCAACCCGAGTGCCCATGGAACTCTTGGTTGTTTTATCAATATTACTACTGCAGCTGCCAATCCAACCGTAACAGGAACTGGCAGTTTTTGCAAAAGATCAGATATCTCCGCTGGTACATATCTGCTTACAAATGAGCATGTATTACGAGGAGGGTTTGATTCTCCAAAAGTATGTCAACCAGGTTGCAACACTCCAGAAGAATACTGTGCAGACTTTGTTGCATCTTTAAACGACATTACACATGATTGCGCCATAGCAAAAATCAAACCACCTACAGAGGTAAAGAACGACATCTACACATCTTATAATACAACGATAACTTTCAATGCTTTAAAAGATCCAACAGTTGGCATGAAAGTTTTGAAAATTGGCGCTAGAACCGGATTAACAGAAGGAATTGTTACGGATCTTAACTACACCAGTCTGAATAAGCAAAATCAAATAATCATTGAAGGGGCTGCCGATCATGGAGATTCAGGAGCTATATGGGTGACAAATGACGGGACAGACAAAAATCCCGTTTATAAAGCAGTTTGTTTGTTGTGGGGCGGCACAACAAACTCTGGAAAAACAAAAGTCCATAACTTTGATTTAGAATCACAAATCCGGATATTTGCTTCAGCTGGTGATTTTGCTTGAAACTCACCTGAAACAACCAAGTAACCATCCGTGTCTTTTCAGCTCCCTAATTGTAAAAGATTTGGGAGTTTTATTTCTTGATATTCGCTTTTCATATTTTATAATACTAAGTATTTCTCCTTAATAAAATGGATAATATTTTACAAAAAAAAGCCAAGGAACTCATTGATAAACATGGAAAAAGCTTTCTCTCGGTTGAGGGAGTTAAAGGCGTATGCATTAGCCACAAAAAAATAGCTGGGGCTAAAACTGACGACGTTGCAATACAGTTCATTGTAGACAAAAAGAAACCACCCCAGGAACTAAGCGACACATCACACCTGCCATCACATATAGATGGCATACGCACAGATGTGGATGAGGGCATGGGAACATTTCGGAAATTCTTCGATACGCATAAGCATCACCGGCCACTCCTTCCCGGAATAAGTATATCCAATCCTAATTACCCCGAATACTACGGTACTTTAGGCTGTTTTGTAACAATCCGCAAAGGAATTGCTCTACTTCCAGAAGCAACTGTTCTTCTGGATGAAATCATTCCCGGAGTATATCTGGTAACCAATCAACATGTACTAAAATATGCTGACGAGGAAGCTCCTCAAGTACACCAGCCAGATACAAGTTTATCTTGGTTTAAATGTGCCAAAACAGTCGCATTACTCAATGACGGAAGCCATGACTGTGCCATTGCCAGGATCGATAATTGCTTAGACTGCAAAAATCTGAGAAATGAAATTAGTTTTGAGGGCACTAAAGATGCAGAATTGGGAGATGTGGTTTACAAATATGGGGCTAAAACAAACTATACAGAAGGCATCATTAGCCACATACATCTCACCACCAAAGATGAAGATGGAGATTTAAAAACAGAGAATATTGTCGTAGAAGGCCCTTCAGGAGCAGGAGATTCCGGAGCGGTTTGGGTTCATAAAGAGACCAATAAAGTTATAAGCCTTCTCTGGGGCGGTAATGAGCGTTACAGTGCCGGACATGGAATAAAAAAACAGATAGGCGCTTTTGCTGAAGAATGGGAACTCCATGCGATTCCAACATTACAGTTAGTTTAAAACTACTTTTCTCCCCAATTTCCCTGTTAGACAAGACAGAAAAAGCCCCCGAAAATCGGGGGCTTCTCTGTAAATAAATATCGGAATACCCGAAATTAGGCTTCTGCCTTAAGGTCTTCAAGAAGCATGGAGATTACCTTCTTACAGCTTTCAGGAATAATAGTTCCTGGGCCAAAGATAGCGGAAGCACCATGTTCATAAAGGAAGTCATAGTCCTGGGCAGGAATAACACCTCCACAGATAACCATGATATCATCACGACCTAGCTTCTTGAGCTCTTCAACAAGTTGAGGAAGCAGGGTTTTGTGACCGGCAGCCAGAGAGCTCATAGCAACGGCATGAACGTCGTTTTCTACAGCCTGACGTGCAGTTTCTTCAGGAGTTTGGAAGAGAGGACCAACATCTACGTCAAAACCAAGGTCAGCATAGGCAGTTGAAACCACCTTAGCACCACGATCGTGACCGTCTTGCCCCATCTTAGCAACCATAATACGAGGACGACGGCCTTCCAGCTTTTCGAACTCGTTTACCATTTCCATTACTTCGTCAGACACTTTATCCTTTCCGAATTCCTTAGCATAAACACCGCTGATAGAACGGATGCGAGCCTTGTAACGACCAAATGTCTTTTCCATGGCATCGGAAATTTCACCGAGAGATGCACGAGCTTGTGCAGCCTTAACAGACAAGTCGAGCAAGTTACCCTTAGCTTCTCCGGCAGCACAAGCAGCCAATTCAGCCAAAGCAGCACGACATGCAGTTTCGTCACGCTCAGCACGCAGTTTCTTCAAGCGGGCAATCTGAGAATCACGAACAGCAGAATTGTCGATGTCGAGAATTTCCAAAGGATCTTCCTTTTCAAGACGGTATTTATTCAGACCAACGATAGTTTCGCGGGAGCTGTCAATACGAGCCTGACGACGAGCAGAAGCTTCTTCAATACGCAACTTTGGAAGACCTTCTTCAATAGCCTTGGACATACCACCGAGGCGTTCACATTCCTGAATGTGTTCCCAGCCCTTATGTACAAGAGCGTGAGTCAAAGCTTCCACATAGTAAGAACCGCCCCACGGGTCGATTACCTTACAAATGTTGGTTTCGTTCTGTAAGTAAAGCTGAGTGTTACGAGCAATACGTGCAGAGAAGTCAGTTGGCAGAGCAATAGCTTCGTCCAAAGCATTGGTGTGCAAACTTTGAGTGTGCCCCAAAGCAGCAGCCATAGCTTCAATACAAGTACGGGATACGTTATTAAATGGATCTTGTTCCGTAAGAGACCAACCTGAAGTCTGAGAGTGTGTGCGCAAAGCCAAAGACTTAGGATTCTTTGGGTTAAACTGCTTCACAATCTTAGCCCACAACAAACGTGCGGCACGCATCTTGGCTACTTCCATGAAGTAGTTCTTACCCATAGCCCAGAAGAAGGAAAGACGAGGAGCAAAAGCATCCACATCAATACCTGCCTGAATACCTGTGCGAAGATAATCAAGACCATCGGCCAACGTGTAAGCCATTTCCAAGTCGGCTGTAGCCCCGGCTTCCTGCATATGGTAACCGGAAATGGAGATGGAGTTGAACTTAGGCATCTTCTGAGAAGTAAACTCAAAGATGTCGGCAATGATTTTCATGGAAGGTGCAGGTGGGTAAATGTATGTATTACGCACCATGTATTCCTTCAGAATATCATTCTGAATGGTTCCTGCCAATTCTTCCAACTTAGCACCCTGTTCCAAAGCAGCACAGATGTAGAATGCCAAAATTGGCATAACAGCACCATTCATGGTCATGGAAACAGATACCTTGTTCAGAGGAATCTTGTCAAAGAGAATTTCCATATCGAGGATGGAGTCGATTGCTACCCCAGCCTTACCAACATCACCAACTACACGTGGGTGATCGGAGTCGTAACCACGGTGTGTTGCCAAGTCAAAAGCAACAGACAACCCTTTCTGACCAGCAGCCAGATTACGACGATAAAATGCGTTGGATTCTTCAGCAGTAGAAAAACCTGCGTATTGGCGAACCGTCCAGGGGCGAAAAACATACATGGTGGCGTATGGTCCACGCAGATAAGGTGCCATACCGGCTGCGTAGTCAAGGTGCTCCATGCCTTCGAGATCCTTTTCGGTATACAAAGGCTTAACAGGAATCTGCTCCATAGTCTCATAGACGTAGTCTTCAGCAGACTTTCCCGTGCGTGCTTGTATGGCAGCAGCCCATTCTTGATAGCTAGGCTTCTTAGTGCTACCTGGTTTGTAAGCAATGGATGTGAAATCCGGTGTGCTCATTGTAATGATTCCTTTTCTTAAATTTAAGATTTAACTTACGCGTCCAGAACACCGGCCTTCACCAGCAGTTTCTTATTCATTTCGTAGTTGTTTACACGAGCGTTAACGAATTCATCAACACCGGCTTCCTTCCAAGCTGCTTCGTTTTCACCAGCAGCACCTGCAACTGCAACAACTGCTTCAGGCTGAGCAGCCTTAAGAGCCTTTGCCAAACTTGGAACAACCTCCAGGTAAGTATCATCCGTAGAAGTAATCACGGCAATGCGGGCATCGGATTCAGCAAATGCTTTCACCACAGAGTCCACATCATCAAAATCAACATCGTTGCTAACCTCAAATCCAGCAGTCTGGAAGAATGCAGAAGTCCAGTCAGCACGAATGCGATAATTACGGGAAGGACCATAGTTTGCCTGGAAGATAGCAGGCTTTTTGCCTGTTTTAGCTTCGTAAGCATCAGAAGCATCACGAAGAACTTCATATTCTTCAGAAGCACGCTTCAACTCAATCTTCTTTTCAACAGAAGCAACCTCGCCCATATCCTTACGAATTGTGCGACTGATTTCGCCAATACTGGCCCCCGCTTCAGCAGCTGCGATAGCAGCGGCAACAAGCTCATCAGCTTCCATCAGAGCATTCAGCTTATCCATAACAGCCGTTGCATCTGTAGCGTTAGCTCCTGTGCGATATGCAGCAACTTCCTTGCTACGCTTTTCAAAAATAGCCTTGTAGTCAGGAACTCGTGCTTCAGCCAACTTTTCAGTAGAATTTGGGAACATGTTTGTTCCAACCTGAACATGACGACGTTGAGAAAGCAGTTTTGCCTTCTTGGCACGCTTTTCAGCAATGTGATCCTGAGCAGCACCATCAGCGAGTGCCTTTTCCATACCTCCACGGGATTCTACACGTTGGAAGACTTCCCATACCTTCTTACCAAGCTCATCCGTGAGTGATTCAACGAACCAGCTACCACCTGCAGGGTCAACCGTGTGAGTCATTTCACACTCTTCCATGAGGATCAACTGCTGATTACGGGCAATACGACGGGAGAACTCATCAGGAACCTGGAAAGTTTCGTCATAAGGGCCTACGTGCATACCATTGGCACCCCCAACAACACCGGAGAAAGCTTCCGTTGTAGTGCGGAGCATATTCACGAATGGGTCACGCAATGTCTTATTAAAGAGAGCAGTGCGAGCATGTAGATACATCGTGCAGTTTTCTTCAGAAACGCCAAAGCCTTCCAAAACTTGTGTCCAAAGAACACGAGCAGCACGGAACTTAGCAATGTTCATGAAGAAATCGCTGCCCAAAGAAAGCTCGAAACGCATACGAGGAGCAACTTCTTCAGCAGTTAAGCCACGTTTCTGCATTTCACGGATGTAAGCAACTCCTGTTGCCAATACGTAAGCCAATTCTTCAACAGCACTGGCACCTCCACCGCTGTATATAGTTCCCTGCACACCAATGGTCTGCAATTTGGGGGCATTTTCAGCAGCATACTTGGTAAGGGCAGCCATTTCATTGTAAGCCTGATCCAAGCTTACGGAAATCTTGCCGAGACGAGCCAAGCTACCAAGTGGGTCGATTTCGATACAACCCTTGAGTTCGCTTAAAGCAACCCCTTGCTTCTTGGCTAAAGCCAAGAACAAAGCAGCAACTGGCAAACCACTGCTTCCGGCACGGAAGTAGGTAGAAATAGCATCCAAGCTGACATCCTTAAGAGCTTTTTCCAAATCCGACAGATTTGCCAGAGAAAGGCCACAAGCTCCTACACGACCTTCAGCAGCGCTATCAGGATCTTCTCCTGAACGTGTTGCCAAATCCAGAGGAATATTCAACTCTGTCTGGCCGCGCATGAGGTCATGCAATGCAACCTTATTAAACTCTTCCGGTAACCCATAAGGCAATTCCTGAGAAACTTCCCATCCACCGTTCAGATAGCCTTCCGGCTGACTGGCACGCACGCGATCAGAAAATCCCGGGGCTTCACCCAAATGAGGAAGACCTTCAATATCCTGACGACGGTACATAGGCTGTAGTACGATGTCCTCAAGAGTTGGTGTGAGCATAACTTTGTCGAAAGGGCGACCTTTCAACAATTTATCTGCGGCCTCACGCCATTGCTCGTATGTATGCGGTGCGAATTCAGACAGGATCTTCTCCTGCCCCTGCCCTGCTGGCTGATTCGTGCTATTCATAAACTTAATGATTTCTAAATATGTGACAAAGGTAATTTGCTCTCGTGAATGTGTCGATAAAACACATCCTCAAAACCAATGCTCATACAACATAGTGTGGATACTCTTTTGCAGAAAGCGAACCCATAACTAAAGTTTGCTAAAAAACACCCACAGGAAGCTATAAGCAATTCTTTTTTAAATATATCTCATCCATTAGAGATTCTAATGAGTGAAAAATGTCAAGTAATGATCACAACAACCATTACAAATGGTATTGACCTCAACAGGGCAAAGAGGCAAATAAAAAGTAGCCCGCAGTGTGTTCAATTGTCACTGAACTCCTTGCGGGATTCTGTTTTTTACTATTAAGTAAAGAATGGCAATTGGGCTAAAACCCACTACGGAACAAATCAGTCAACAATCATCAATTAGGAGCCAGTAATGGCCATCTCTGAAAAACTTCTTAAAGAATTAGAAGAACGCCGCAGCATTGCCAAACTCGGAGGAGGACAGGCAAAGCTAGACAAACGCAAAGACAGAGGGTTGCTCACAGCCCGTGAACGTGTTGATGCGCTCTTCGAACTAAACACATTTCAGGAAATGGGCATGCATGCAGACCATTCATGCACCAATTTTGGAATGGAAAAAAGAAAAATGCCGGGCGACGGTGTTGTTACAGGTATCGGTTATGTAGAAGATCGTCCCGTAGCTGTTTTCGCTCACGATTTCACAGTCGGAGGTGCTGCCCTGGGTCGCATTCAGGCAAAGAAAGTGTGCCAGTTGATGAAATACGCTGGTGAAGCTGGTATGCCTGTTATCGGCATCAACGATTCTGGTGGCGCACGTATCCAGGAAGGCGTGGACAGTCTCTCCGGCTACGGAAAGATATTCCACCAAAACGTAAACCTCTCCGGTGTTGTTCCACAAATTTCCATCATCGCAGGTCCATGTGCCGGTGGCGCCGCCTACTCTCCCGCATTATGTGATTTCCTTATTATGGTTCGCAACAAGAACACCAACATGTTCATCTGCGGTCCACAAGTAATCGAATCCGCTACTGGAGAAAAGGCCAAGCTTGAACAATTTGCTACTGCCGATGCTCACGCTGCTGTTTCCGGTAACATTCACATGGTTGCCAACGATGATCAACACGCAGTTCAGCTCGCACGTAAGCTCTTGAGCTATTTACCGTCCAACAATCTGCAGGATCCACCACACAACCCAAATCCAAATCTGACGCTTACACGCGACCAGGGGATGAACGATTTGGTTCCTGAAGACTCAAAACATCCATTCAACGTAAAGGATGTGATCAGCCGCTTGGTTGACCAAGGTGATTACTTAGAAATCATGCCGGACTTCGCAAAGAGCATGGTGGTATGCTTCGCACGTGTTGAAGGTGTTGTCGTAGGGATCGTAGCCAATCAACCAAATTACAAAGCAGGCTGTCTGGATATCGACTCTTCAGACAAAGCAGCGCGCTTTATCCGCACCTGTAATATTTATAACATTCCAATAGTTTCCCTCGTAGACGTTCCCGGTTTTATGCCTGGTTTGGCTCAGGAACGGGGTGGTGTTATTCGTCACGGAGCTAAAATGTTATTTGCTTACGCATCCGCAAGCGTTCCGAAAATAACGGTTATTATGCGTAAGGCATACGGTGGCGCTTACCTTGCAATGTGTTCGAAAGATATGGGTGCTGACTTCGTATTTGCATGGCCTACAGCAGAAATTGCTGTTATGGGTGCTGAAGGTGCCGTCAAAATCCTTTATAAAAAAGATCTTGATCAAGCCGAAGACAAAGACAAACTCTATACGGAGCTAGCTGACGAATATCGTGCAAAATTCTCTTCGCCATACCAGGCAGCAGAGAAATCCATGATTTCCGATGTGATCGAACCTGCTCAAACACGTTCTGTTGTTGCTATGGCGTTGCGTAATACGCTCAGTAAGCGCGTAACTCGCCCACCAAAGAAACACGGTAACATTCCTCTTTAATTCTAAACGAACTACACCCCAATAGAGAATGATCTCAACAACACTCGCAACCATCATCCCGCTCAGACCAACTTGGTCTGAGGCCGCTGAGTTTATGGTTTTGGGCTTTTTGGTGGTAATGGTTGTGTTGGCCGCAATATGGGGGCTAACAAGCCTTATCGGTCAATACTTCATTATTCAGAATAAAGCTCAAAAAGCCAAAAAGGCACAGGAAGCTGCGGATACCGCAGCACACCATGAAATTGCCGCCGCCGCTGCTGCTGCCGCCATGACAACTCCGGCAACACCGGGAGGCGTAACACCGGAAGTGCTTGCGATACTCTCTGCAGCCGTTCAAGCCGTTATAGAAGAGCCAGCTCGCATTGTAGCAGTCAATCCGGCAGGAAGCTGGGGAGCCGAAGGTCGTAGACAGATCTTTGATTCACATCGCCTACGCTAAAAGTTAGTTCAGAATAAAAACCATAATCAATTTAAACATCTCAAATAGTTCAAAAAATGACTAAGAAACTGCGCATCACCGTTGAAGGGAAAGCTTACGAAGTAACCGTAGAAGTGCTTGGAGACGGCACAGTACAAAGCAGCGCTCCGGCACCAGTTGCCCCTGCCGCAGCAGCCCCAGTCGCCGCCCCGGCAGCGCCTGCCCCTACACCAGCCGCCGCTCCAGCAGCAGCCGGTGACGTTCCTAGCCCTCTCGCAGGTAAAGTTGTTTCCGTAGACGTTAAAGTTGGCGACGCTGTTAAAGCTGGCCAAAACGTAGTAACACTTGAAGCTATGAAGATGAACACTTACGTTACCGCTCCATCCGACGGCACCGTTAAGAACATCCTCGTAAATGCAGGTGACAGCGTCGAAGAAGGTCAGGGACTTATCTCCC
>ENA-ORCX01000672-ORCX01000672.1-marine-metagenome-genome-assembly--contig:-NODE-672-length-10018-cov-3.347651_pt1 | contig 10018 bp, 12 predicted proteins | sample MGYA00248630_ERZ508518 | MGnify/ENA primary metagenome ERZ508518 (study PRJEB26188, sample SAMN06268768) | marine metagenome | isolation source: Bioluminescent Bay, La Paraguera, Puerto Rico | place...
CTCCAACGGACTAACCATTCGATTACGCAACTGGGTTAAATAATCCGCTGCAGTTCGATATTGATGTGGAGTCCGTTTCCAGGAAAGATAGGCTAAAATACGAATAGAGCTATCAACAAGAGAAGAACCGGGATATTCCTGCAAAACCTTTTGTGCATCTGCTTCAGCCAATGCCAGTTTGTTCTGAGACAAATAGAGACGAGACCTGAATATAAGAAGTTCGTCCTCCAATGGGTGTGGCTTTTTACGAGATAACAGATCATCTAAAAACTCAGTAAAGCCATCTGGTTCATCTCCGGAAAAAAATGCACGAGCCAAGAGACTAAGAGCCATTTCCTGTTGCTGACGGGATGCATAGCCATCCAAAAGAACCTGCTGCAAAGCAATTCTACCTCGACCAGAGTTTTCCCCCAGAATCAAACCTAACAACAGGTAGAAACGCGACCGATAAGTTGCCTCACCCACTCCAATATACCGCAACTGATCCTCTATAAGGTCAACAGCCTCCTGCTTTCTATCCAATTGAGCTAACGCAATAGCCAACAAACGAGCGGTATCAAATGCGCCTGATTGCCCCTGCATATCTTTCAGTTTAATCCTTAAATCTGCAACCAAAGCCTCATCAGCATTTTCCACCTTCAACTGATTTCGCGCACGAATTAACTCATAATAAATCCTAATAGAATTACTGGAAGCCAACTCCAATGCTCTCTGGTAATAACTATTCGCTTCATCATTTTCTTTTGCCTCGTCTGCCAGCAAATATCGTAAAAGAAAATACCAAGACATTTGGGGCGGAGAAAGCTGGGTAATATCTATAACATCTAAGTAATCACGAGCCGCATCGGAAGAATCAACTTCGTACTCAACTAAAGCCATCAGAACCCGATAGCGATCATCCGTCGGGGTACTATAATCTCTTAGAGCAGCAAATGCATGACCAAACTTACCATCAGCAATACATGCGGCAGCCAAATCCAAAGATAAGTGATCGCGCATAGAAACGCTTAAATTATCACTGGATAAAACACCCTCGATAAGATTGAGAGCAATTACCGGAAAGCCCTCCCGTATGGCCTGTCTAGCGGATGACACCTGCCAATTAAATTGCGTACGTTCAGAAATCGAATTCCCAGAAGAGTTATCGACAAAGGGAACTACATCTGCGCCCTCTTCCTGTCCCTTCAACAGAGGAACAAAAACACAGAGAATTATCGGAATGAAGCACCTGAAAAGGACTCGATACATAGTAATTAAATCCGTTCAACGAAGAAACGGAATGAAAATCTTATAAAAAAAGCGAACTATATTTAAGCCCCCACAACTTGTGAACCTAAAAACTGATTTTTTTGAATACCAACAAATTTGCAAGCTGCAAAAAGAGAACCCAAAACAGATAAATTAATCTCTAAAGATTTCTAAAAAAGAACCGATTTACAAGCTGTCTCGAAGAAATCGAGGCACGATGTGTTAACGTGAGAACCCTTAAAAAATATGCATATCGAAGCAGCTTATAAAGAACAGGTAGAAACCGATTCAACCTTCCAGGAAAACGATGTAGTCGTTGGATTGGAAGCCTCCCTACAAAGCAGTAATGCAATAATGGAAATTTTGGAATGTGCGAGACAACGTTGTAACCGCGACGAAATCAACTCTCCCCGTATGCAACGAATTGAAACAATTTGTTCCCAATATGAAAGGCATCAGAAAGAAGTTCGTGATCACTGTTTGGATATCATGAACTTGGGACTCGTCGATTTACCTAAAAATGTTCGTATTTATACCGATATGCTGATGAAGAGAGGTCAGTCTTTGTTCTGTGAACTGAGCGAAGCGATACTCCTCTTCTAGCAGGCACTATTTCAGGAAATCCCTTTAAGGCTTCCGCTTCTTACCAAAGATCTGGCACGGTAATTTTGATCTAGGTTTGGGGCGGAAGTCTTCTTATTTTTATAAGATCAATAAATCTTAGGATTCCGGCATTCAGCAACAAAAAAACGCTCACTGGTTCCCCCTTGGCCGATTGCAATCCGATAAAATTGACCACAACGTGGGCAACGCCCCTCATATGCAGTTCCATCTTTATTCATGTACAAACGACCGTATGCACGGCATCTCACAAACTGTACACCTAAAAACTTTTTAGGTTGATAGGAATCGGACATAATAGGGATTCTTATAAGAATCCCTACCTTCAAATCAATCTTTTTTAAAGCGTCAAGCCGTCAAATTGACACCACGTCCACGCATCTCCATAGACTTAAAATAAGCCCCTTGGCGATTATATCCCTTCGTGGTTCCCGATGGTTGAATCCTCTGGATCATCTCTTGAGTGACACCTTGTGCGCGCATCAACAACATGCGATTACGATTCAGCATACGTTTTACCTTTTCTGCAGTTTCTTTACATACCTGCAAAAGGGCCTCAAACATAGCTCGCTTCATGTCTGGAACATAATCAAGAAGATCTATCAACTTGGTATTTTGGGGTAAATCTATATCAATACAAAGTTCACGAACATAACGCTCTCTCTGAATTCGACATTCATTTGCCCGAAGCATTTGCTGCTCTACCTGCATATTGCGCTCGCTCAACCACATAGGATCTCTCTTTATAATTCCCTGCTGCTGCTCTTGAAGCAGACTCAACAAGCCACCATACTCAGAGAACTCATTGCGCAGTATATCTGCCAGCTCTTCCCAGCGATCTGTTGCAGTCAAATTACTCATTGTTATTTACCCCTTCTTGCGTTCCGCCTGTAGGTTGCAATTGAGCTTGTATCAGACTTGAGAAACCAAAACAGTCCGCTTTGCTCATACTATCGGCAAGGCTATCAACTACCATGGAACGATAAATATCGTTATCAGTTCCATCTTCATCCAAACACCCCTTAAACATGGGTTTCATCGCATCTCCCAAAATTTGACGCAAAAAAACAGATTCAAACTGTTGAGCGGCATATTCTACCTGCTCCGGCTGAGTTTTCCGCTGCAATTGCTCCATTTGCGATTGTAGAGAAACTCCCATATTTGAACTGCTGGATATTGTTTCCATGGCCTTCTGTTAGTTTAGACGCTGTTTCTTGGTAAAAAGTTTCAAATTAGTTAATTATCAATTCGGCTTGAAGGGCTCCAGCCGACTTCATCGTCTGCAGAATTGAGATCATATCACGAGTGCTTACACCCATAGCATTTAAGGCTGCAGTCAATCTTTCGATAGTTGGAAAATCATCTACAACATCAAAAGAACCGGCAGATTCCTGCACATCAGTTTGAACACTCTCATTGGTCGCGGTCTCTCCAGCATCGGAAAAGGCATTGGGCTGACTCGTTTCCATATTGGAAGCAATACTGATAACTAGTGACCCATGACTTACTGCGACTTTGGATAAACGCACATTTTGCGTAGCAACAATAGTACCTGTTCTCTCATTAATAATGATTCTTGCGTTTACATCTGGAATAACCTCCAGTTGACCCATTGCTGCAATAAAATTGGCTTCCTGACCTTCAAAAATAGGAGGAATATGCACATTCACATTATTGGAGTCATTTGCTTTAGCCATACCCGGATAAACATCATTGATGGCATCAGCAACACGAACAGCGGATGTAAAATCAGGATTAAGAAGCAACAGGTTTAATTCATTATTGCTCACGATTTCCGATTCAATTTCACGTTCAACAATCGCACCTCCGGCAATAGTCCCTACCGTCGGGTGATTTTTTTGAACAGTTGCACCACCGGAACCACCCTGACCAACAAAAAAACCTCCTATAGTAACCGCTCCTTGAGCAACAGCATAGACGGAACCATCTGCACCTATCAACGGAGTCTGCAGGAGAACTCCTCCCTGAATGGTATCAGCGTCCCCAATAGAAGAAACGGTAATATCCAAACGTGCCCCAGGTTTCAAAAATGGACCAATGTCAGCCGTTACCATAACAGCCGCAACATTATCACTTTTCACACTATCGGCATCCACTTGAATACCAAAACGTTGTAGAGAATTAGCAATACTTTGAATTGTAAAATTCAACTGGCTATCACCATTGCCTGCCAAACCAACAACTAGACCATAACCAACCAGTTGATTATCTCGGCCGCCTTCTACAACGGTGATATCCTTTATACGGGAAGCGGAGACCACCGTTGAGAAAAGCGATAGGCTAACTATTGTGACTGCAACTAAAAAAATTCTTTTCATCGAACACAGCACCATTTTCGAGGTTAGAAAGAGAAACGATCTGCCAGCTTCATAAGCCAGCCCTTGCGTTGAGATTCAGTAAGAGTGCCTTCTGTAACTACCTCAATAGAAGCATCGGCAATCATACTGGAATTCACCTGATTACTGGAATCCACATCATACTTGCGACAAATCCCGCGTGTAATCATGTAGTAAGTTTCGCCGGAATAGGAGACTTTGCGCATCCCTTCCAGAACTAAATTACCATTAGGCAGAACATCCACTACCTGAACACTGATATAAGTGCTTAAAGTCTGCGTATTGCTCACAGAGCCACTACCCGAATGATCATTTGCTGACAAATTAATATCCGTCTTGGGAGAGGCACCATCATACGTTCCGTCTATAACACCGGCATAGAGCAAATCTTTCAGCTCAAACCCAATATTACTGTCACGAGATGTGGAAAGAGACATATTGTTGGCCATACTGGAATTTTCCGAAACAACAACAGTCACAATATCGCCTACGGAACACGCACGAGCATCTGCATACATTCCATGCTCATTATTATCAAAATCCGTCCACAACGACTTTGCTTGCATTGGAACACTTAAAACCATCAGGAAAAAAGTTCCGCATGCTATTCGAATGGAAGTATTAGAAATATACTTGGACATGCTTTTCATTGATGATTCTTGCTTGAAATTCTTTGTTTGATCGCAAATTGCGAACTACGATAAAGTCACCTTGACCCCCATTTTCCAAAGCAACTGCTTTTAAATTTAGAGACATAACCCCTTCCTTGGCTGTCACATCTACAACTTCACCACGACGCACTAACGGACGTTGATCAATCTTGCGCCAAACAAGAGGTTCGTCAGCAGCCAAAGGCATGACTGACTCAAAAGAGGAAATATCTGTTACAGGAGAGACCAATTGATTGCGATATTCCAAGGCATCCACACTGCGAACCTCAAAATCAGAAGCATTTAATGCCGCTCCTCGATCAACTCGATGTAAAGGGATCAAACAGTCTTGCATCAAACGAGCGTAGACGGGCAAATGCACCTCTGCATCCACCACACCATCACAAAGCACACGAAAATGAAGCACCATACGATTGCTCAAACCTTGACTGGGATAACGAACCATTTCGATTTCCCAGGCATCGCTACCAACGGTAACACCAGCCCATTCACGTACTAATGTAAGTTTTAAGTCCCCTTCCACATTGTAACGACGAATCAAAGCAGCTTTCAAAATCGGCATAACTTCATCCGTGCATATTTTTACAACGGGAGTCACTTCAACTAGTTCTTTTTTCGGCGTTACTTTAGGTTGCTTTTTAACAACCTGTTTTGGCTCCTCTTTTTCAAGAGTTTTAGGGGCTTCCACTTTTGCTTTTGGCAATTCTGGCTTTTTTGCATTCAACTGCAAAGGCGATATCCGGTGAGAACGCTCATTGGTAACAGAGGCAGGCAATGGCTCCAACAATACATCCAAAGCTCCGGCGTAACTGCACAGAGGGAGCAGTAACCAAATGACTTTAATGAACTGTTTATTAACCTGTTTCATTATGACTTCAATTGATTGATTTTGGCGAGCATGTCGTCACTTGTTTGGATCGCTTTGGAATTAATCTCATAAGCGCGCTGGGAAACAATCATGTTTACCATCTCCTGAACGACATTAACGTTACTCATTTCAAGATATCCCTGACGGATTTTACCAAATCCATTTTCATCAGGGTTACCAGTTTCAGCCGTCCCACTGGCTTCTGTTTCCTGGAATAAATTACCGCCCAATGCCTTTAAACCACCCGGATTGGCAAAACGTGCCAACTGGATTTGAGTTCCAACCTGTGTGGTTCCATCAGAAAGAGAATACGTAATCTGCCCATCATTAGAAATGTAAATACCAACAGCTTCTGTGGGAACTGTTCCCAAACCAGTTACTGGCATACCATCACTGGTGACAATCTCGCCTGTAGAACTAATCTTTAAAGCACCATCACGAGTATAAACAGAATTACCATTAGGGTGATCTACTTGAAGAAATCCTTCACCTTCAATCGCAATATCCATTTCTTCACTGGTCTGAGTCAATTGTCCCTGAGTAAAAACTTTGGATGTTGAGGAGACCTTTACCCCATTACCAACGGAGACACTGGTAGGCATAACATTGCCTGTTGCATTCTGACCTCCGGAAGAAACGTTCTGATAAAGCAAATCCTGAAACTCAACCTTACTCTTTTTGAAACCCGTAGTATTTACGTTCGCAATATTATTGGAAATTGTATTGAGGTTCAATTGTTGAGCCTCCATCCCAGTTGCAGCACTATATAAAGACAAATTCATAGCAAACTCCTATATTAAACAGCTAAATTCTGATTCACCCTCCCCATGATCTGATCCAATGTGCTAATGACCTTAGTATTTGCTTCATATGCACGATTTACCTGAATCAGACTAACCATTTCAGTAATGGGATTCACATTACTTTGTTCTGCGTAACCTTGCAGAACACGTGGATTTTCCAAAGCAACCGCTCCCACATCCATATCGGGTGAAGCGATAAATCCACCTTCAGCACGCAAAAGCTGAGATGTATCGGGAACATTATAAACACCAATTCGAGCTACTTCGACGCCATCAACAGTAATTAAACCATCCTGAGAGATATCAATGTCACCTTTATTATTACCAAAAGTGATTTCTCTACCTGCTTCATCCAGAACAGTATTTCCACTAAAATTTACCAAACGGTAATTATTATCTATTTTAAAATTACTGTTCCGCGTAAACAAAGTAGTTCCATCAGCTTGCTGAACTTGAAAGAAACCATTCCCATCAATAGCTACATTCATCGGGTCTCCCGTCTGAGTTAGCATTCCTTGAGTAAAAGCCGTTTTGTTTTTAGTCCCCACCAACTGAACTTCCAGTTCAGTAGCAAAGTCTTCGGTACTCATGTTGGCTACACCTTCGGAATTAAAAACAGTATCAATCTTCTTATAACCGGAAACATTGGTAGATGCGATATTTTGGCTAACCGCGTCCTGCCACTTTTCCAACCCGGACATTGCCGAACTGCTCTGGTAAATTCCCGTATACATGCCATATGTATAAGCATGCATGATGCCAGTTATGCAACCCGTTGATTTCCAACAAAAGCAAAGGAGAATAAGTTCGTGTAGCGGTAAAATATTCCGACTCTACATTTCTCCTAAAAGAACGAGTCTACTCGTCATCATAAACACAATCCAGCTCTACATACTGACCATTGTCACATGTAATACAAATGCGCTGAACAACACCGTCTTCCATAATCATTTCCACTTTAGGTGCATTTTTAAGACCTTCAGGAACCTCCATCAGGGTGGTTTCTACTACTGGATCTTCCTCCGTATGGAGATGACCTTTGGCCTTTTTTTCTGCTTTTTTTGCAGAAAGTTCGGCAGCAATGGTGTCAAAATCTACGTTCTCTTTAACGGATGGCATTTTCACCCGTTTTTCAGATTTCCTATCTTTTAAAAAACTATCCATATCCCCACCTTTATTAATTTACCACCAAACTGAATTCTATTCGATCGTTCTCAGGATCCTTAAGATCATGCCCAGGCATAGGCTTTGAAGGACCAAATCCGGTAACACGATCAATTTTCTTAGGATTTAAGGCATAGTGAATTAAAGCTCTACGTACAATATTAGCACGATCAGTCGTTAATTCCCAAGGGCTGTAATCATCTGTGGTAGGAACAACTCCCTCGTATGTAAAGGAATCTATTCTCACACGCATATCATGGCGATCCATGATCCAAGACATATTTTGCACAATCAAATCACCCCAATCAGTGAAACGAGTAGTACCTTGCTCAAAAATCCGACGATCACCCCTATTATAAACAGTGATTCTCAAGCCATCAGAAGTAACTTCAATATCAATCGGCTTTTGGTCACTGGATTCTTCTACTTTCAACATACGATACAGCTCACTGGCCAATGTATGTAAAAAGGCCATATCCATAAGCGTACTAGGTGATTTCTTGGCACTAACAGAATCCTCTGCACCTTTGCCTTCACCACTCATAACACCATAACCACTCTCCATTGGAGAATTGAAAGGATTTTGGAAGAAATCAGATGTCGCAATCAGAATTTCATCATCCTGAGCGCTAATCCACAGCACCATAAACAGAGCCATCATAGCCGTAACAAAGTCTGCATAAGCGACTTTCCAGGCTCCTCCGTGGTGTGCATGTTTCTTCTTGGCCATCGTAAAAATTCAGCAATTCAAATTAGCCTCCAATAGAAGCGTTCAAAGATTTCAAAGTATTCTCAAGATCATCTGCCGTTGGTTGAACTCCTTTTTCCAATGAACGGCGAGCAATTTCCACTGCCATAATAGGAGCCAAACCTTTGGCAAACCCAGAAATAGCAGATGCCATCGTATTATAATAAGCAAATTGTGACTTGTGTAAAAACCCCACGCGCTTAGCAAAAGGAGAGACGAACCCATAAGCTCCTAAAATCCCCAAGAAAGTCCCCGTAAGAGCCGCAGCAACTTTGGCACCTACCTTTTCAGGTCCATCTGCAATAGCCGCCATCGTATTAATAATCCCCAACACAGCCGCGACAATGCCAATACCAGGCAAAGAGTCTGCAACCAAATTGAGAACATCAATTGCACTATGCGCTTCATCTTCCATCGTCTCAATTTCGGATTCAAGGAGATCCTCTAATTGATCCGGTTTGATCTTACCATCAATAATCGGGCGTAAGGCATTCACCAGAAAATCCACACGCTGCTGATCATTCGTAAAAGAGGGATATTTTGAGAAAATACTGCTACTGGAAGGATCCGTTACGTGTTCATCCAATGCAATAAGGCCATTACGACGACCAACCATAAAGATTTCATAAAGAAGCTTCATGAGATCCATAAACTCATCGGCACCACCGCCACCACCAGCAAGGCAAGATTTTAAATCTTTGATGATATTTATAATCACCTCCTTAGGGCTGGCAACAACAAGAACGCCTATGGAAATACCGCCGATAACAATAAATTCCGATACGTGTAAAAGTAGCATCGGGTTACCACCTGCGACAATAAAGCCACCAAGAGTAGCCCCTAAAACAATAATGTATCCTATAATGAGTAGCATGAAGATCAGGTGTTTTGAATTCGCTCCAGATAACCTCGCAACCCCATTATGGCCTGCGAATGAATCTGGCAGATACGTGACTCCGTGACATCGAAAACTTCGGCTATTTCAGCCAATCGCATGCCTTCGAAGTAATACATGGTTAAAACTTTTCTGGGCATATCAGGCAATTCCTTGATACGCTCTTTTAAGAGTAAAACTGTCTCCCGTTTCTCACACTTCTCACGGGCATTCAGTTCTGTGTCATCTGAAATAACCTCATGGATAGGAGCAGCGCCCACAGAGCTACCTCCATCATCCGTTTGATTATCCATAGAAACTAAAGTAATAGGACGAATTTCATCTAAAAGAACCCGATAAGCATGAAGGCTCATTCCTAATTCCTGAGCGACCTCTTCTTCAGAAACACTTCGTTTATATCGTTGCTCCAGCTCTTCAATAGTTCTCCGAACTTTCTTTGCCTGACTTCTTGTAGAACGAGGCATCCAGTCCATTCGACGCAATTCATCCAAGAGAGCCCCACGAACACGCAACGTTGCATAACTGGCGAAAGATTCCGGTTTATTAGGATCACACCGTTGCACGGCAGTTACCAATCCGGTAATTCCTACACTATACAAATCCTGAATATCCATCGTATTTGGAAAATATATGCGCATACGTC